>Ga0172379_10002984_pt1 | contig 28191 bp, 25 predicted proteins | sample GrowelOW334metaG_FD_119756 | JGI IMG/M metagenome (GOLD analysis project Ga0172379, IMG submission 119756) | Groundwater microbial communities from an aquifer near a municipal landfill in Southern Ontario, Canada - Groundwater well OW334 metaG | ecosystem: Environmental > Aquatic > Deep...
ACATTCGTTCTAAACTCCGAAACAACATTGCTCTAATTTTAATAATTTGAGCTTTTACTCTGGTTAATTTGATTTAATAGCCCTAATTATGCCCAACATAAAGGGTTTTAGGTATTAGTAAATGATTATATATCCCAAAGTTTTTATTTAGTTTAATAAAAAGGTATTTTGAATGGTTGATTTAAAAAACTCAGTGGATTTAACTAAACGTAATTCTCTAAAAAAAGCTGCGATTGGCGCTGCTGCTGTTGGTGTTGGACTTGTTGGTTTGAGTTCGGTTGCAAACGCAAGCGGAATAATTTTTAGAGAAAATGGAACGGATGTTAGTGTTAATGAACTCTCTACCCAAAGTTTTGGAGTAACAATAGATGGGGGATCTAGTGCGATTACAACCGGTGTTGCAGGGTATGTTCAAATCCCTTATGATTGTATAATAAAATCTTGGACGTTACTAGCTGATCAAAGCGGAAGTATTGTTTTAGATGTTTGGAAGAGTGCATATGCAAATTCTCCTCCAACAGTTGCTAATACAATTACTGCAAGTGCAAAACCAACTCTAAGTTCGGTTCAAAAAAATACTGATTCAACTTTAACCGGATGGACGACAAGTGTTAGTGCGGGAGACGTAATTGGGTTTAACATTGATTCAGCAGCAACAGTAACAAAAGTTACTTTATCCATTAAAGTTGAAAAAGTTTAGATTATAGAAATTTTTTGGTGAATTAATATGGCAATTTATTATGTGGATTTGGCTAGTGGGAGTGATGCTGCTGCAGGCACTAATGTTGCTCCTCTTTTAACTGTTAATGCAGCTGTTGCAAAAGCTAGTGGTCCTCATGATATTAGGGTTGCAAAAACAAGTGCTTATACTTCAATAAGTGGTGCAACTTTTACTTGGACTAACAACTCAACCTCAGTTTCTACTTCAGCGGACAAAACTGCTTCGATTGCAGCAGGAGATTATATTGGGACAACAACTGCTGCAGGTAATGGGGCTGAAGAAACATTTTACAGAGTTGTGTCAATTACTTCAGCCACAATTACTCTTGAATTAAAATATGGGGGGACAACAAAAACTGAATCTTCTGTAAATAAGCTTGTAGTTGTAACGACAGGTGCTGCGGGAGCAACTGCAATGACTTGTAATACTACAGGAACAACTATTTCTGGCGGATGGAATTTATCTACTCAAGCTCAGGATGGAGAGACTTGGTTTAAAAGTAATGGTCTAAGAACAGCGACTTCTGCATACGGGTTGACCCTTACTGCAAATGCAACAGTTTCAAAAATGAATTGTGCTGAATCTTATGTTGGATTTACTATTAATGGGGGCACAGCCTCAACTTTTACAAATTGTACTAGTTCAGCTTATGTACTTGGTTATTATTTTTCGGCAGGTTCTGCAGGTACTTTTCAAAATTGTTGTGGCTCAAACTTTAATGCTAATTCAGCGATTTATATTGCGGGAACTCCAGCAATAACAATTACTTCTTGTTATCTTTATAGTGGGTTAAGTGGGCTAGGTTGTCTTTATTATAATTCAACTCCTTCAGGAACTGTTTCGAATTGTAAATTTAATTCTGGGATATATGGTATTAATTGCAATTCTGTTACCGCTTCGCCAATTACTTATTCTAATAATATTATTTCAAATTGTACTACTGGTTATTACCAACCGGGGGCAAACGCAGTAATTGATGGTTTTACTTTTAATAATTGTGGGACGGGTGTTAAAGCGAATGTCACAAATAACTTGGCGAGTGGTTATGTTATTAGAAATTGTACTTTTCAAAATGGTACAGGGACTGCAATTACCACAAGTTATTGTAAATCCCTACTTGTGGATAGTTGCACATTTAGTTCAGTTTCTTATGGGATTAGTATGGATCAATATTCGGGGGACCATGTTTTAACAAATTGTACTTTTACTACTCCCACAAATTATGCAATTTATAGAGAAAATGGTGCTTGTGGGACTGCATTCATTTATGGTTGTTCAATTGATAGTGCTTCACAAGCAAAAGCATACAATATTACTGCGGTTGGTTATAATATGGTGCAATATATTTTGCAAGGGTCATTTGGTCAATCAGGAACAATTTATGGAGCTGGGGCAGTTTTACAAGAAGCCACTGTTTATCGAACTACTCCTCCGTCTTTAAGTATTTCTTGGGCGGCATTAACAACAAATAATGCTTTTGATATCAAGATTGGTTCTGCATATGTGAATGCAAATAATGCACGAACATTTGCATTTTATTTGAAAGCGAGTAATGCTTCTTGGTCCGGAACATTAATTCCAAAATGGAAAATTAATGGAAAATTAATTAAAACTGAGTCGAGTATAACTTCAGTTACTACAAGTTGGGTACAGTACTCTTATACTTGTGCAGGAAATTTAATTACTTCTGATGGAGAATTAAGTTTGGAGTTTCAAACAAACATGAATGCATATGCTGTGTACGTGGATGATTTAGTGGTGAGTTAAAATGACAATGATTGTGGTTAGGGGGCAAGCATTGGGGTTACAAATTCCAGTAAAAAATGCTTTTCTGGCTGGGGGGATTGTTCCCTCAATAAGTACTTACACTCCTTCAAGTGGCACTAGTTGTAGCACACAAAAATCTTTTACTTGGGTTGGATAACTTTTTTGATAAGAATTAAATACTGCGTTGTGTTTAGTTTGTTATACTTTTGGTGAATTAAAATGGCAATTTATTATGTTGATATTGCGAGTGGGAGTGATGCTGCGGCGGGTACTGCTGGTGCTCCGCTTTTAACTGTTAATGCTGCGGTAGCAAAAGCTAGTGGGCCTCATGATATTAGGGTTGCAAAGACTGCGGATTACGTTTCTGTTTCTTCAACTTTTACTTGGACTGCGAATAGTGTTACAGTAAATACTTCTTCGGATGTTTCCGGAAGTATTGCAGTTGGAAGTTATATTGGCAAACCAACTGCTGCGGGAAATGGGGCTGAAGAAACATTTTACCGAGTAAATGGAGTTTCTCCAACAGCGGTTACTTTGGAACTTAAATATGGTGGGTCAACAGGATCAACTTCTTCCTGCAACAAATTAGTTGTGGTAACAACAGGTGCTGCTGGGGCTCATGCAATGACTTTGTCCAACGGAACAATTCTTTCAGGCGGATGGAATTTAACTTCTCAAACTCAAGATGGAGAAACTTGGTTCAAATCAAATAATGCAAGAACTGTTAGTTTCTATGGAGTTAATACTACTACTAATGCAACTATTTCAAAAATAAATTGTGTTGAAACAAATTATGGTTTTGGTATTACTTTAATGACTATCTCTAATTGTACTGCGCATGCTTACGCTATTGGAATTTATACTAATACTGGCGGGGTTATTGATGCTTGTTGTGCTTCTGCAGTTGTATCTTATTCAGGGGTTTATGGTAATAATGCAGTCATTACTTGTAGAAATTCTTTTTTGTTAGGAATTGGGGGAATTGGAAATTTTGCAGCATCAAGTACAATAGTAAATAATAAAATAATTTCTGGAACTAGCGGGCTTGTCGCAATTTCTGGTTCTGGCGGGGGAGTAACAAATTGTTATTTTAGAAATTTAACAACTGGGATAAGTAGTGTTACCACTAATGTCGTAATTGATGCCTGCACTTTTGAGAATTGTGGTACGGGGATTTCTACAAATACCCTCCAAGCCGGGATGGTTTTCAAGAATTGTGTATTCACAAATTGCACTTCTTATGGAATATTTATTCAACAAGTTCACGGAGTAATCATTGATTCATGTTCTTTTTCAGCTTGCGGTAAAGGAATTTATTTGGATGGTTATGCAGGGGAAGTTTATTTGACTAATTGTACTTTTAATTCTCCAACAACTTATGGGATTGATAAGACTGGAACATCCGGAGTTGTTTCTTGTTATGGTTGCACGATTGACAGTGGATCAATTGCAAAAGCATATTCCCGACCAGTTAGTGGTTATGCGTTAAAGATGTATACTTTCCAAAATTCATTTGGCCAAACTGGTACCATTTGGGGGGCAGGTTCTGTGACAAAAGATTATAACACTTTTAGAACAACTGCTCCAAGTTGCGGTATTTCTTGGGTTAGTACAACTACTGCAAATAATCTTGATGTAAAAATAGTTTCTTGTTTTGCAAAAGCAAGTACTGCAAAAACTTTTGCAATGTATCTTAAGGCAAGTAATGCTTCTTGGGCAGGAACATTAACTCCTAAGTGGAAACTTGACGGAGTAACAATTAAAACCGAGAGTAATATTACTGCGCTTACAACTGATTGGGTATTGTACACTTGGACTTGCGCTGCTAATTTGATTACAGCTGACGGAGAACTAAGCATGGAGTTCTTGCCGAACATGAATAATTATGCAATTAATGTTGATGATTTTACGGTGAGCTAAGTATGATGCTGTTTGCTGATGGAGAACCGATTCAAGTTAATGATGATTCAAAAACCCAATTCATCAAAGGGGCTGTTTGCCCTCAAAAAAAAGGATATGTTCCATCAAGCACAAGTTCTGCTGGTCAAAAATCTTTCACTTGGGTTGGATAACTTTTTTCCAATCCAAATTTTAACTTTTTTTATTTAAAAAATTCTTCAACTTCTTTTTCTGGTTCTAGTGTTTTTTTGAATTCAAAGTCTTTTGGATAGTATTGTCTAAATCGTGGTTCAGAAAATCTTTCGTCCATGAATATGCATACTCCGCGATCTGTTTCTGTTCGAATAACTCTTCCGCTCGCTTGGAGTGCTTTACTAATTGCAGGGGCATTGTAAGCGTATTCCCATCCTTTGTGGAATTTTTTATCATAAAATTCGATTAGGGCGTTTGTGTAAATATCCATTCTTGCAAATGGAACTCCCACAATTATTGCACATGATAAATAGTCTCCAGGAAAATCAAGTCCTTCCGCAATACTTCCCCCGCTAACAGCAAGTAATACTCCTCCAAAACCAGATCCAAGTAATTTGAATTTGTGCACAAGTTTAGTTTTATCATCCTGACTCATTTCTCTTTCTTGTTTTAGAATTTGTCTTCTGGTATGTAGACTCCTTGAAATGTTCTCCATTGTTTCAAATGAAGGAAAAAACACAATAGTATTTCCAGGAACTTTTGAAACAATTTTGTCCACCATTTGTGCGATTTGATTATATTGCTCCGCGTTTCTTGAAGTGTATTTAGTAGTAGTTTTCTCAACAAATAAGTTCAATCTATTTTCTTTAGCAAAAGGACTTTTATATTCTTTAAGTAAAACCTTTGGAGTAGTGTTATGTTGAAGTGGATTTATCTGTGATATGCTGCTTGCGCTTATTGCACTCGGATTAGTTTGCAACATGCTGTGTGCAGTTACAGTTTGGATTAGTTTTGCTTTTGCATCATTTGCAATTATTTCTTTTACTTTTTTACTATCCTCACTCACTCCAAGTACATCCGCGAACATGTTTAGGGGGAGTAGCGTTCCTGACATGAGTACTGCTGAGTGCACGTTCTCAAGTACATTTCCAGCAATCTCTGCAGGATCAAGCGGGGCAACAACAAGTCCAAGTGCTCCTTTTCTTTCCACCACATAAAGCGTGTGTGCTTTTTCGCGTAAGAGATCATAGAGAAATTCATTAAGTGCAAGTAAGTATGAGTTCTCCGTTTTATTTTTTGTCATAAACTTGCTTGCAGTCTCCGCAATTCCTTCCATTCCTTCTTTAGCAAATTTTTTTAAGAACTCAATATCGCCAGGGACAAGGGTACTCTCACTTTTTTCAAGAGAAAGTTTAGTTCCAAGTTTAGTGATTTCTTTCTCCATGTCTTTGAGTAATAGTTCAGTTTCAAATGCCCCAATATTTCTTGCTTCTTTAATTGCTTTGTCAAGTCCATTTAAATCAAAACTAGTTGCAAGCATATCTCGTAATCTCTCAGGCAAGTTGTGTGCTTCATCAACAACAAGAATAATATCTTCTAGTTTAATTTCAGCAGGCCCTAAAATCCCTTCTCTAATATCTTCATTAAAAATATGGGAATAATCACATACTACAAGATCCGCTTTTTTTATCATTTCGAGAGTGATTTCGTATGGGCAGAGTTCTTTGATTGCGCATTGTTCTTTAATTTCAGTGTATTGTTTGTTGTATTCTTCTAAGATTCCTCGCTTTCTTCGCATTGCGATTGCTTTTGCTTTTGGAGTAAATCCTTTGGTGTTAGTATAGTACTTGCACATTTTGTCTTTTTTCTTTTTCGCACAAGCTTCATAAAACCCAGCTCCGGTTCGAGAGGTAAATGGATCCACGCACATTTGTTTTCTTCCAACAAGATCAATTGCTTTAATTCCAAGGTCAAACTTTTCATTCATTAAATTAGCAGTCTCAAGTACTATTTCGTGTTGGGATATTTTTGGAGTGAGAAAGAATACTTTCTTTTTGTGTTCAAGTGCATAACTTAAAGCAGGGGCAAGTGAGGAAGCAGTTTTACCAAGTCCAGTTGGGGCATGTGCTAGAAAGATTTTTTCTTTTGCAATTGCATCCGAAATATCAGCGATTAATGTTTGTTGCTCCGCTCGGACTTTTTCATAAGGGAAATATACTCTCATAAGGAGAAGGGAAGAAGGTTTGCCTTTTAATTATTTGGTGGGTAGTTTGCCGCAGTAAAGTATAAGTGTCTTGTCAAAGGGGTATTAACTAAATCCTCTTAGTGTTGGGAATGTAGTTGCATTCTCTTTCCAAACGTTATTAAAATCCCAAGAACTTAATGGGGGATTTGTCTTTAAGTAGAACCAATTCAGATCTGTTTGTTTTGTACAATTAGTATTTCCATTGTAATAACAATTAGTTGCTGTGTCTCCAATGGCGTCATACCAGTGAACATTTGAGAATACTCCCCAAGCCCAAATTCTTCCAGCAATTGCACCAGCATTAATTGATGAAGTATTTACTGCTCCTGCAGCAAAGCAATTGTATACTTGGGCGGTATTAACTTCTGATACAATTCCTCCTCCAATTCCTTGATTATGGGGCATGTTAATTGTTGTTGTAGAGTATGAGTTTCTAGTAATTCCATTTCCTACTGAAACTCCTCCTCCATAATCCCATCCGCCAGTAACGCTTCCGCCAAGAGTATAACTATTATTTATTGTTCCTCCATTTTGTCCTACAAGTCCGCCAACCCCATTAGCTGATCCACCAGCATTAGGATCAGAAACAACAATTGGATTATTTACAAAGCTCTTATTTACATCTCCGCTTAGGAACGCAACTAGAGAAGCAACCATTCCTCTTCCTAGTACATTTGAATCAATTAATCCAACGTTTTGTACTTTCCCTCCAGTTCCAACGTAAGAAAATAAAGCAACATAGCTTTGGGAAATTCTGTTTATTCTTAAGTTTGAAATCGTATGATAATTTCCATCAAAAGTTCCTAAAAATGGACTTGCGCTATAACTTCCAATTGGATTAAACCCCGCTTGTGAGTTCCAGTTCTTTGTGTCAAAGCAATTAATATCATTCATTAAAATATAATTTCCACTTAAGTTGTTATTTACTGCTTGTAGTTGATTGCAGTCATTTATTTGGTAAGCGTTAGCATCCACCCTAATTGTTCTGGAATTTGTAGTTCCTGTGCTACTATAACTATCCGTGCAGGTAATTTTCCAAGTGTAATTAATATCATAAGGGGCGAGATAATTAAAGTACCCGATTCCATTAATTGGTACATTTGTTGCTTGGTTTAAATCATTGATTAGTAAATTGCAGTTAGTAATATTTGCGTCAGTGCTTACGTTGTAATCAAATCTTACAGTAGTGCTTGATGTCCAGTTGTTGTTATCAGCAGGGCTAAGTAAAAGAACGCTTGGTGCTAGGGGGTTGATTGCCCTGGTCGGATTTTCTGGAGTTGCTGTATTAACACAATTAATAATTGTTTCAATTTGAAATGTTTTGTCTAATCCATATTCTGAGTTGGCATGAATAATAACAGTACATTTTTTGTTTTGTCCTTCGAATCCATTGCAATTACAATAGGGGGATAGATTACTCATTGTAAAGATTGAATTCATTCCTTGGAGAAGTGGCTGGTTTGAACTATAGTTACTTTCTTTTCCCTCTACAACAATTTTGCTAATCGTTAAGTCATTTCCACTATTATTTCTTAGTGCAATTATTCCATTTCCATTTGCATCAATAACTGATTCAGTAATACTTATTGATCCCGTGGATTGGGATATTTTATTTGAAGTTGAAGAAATTGTTGAAGAAGAGCCGCTACTAGTAGAAGTAATCAAACTAACTACCACAAGGGAAAGTACTACTACTATTCCAATAATTACTAAGTATTCTATTGTTCCCTGTGCTGTTGCACAGGGCAGGCCCTTTGCTGTTGCCTGCGCCTCAAAAGGTGCACAAGATGGACCCTTTGCTGTTGCACGGGATGATTTGTGTGTTCGCATCATACTACGATATTGCATACTAAGTCAATGTTTTTAGTATTTATATTTTTATCAGTCAAGTTTAGATTAAATAAATATTTTGTTAGTTTTATTGAGTGGTATTAGTATCGTTCGTATCAGTCATAGTTACTTCTACTTTGTAACATACCCCAAGGCAACAGTTTTGAGTATCAGGCATGGAAGTGATATTTCCATAACAATTAGTGTCCCTCGGGCAAACCAATCCTCCATAATCTGTGCATATTTTTTCTTCGCATTTAGCGCATCCGCATTCAACATTTCTATCAATTGCAATTGAAGTGCATTTTTGATTTGAATTACAATCAAGGAAAGGCACTCCTTCACAAATTGCTTTTTCAATAACCTCTGGAGTAGTGTCTTTTGAATCAACAGTTAATCCAACTTTGCATAAATTATCACAGCATCTGTCCGTGTCAGTTACTTTCATCCAGTTTCCTGCGCATTTTTGGTTAAGGTCGCAAATTAGTCCTCCTTCTGATGAACAGGTTTTTTGTTGGAGTGTATTTGAATTTGTTTGTGGAATGATTTCGTTTGTTGAAGTGTCAGTTATTACTCCGCAAATAAAAATCATTTGGCTTTTCTCAAATAAAGCTCTAAGAGTTAAATTAGAGTCTTCTACTTCTGCCAAGTAATAGTTTCTGTCAAAGTTAATTGAATTTTTGCAGTTATCCGTCCAAAAGGATTTAACAACAATTTTTTCAGAATAAGGTGCGACAGTAACTTTTGAATTAGGGTGCTCGTATAAATAATCTTTAATAATTCCATTTGACTCCACCATTTGTTGGGGGGTTGCAACGCAACCAAAAAGAATGGAAAAAGTGACTAATGCAATAAAAATTGTCAAAATATTTCTCGCCATGATTAAATAAATTCTTTTAGTCCTTTTAAGTCTTTTGTCCTGTTCCGATTAGTATTAAATATTTGGAAGAAGTAAACTTAGTTATGCCTAAGATGAATTCGTTGAATAAAAGAGCCGTGTTTGGTGCTCTTAAGAAAAGTGGGAACTTTAATTTGCCTGGTGCAAAAAAACCAGTTGGCGCACTTGGGGTTCCTGGAGTTAGTGGGCATCACGGAGTAGATATTACTCGTCAAATGATTAAAGAAGTAAATATTATTGCAACAGCTCCAAAGAGTAGGCCTCACATTTATTCTCCAATCGCAAGTAGAATTTATGCAGTTTTGTCTGCTGCTGAAAAAGGAGAATTGTTTATTGAAAGACGCTCTGTAGAGCAAACTGTTTTAGTTGAACTCGTGAATAGATTGCTTGATTTGGAGAGGGGAAAAAAGGATGGAGTTCTTCAAGGAAAATTAAAAGTAACTCCGTTGCAAGCAAAAACTTTAATGAAATATTATAACATGACGAAAAGAAGATTATAATAAAAAATAAGGGACTTGGGTAAAACCCAAGCCAAATTCTAATAATTAGTTTCTTAGTTTTGTTAATCCATTAACACAATTCTTTACTTCGCCTTTTTGCAAAGCAAGTACCATTTGTTCTGCAACTTCAAGTCCAACGTTTTCCTGGGCTTCAAAAGTTGATGCTCCTAAGTGGGGAGTGCAAATAACTTTGTCATGCATTATTAGCTCTTTGTTCAATGGGGGTTCTTCTGAGTAAACATCTAGTCCAGCTGCAGCAACTTTCCCAGAGTTAAGTGCTTTAAGGAGTGCATTTTCATTTATTACCCCTCCGCGTGCAACATTCAAAATTCTTACTCCATTTTTCATTTGTGCGAATTGATCATCCGAAAACATGTCTTTTGTTTTATCAGTTAGTGGAACGTGAACCGTAATATAATCCGCGTTTTTTACAATATCAAATACTTCTGCTTTGCTTACTCCAAATTCAGCAAGTTTTGTATCTGGAATAAATGGATCAAATACAAGTACATTCATTTCCATTGCTAACGCAACTTTAGCAACTTTTTTTCCAACATTTCCAAATCCAACTATTCCAAGTGTTTTAGCTTTTAGTTCAGTTCCTTCAAAACTTTTTCTATCCCACTTTCCGTCTTTCATGGATTTGCATGCTAAATAATTTGGTCTAGCACAAAGCATCATCAAAGCAAGTGTTTGCTCCGCAGCAGCATTAGTGTTTCCAAAAGGAGTATTTTCTACAACAATTCCAAGTGCTTTTGCGCTATCTTTGTCAACATTATCTACTCCAACTCCAGCTCTTCCAATAATTTTTAATTTTCCTTTGGATCCTGCTTCTAAAACCTTGGCAGTGATTTTTACTCCGCTTCTAATAACAAAGGCATCATAATTTCCTGCAATCGATGATAGTTCGTCTTCCTTTAGTCCAGTTTTTACATCAAGTTCAAGTCCTGCTCGTTTCATTATGTCAAGAGCTGTTTCACTTACTTGATCTGTTACTAATACCTTTGCCATATTCAATCATCCTCCAAAAACTTTCATTGCATTAATTCTTGTCCATGTTTTAGTGTGTTCCTACAATTTCATTTCTTCAGTTAAACAATCCAAGTATGCTTTCAACTCAGCCATTGTTAAGTTTCCCATGTGTGGAATTCGTAGGGTTTCATTTTTTCCTGCAGCGATTAAATTATCATTTAACTTTCTGTACCCTGCATCCATTACATATCCGCGTGCTTTTACTTTTTTCTTCACATCTTCTAAATTTGCTTTCTTAGTGTTTTCAACACAAGTAACTGTTACTGACCTGTTTCCTTCTTGTGCGAATAATCCTAATCCGTGTGAAGTGGCCCAATTTTGTGTTTCAGTTGCAAAAGCAACATGTCTTGCCCAAACGTTATCCATTCCTTCAGTAAGCATTCCTTTGAGTTGTTCGCGTAACCCGAAGATTAATCCAACTGCAGGAGTGTATGGGGTTTGATTTGTATCATACTCTTTAGCTAGTTCTACAAAATCAAAATAATATCCTTTTCCTTTTACAGTTTTGGATTTTTCCAGTGCACGTTCGCTAACAGAAGCAAAACTTAATCCTGGTGGTAATGAAAAGCATTTTTGTGAGCTTGTTAAACAAACATCAATTCCGATTTCATCAACAGCCACATTAGCTCCGCCCATTGAGGAAACAGTATCAACGCAATATAGTGCTCCGTGTTCTTTGATTAAAGGAGTAAGATCTGCTAAGTTATTAGCAACTCCTGTTGAAGTTTCATTGTGTGTTACACAAACTGCTTCATATTTTTTCTCAGATAATTTCTTTTCAAGTTCTTCATAAGTAACAGCTTTTCCAGCTTCCACGTGTAATACATCCACGTTTTTTCCACAAGCCTTAGCAATGTCAACCCATTTTTTTCCAAATGCTCCGCATTCAACCATTAGTACGTCAGAGTTAACACAGTTTCTAATAGCCGCTTCCATTAATCCAGTTCCTGAACTAGTTGAAATGAGTACTCTATTATTAGTTTGGAAGACTTTTTTTAGTCCCGAACTACATTCTCCAAAGATCTCAGCGAATTCTTTTCCTCTGTGCCCAATCATTTCTTTGTCCATTGCTTGAACAATATTGTTTGACACACTAACTGGTCCTGGTATGAATAGTCTCATTAAATCAACCCCTAAAACTAAATTAAATTTGTTAGTATGGAATTAAAAAAGTAAGTCAAACACTAAAGAATTTTGTAGTTAATTTTTAGTGCTAGTTCTTTTACTTTTTTGCCTGAAAAAAGGATTAATCAATCCTTAATGTCAGTTCCTTAGTTTTTTTGCTTTGCACGTATTGGAAACTATTGTTGAAGTGTTCGTTGATTACAAGCGTAATTGTTTGACTGCTGCCCGAATTAGCGTTTGGTCTAGGGTATAAGTGGTAATAATCTCTTTGTCTTTCTCCAGCTTTAAAATCAATTATTTTTTTTGTTTCAATTCCAGTTCTTCCGCCCTTGTCAAAAGCAAGCATTTCTCCTGAGTAAATTTCAAGTGAAACCATTTGGGACTTGTTTGTGTTGTTGTTCATTTCTATCATTAGTTCAACTGGTTCTCTTCTTGAGAGTAACATTCTCATTGGATTTAGTTCTGCTTTCAAATCTATCATTATTACCACCAAAATTATTCTAATACAAGTAATCCACTCATACTTATTAAATTTAACTCTAAAGATTAATTATGTATACTTGATCTGGGTGAGGGAATTATAAGGGGTTAAACCTATAACTTAGTATGAGTAAAAACAAAATTTCTAATAATAAATTAATTGGAATAATAATGCTAATCGCATTAGTGCTTCCATACATACCAGTAGTAAATGCTTTGGCGCCAATAGGAACATTAGCTTTGTTCTTAATTGCAATATACCTTCTAGTTAAAGGTTAATTGTTTGATAAAGGCAGGCCTCTTAGTTAAAGGTTGAACTTTTTTCTGAAAAAAGGTTTATCCTTTTTTTAAAAAAAGGATTATCTCCTTTTTGTGAAAAGGATTATCTCCTTTTTTGCTAAAAAGGATTAAATACTACTTTAGTCAATCAATTGTTGAGGAAAAAGAGTTTTTCCCTAAATTTGTGGTGGTTTTTTTGGCAGATATTATTCCTGAAGCAGAACTAATTAGAAAAGAATTAATCCTTCGTCAATTAGATTTGCCCGCTTCTGTAACTTTAACAAAAAAATCCTTGCTCCGCTGGTGTTGCTTGTCCCTTGGGTTAATTTCTCCAAAAGAAACAAGGGATAAAGGTTTCTTAGTTTTTGATGCCTTATTCACTTCGCTATTTACAAAAAAGCAAGCTCCCACAACTCTTGAAATTAAAGCATTCATAATGGAAAAGAACTCCGTGGATATGAGCGAAAAGTTAATTCGTTACCATTTGAATAGAATAATTGATTTAGGTTTTATTGTAAGAGATGGCTTAGTGTACAAGATTAATCCTTCTCCAACAAGCGAAATGCGTGACTCTCTAAAAGAATCCTTTAATGCTTGGACAAAGAAAATGGTTGAAGAAGAAACAAAGAAAATTGCTGACGCTCTTGAGAAATTGCAAAAGAGTTATGAAAAGCAATGATTGTTTCTTTTGCAGGCAAAAAGTTACAAAAAGCAATGGAAATTTATTCAAAATGCAATCTTACTCCTCAAAGTATCTTTTTTTCAAGCATTTTTTTATTTTCTTTTCATAAATAGTTTCCTTTTTATATTCCATTAACCTATTTTTAGCAATAGATTTGGTGTGTTATTTTGCCTCAAAAAAAGATTCAATACGAAGCATCTCCTGGAGAATTGTATCGTGGAATTACTGCTGTTAGTGAGAACTTTGACGGCGAAACTCAAATGATGGTTGAGAAAGATCCCGAGTTTGTTATTTTTTGTAAAAAAATGCATAAACAATTTCCAGGCCTTGGAAGGGGAGCAGTTTACGCTGAGAATTATAAAGAAGCAATTGACTTTTTGGGTTGGAAACTAAGTGCGGAAGAATTTATGTCCGCAATAAAAGGAATTGCAATTGTTGGAGCAATCCCTTCCCTAATTTTACTTGCGATTGTTTACATAATGGGATTTGGTTTTGATATTGGATCTAATCACATTGGGGGAACTTTTCTTATTGACATGTTTATGGACATTGCTCCGCTAGTTTTCATGGCAGTTGCTTTTGTTTTGTTTGCAATAATTGGAGGAATAATTTATTACATTTATACTTACCCCATCTCAATGGCAGAAGAAGAGAGAACAAAATCGCTAACGTATGTTCCTGAAATGGTTGGATATTTGATAATGTCCATGAAGTTAGTTCCAAATTTAGAAAAAGCAATTGAATTTAGTGCGAAACACGGTAAAGGAAAAGTCGCTGATGATTTCAAAAGATTATTATGGGATTTTCAAATTGGAGTTTATTCCTCAGTAAGCGAAGGATTAGATTTAATGGCAATTCGGTGGGGAAAATACTCCAGTGAATTAAAAGATTCTTTAATGCGAATTCGTTCAAGTGTAATGGAACCAAGTGAATCGCACAGGTACGCAATTTTGGATAAAACAATGCTTGAAGTACTTGATAGTGTTAAAGACAAAATGGGGGATTATGCAAGATCTCTAAATCAACCCGCCGTAATGTTATTCTATATTGGAGTATTACTCCCATTATTACTTGTAATTATTCTTCCTGTTGGTGCTGCTTTTTCCGGAATGCCTTTTGCCACCCCCCCAATTTTGATTGGAATTTATTGTATTGCAATTCCATTTTTCGCTTTTAGTTTTGCTAAAGGGGTAGTGAAAAAAAGACCTCCGACATACGAGCCTCCAAATATTACTGATGATTTTGCTGAACTTCCAAAGAAATGGATGATGCAATTTAATGGAATGTGGTTTGATTCCAGAATGTTTGCTGCAGGAATTTTGATTTTTGGTTTACTAATATCCTTATTTGTTTCTTCACAAGGGCTTCCTCCAAAATTTATTTTTTCTGCAGATCAAATCGAAGAAGGATTGCCTCAAATAATTCCTGCTGATAGAACTTTGACAGACACTATGAAAGAAAAAAGTAGTATTAATTATTTTGCAAAGGTAACTGATTTGTACTTTATTCAGCTTGAAGATTTGCAGCACGGGGAATATTATTTGCAATTGACTGCCTCGGGAATTGATCCTACTGAAGCAGAAAATAAAGTGATTAAAGATAAGTTAATGTGGGAAAGTTCTCCTCAACGTGACTCCACAAAATACATTTTTTGGGCAGGATTAATTCTTTCATTTGTTTGTGCCGGAAGCGTGTTATTATACTATAGAAATATTTACAAGAAAAGAGCTCAAGATGTTATTATTCAAATGGAAGATGAATTCAAAGAATCCATGTACATGATTGCTTCAAGAATGGGTGAAAATAAACCTGTTGAGAATGCCTTAAAACAAGCAAAAGAGTTTTTGCCAAATTTAATGATTAGTAAAAGAATTTTTGGAAAAACTGTGGAAAATATTGAATTAATGGGTCTTCCACTTGAAGCCGCTGTTTTTGATCCCATGTATGGTGCGATGAAAGGAATTCCTTCCAAAATTCTTTCAACAGCAATGCGTTTACTAGTTGACTCCGTTGGTTTGGGGGTAGAAGTTGCCTCAAGAACATTAATGTCTCTTTCTCTTCAAATGGAAAACATGGACAAAGTTAACAAATCCCTAAAAGAAATGGTTAGTGACGTAACAACAACAATGCAGACTATGGCGATTTTTATTGCCCCAATGGTACTAGGTATTACTACTGCTCTTCAAAAAGTAGTTATTATGACTCTTGCCCAAGTAGTTGGTTCGGATGTGGGTGCGGGCGGAGAGAATGTAGGAGATTTAGCAGGGAATATGAATATGAGTTCTCTTTTCAAGATTGATATAACTGTGTTCAAAACTTTTGCAACCCCTTTAATGTACATGATAATAATTGGAATTTATGTTGCACTTATCGTAATTATTCTTACTTATTTTACTACAAAAATCAAAGAGGATAACGATTTGCTTTTTAGAATAAACTTATCCAAGTCTCTTCCAATAGCAATGGCAGTATATTTAGTTACAACAATAGTTGCAAACCTTGCAATTGGTTCAATAATGCAACCAATATAATGTAAATTTGAGTTTGGTGAATTGTTTGGTTAAACAAAAACAAATAAAATTAAGTTCTTCTGTGTTTAATGAAAACAAGGCTCATGCCCGCGGCTTCTTTTTCCCGAGGGTTTTGCTCGAAGAGCAAAAGGCTCAAGCTGAAGCAGTTTTCCGTTTAATGATTGACTCCGTAGTGGGGCTTGCAATTTTATTGATTATTATTTCCCTGATTAATTACTTTAATGGTCAGATAATTGAACAATCAAAGAACGATTTAATTAATTTGGTTAAATCCTCCGCCTCTTCTTCAAATGGAGTAACGATTGCCTCTTCCGGTGATTTAACATTTGCAAGAGGATTTGGTATTGATGGTCTTGATGCTCAAAATTGGACTCAAGTGAATGAGAAGTGTTTTCATTTTGTTTCCAGTGCCTCGGAGGGATCAATAAAAATAGTTGATGGGGTAAAAGCCGAGTTTAGTCAAACACTGGCTATTAAAGTATATTCAAAATGTGTGCCCGATCAAACTTGTAATCCCTATGATCCTGAAAATTCTTGTTGTATGGAGTGCACAATCTCCTTTGGAAAGAAACTTGACTAATTTTTGTCCCGCGTTATAATGCAAAGTTTAAATACTACTTTGCTCTTCTTATTGCAGGTGTTTTATTCATGAATCAAAGAGGACAAGCTTTTAGTGTATTTGAATTAATGATTGCGGGTGTTGTTGCATTTGCAATATTAATAATTTTATTAATGGTTATTGGAAATGTTGGAATAGGTAACTATTCTGATGCAAAGAAAGTTTTAGGGGATGCTGTAAAAACTGCTGCTCCAAGTGGGCCAGCTACATCTCAAGAATTTGTTCTTAAGAAAGACGAACCAATCACAACATCTGATTTGGCAGTAAAAACAGAACTTGATGAAAAATCCATGTTCTTTGTATACGGTCAGTTTGATGAAACAAAAGACTCTATGTCAATCGGATCAGAAGGAGATTCTTTAGTTTATACTGGATCTACACAAAAGAAGTTAGCTGCAAAAGTTATTTGCGCACAAACTGCTGAAGATTTAGTAAAGAAATTTGCTTTACTTGAAGCATCAACAACACCATACACTCTTGGTGACCCAGAATCTTTCTGTGAAAAAGTTCAACCTTGTTGTGGAATAATTTTAATTAGATCAATAAGATAAGCGTGAAATAGTAATTTACCGGGAAAAGAAGTTTTATATACTTCTTTTCTCCTTATTCTTTTTATGAAACCAAATGTATTGATAAAAAAAGATTCTTTGTTTTTTGAAGAGAGTGGAACAAGCGATTTTGGAAGTGTTTACTTAATACTTGTTTTTGCTATTGCTGCTTTGTTGCTTGTGTTAATAGTTAAGCCAATGTACCAGTCAAGTTTGAAAACAATTCCAAAAACAAGTGCAAGTGGAAGTTAGTTCTTTTATTTTTTGAATATAAGTTAGTGGATTGTGGTAGTAAAATGACTAGGTTTTTGAATCAGCGAGCTCAAGTCCTTTTTTGTCAAAAAGGACAAGCAGCTGCTCCCTTTGAATTATTTGTAGCCGTAATAATAATGACTTTTGTTGTTATTGTAGGGTATAACATGCTTGAGAAAGTAAATACTGAGGTTTGTCTTAATACGGTGGATAGAGAAATGACTAAGTTCAAAATTGCACTTGAGGATACAGTTGCAAGAAAAAGTTCAAATGCTTTTTATTTTCACCCTGATGAAAAATGTTTTGCTTCAAGAGAAACCGTGATGAAACTTGAAGTGGAAACGAACAAAAATCTTTGTACTGCAAGATGCAATTATCCTTCTGAAGAGTGTTATGTTATGACTTTTTCTAATCCAAATATTCCTAATGCTTTCAAATCCAAGTGTATTGATTTACCTCCGTTAACAAATTTTTTAACAGAAACGAGTTGTGAAGGCGGACCGGATACAGCTGATTATAAAACTGTAGATCCTACAAAAGAAGGACAAATTTTGATTGGCGGTTATAGACTTGTGAACGTTTCTCCAGCAGGGGATACTTATCCTAAAGTTTGTATTTGGTACAAGGCAGCGTAATGGATTTGTTTTGGTGATTTTTGGGTGCTTGGATTTATAATGAGTAAAATGCAAATGCTTCTTTTTGCAGTTGGGATAGCGGTTGTTGCATTAATGTTTTATGATTTTGTTTCAAGAGTTGGGTTAGTTAACTCCTCAAGGGATTTGGCTGTTGGGAACACAAAGTTAATTGAGGAACAATTGACTAATGATTTATTGTGTTCATTTAAACTGGCTAACATTCCGGATTATTTGACTTACGGCTTTAACTCTCAAAGATTTTTCTATGACTTGGATTTTGCTACACAAACTGTCGGGGAGGGTGAGAACATTCAAAATACCCTGATTCTCTCGGTTATTGAGCATAAATCCAGTTCGAAAACAAAAAACATTGTTTATGCAAAAAGCATTCCGTCCGATTCTTCGTTTGTTTTAGTTGATACTCAGTTTTTACTTGAAGGAAGCGGACTAAAAGCATCTTACGATAAACCTGAGATTGCGTTATACCCCCGAGCGGCTTCAACAAATAATATTCAAGCCAGTTCTCCAAATTCTTTTGTAGCCTTAAAAGAAACAATTGCCGGAAAAAAGACGCTTTACATTATTCCTTGTTCTTCTCTTAAAGAACCAAATAATTGTTTGAGAAACATTTTACGAGTAGGTTGTTATAAATTAAAACAAAACTCTCCAACATCTTCTACTCTTGTTCCTTCTTGTTTTAATGTTGCAGTTCAAGCTTCAGATACTTCCGAGAAAACAAAAAACTACACTTGGGCAGATTGTCAAAATTTCTTCCCTGAAGTAACTGGGGAACTAAATTAGTTGCTGTAACAAAGAGTACTTGTAACTAATATGATTGTCCTTTGAACCAAAGGGTTTGTCCTTTGATACAAAGGGTTACCTGTAACCAAAGGGTTTGTCCTTTGATACAAAGGGTTATTAATTAAGAAATCGTTTTACTTTTGGTGTTCAATTGAAATTTAAAAAGAGTTTTACTCAAAAAGGTTTTATTGGTCCAATTGGGGATGATTTGCCTTCATTAGTTCCGATTGTAACCGCGCTACTTTTGTTTTTCACTATTTTTACAATTACTCTCAATACATATAACACAAAGAACCTTGAGATAACAAAGCAAGTAGAAATGACTTCTGTTGCAAGAGAACTCAAAGGAGATTCACTAATTTTGGATGTTAACCAGTTTGATACAAAGTGTCGTTCAACTAAACTAAAGAAATATCCTTACAATTTTATGACCGCAATATATCCTTCGGAAAAGGATATTTCAAAAGCCGTAGTCGATTTTGCGAACATTGCTAGTTCTGCAGATTTTGGGGAGAATATACTAAAAGATAGTTTACTTGGAACGGATGAATATTATTTTTGTTCTTATGGTAAGATTGGATCAAAGGCTTTTACTGGGAAAGAAAAATCTTATTTGGTGAGATATTACCCTGTAGCGGTGGCGGTTAGAAGCGGGGATTCTAAATTTCCTCAATATATTATTATTCCTTCAATTCTTGCAATGGTGGTGTGGGAATGATTTTTGATTTCTTAACCGAACAAAAAGGACAAGCCGCACTAGTTGATTCGCTTTTCTTTATTGCAATAGTTTCAACAATTTGCACAGGTTTATTCTACTTTGCGATTAATTATGGTTTGGGTCCTGAGGCATTACTTAATTCGTTTTATTCTTCTGATTTTGCGATGGATTCCCTAAAAGTTATTACTTACATTAATGTGATGCGTGATGGAACTCCTGTAAGTCTTGAGAGTGCAAGTACTGCCGGGCCTCTTGCAGAATACGATTATTTGCTTGCATTAATGAAAGAAGATTTTGCTCAAAACAATTCCATTGGGGTAGATACCCAAATAGCGATTTCTAATACCCTGTATTCAGTTCTTCGTCCATTTGATGATTCAATTGATTATATTTTTTATATTTCTAAAGAGAGTAATGTTGCATCTTCCGCAAAATATTTAGCGTTAATTATTGCAACACACGAGTGTACTGCAAATTGTTCAGGAAATATTGCCGAGAACCCGGGCGGTTCCTCTGCAAGAGAAGTTAGTAGAGTGTTTTATTCTTGTCAACCTACAGTAAACAAAGTCCTTGAATCCAAAATATTTCCAAATGTTGGGAAGATTGATTCTTCCTATGGTAAAGTAAACTTAAACGATTCTCCATACATTATGGGGCTTCACACTTGGGTTTCAAAGCGTATTGCAGTTTTAACTGAGCTTTCCGTTGAAGGAAAAAGCGATCCTGATTTGAATTGTTCACAAATTCTAACAAAAACTCCCCAAGTGGGTTAATTTAGTTAGAGTGTTCCAAGAAAATTTAGTTGATTTTAAAAAAGTTAGATTAACTTATCCTTTTGTTTTTGTTCCGCATTTTGGACAAGTGTATTCGTTTCCCTGTTTTTTTCCACATTTTTCACAAAAAGCAGTTCCGCATTTTGGACAATATACTATATGTTCAGTATCCTTTTTGCAATTAGGACACTCGGACTTGTCATCTAATGAAATGTCTTCAATGTCGCCAGTATCTTCAATAGAACTAATATCTTCATTTCCGCTATTTCCTAAATCCTCATCCAATCCTAAATCAAAATCATCCTCACTTTTTTTCTTACCTTTCTTACTTTCTTCCTCTCCAAACAAATCCTTAACCTCATTAAGGGGTTGGTTTTGTATAGGTTCTTCAGTAGGAATTCCTTTTTGTGTACTGGGCATTTTTTGAGCTGGAGTTTGTTCCATTCTCTCTCCTCTTCTTCCCCTGTGTCCTCCTCGCTGGGTTTGTTGTTGATTTTCTCCAGGTATTGCACTTTCAGGGTATAATGCGTTCATATCTGAATTTTTTAATTGACTAAAAAGACTTTCAGCAATTGAATCAGATTCTTTTTGGGTAGGCATTCTATTATTTTCTCGTTTAAACTTTTCTATTTCTTGAAGAGCTAATTTTTGTTCCATATTTGTTTGTTCAACTTGTCTTATTTCTTCATAATTTTTGTTAGTAAGATCTTCATAACCCATTGAAGGTATTTCCTGTAGAAGGGGTCTTCCATTTGGGGCAAAAGGATCTTCTTTTAGAATTTCTTTTTGTCCTTGCGCGGGGGGTTGCCAATTTTGTCCCTCAGTTTGTTCAGGCGCTTCCCCATTTCTATAAAATCTTGCAAGTCTTCTTGGAACGTTAGCCATATTTTCACTTCACGCTTTTACTTTAATATTCCTCTTCTTCATCTTTAGTTATTTCATTCAATAATCCTTCTTCAATCTCATCCATATCCTCTGCTTCAGCTAGTTCGCTTTTCTTTTTTATTTGTGCTTTCTCTTTTATTTGTTGAGCGGATTGCCTTAATTTTTCAAGTGCAGCGTTCTTTTCTTGTTGTTGATTTTTTGACTCTATTTCATTAGTCTTTTTTGCTAATGCACTTAGAATAGTATCCTCTTTTTCTTTAAAAACCTGCTTTTTCCCTTGTGGCTCCTCTTTTGTCTTAACCATTAGTCCAGTTTCAAAAACAATTTTTTTTGGAGGTGTTTCTCGGTCTATTGTTTGAGGAGCAGGAACATTTTTTGGTTTTACGATTTTTGGAATAATTGGATCAGTTTCTTTAAATGAAATCCTTTTTGTGTACATTACAATGAAAAATAAAGCAAAAGTTACAAGACTTGCGAGTGCAAAATACTCTGCGCCTAAAGTGAATACGTAAATGAGTGCAAGGGGAATTGCAAATACTATGGAGCCCAAGAAGTACCCTATTGCAAGTTTTGTAAAAACTCCTTTTTTTTGAGAGGATGGAAAACCCGCCCTGAGTAAAGCATAACCTAGTGGAAAGCTTCCAAGTAAAAAAAATCCATAAACTAAGGGAGTCATTATCAAATTCACTTTTTGTATTTTATTTTTTAATCCAACACTTTTGTGTAGTCATTGCAATAAATTAAGTTTTTAGAAGTATTTATTAGTGCTGTTTTTTTATTAGGGCTATTTTTTTGAGTTTAATCAGTTGGAAAGGTATTTTTTTGTTCAAGAGCAATTCTTTTATACTAATAATGTCTTATTCTTATCGAATGGATTTCTCAATGATTATTCCCACTATTGTGGATTTTGTAAAACTCTTACTTTTATTGTCCATAGTTTCTTTTGGACTGTACAAAATATTCTCTCCGGTAAGAACATGGATTGAAAAAAAATACTTTCTTTCATGGATTCAATCCGTATTAGTTTTTAATTTGGTTTTTATCTTTTTGGCATTGGCTTTGTTTTATTTTTATTTTGTTTTTGTGGGTTTTTCCTCAGCGCCAGTTAGGGACCCAAGCATGGAAATGGATTTGTTTGAAAATATTTTCAGAATTGCTGTTTCTTTAGGGCGAATTTTAATAGCTTCAGTAATCCTGTCCATTTTCCTTCTTTTCTTTGAGTTAGTTGCAAGTATGCTAATGAAATCAAAGGAAGTAAAGTCTTCAAAGAAATCAAAGTCTTCTTCAAATAATTGGGTTTCTCAGTTTATTGGAGTGCTTGTTGCAAGTGCAATATTCTTAGTTTTAATTCTCTTTGTGTTTGATTGGGCAATATATGGTTTGTTTATTTTTGTATTTTATGGTGGAGTAAATCCTCTTCCATTAGTGATGTTTTTTTAATGAATTTTTGAGTTTTTTTAGTGAATTTTTAGTAAGGAAAGGGTTTATAATAAGTTGAAAACAATTACTTATAGTGAATGGGTGTTTTTTGATGGATACTTTGGCAAAAGAATTCTTTAGTACTTTTGTTGCTGGGTTCCTGTTCTTAATCGTTTTCATGGCAAACCCCTCTTTTGCACACATTACTCAAGAAGCGTATCCTACAGCTTTGCCAACCTCAACAACAGGGGTTTTGTATTTTGCTGACAGTACAACTAGTGCAGCTACTCCTGCTTCTAATCCATTAACTACTCCTCCAGCTACTTCCTCATCTTCAATAACAACTCCGATTATTACTGTTTCAAAGCCAATGACTTCTGCTTCTAATAATTGTGCAGTTTCAAAACTTTCTCCAACAGAAGCAAAGGATATAATGAATCTTACTCATGAAGGATTTGATGGAAAAAATATTGGAAGCGGACAAGACGGTAATGCAAAAGATAATAACGTAAAAGATCTTGGTCCTCAAAGTTTAGTTGGAAAAGATAATGATGGCAAACAAGCAGTAAAAGTAGATGCGCCCTCTGTTGCTGTAGGTGCTGATAGATTTTCTTTCCTTGCAGGAATTGAGTTTAATGGTCCTTTTGGAGTAGGATTAATTCTTGACGACACTTTGCGTGTTGGTAGATGTGATTTGCCAACTGCTCAGCAAAAAGAATGTAAAATAATGCAAGAAGGTTTAGCTACTAGAACTAGCGGAGTTGGATTCAAAGCAGATATGGTTAATGCTTTCCAATCCCTTGCAAGTACAGGAAAGAGTATTGCTCAATTGAATCTTTCTAGTGAGGATGCAAATAAACTGAAAGCAAATTACTTGGATATTAATTCAAATGACTTCCAAACAGGTTCTTTTGCTCAAGGAGAATATTTAAAGAACTCAATTAAAACAAACCAATACACGGCAAAGAATGCAACTACTTGTAATAATAGTGCTTGTACAATTAGTACTTATTCTGCTTTTGATAAATACTTTAACGCATGGCTAACAACTGACATGGTTGTAACAAATGTTGGGCCAACTTTGCTTGGTAAAGCAAATAAATTTTTCATGAAGGCATTCAAAACAAGTGGGCAATCCGGAACAAATTCTTGGATGGCTGGTGTTGCAAGAATAAGAGAAAAATTTGTTGGTACTCCTCAAGCAGTACTTAAAACTTTAACAATGCCTGCAAGTAAAACAATTGGTCAAGCAAGAATTGCAAGATTCAAAACTTTGGTTCTTGAAGAAGGATTTGAAGATGTGCTTGGTCCACTTTATTTGAAGAAGAAATTATTTAGTACTGGTGCAGGTGGAGAAATAAATGCTATTACTAAACCTGAATCCCCAATTTGGAAATACACTCCTGAAAAGAGAGCAAAATTCTTTGAAGCAATTGAACACTTAACCGCATACACAAGAGAAAACAGAACAATGATTGAAGCTGCAATGGAAGAAAATAAAGCTGCAATAGCTGCAGCAAATGCAATTACTGATCCTGTAGTAAAAGCCGCTACATTAAAAGCAGCAAAGATTGATTATGGTCAAAAAGTTGCGGTTCACATGGATGATTGGGATGAAATACTTGCAATGGATTTTGAAGATTGGTTGAAGGATAAAGAAGAAATTGCTTCTCTTGGCGGACTTGCAGTAAGACAAAGCGGAGTAACAAGGGACATGGAAGGTTACGTTGATATTGCAACAGCTCCTCCGTTCAACTTGAAAAAAATTACTCAAAAGTTTGGTACTGAAGGAAGTTGGTCTGGATGGGCAAATAGTACTGCGGCAGGAGAATACAAAGTTGCTGAAGACGGAGTAAGTTTAGAATTGTTTAGAATTAAACCAGAAAAATTATACCAAGAAAATGTTGGATTAGCTGACTTAAAGCTTCACGTGGCAAAAATGGGCGGAAGCACTTACTCAGTAAGACTCCCTGATGGAAGATACTTGCCACTTAATACAAACACAGTTGAATATATTTCAGGACAACCACAACTTGGCGGAGCAGTAAACATTTACGAATCAGCATACGTTCCTTCCGGAGTAATGACTCCTGAAGACTTTGCTACAAGAATTACTCACCAACGTATTGTAGGAAGACCAGCAACAGCACTAAGAAACATGGAAGATTTACGTAACGCTTTAGTGCAAAATGATTTTGCTGGAAGAAAATATTACAGTTTATTAGACCAACAATTTGCTCAAGAAGGAGATATGGTTAAAGCTTATTTTAAGAATCCTCAAACAGCTTTGTGGAAAGGATCTGTTCTTCCAATCGTTTACTGGGAAGGAAAAAGAGGATTTGGAAATGAAGATTATTCAATGTTCATGCTTCCAGACACATGGACAACAACAACTATTAGTCAAGGCTCAGATAAATTGTATAAAGACTCATTCACTGACTTTTACGCAAATGAAGGAAGCGATCAAGGAGACATGTTCAAGAGAGTATTCAACTCTGCTCCATTCATTTGGAATAAAATTATAGAACAAGCAGCAGCAACAAACCAATTCACAAGTGAGATGTTAACAAAAGTAACTGGCGGATTCCTTGGGAGTGGGGGAATGAGAGATACTGTTGGAGATGTTGCATTTTATTCCCACAATGAAAATTGTTCAGGTTGTACAGTTCCAATTGCTTATGAAGATAATTATTTCAAAGTTAATGGATTTAGTTCAGGAGTAAACATGCAAGCATTCCTGCTTGAAGCAACTGACGAAGCAACAAAGAAAAAATCCGGTTCAACTTTAATTTCATACACTCATCACTCAGATTTAAGCGGTAAAACAACTCAAATAGATGGCGGAAAAATTGATTTATCCAGTGCAGCAAGCAATGAAGAAACTTGTGATGCCGTTCTTAGAAAATACCATTTAGGATTCTTTGGAAACTCAACTGGAGGAGTATTAGGTTTAACTGAAAATGCAGCATACTTCTTTGGATTCGGACCAGGTTTAATTGCAACATTCGTTCAACAAATGACAGTTGGAAGAGCATTACAAGATTGTGTTGATGACAAAGAAGGATATTACGTTCACTTTTATGCTCCTCCTGAAAAAGAAGCTGCAGCAACTAAATCAAAAGAAATAGTTTCAAATGAAACAGTAAGCACTGCATTATCAGACATGAGTGGAAAACTTGATTCATTTGTAAAAGAACAAGCAACTAATACAGTTGTAAAAGATGTTACAAACAAAACTACTCCAGTTCCACAAGCAACTCCAGGAAATCCAGTTGAAAATTCAATGGACAAATTAAAAGATCAATTCCAAACACTAACAAGCAACATAAAGAAAGCTGCAGTTCTTCAAGCAGCAATTGAACTAATGGCTCCCTCAACAGGAACACTAATGGGTAAAGATGTATTTTATGTTTGGTTCAAAGGAAGTGCAATGCCTAATAGTTATAGAACAACTGGTGCAGATGTTATTACTGACGGAAACATGAGTGTTAAAGCAGATAGAGAAAATGGAACTTTAACAATAAATGGAAAAACAGTTCTTGATTCAAACAAAGCTGACCATGTAAGAATGATGACAACTGACACAAGAGCAGCTGCTGAATTTGTTCCAGTGACTCTAAATAAAGTTGCTGCCCCAATGAATGATTCAACAGTGTTTGAACTTAATACTTCCGGAGAAGTAAGAGTTCTAAATAGTTCAGTAATTAGTTGTATACAAAAATCCGTATTTGATCAAACAGGAATTACTTATAGTGGAAATGAATTAACTCAAGTATTTGGAAAATTGAGTTCAATTAAAACCGAAGTTTACGGAGCGGTTATTGCAAGAAACGGAAAGATTTTACTTGAAGGAAGCGGTCCAAGAGCAGAAGGGGCATCAAGTAGTAAGTTCATAGTAAACGGTTATTGGGCATCAAAGTTAGTTGCTGATGGAAATAACTCAGTTGAAGCAGGAAAATTCTTAGGAATGACATTTGAACACGGTTCAATTATTCTTAACACTGAAACAAACGAACTAATTGTTTACTTAAGACAACACAAAGATTCAGTTCTAAATAGTGCGGATGTAAAAGGACTAAGTGCTACTCCTACAACAATAGTTGATCCTGAAACTGGATGTACTCAGCCAGCAATAGACCTTGAAGCAATTCCACAATTAAATGATGAACTTGGTGCAAAGAAAGTAGAAAACTTTAATACTTCCATGAATCACTTAGGTCCATTCACTCAATTCACTACTGACAAAAAGATTTATGAATTTTATTCAAAGAAAGATGCTAATAGCGGGGATTGTAAGAACTATTTCAGAGTAAGAGATAAGGATACTGGAAAAATATTAACTGATTCAGAAATAGTTGGCGGAATAAAAGTAAATGATGATGGTTCAATTAGTTTCACTACTGCTGACGGTAAGCAACAAAACTTAAAGTTTGATGCAGAGAATGGTGTGCCAAAAGTAAGTTACAATGGGGGTACTCCAGAAACTCTACTTTCAGCTCAAGGTCCAAATGGTTCATTTTGGTACGATCCAGAAAAAGGATTATGGTATCCTGAAAACGGATTACGAATTCCACTAAACCAATCCTTCAAAGATAATGGTGCATGGTTTGCTCCAGACAAGAACGGAAATGTATCTGGAACAGGGGACAATAAAATGACATTCAATATTGGTCAACAAGAAGGAAGCGGATTTAATATTCCTTCAATGCCAGAAACTGCTGCAGGAATTGTGTTATTTGCAAGTGCTTTCCTAATAGTTGCATTCATGATAACTCAAAGAACCTCAAGAACAAAAAAGAAACTTTGAATAAAGTAATAAGTAATTGTTAAATAGTTCTTTTGAAAAAAATAATCTTTTTAGTAGTTATTTTATTCTTATGAAAGAAGAAAAGTTCTCTTGGCGCATTGACGAAAAAGAATCTTCTCCAGTAATTGACGAAATTAGCGGACTAAAATCCATTGTTCTTGTAAAACAAAAAAGCGAAATTCACGGAATCGGCGTTTTTACTAAAACAAAGATTCGTCAAGGAAAAAACTTTTACATAGTTCCAGTAAATGATGTGCGCTCCTCTCCTGCGCTAAATTATTCAAAACTTGCGTTTGGAAAATTTATTTCAGATTCAATGGTGCTTAACTTTGTTAATCACTCCTGTGAAGCAAATGCTGAATTATTAATGCAAGAGCAATCAGTAGTTCTTCGTGCAAAAAGAGATATTGAGGTTGGGGAAGAAATAACTCTTGATTATTGTGCACTTGAAGAAAAGAACACCTTGGTGTTTTGTAATTGCAAATCAAAAAAGTGCAGGAATTATTTTTACACAAGTTACTGATTTGTTTAATGCAGACTAATTGTCTACTTTAGTTTCCAGCTCACTTTTAAGTGTACATTGGAGTTGAATCAGTTTTATTGTCTTTTGTGTCCTCAATTGATTTAAGGTGTTCCACAATTGCTTTTTCAAGAACCTTTGCTTCATTTAGTAATGGTTTAACATCAAGTTCCATTTTTGTCAAACAGCAAATTGTTTTTACTACTTCCGCAGCAGCATCATAATCCGCATTACTTTTTGCATTACCCATTA
>Ga0172379_10002985_pt1 | contig 28187 bp, 27 predicted proteins | sample GrowelOW334metaG_FD_119756 | JGI IMG/M metagenome (GOLD analysis project Ga0172379, IMG submission 119756) | Groundwater microbial communities from an aquifer near a municipal landfill in Southern Ontario, Canada - Groundwater well OW334 metaG | ecosystem: Environmental > Aquatic > Deep...
CAAAAAATCTTCTGTAATCAAAATGGCGAAATATACAGCTAACAAAAGCGCTGCATTCGGAATTATAGTTAAGTACTCTGAAATTAATATTATTGGAAGAACAAAAAAATACATAAAAACCAAGTAGCCGAAAAAATAGGGAAGCCCTAATAATTTAACAATTGTTTTGATAATTTTACTGTTTTCTCCGATAATTTTTCCATACCATTTATTTTTTGGAAAACCAGATCCCCAGCCAGTGTCTTTTTCTAAAGTAATCTCTAAAATTGCAACCGGTAGCGCTAATACTATTACATTTAGGAGTAAAGTGATAATTTTAGTTGTCATATTTTTATTTTAAATCATTAATTCTAATCAGATCAAATTTATCATTATCTATTTCCCAGACTGCGAATGTCGGTGGATAAATTTCATTAGCCACATTACCAGGATTCAATATGGTACACTTTTTCGGTCTTTGGTCCGCCATAGTTTCAACGGGGGCGACCCATGGTTTATGAGTGTGCCCGTGAAAAACAAAATCATATTTTCCTGATTCACATAATTCTCTAGCTTTGTCAGGATAATGAACAAAAGCTATGTGCTTTTTTTCAATTTCAACCTCGCCAAATTTTTTGAAAATAAAAGTGTTTTTGTATCGACATGTCGTTAGATCCTTCGATTTCTCCGCCAGCTGGCGGATTTTCTCAGGATGACAGATTTCATCTGTCATCTGCTCATCATCCATATTGCCGAAAGTATAATAAATTTCTCCAGAAAAATTATCATTCAAAAAATCCAGAGTTTCCATATTTGCCAAATCTCCACAACAAATAATTGTTTGAATTTTTTTACTTGCGCAATAATCCAAAACTTTTTTCAAATTGGCGAGATTATTGTGAATGTCGGATATAATAGCAATTCTCATATATTTTTATTTTCCGGTAAAAGTTCCCACATTATTTCAAAAATATTTTTTAGGCTGTCGTAAATTTTTTGGCTTTCAATAATTATTCCGAACTGCTCTTGATAGGATACTATCCCAACTTTATTATTACCATACATATTCATCTCGATGGAAATATGATATTTTTCTTTTGCTATTAATTTGCTTTTGCGTAGATGCTCTTCGTCACTGCTAATAAGTTTTCTGATAATCTCATTGTCCGGCAAAATTGCTCGCACCCATATTTTCTTTTTTATTCGCTTGGGAATATAGTCTTCGAAGAAAAACTTTTCATCAAAGTGCGTAGAATATGTTTCAGAATACCAAGTTAACATTTCCCTATCAGGATATTTCAAACTATCTCTATATACTTCTTTTATTCCATCCGTCCCATCAAAATAGCGTATTTCCGGCTTTTTATCAATTAAATTACTAAAGGCCAAGAGTTGTGGCATTATTTTATCAATATTTTCCTTCCTTTTTTCTAGCATTTCGTGAATTTTCCGCGGATCTTCAGCATAAAAAGCCAGCATCTTGTTTTTTTTAATCGTGTTTATAAGCCCCTTTTCCTTAAGGGAATCCAGCACTAAATAGGTAGTTGTGCGCTTAACACCAGCCTTTTTAGCCAATCGGCTGACACTAGTTTCTCCCATTTCCAAAGACGCCAAATAAACTGCGGCTTCATTTTCCGTGAGCCCAGCATCTCGAAGGTTTTTTTGTAGTAAATTATCCATATCTGTCGTCAATTATGTCAACATTTTTATTATATCATATAGCTTTATATAAAGCAACAGTTAACTATTAAACTATATGCTAGTCCTTATTGTTGACACTATCATATTTTTTTGCTATACTGGGTTGTTAAGATAAAAATCAAAGATATTAACAACGTTCTTTAAAAACAATTTGCTAAAGGAGATATACGATGAGGATTCTTATTGTTGATGACTCGATGTCTGATGTTGAAAAAATTGCGGAAGTCATAGAGGGATTGGGCGAAATAGTAATTTGTACCATTAAGGTGGCTTGTAACAAGATGCCGCCTTTCAAAGAAATTATAGCTGAGGTAAACAAGGCCGATCTAGTTTTGTTAGATAATAATTTTGGAACTGAAAAATTTTCAGGCAAGGACATTCTTCCATATTGTAAAAACAAAGTTATTGGTATTTCTTCTGATTCATGCTTGGGTCCAACTAATTTTTATCTAAAACAATTTCTTTTTAGTACAGATTTAAAACGGGAGTTGAGATTATTAGTTGAGTCTTTTATCGCAAAAATAGGTGAGGTTTAGAAAACTATTAAGTTTTTAAAAAATTTATCCAAAGGAGAAAAAATTGAAAAAAATTTACATTTACAGAGAAGGAAATCCCTATATGTCCGCCTTGTCTGGGGAGAGTCAGCAAATTGTCTTGAAGTATGGCCAGGAAGAAAGATGGGCGGATATAATTACAGAAAACATTTCAGAAGATGTTAAGGTAATTTATACAGATATCACTGTTAAAAAGTTAGTGGAATCTGTAGCTCAAAAAAGTGTCCGTGTAACTTGTGCATATGATGACCTGTGCAAATATGAAGAAAGGGAAACATATTATAAACTTTTGCTTTCCGAAGCGTTAAAATATGATAATCCCATAATTATACTTGATTACATTGCTGATCATATGTCCAAAAGAGAGGATCTTGAAGATGGCATCATGGAAGAAATAAAGCAGTTGGCAGAAAAAAATAATATAATGACGGCGCATATTTCAGAAATTAAGTGGAGTGATGAGGGGACAATCCTTACAGATCATCATATTCTCCATACTCTGGAGTATGAGTTACAATGTTTGATTCGCAAAAAGTTTAGATTCGTCTGTCCATGCTGTATTATAAGCGAAGAATCCGCTGTACTTATGAATATGAGACACACAGGACGTCTTCCTAATTTAACAGTGATAGGACGAGATAAAGCTAACGTTACACAGAAATATCAGTATTCGGGAAGGGTAAGGTCGCGATAATATAACATTAAAAAAAGGAGTATCAAAAAAATTAAAGGCAGGAATTTAATATAATTCCTGCCTCTTTTTATTTGTTAGATCCTTCGACTACGCTCAGAACTACGAGTCTCGAAGGTTTTTTAGAATTTTAATATCCTCTTCTACTCCATCATGTTCAGTTTCCAAAAGCATATCGATATTATTTTTTTTGGCAAAGGCGACGATATTTTTGAAAGCGTCCAAACCAATTTTCCCTTGCCCGATATGCTCGTGCCGATCACGGTTGGAAGAAAATTCTGTTTGGCTATCATTCGCATGCATCAATTTTATTTTTTCCAATCCCAATTCTTTGTTTATTTTTTTCAAAGTTTTTTCAAAATCCCGCCAATCATATCCGGAAGCAAAAGAATGTTGGGTATCCAAACATATTCCGGCTAGGGCTGAGCTTTTCACGCCTTTAATAATTTCTGCAATTTCCGCTAAAGAGTCGCCGATAATTTCTCCCGCTCCGGCGCTGTTTTCGATTAATAATTTTGTTTTTCCCCTATAGCCATCCAGAGATTTTTGAAGCATCTCGATAGTTTTTTTCATGGCTTCTTTTTGGCCCAAGTCTTTAGCTGATCCCAAATGCGTCATCACATATTTCGCGCCCAATAGATTTCCTCGTTCCAATTCATCGCGCACCACACTCACCGAACCATAACGAATGCGATTATTGGCCGAAGCGAAATTTATATAATAAGGAGTATGAACATAAACAGCTTTTAGCTTATAGCTTTTAGCTTTTAGTTTAAATTCTTTGATAATATCTTTGGTGAGTTCTGGAGCTTTTCCTCCTTGGGGAGATCGGGTAAAAATTTGCATCACTTCGCAACCCAAAGCCGCTGCTCTTTCGGGCGCATTTTGAATTCCTCCGGCAATTGATACGTGGCAACCAATGTTCATAGCATTTTGTTTATATTGTTATTTTTATTTTAGCACAACATTTAACGCAAGTGTACTTTAAAAGTCGCTCAATTTTTAATTATTAATTATTAATTTTATAAATAAATCTTAATTTCTAAATTTTTAAACATTAAAATTTAAAACATTATTTAAAAATTAAAAATTTTATCTAATTTCCCATCCATCCTTAATCTCTTCTATATGGCCTTTCATTTCAAATCCACTTGCCAATTTGTGGCCACCGCCGCCAAGTAGCGCGGCAATTTTGGAAACATCCACGCCTTTATATTCTTCACTACGAAGACTGCCTTTAATTATTCCGCTATCTCTTTCTGAAAGAATAAGGGAAAATTTTGTTCCCGGAACTGTATTTAGTGTGGCCGCTACTTGAGCAATATCTTCCGTGGAAGCATTACAGTCATGAATATCTTTTTGGGTCAGGACGGTTATAATCATACCGTTTTTCGAATTTATTTTAGCTTTTTCAAAAGCGCGTCCCCATAATTTCAAGGTGGACATTTTTTTATTGATAAAAATAGAGTTGACGATTTTCAAAAGCGGCGCGCCTTTTTTGAGAAGATCCGAAGCAATATGCATTACCCTCGGAGTGGTGTTGGAATGTTGGAAGCTTCCTGTATCGCCTAAAATTCCCAGCATAATATAGGTTGCAATATTTTTATCTATCCCGGCTTTAATAAAATTAAAAAATTCATAAATAATTTCACAAACAGAAGAATATTTTGGATTGATAATATTTACGTCTCCTTCTATTGTGATGTCGGGATGGTGATCAATTAGAACAATTACTTGATTTGGCGAAAGATTTGGAAAAATTTTATGAAAGCCTCTTTCCACGCTATCACAGGCAATAATAGTATCGTAGGTTTTTATATCCAGATGTTCCGGATATTCAAATTTTTCTGAGGTTAAATTTTCCAAAAATTTTGGAATAGGATCGAAACACGCCACATCCACTTTTTTCCCAAGGCTTTTTATATATTCTCTCATAGCAAAATTCGCGCCTGTTGTGTCGCTGTCAGGGCTTGAGTGGGCAAAAAGAAGTATTTTTTCAGATTTTTTGATTATATAATCTAAAGTGTTGAACTCTTTGGCAAATAGCATTTCTGTGTCCAATTAAGGATTATTTCAAATCAGTTTTATATTTGCTGCAGTAATTTTTCTACTTCATCGGCTTTAATTTCAGTTGGATCCAGCTTAAATTCAATCCGGGGAAGAGGTTTCATCACAATTTTTTTGTTTAGTTTCCCTTGAAGGTTAAAAGACTCTTTTTTGAGCGTTTTAATCGCATATTCGCTTTCTTTTTCCGGGAAAACACTAACAAATATCTGAGTGTAGCGAAGATCAGGAGAAGTGTCAACCTTAGAGATCGTCACCAAAATACCGGTCTTGAAATTTATTTCCCGGGTCATCAGTTCAGCCACTTGCTGCTTAATTAAAGCGTTGACTTTTTCTTGACGAAGAGACATAAGTTATAAGCTAGGTTTTACCTCTTCTTCTTTATATATAATAAGAGAATCTTTTTCCTTAATTTTCACATCGCCTTCAAAAGTGACTCCGCATTCATTTCCATAATTCAATTCAGCCACATTAGTTTTGTTGTGCTGCAAGTTGGTTATTTTTCCTTTTCCAATAATCTCTTCACCTCTCTTCACTTCCGCAAAAGAATTTTTTTCAATTTTTCCACTTACCATTCTGCCCCCGACAATCATATCTCTTTTTCCATTTTTGAAAATAGCCAACACATTTAATTTTCCAATATCAGTTCTGACTATTTCCGGCGGAATGAAAGATAACATAATCGCTTTCACTTCTTCGGCTAATTTATAAATAATATCAAAAGTCTTTACCTCTACTCCGCTGTTTTCTGCGATGCGTTTAGCTACCGGCGTGATAATAACATTAAATCCCAAAATAAAAGCCCCCGCGCTGGCGGCAATTTTCACGTCCGACTCAGTAATGTTGCCGGCTTTTTTGTCCAGAAATTCCAGCACTACTTTTTCCGATTTTATCGTAGAAAGAATTTGTTCAATCGCCTCCACTGATCCCTGCACGTCGGCTTTGAGAATTAGTTTTATTTTTTTAGTCTTTCCTTCATCGATTGAACTGTAAATTTTTCGTTGACTAATTTCTTTGGCAGAAGAAATAGAACTATGCAAACTGCCTTTTGATTTGAATTGAAAAATATTTTTTTCTTTGGAAGCCTGGATCACTTCATTGCTGTTGGGCACGCTTTCCATTCCGATAATAGTGACTGGGGTTGACGGTTCAGCGGTAATCATATTTTTTCCCAAAAAATCTTCCATCTTCCTGATTTTCCCATGAGTGGTAGCGGTATAAATAGTTTGGCCGACTTTCAGGGTTCCCGTTTTAACTAAAACTGTGGAAACTGGTCCTTTTTGCGGATCCAGATGAGCTTCCAGCACCACCGCCAAGCCATCACGACCAAAATCCGCCCTAAAGTTTTCTACTTCATTTAACAATAAAATGTTTTCCAAAAGAGTATCGATGCCTTTATTCTGTTTAGCGCTAATTTCAACGCAAATAATTTTTCCACCCCATTCTTCAATTAAAATTCCATTATCCGCCAAGTCTTGTTTGACCTTAGGAATGTTGGCTTGAGGCTTGTCCACTTTATTAATAGCCACAATGGTGGGCATGTTTTTGGTTTTCAAATATTCAATTACTTCTTTGGTTTGCGGCCTGACGCTATCGTCAGCAGCTACCACTAAAACCACAATATCAGCGATACTAACTCCTCGCTCTCTCATCGCAGAAAAGGCTTCATGGCCCGGAGTGTCGATAAAAGTAATGGCTTTGCCGTTCTTTTTTACCTGATAGGCTCGAATATGCTGGGTGATACCTCCCGCTTCCTTGTCAGCCACGTTGGTTTTCCTGATTGTATCTAAAAGTGTGGTTTTCCCATGGTCAACATGCCCAAGAATGGTGACTATAGGAGCTCTTTCCTCCACACCACTTTTTAAATTATTTTCTTTTTTACAAATTTCTATCAAATCCTCCAACGTCATATTGCCTTTTTCCAGTTCTGCTAAGTCCTCCTGGGTTTCAAAGCCCAAATCCTGAGCGATAACGCTAGCGGTTTCATAATCAATTTCCTCATTTATGTTGGCAATGATGCCATTTTTCATGAGCTCGGTAATAATTTTTGGAACAGGCAAATCCAAAAGAGTACTGAAGTTTTTAACAGTAATTAGTTTTGGTAGTTTAATTATTTTTTTTACTTCTAGTTCGTCCATAATTTTTACTTATTCTTTTCTTGTTTTATTAAAATTTCATTATTATCCGCGCTGATGGCGTTTTTTACCGCTGTTTTTTCTTCTTCCGTCAAATCATATTTTCCTGACTTGCCTAAAATAATTGGTTTAGCATAAACTCGGGTATTTTCTCGGGTATGCATGGAAGAAATAACTAACCCTGAATTTTTACCATTAAGGAGAGCGATAGAAAAACTTTGATCGCCTCCAATATCTTTAAATGGATTAAATCTAATAATTTCCGTTTTATACATGCCTTTCGCGGCCAATTGATGGACTTGATTGGCAATATTATATAATTCCTGAATATCACGGTCTAAAGTGTTTATGTTTTTGGCGTTTTTTAAAACCGTCTCTTCTAAGCTCTTAGCATCCTTTCCTGAAAAAAATATTTTTTGCTTGACATTTATTTTCTTGATTTTCAAAAAAATAATGATAATTAGAAAAAGAAACACTAAACTAAGGATAATCAGTGCTAAAGTTATAAACTGAAAATTAGATTGAATAAGCTTTAATGCTCCCATATATATACCTCTTTTGAAGTCTTATTTTAGGCTAACATCAAATTTCCTTTCTGTAAACCCCGCACTAACTTTTAATTTATTTAAATAAATTAAAAGTTAGTGCGGGGTAAATCCGCAATATAATATTTTATTTTCAGAATTTTTTGAGGCTTTTTACTTATCCACACCTTATAAACAGCTTATCAACAAAAATTAACCTTGTGGATAACTTGACCTCTTTGCCTTTTTTGGTACATAATGAATTATACACAAATAATTGTTTTAGTTTTATAAAAATGACCAACGAAGAGCTTTGGCAAGCCACATTAGGAGAGATAGAGCTTTCTATCTCTAAAGCTAATTTTATTACTTGGTTTAAAAACACAACTATCCTTTCCAGTGAAAACGGAAAGATAATTATTGGCGTTCCTAATGGTTTTTCTAAAGAATGGCTGGAAAACAAATATAATACCTATATTTTAAAAGCCCTTAGAAATCTTAATGGCGATGTAAAAGAAATAAGCTGTATTATCTATAATCCACAAGAAATTGCTATAAATCGGCCGCGCGCTGTTGACGCAGTGAAAGGGCCGGTCTTTCACAAGAAGGACTCCTTTCAGCCCGCAAGCTCAGGAAATTTTTTATCCAATAACTCAGAAAGCAACCTAAATCCACGCTATACTTTTGAAAATTTTATAGTTGGAGAAAACAATGAGCTAGCTAAAGCCGCTTGTTATGCGGTTTCCCAAAATTTAGGCCGGGCTTATAATCCACTTTTCGTTTATGGAGGTGTTGGTTTAGGGAAAACCCATCTTTTGCAGTCAATTGGGAATGAAATAGCCAAAACTGATCCCTCTAAAAAGATTCTTTATATTACCTCTGAAAGATTTGCTAATAATCTAATTGAGTCTATAAAAAGCCAAAAAACCAGCCAATTCAAAGATGAATATCAAAAAATAGACCTTTTAATAATCGATGACATCCAATTTTTGTCCGGAAAAGAGAAAACTCAACACGAATTTTTCCATATTTTTAACACCTTGTACCAATTAAATAAGCAAGTTGTAATTAGCAGCGATCGACCCCCAAAGTCAATTGCCGCCCTTGAAGAACGTCTGCGTTCAAGATTTGAGGGGGGAATGATAGTAGATGTTATTCGGCCTGACCTAGAAACAAGAATAGCTATTTTAAAGGCAAAAATATCTGAAAAAGGCTTTTTTATTGAGGATGAGGTGGTTAGATTTGTAGCGGAAAACATAAAAAACAACATTCGGGAGTTGGAAGGCGCTTTAAATAAGATTATTGCTTCTTGTGAATTAGAACGAAGGGATCCAGATATTCATTTTGTAAAAAAAGCCTTAGCTGACATAATTTCCAGCAACAAGAAACGAGGGGTACAAATAAAGAATATTGTGGACGCTGTGGCTGATTTTTATAACATTCCCTTAAAAGACTTAATAAATAAAGGGAGAAAGAAAGAGGTGGCTATCGCCAGACAAGTAGCTATATATTTAATTCGCTCGGAGTTAAATATATCCTACCCTGGTATTGGGGAGTTTTTTGGGGGAAGAGACCACACCACCGCCCTCCATGCTTATGAAAAAATAAGTGTGGATATTAAAACCGACAACAAACTAGTGGAGTCAATTAGTGTTTTGAAAGAGAAAATCTACACTATTTAGTGTATAAGGTGTGTATAAGTTTATTTTTGCGGTTATTTTTAAAGAACATTCTGTGGATATCTTGTTTATTAAAGTGGCTTAAGTTTGAGTATATTTTTTATTCTTTCCAAAAGTACTCTAAACAGCCACCTAAATCCAATATTATCAACATTAAAAAATCATCAAAAAATAGTTTAAATAAAGTAAATTTTAGTAGTTATCCACATAAACCGATTTGTATTAATAATAGAATAAATAATAGTATATTAATTATATAATTATATTACTTATATGAAATTAAGTTGTACTCAAGAAAATTTTAAAAAAGCTATTTTCAACACAGAGAGAGTTATTGGGAAACAAACAGCACTCCCTATTTTGGAAAATATCCTTTTGGAAACAGAAAAAGGGATGTTAAAAATATCAGCAACAAATCTGGAGTTGGGAGTTTCAATTAGGATTGGGGCAAAGATAGAAGAAAACGGAAAAATAACTATCCCAGCTAAGTTGATTGGGAATTTTGTGAATAATTTACCCACACAAGATAATATTATTTTAGAAACTAAAGAACAAACCCTAAAAATATCCAGCGGGAAATATAAAGCGGATATAAAAGGGCTTGAGGCGCAGGATTTTCCTATTATTCCAGAAGCAACTAGTGAAATTTTATTTTCTTTTTCTACCCAAAGCATTAGAGAGTTTGTGCCAAAAATACTTCCTTGTGTGTCGATTGATAGCACAAGACCGGAAATTTCCGGAATAAATTTGATTTTAAATGAAAAAATTAATTTAGCGGCCACTGATAGTTTTCGGTTGGCTGAGGCCGCAGTGTTTTTTAAGAAAAAAAACAATTATAATACTTTTATAGAAAAAACCAATTCAATTATTGTTCCTGCAAACGCTTTTTTGGAAGTCTTGCGTATCGCCACTCCTGAAGTTGAAGAAATTGACGTGGCAATTGAAGAGAATCAGATATTTTTTCAAATTGAAAACACAAAAATCGTTTCCCGTCTTATCAATGGAAAATATCCGGAATACAAACAAATTATTCCGGAAAAATTTGAAACCAAAATAATCCTAAAAAAAGAAGAGTTATTGCGATCAGTGAAGATTGCCAGCCTTTTTACTAATTCTAAGGCTGGAGAAATAATTTTCAAAACTTCCACCAACGAAGGGAAGGTAGAGATAAGCGCGCAAACCGAAGAAAAAGGTGAAAACAAAACTGAGTTGAAGGGAAAAATTGCCGGGCCGGATCAAGAAATTATTTTTAATCCTCGATATTTTTTGGATGGCATTAATTCCATATCGACCCAAGAAATAGTTATTTTGATAAACACCAGTGATTCCCCAGTGGTGTTGCGGATGATTAATGAAAAGGAAGAAATTCAAGCAGACTTTACTTATATAGTTATGCCAATAAAAAGATGAAATTAATCTCATCACTAATTAATAAAAATTTTCTTGAAAAGAAAAAATCCCAAGCCTGGGATGAAAAAAGCATTTTCTTCGCATTTGAAAGAATAATCAAAGAAGAGTTTGGAAATCAGGGCGCAAAAAATTTAACCGCGACATTTTTGAAAAACAAAAGGCTCTTTGTGGAACACAAAAGCTCTGTCTGGGCGAGTGAGTTAAATTTAAACAAAGAAGAAATAAAAAACAGAATTAATAAAGAGTTGGGAAGTGAAGAAATTTGGGAAATAAAAATAAAATAAGCGAAAATTTATATTAAAATATTTTTTGAAACAAAATTAAAAGCGGGTCGTGAAATTTATTCGCGCCCGCTTTGTTTCTAGTTAAATTCCAGTAGACTGAGGTTCACCTCGTTTTAGAAGATAAGTAATAGAATAACCAAGAACCCTGTCTTTGTCTTTCAGATTTTTTTCCAAAGACTCTTTTACTTGTTGCGCTAGTTTAGGGAGACTTGGTTGGAGCGCCCAGTATAATCTAACAATTTCTTCAACATCAGAAGCCCCCAAAATACCAGGAAGCATATCTCGAAGATGTTTAATGGCAAGTTCATATTTCCCTTCAAAGCTGTAGTAAACGATGTTACAAAGGTGGTCACACTCTTTCAGGATATTGGGCAACATTTTCTTATAAACGTCTTCTGCAATCCGCAATGATTCGGGAAATCTTGCAAAAAATTTCCTATTACTTTTATCACAACAAATGCTTATAATATGTGAATGTAAATCTAGTGGAATTTCATCCCTTAGCAACTTTAATTTCCGGCTTAATTCCTGATCGAAAAACTCCACAAACCCATCACTGATGTATCGTTTATCATTAAGAAGTTCCAAATAAGAATATTTTTTTATTCTTTCAACTATTTCACTTTCTACCAACTTTTTACGCCTTACGTTTTTATCCAATTCCCACCTCCCCATAAGCTGTTCAAGTTCCATTTTAGAAAAATTCGGATCAAATAATTTTCTTACTGACTCAACAAAAGCTTCAATTTTCTTCATTTTATCTCTCCTTTTTGTTTTAGAGACTGTTATTTGATTTTAACGGGCGCAAGGTTTCTCGCGCCTGGTTTATTGTAATATCCCAAGACGTTACAATGGACACAGCATTGGCATCCATCCAGGTAAAACTAAATTAATTAAAAAAAGTATTAAATTTAGTAAGTATGGGATGCCAAATGGCATTGCAATAATTATCTCGACGCCAAACAACCCAGCGCACACCGACTCAATAAGATAAAACCTATCAGGCTCATCAACACCCTTACAAACACCAGTACGAAGGATTTTTAGTGAAATCCAGATTAAAAGAAACATTGTAATTCCTGGAATTAGTGGTAAAAAAGCATTCATTTTTACAGGGCGGTCATGCCAATCCTTCCCAAACAAAACACATCCCGTATAAGATGCCGTTGTTAAGGATGCCAAAATAGACCCTAAAACCGTAACCAACAATATTGTTTTCAAAAACCTTTTCTTCATTTTAAGTCCTCCCTTTTAGTTATTTAGTTTTTAAGATACTTATTAAGCTCCTTAGCTTAACAGAGAAGTATATCAGATTTTTAGAAAGTAGTCAATAAAAGGGTTGTTTATTTGGATGGTATATAAATATTTGACTTATTTAAGCCAATATGATATGCTATATTTGTTGACCTTTTTGTCGACAGAAATTCAAAAATGATTAGTGAATTGGAAAAACTGGGATTAAACGAAAAAGAAGCCAAGGTGTATTTGGCTCTCTTGGAATTGGGAGAGGGAAATATCCAGCAGATAGCCAAAGAATCAGGCATAAAAAGAACGACTGTTTATGATATTATTAATTCTTTGAAAGCCAAAAAATTACTGAGCCAAATAGTTAAAAATAAAAAAGTCGTTTATTTTGCCGAAGATCCGCGAAAATTTGAAGAGAATATCGAAGAAAAAAAACAAACCTTAAAAACGGTTTTGCCTGAATTGCTGTCAATTGCCAACCGACTGGAGAAAAAACCGAAAATAAAATATTTTGAAGGGGCAAGCGGAATCGCGGAAATTTATGAAGACACGCTTCGATATTCCGATTATGAACTTTTAGTGTGGGGATCGGAAAAATCAAAATACGGATTCGGAGAAGATTTTTTGTTGGGTCAGTATGTTCCTCGGAGGCTGAAGAAAAAGATTTGGGTGCGCGCCATTGCGACAGACAATCCAATGATGCGAAAATACAAAGAGCTTGATGAAAAATCTTTGCGAAAAGTAAAGTTAATCAAAGAGCCGAACTTACCTATTGAAATAGAAATTAATTTATATGCTAATAACAAAATTGCCATAATGTCTTTTGAAGAAAAATTCGGGTTGATTATCGAAAGCCAGAAAATTTATATCACTCTCAAAAGCATTTTTGAGATGAATTGGCAGATGTTGAATTAAGTTGTCCAAATTGTAATATAGCGATAGGATAAATATATGGATAAAAAACTCAAAACATTAGTGTTGATTGACGGAAACGCTATTATTCACCGGGCGTATCATGCTTTGCCGCCGCTGACTACCAAAAAAGGCGAGCTGGTAAATGCGGTTTATGGTTTTTCCAGTATTCTTCTGAAAGTTTTGAATGATTTGAAGCCGGATTATATTCTGGCGTCTTTTGATTTGGCGGCGCCCACTTTTCGTCATAAGGAATATAAAGAATATAAAGCTACGCGCGTGAAGGCGCCGGATGATTTGTATGCGCAAATCGGACGAGTGAAGGAAGTGGTGCAAGCTTTTAATATTCCGATTTTTGAAAAAGAGGGTTTTGAGGCGGATGATGTGATTGGCACAATGGCAACGCAAGCGGAAAAAAATCCGGAAGGCATTGAAACAATCATTGTGACCGGCGATTTGGATACTTTGCAACTCGTCAATCCTAAGGTCAAAATTTACGCGCTGCGGCGTGGTATGAGCGATATTGTGGTATACGACGAAAAAGCGGTGGAAGAACGCTACGGGCTCAAACCAGAGCAAATGGTCGACTACAAAGGCCTTCGCGGAGATCCATCGGATAATATTCCCGGCGTGAAAGGTATTGGAGAAAAAACTGCGACCGAACTTTTGAAAAAATATGGAACTATTGAAAATGTTTATAAAAATTTGGCGGAAATAAAAGGCGCGGTGAAAGATAAATTGGAAAGAGACAAATCGCAAGCGATCTTGAGTAAACATTTGTCGGAAATCGTTTTGAATGTGCCATTGGAAATAGATTTGGAAAAAGCAGTGATGAAAGATTTTGACAGAAAAAAAATAGTGGAGCTTTTTCAAGAGTTGAATTTTTTTAGTTTAATCAAAAGAATACCAGGAAATAACAGTGGGAACGGGGTTCACCCCGTTAATTCTCTCACTGAAAGTGAGAGTGCGACTTCGTCGCAAATTAACGGGGTAAATGACTTTAAATTTGAAATTATAAATTCCAAAGATAAAGAAAAAATTAATTTTTTGTTGGCGCAAGAAAAATTAGCTTTTATTTTGCAAACTTCGGAAGAAAAAATTGAAGGCGTGGCTTTTTCATGGAAAACCGGAAGAGTAAATTATCTTTCAGTGAACAGCGAACAAGAATCAGTAATCAAGAAAATTTTAGAAAACGAAATGATAGAAAAAATCGGATACGATGTCAAAAAAGATTTGAAAATTTTGGAAAAAAATGAAATAAAACTAACAGGAAAATTTTCTGACGTGATGTTGGAATCTTATGTCCTGAATCCTGGTGGAAAAACTGATTTGGAAAATATGGTTTTGGAAGAACTGGGAGAGGAAATTGAAGAAAAAAAGCAAAAAGGTCAGCTCGGTCTCGGAATAAAAAATGAAGAAGAAGAGAATAAAAATTTTGGAAGAAAAGTGGATTATATTTTCAAACTGCATCAAATTTTTTCCGAAAAAATAATTAAAGTTTCTGAAACACAAGACAAGGGAAAAAACATTCGAACTGTTTTGGAAAATATTGAAATTCCCCTAGTTCCGATTTTGGGAAAAATGGAAATGGAAGGTATAAAATTAAATTCCACGATTTTTCAAGGTATCTCAGAAACGATTACCAAGAAAATAAAATTATTGGAAGAAAAAATATATAAAATTTCCGGAACGGAATTTAATATCAATTCTCCCAAACAACTGGCGGAAACATTATTTGTGAAAATGAAAATTTCCACGGAAAATATCAAAAAAATAAAAACCGGATTTTCCACCGCTTCCGCGGAATTGGAAAAACTCCGAAAAGACAACAAAATTATTGAATTTATCGAAGAATATCGCGAATTATTTAAGCTAAAAACGACTTATCTGGACGCTTTGCCAAATTTAATTGATAAAAATTCGCGTCTTCACACCACCTTTAATCAAGCGGTGACGGCGACCGGAAGACTTTCTTCGTCCGAACCAAATTTACAAAATATTCCAATTAAAACCGATCTTGGACAGTTGTTGCGCACGGCTTTTGTGGCGGAAGAGGGATATAAATTAGTCAGCGCCGATTATTCTCAGATTGATCTTCGAGTTGTTGCTCACGTGAGTGAAGATAAAAAAATGACCGAAGCTTTTTTGAAAGGCGAGGATATCCATCGAGCCACAGCAGCTGAAATCAACAAAGTCACTCCAAGCCAAGTGACGGAAAAAATGAGAAATAGCGCCAAAGCTCTGAACTTCGGCGTAATTTATGGGATGAGTGTGTTTGGTTTTTCTCAATCAGCTGGGATTGAAAGAGATGATGCCAAAAAATTCATTGATGCGTATATGGAAAAATTTTCCGGCATTGCCAAATATATGCGCGACACCAAAGAATTTGCGAAAAAGAAAGGATATGTGGAAACGGAAATGGGAAGAAGAAGAAATCTTCAAGAAATAAATTCGCCGAATTTCCAAGTGCAAAACGCGGCGGAAAGAATGGCAATCAATATGCCGATTCAAGGTTTGGCTGCGGATATTGTGAAAGTAGCGATGATTGATGTCTCTACGAATTACGAATCAAATACGAATGTACGAATGTTATTGCAAGTACATGATGAAATCATACTTGAGGTTAAAGAGGAATATGCAGAAGAAGTGGCAAAAAAAGTAAAAACCATAATAGAAAATGCCTATAAACTTAAGGTGCCGTTAGTTGCGAATGTGAAAGTTGGGGATAATTGGGGAGAGATATAAAAATAAAAATTAATAATTTATAATTTTTTTTAAGGCATTTGAGGGGGAGTTGTAAGAAAGAGTTAGTGGGCATGTTTGACAAGAAAGATACTAAAGTGTAAGATAGTATATATCGAATAGCAAAAGTAAACTAATTATATGAATATTGAAATTTGTCGTAAAATAAAGCAAAAAGAGGGATTTTCCGCCTCTATTCCAGTGTCTTTCCCTCCAAAGGGAATATTTGAAGTGTCTCAAAAAATTCTGATAAAGGCTGCCGAGGCCAATCGACTTATTGGAAAGCTTGATGGCATAACGCATACTTTGCCAGATATCGAATTTTTTTTAAAGATGTATGTTGCGAAAGACGCAACTTCTTCGGCTCAAATTGAGGGAACGAGAGCGACGATGATTGATGCTATTGAAATGGAAGCCGGTGTTGATGGAAAACAAAGCGATGCGCAAGATATCTTATTTTATATCAAAGCCTTGAATTATGGAATAAAGCGCATTAAAGAGTTTCCGCTATCACTTCGTTTTTTGCGTGAATTGCATGCCAAGCTTATGACGGGCGCTCGCTCGACTCATTTTTCTGATCCTGGCGAATTTCGCCGTTCGCAAAATTGGATTGGAGGCACTACTCCTGAGAATGCATCCTTTGTTCCACCACCAGTTCATGAGATGAATCAAGCGCTAAATGATTTTGAGAAATTTTTGCACAATGAAGATCTCACTTTGCCAATAATTCATATTGCGTTGGCTCATGCTCAGTTTGAAACTATCCATCCATTTTTAGATGGCAATGGCAGAAATGGCAGACTTTTGATTACACTTCTTTTCTATCAACGAAATTTACTGGAACGCCCAGTGTTGTTTTTGTCGTCATATTTCAAAAAACATCAAAAGATTTATTATTCCAAATTAAACGGATATCATTATGGCGAGGTTGATCCATGGCTAGATTTTTTTCTTGATGGGGTTATTGAAACATCCAATCAATCAATTGCTGTGTCGAAGAAAATAAGGGCACTGCGAGACGAGGATATGACAAAAATCCAGGCTTTGGGGAAGCGAGAGTCGAAAAGCGGAGTATTGGTTTTGTCTCAACTTTATGCTAACCCAATTATTACTACTAAGATAGTTATGGAGTGGACAGGCTTTTCGCGGGCAGGGACTCAAAAATTGATTGATCGTTTTATTGAATTAAATATACTAAAAGTTCAAGATGAAAAAGAGGCATATGATAGGAAATATGTTTATAAAAAATATTTAGATACATTTATTGATTAGCTTCAATATTATGAACGAATCAGAAACACGAGCGGAATATATTGACCCAAAAATTGATAATGAAATATCATAATTTTGGTAAAATTTATGAATCTAACTGACAACGAAAAAAGAGACATAATCAAGTATTTGGAAGAGGGCAAGCCGTTGCCGGAAAAATACCGATTTTTACTTTTTGATGACGCGAAATAATAAAAAATAGGAAATAGGAAAATTAAATAAGCCCGAAAAGCAAGCCAAAAAGCTTGTTTTTTTGTTGGCCGAATGATAAACTAAATACGATACCACATTCAAATAAGCACCGTAGTAAAATCTGATTTTGTCTCAATCGTGCCCTTTAGTGGGCGATCCGATGCACGCGATTGAGACACTTCGGTGATTTCTTGAGTGTGGTATCCGTCGGGTCGTCCTCTCAAGAGAAATCTTTTTTTGGAACGCTCGGCGACTAATTTTCATTAGTCGTTTTTATGTCTTCACAGCTTACAAAACAGCAAAAGGAAAAAATATTACGGCTTGTTGAAAAAGGCGAAGAGTTGCCTGATGGATACAAGGACTTGCTTTTTCCAAATCAGAAAAAGGAATATGAACTTGTCTATGCTGGCAAGGATAGAAAAGAAGACATTATTGCCGAAACAATGGCCGTGCCTTTTCAAGAAATTAAAATTTTTGGCAAAAATGAAAATAGCTGGACGAACAAATTGATTTTTGGAGACAATTTGCAAATCTTAAAAGAAATATACAATGATCAGAAAGGTAAAAATCTTTTAGACACAAAAGATAAAATAAAACTCCTATATATTGATCCGCCATTTGCAACAAAGCAGGACTTTATGAGGGATGGTGAAAGGGTGTATCAAGACAAAATAATAGGATCTGAATTTTTAGAATTTTTAAGAGAGAGATTAATTTTGGCTAAAGAAATTTTAGCGGATGATGGAAGTATTTATGTCCATCTTGATCAAAAGAAATGTCATTATGTGAAAGTAATACTTGATGAAGTTTTTGGAGAAAATAATTTCCAAAGAGAAATAATTTGGAGAATCGGTTGGATATCTGGCTATAAATCAGCGGCAAAAAATTGGATTAGAAATCATGATTTAATTTTGTTTTATACAAAAAATAAAAATTTTATTTTTAACAAAGAATATATACCATATCCAGGAAATTATTTAAGAAGAGATGGCAATAAGCCTGATGGGGAAGGATATCCCATTGAAGACACATGGAATTCGAATGAATTGGATGTAATGAATTCTATACAAATTATGTCATTTAGTGATGAAAAAACTGGCTATCCAACACAAAAAAATGAAAATCTACTCAAGCGAATTATCAGAGCATCTTCAAACAAAGGCGATATTGTGATGGACTTTTTTGCTGGATCAGGCACCACATTATCTGTGGCAGAAAAACTTGATCGTAAATGGATTGGTTGCGATTGTGGAAAACTGGCAATCTACACAATTCAAAAAAGAATTTTGAATATTAAGTCGTCGAAAGATTTAGAAAATAAAGAAAAAAGCTACAAAAAAGAATACAAACCTTTCACATTATATAATGCTGGGCTTTATGATTATAAAAAAATAAAAGAGTTGCCGTGGGAAAAGTATCGTGATTTCGCGCTTAATCTTTTTGAAGTAAGGGACGAGAAACATAAAGTATCAGGCATAGAGATTGACGGCTATCGTGGTAACGATAATACGATCGTATTTAATCACGAAAAACACAAATCAGCCGTTTTAGATTATGGATATATTGATGACTTGCATAAATATATTGGCGGAAAGATATCGGACAAGTTTTTTATTATTGCTCCAGCGGGCAATGTGGATTTTCTGGAGGATTATGTGGAGAAAGGAAAAATTCGCTATTACATTTTGCGTATTCCATATTCTATTATTAATGAATTACATAATCGTGATTTTGAAAACATAAAACAGCCGGTGGACGAAAAAGATGTTAATAATACGGTTGAAGTAGTCGGGTTTGATTTTATTCAACCGCCGGAAGTTGAATGTCAATACAAAAGCGATAAGAAAAATTTCACTATAAAAATTACGAATTTCAAAAGCAAAATCCGCTCGAAAAATCCTCAAAAATACGCCAATTTTGAAACACTTTCAATGGTAATGGTTGATTTTAATTTTGACGGAGAAGTATTTGATTTGGACAAAACATTTTTTGCCGAAGAACTGAAAAAAGTTGCCCATAAAATATCCTTTGATAAAAAAATGTTGGATAAAAAGACGATGATTATTTATATGGATATTTTTGGCAACGAAAAGCGAGAAGTGAAAGAGTTAAAAGATTTCAAATAATATGAAGAGCAAAGAAATATATAAAAATGAAGATTTAGTTTTAAAAGTCAATAAAAATATTGACACGGAAGTTTTAGATCTGAATAAATACGAGCCATTTCTAGATGTGTTATGCGGAGATGGTCGCGAATTTCAAAAAGACGCTATTCGAGAAACGATTAAATTTCTTTTGTGCGGCAAATATAAAAATATTAAGGATTTAGCGGAAGAAAATTATCATAAAAATGAAATTTTGCAAGGAAGATGTTCGGAAAAAGATTTATACAAGTCATTGCCTCTTGCTGATAAATTAAATTGTTCTATTGATCTGGCCACTGGCACTGGAAAAAGTTATGTAATGTATGGCATTGCTCAAATAATGTTGTGTGAGGGGGCGGTTGATAGAGTTTTGGTACTTTGTCCATCACTTACTATTGAAGATGGTTTAACTGAAAAGTTTGAATATTTGGCATCAAATAAAAATATAAAAGATTCTCTGCCGAAAAATTCAAAATATAAAAATCCTAGTGTTGTGAATGGGACAGGGACTGTTGAAAAGGGCGATATTTGCGTGGAAAATATTCATGCAGTTTATATAAAAAACAAATCTGCCATACGAGATAGTTTTTTAGGCCAAGGAGATAGATCCTTGGTTTTGAGTGATGAGGCGCATCATATTTATTCACCGAGCGACAAAGATTTGAAAAAATGGGAGCAATTTTTGGCAGACAAAAAATTTGACTTCAAATATCTTGTCGGACTTTCCGGCACTTGTTATATAAAAGACGATTATTTTCCCAATGTTATATACAGATATTCTTTGAAAACTGCCATTGATGAAAAATATGTAAAAGACATTTTTTATGTTGTGGATGAAGATGAAACAAAAAAATTACCAGAAAATGTCAGATTCCAAGAGGTATATCAGATACATCAATACAACAGAAAAAAATATAGTAAAGTAAAACCTCTAACAATTTTAATAACAAAAAATATTGCTGAATGCAAGAGTTTAATTGTAAAGTTTCAGAAATTTTTGAAGGAGCAGGAAAAAGTAAGTATGGAGCAAGCCGAGGCAAAAACGCTGATTATTACTTCTGCCAAAGAACATGAAAAAAATAGAGCCATTCTGAAAAAAGTTGATTCAAAAAATAATAAAGTGGAGTATATTTTTTCCGTTTCAATGCTTACGGAAGGCTGGGATGTAAAAAATGTTTTTCAAATCGTTCCTCACGAGAAAAAAGCTTTTGATTCAAAACTTCTAATATCACAGGTGCTTGGTCGTGGCTTGAGAATTCCTCCAGAATACGCGGGACAACAGCCATCCGTCAGAATTTTTAATCATGCCAAATGGTATCCGGAAATAAAAAAATTAGTCGATGAGGTTTTAGAAAGAGAGAAAAGAATTTATAGCTATGTTGTCAAAAAAGACAAAGATTATAATTTTTCAATACATAACATTAATTATGATCCACAAGAAAATCTAAAAGAATATGAAAAGAAAGGAGGGTACGAATTTAAGGCTGAGTTATTTAGATATGATGACCAGCCAAAATCAGACGAAAGCACAATCACTTTTGTCGGCGTACGCGAACCATCCGTTGAAAAAAAGATTGCTGTTAGCACGCAAATGAAGATGTATAAAGTTGATTATGCAATCAATGAAATAGTAAATAAAATAAGTTTTTGGAAAGAAGCAGACGATGTTGATTATCTAAAATTATATCCAGAAGAAAAGATTGAAAAAATAATCAGGAATTCTTTGGAAAAGATTGGCGAGAAAAGAGATTTGATTAGCGAAAGTAATTTGCAAAATACTTTGCGAGGTTTTGGTGTTATTAGACGACCATCATCAAAATTCAAAGTCATAAGATATGATCCGAAGCCAGATAATATTAAGGAAATAAAGACCAAAGAGATTGAAAAAAATAGTATTTCGCTATCCGCTTTGAGTAAAGAGGGAGCTATCTATTATGATGATAACTCTTTGACATTGAGCGAGGATAATGAAAAGAAAATGATAAAGGAAGTTGAAGATGCTTTTGATGAAGGAATTGGTGGATTAAGCACAACTTGTAAAACAAAAATTGATAACAGTTACAAATTTAAAACCCCTCTTAATTTAGTGTTAGTTAGCCATAAACCGGAAAGAGAATTTGTAAAACACTTAATCAAAGAAGAAAATTATAAAAAAATTGATGCATGGATAAAATCTCGCGACACTGGATTTTACATGATCAGTTATTCATGGCGAAAGGGCGAACATCCAAAAATAGGCGAGTTTAATCCTGATTTCTTTATTAAGATAGGAAATGATATTTTAATAATTGAAACAAAATCAGAGATTGATATATCAGACGAAAATAAAGGAAAGGTCGAATATGCTAAAAGGCATATTGAGATGCTTAATAAGTTGCAAAAGAAGCAGAAGTATTATTTTTGGATGATTTCACCGAGTGATTACGAAAACTTTTTTAGAAGAATTAGGGAAAATAAATGGAGGGACTTTGTTTCAAGTTTAGAATCGAAACTAGAAGCTAGTTGATTGTATCCAAACGAGGTGGGTAAAAGTAAGGTTCTAAAGGCCTTATTTTTTTTATCCCAAACTTAAACATAAACGCTGATGGAGTCTTGAGAAGTATTGTGATAAAATAGAAAAAAATAAAACCGCAATAAAACGGCGGGGATTGACAAAAGGACAAGTTTCGAATATAATAGAAATGAAGCTATAATTTAATGTTAAAAAACGAAAGTAATGACTAAAAAAGAGCTTATTTGGCGGGAAATTCTTTTCCAAGCCATTGAGAATAAAAAATTTGAATTTACCCAAAAATATCTGGCGGAGAAATTCGGCTTTTCTTTAAGCACGGTTTTTAATGCGCTCAAAGTTCCCCGCGAATCAGGCGCTATTAAAGTGACTGGGCGGAATTTTTCAGTTATAGACGCGGAAAAGTTTTTATATATTTGGGCGACGCAAAGAAATTTGGAAAAAGAAATTATTTTTAAAACTTGTGTTCCGGTTCCGGTTTCCAAAATTGAGGGACGAATGCCAGCAGAAATAATTTTCGGCGGACCAAGCGCCTATGTTTTGAGATATAAAAACGCGCCGGCGGATTATGCTAAAGTGTATACATATGCCAAAGAGGCCGGTCTGGAAGAAATCAAAAAGAGATTTCCTCAAACAAAAGGCGAAGCGAATTTGTTTGTTTTGAAAAGCGACCCGCTCCTCTTGCAGTTCGGGAACATAACTCCCGCTGTTCAGATATTTGCGGATCTTTGGAATATGAAAGATTGGTATGCCAAAGATTTTCTAAACGCTCTGAAAAATAAATTATTTTTATAGATATGCAGTTTTATAATGAAATTATCACGCAAAAAAGCTTTGCATATTTGCAAAGGATGAAGAAAAAATATGAGTTTATTCTCATTGGTGGGTGGGCGGTTTATTTGTATTCCAAGAGCTTGAAATCCAAAGATATAGATATTGTTATTGATTATAAAGCACTAGCGAAAATTAAAGAAACAGATGAGGTTTTTAAAAATGAAAGATTGCGCAAGTATGAAATCAATGAAGGTAACTTTGATGTGGATATTTATGTTCCGCATTATTCGGAACTAGGAATAGATGTCTTGGAAATTCAAAAAAATACTACAAACAAGGAGGGATTTGTAGTTCCAGCTTTGGAAATTTTATTACTTATGAAACTTTTTGCATGGCACAATCGTCGAGGTTCAAGCAAAGGGCAAAAAGACGAGTTGGATATCTTCAGTCTGGCGCTTTTGGCTGAATTTGATTGGAAAAAATATTTGGAGTTTGTTAAGAAGTTTGACTTTTTTGAGTATAGCCAAGAGTTTCTCCAGCTTTTAAAAAGTACCCATAGTGTTAAAGAAATGGATATCAACGAACAGAAAATGGCAAAATTCAGAAAGAAAATTTTAGGAGAAATAACTAAAAACTAATATTATGCCCAGTAGTGAAAATTCAAATATAAAATTTTGTATATTTCAAAAAAAGAATTTTAGCATAAAAATAATTTATTAACAGAGAAAGAAGTTTTTTGAGCAAAGCTCATTTGAATTTCTGCTACTGGGATGCCAGAACTGCCTGAAGTTCAAACTATCATATCAGATTTGAATAAAAAAATAGTCGGCGATAGTATCGTCGATTTTTGGTCTGATTGGCCGAAAACGATTAAAAAAAATGGAAAATCCGCCTCATCGGCTCGCCTCGCTGCGAAGCGGGCGGATGATTTCACGCGTGAAATTAAGAATAGGAAAATTTTACGCGCCAGAAGAATTGGAAAAAATCTTTTTATTGATCTATCCGGAAACAAAACTTTATATATTCATTTGAAAATGACAGGACACCTCTTAATAAAATCCCAAATCCCAATTTCCAAAGCCCAAACAAATTCCAAATCAAAAAACCCAAAAATTAAAAACTTTTTTAATGATAGAGTTAATCAATATATACACCATATATTTTATCTCAAATCTCAAAAGGCAAATCTCAAAACGGACGCGAAAAAAAATAAAAAATTCGTAGATTCGCCAACATTCGTAGGTTCGAATCGGTACACCTTGGAGTTTTCTGATATGAGAAAGTTTGCCAAGATTGTTTTGGATGATACGGAAAAAATAAATAATCTTCCGGAAATAAGAAATTTAGGTGTGGACGCGATGAGTAAAGATTTTACTTTGGAAAAATTTGGAGAAATAATTTCAAAAAAATCCGCCAGCCGGCGGAGTAAACCCATCGGGATAGTTTTGATGGAACAAGAATTGATTTCTGGAATTGGCAATATTTATCGCAGCGAAATTTTGTTTGAAGCGGGAATTTCACCGCTTCGAAGAACTGGAAAAATTTCTGAAACAGAAACCAAAAAATTATATCAATCTATCCAAAAAGTCCTCAAGAAAGCCATAAAAATGCGTGGAACATCGGACTCAGATTATCGCGACACGGCCGGAGCGCCGGGAAGTTTTCAAAAAGTTCTGAAGGTTTATAGGCTGGCTGGAAAAAAATGTCCAAAGTGTGGTACAATAATAAAGCGTTTAAAATTAGGACAAAGAAGCGCATTCTATTGTCCTAATTGTCAAAAGTAAAAATACCACCAATATACGAATCAAATACAAATTTACAAATTAAAATTATGAATGGTTAAAATATTAGTAGATTTGTAGAAGATTTGTATATTAGTGGGTAGTTAATAAATAAATTTATAACAACATGACAACCAAACAAAAATCCATAATTATTCTTGTTGTAATTCTTATCGTCGGGGGAATTTTTTATTTCACCAAAGGCCGAAGTATGCTGCGATCAAACAATGTAAAACAAATTAAAATTAATGGCGGAAGTTCAGAGCCGGAAGCTATTTCCAATACAGGGCCAGTGAGTCCCATTTCCGGACTTCCTTGCGAAAGTTGGAATCGTCGTCCAGTCGCTGTGATGCAGCCGGCAGATGTTTCTGCCCGTCCGGCGGCCGGATTTTCTGATGCAGATATGGTAATTGAAATGCCGGTGATTACCGCATCCATCACTCGGCTGATGGGAGTTTATGTTTGTGGTAATCCGGATGATGTTGGATCAATGAGAAGCTCTAGGCATGATTACATTGCTCTAGCTAAAGGATTGGACGCGATTTTTGTCCATTGGGGAGGCTCACATTACGCCATCGATAAATTAAATGAGGGTGTTATTGATAATATGAATTGCAATGGTGATGGGGGAAAATCAGCCGTGGCTTATTGTTATAGAAAAGAAGCTACCGGAACAATGCGAGGAGTGGATACCGGATATGCGAAATTTGCTAAATTATTGGAAGGAGCGAAGGATTTTGGATACCGATTGGAAAATAAATTTGTTGGATATCCTCATCAAAACGAGGTGACATTGGAAGAAAGACCATCCGGCGGACATCTTCGCGTTGCTTATGCCGGACCTTTTGCGGCTGAATACGATTACGACAAAGAAACCAACTCATATCTTCGCGTTTGGGGAAAAGTTGCTGATACTGACCGCAATAATGGAAAAAGATTAGCCCCGAAAAATGTGGTAGTTTTATTTGCCAAGTCCGGTCAAATTGTGGAAGGAGAACAATATAATAATGTTCAAATCGGCGATCCTTGGTATGACGATACCGATTCCGGAGAAGCGCATTATTATATAAATGGCAAAGAATCTGTCGGAACATGGAAAAAAGATAAATCTAAATTGGAAAGCAAATTATTTTTCTATGATTCAAATGGACAGGAAATAAAATTTGTTCCGGGACAAATTTGGGTGGATATTTTGGAACCCGGACAATCATTGAAGTGGACACCAGCAGGCTAGTTCAAAGTTATAAAGGCGAAAGTTATAAAGATTGGTTTTTTTGAAATTTTACTTTATAACCTTATAACTTTATAACATTATAACTTGTGCATATGGTTATATTCTTATACGGCGAAGAAGTTTTTCAGTCTTATGAAAAACTTCTGGAAATAAAAAATAAATTTTTAAGCAAGAACCCGACTGGATCGGGTCTTGTTGTCTTTGATTTTAAGGAGGAAAAAAAGAATATAGATTTTTCAAAAATAAGTTCGGCCATCAGTGCTAAGGGACTATTTTTTTCCAAGCAACTGCTGATCTTGAAAAATTTGATCGGTTTTGCGGATGAAAAAGTAATTGAAAAAACTTTGGATTTTTTGAAAACAGATAAAAATGTTTTCGAAGATCAGGACTTGGTGTTGATTTTTTGGGAAGAGAAAAAAATAAGTGAAAAAAACAAACTTTTTCAAATTCTTGCTCAAAAAGGGAAAAAACAAGAGTTCCCTAAATTAGATGCGGGAAAATTATCAAACTGGATTTTAAAAAAAAGCAAAGAAGAAAATTTAAAAGTTACTTTTTCCAAAGAAGCCATCGAAAAACTAATTGCCTATACCGGCGGAGAATTGTTTTCTATTGAGCAAGAAATAAAAAAACTTGCCAATTTTAAAGCGGAAGGAATTATTGAAGAAAAAGACGTAGAAAACTTAGTGAACGCTAAAATTAATTCCAATATTTTCAATGCCATTGAAGCGATATCTTCAGGAGATAAAAAAACCGCATTGAAACTTCTCCATGAACAGCTGGAAAAAGGAGAAGATCCGAATTATATTTTTTCCATGTATATCTATCAATTTCGCAATATGCTGAAAGTGGGGGAATATTTCTGGCAAGGAAATTACAATTATAATGAAATTGCCAAGCTGGCAAAACTGCATCCGTTTGTGGTAAAGAAAACTATGGCACAATTGAAAAATTTCAGTTTTGAAAAAACAAAAAATATTTACAAGAAACTGGAGGAAATAGATATAAAACTGAAGACCGGAAAAATCAATCCGGTTCTCGCGCTGGATAAACTGGTGGCAGAAATATAAATCTTCAAATAAAAAAATAGCAGTATTGGAAAACATTTCACTTTTACCATATGGAGAAAGTGAAATGTGTATAGCTTTTTCTTTCTATAAAAAATCCGCTCCGACGTCACGTCGGAGCGGATTTTTATGTTGCAAGATTATTTTTTCAAAGCTAGCGCTTTCACTAATTTGTTCAATCTGGATTTCTTTCTGGCGGCGGTATTTTTCTTGAGGATATTTTTGGCAACAGCCTTATCCAGAGATTTGATGGCGGTTTTCAGCCATTTCTTGGCTTCTTCCAGGTTATTGCCAGCGACAGCTTCTCGGGTTTTTTTGACGGCATTGCGAAAGATTCCGGAAATTTCCTTGTTGTGAAGGTTTTTTCTTTCGGAAACGCGCATGTACTTTTTGGCTGATTTTTTGATAGGCATAACTTCAATATAATAATAATTTAATACGTAATACTATTTTTAGCACACTATTTGTTTTCTGGCAAGACCTTGCAAAAAAACACCAAAGGGGATACTTTAGTAATAATGGAAAATAAAGATCTTTAAAAACTTAAAAAAAAGGAAAGGAAGGTAGTAATAATGGCGAATAAAATAATATCAAACGCAATTGCGATTATTTTTTCAAATTATTCAAAGCGCGGATTGGAAAAGAAATACGACAAGGCTTTTAAGTCAGACCTAGGAAAGAAACTAAAAGAGTTGGACAAGGAAACGCGATATGTAATCGAGTTTGTGCTGTATGTTTTGGCGGCTATTGCGGATAGGTATATGTCGGAAGCTTCTCCAATAAAAAAGTTCTTCAAGGAGGTGCTTGAAGATGTGGCCCCCGAATTAGGCAAAAGATTGATTAATGGAGATGGCGACTGCGCGAATATAGCAGGAAATTTTCCGGGAATTCAAGAAATGTTTGATTATTTGCTAAAAATGGACGAGGAGGAACTTCTGAAAATAATCTCCTCTTTCCGAAGCGCTCAAGGAAAAGAAAAAAGCGAAATTTTAAAAAAATTCTTTGCCAAGGCAACTGAAAATTTGAAAAAAACACCTGAAAAAGAAAAGGCAGATATAAGCGAAGAAAAACAAAATAATTTTTCTGAAAAGAAAAAAAGTTTTTTGGACAAAGTTAATCACGAAATGGAATTAACAAAAGTTTTTTTAGAAAGAAAACTAAAGGAGGGTAATCTATGAGTGAAAAAGCTTTTATTGAAAATGCATCTGATATTTCAGGACTCATCTTTAAGCTAGTAGGAAAAAAATCCGAAGAAGCGAAAAAAATTGTTGAAAATGTTGTCTTACCGGCTATCGCC
>Ga0172379_10002986_pt1 | contig 28183 bp, 23 predicted proteins | sample GrowelOW334metaG_FD_119756 | JGI IMG/M metagenome (GOLD analysis project Ga0172379, IMG submission 119756) | Groundwater microbial communities from an aquifer near a municipal landfill in Southern Ontario, Canada - Groundwater well OW334 metaG | ecosystem: Environmental > Aquatic > Deep...
GAATTTGGCGTGGCATCATCTATCGCGACGCTACGTTTCGACGACATTGCCTTTAGTGACCATGAACTCGAACAGATGAGAGCAGGTGGGTACATAGAAATGTATCAACAATCCTTGAAACTGATTGCCGAAATGAACATGTACGAGGAGTTTGGCCGAGCCGGCTGGACGCGCCACCTGGCCAGTGAGACGAAAAATACCCTGATGCCACTGATCATCAAAGCCGTTGTTCTGGGTTGGTATGCTGCCGTCTGCGTAGCCGAGGAGCCCGCGTGAACGTCCGCATTATCAGTGGGGAATTTGGTGGCCGCAAGATAGAAGGTCCCGATGCAGATAATGACCGCACCCACCCCATGAGCGAGCGGATTCGCAACGCTCTTTTTAATAGCGTGGGAGACGAAATCGAGAACGCCAACGTGCTGGACGCGTTTGCCGGCACTGGGGCGGTGGGATTTGAGGCACTTAGTCGTGGTGCTGCGCAGGTGACCTTCATCGAGCGCGACCGTATCGCTCAGAAGATCCTGACGAAGAATATCGCCACACTTGGGGCCGAGGAACGTACGACACTTATCCGCACCTCTGTTATGAATTGGCTGCAGACTGCTCGATTGCCCAAATTTGACATCATTTTTGCCGATCCTCCGTTTCATGATCCACAGTTTTCCACAGCGACGCTTCTCATGAACCTTTTACAACCGAATGGGCTTATGGTATTATCACACCCAGGTAGAGGTGAGGCTCCGACCAAATTGGGAATTGTTGTGGTGGACAATCGTAGTTATGGCAATGCAAGCCTCACCTTTTACCGCCGAGAAGACGCTTGAAAGAGTGTCTTTCTTGTTATAAAAAAGCAGCCCCCGGAATTTCTTCCAGGGGTGCGGTCATAACGTAGGACTGTTACCGAGTAACTATATCATTGATTTGTCTCTGCTGCAAGAGAGGAGCTATCGCTTCACTTCGTTTCGCTCTTCCGCTCCGAAAGGGACGTGAGCAAGCTCCCGTTTCCTTTCTCCGCTCCACGAACCTCCACGCTAAAATCTGTTTTCAACAGCTTTGCGTGAAGAACCAAGCCTCCTTCGGCAATACCAAATGAAAATGCGGACCAGCCGATCCGCATTTTCATTTGGTACGCGAGAGAGGACTTGAACCTCCACGCCCGAAGGCACTAGCTCCTAAGGCTAGCGTGTCTACCAATTCCACCACTCGCGCTTACTTGGTTCATTATAGCAAAAAAGCGTCCTCAGATAAACCCCGCTGGATGGATGATGCTTGTGGTATGATATAGTCAAAGATAATGACGCAAGCTATTCGGGGGAAACATGAGTAAAGTAGCAAAATATCTCAATGAACATATTTTGGGTGAAGTGGTGACAGAACCGGCCATTCGGGCTCGTTTCTCGACCGACGCCAGTGTGCTGACGATGACCCCAGAGATGGTGATCTACCCTCGTGTAACCAATGATATCCGTAAAGTCGCTCGTTTTGCGTGGCAGCTAGCTGAAAAAGGCCACGTCTTGCCACTGACCGCGCGTGGCGGCGGCACTGACGACACCGGTGCGGCCATCAGCAAAGGCGCGATTATTTCTCTGACAGCCCACATGAACACGATTTTTGAGCTCGATACCAAGCAAAAGCTAGTGCGTGTCCAGCCGGGAGCCAACGAGGCAACATTACAGGCAGCCTTGGCACTCCAGGGCATGACTATTCCGGCCTTTGGCGAAGATCGACACGCCTCGACGGTCGGTGGAGCTATCGCGTACAACGCGGCCCACGCAACATCTGGTCGCTACGGCGCGGCCGATGCAGCCATTAGCCAACTTGAGGTGGTACTGGCAAATGGCGACGTGCTACAAACCGAACGCCTGAGCAAGCGCGATCTCAACAAGAAAAAGGGCGTACAGGGCTTCGAGGGCGACATTTACCGCAAACTCGATGCACTTATTGACGACAATAAAGAACTGATCACATCAAAGCTATATGACGTGACCGATGCGATTGGCTACTCGCGGATTCGCGATGTGAAGCACAAAGACGGCTCGTTCGACCTCGCACCGCTCATTGCGGGCAGTCAAGGCACGCTGGGTATTATTTCAGAGATGATCCTTAAAACTGAGTTTTTGCGTGAGTATCCTGCCATTGGCATCATGACTTTTACGAATAGTGAAGAAGCCCGTGACGCCGTTGACGCCATCGCCAAGACGAACCCAAGCTTCTTGGAATACTTCGATGCGACGTTCTTTGACGAAGCCTTGAAGCACGGCAAACACTATGCCTTTTATGACGAAGCGACCAAAGAAGAAACGGTGACCACCGTGTTAGTTGTCGGCTACGATGACTTTAGTGGCCGTGCACGCCACAAGGCGCTCAAGAAACTTGCGAAGATTGCCAAGCAGTTCAATGCGCGACTCACCAGTAGTGACGATGAGCGCGCCAAGGAACTAGCTGTGGCTCGCGATGTGACCAGCTTCGTGCTTCTGCCAGCTCTTGCTGGCGAGTCAGCGCCGCCGCTGTTTGACGGTGCTTTCGTACCATTTGAACGCTTTGAGGACTTCTCGGCAGCTGTGGCAGCCCTCGCGGCCAAGCATCATGTCTTATTACCTCTGTATGCCCGACCACTCGATGGAATTGTCTCGACACGTCCGAATCTCCAGATGAAAAAAGTTGGTGACAAGCAGAAGATATTCAAATTGCTCGATGAATACGCCAATGTTGTGGCAGCGCACAATGGCTATCTTGTCTCTGAAGCTAACGAAGGTCGCCTGAAGACGACAATCGCCTACAAACAAGTCGATGACGATCTGAAAGACTTCTTCAAGCAAGTAAAAGACATCTTTGATCCATTCGGTATTCTTAACCCCGGAGTAAAACAGCCAAATGAATTGAAACAGCTAGTGGCGGACTTGCGCACATCATACGACACGGCTGCTTTCGCTGACACCGTACCTCATAACTAAAAGTTATGAGATGAGCTCTGGTTTGCTATACTATTACGTGGTAACGAGCACGAGTGGCGGAATGGTAGACGCGCTAGCTTCAGGTGCTAGTGTCCTTCGGGACGTGGAAGTTCGAGTCTTCTCTCGTGTACCAAGTAATGATGAGGTCATCGGACCTCGTTTTTATTTGTGATACATTTATAGAGATGGAAGATACACGCAACGTTGTCGACAAGTATAAAAATATGCCGATTGAAGAGATCGTCAACGATCTCGATAGTCACGGCGTTGAGCTGGAGATTGGGATTGAGAACCTCGAACGAGATTTCAATATGGGCACGATTGTGCGCAGTGCCAACGCTTTTGGCGTGCGACACGTCCATGTGATCGGTCGCAGGCAGTGGAACAAGCGCGGTGCCATGATGACCGACAAGTATCTGCATGTTCATTATCATTCGGACGTGGCGGCGTTTGAACTTGCAATGGGGGAGCGGGGCAGGGTAATCATTGCTGTCGACAATATTGATGGGAGCGAACCCCTGGCATCCGCCGACTTACCGAGTAATGCTGTCCTGGTTTTTGGCCAAGAAGGTCCAGGCATTTCACCAGAACTAATAGGGGTAGCATCGAAAACTGTCGCCATTGAGCAATTTGGCAGTACTCGCTCGGTCAATGTCGGTGTGGCGGCTGGGATTGTGATGTATGCCTGGGTACAGAAACACCGATTGCAAAGACCGTAGAATTCATTCATAATAAATGCATGGTTGTCCAGCATACGCAGTTCGAGTATGGCCCAGCCGATGATGAAACACGTCGGATGGAGCGGGCACGTCTTACTTTCAAGCCGAGTAGAGAGCTAAGTGATAAACTCGCAGAGTTTATACTGCCGAGTAAGCGACACCAGGTGCTGGGCCGGCACGGGTTACTCCTCTACTCAAACTTCAGCTGGAATGTCTATAGGAATTCGGATGGTGAACTCGAACCACAAGCCGCCCGGATGGAGCACGAATTTCAAAGAATACAAAAAGAAATGCAAGCAAGTGTTCGAAAAATGAAGCTGACGAAGTTTGTTGTTTTCAAAGAGATTCAGCCACCAGAACCAGACAGAAAACCGACGACATTAATAGGACTAAAAATTGGCTTAAGCCCTGAAATAGCACGAGCAATATATGACATTGATCAAATACCCAGTGAGCTACTCAGCAGGGATACGGTGCCTGTGCATATAGCATTCCCGGAAGACATTGCGATCCCAGCTCTATACAATGCATCGCCAAGGGCCCAGTTGGAGCGTCTTGTGTTCGGCAACCCAGTTTCGCCCGCTGAAGCTATAGGCGCCGGAGAGTCCCCAAACGCTAATGCAAGCGTTACGGATATGAAACTCATACTCAAGCCCTATAGTCGGGACTAAAAATAATAAAAAAATGATACAATAACACTAATGAGTACACTTTCCCCACAGCCCTATAAAGGCACGCGAGATTATTATCCCGAAGACAAACGGGTGCAGAACTATATTTTTGATGTTTGGAAGCAGGCCGTACAGCGGTTTGGGTATGAAGAATACGGTGCGCCAATCTTGGAGCCACTCGAAGTCTATACCGCCAAAAGTGGCCAAGAACTTGCCCACGAGCAAACCTATAGCTTCACCGATCGCGGTGGTCGAACAGTGGCAATCCGCCCAGAAATGACCCCAACGATCAGCCGAATGGTGGCAGCCAAGCGACAAGAAATGGCATATCCAGCTCGTCTCTATAGTATTGCCAATTTTATGCGTTACGAACGCCCGCAGCGTGGCCGTGAGCGCGAGTTCTGGCAGCTCAACGTCGATATCTTTGGTGTTGACAACGTCCTCGCCGAAGCCGAAGTAATCACGCTTGCTAGTACTGTCATGAAGGCGTTTGGCGCAAAAGACGACATGTATGTCATCAAGATCAACAACCGACAGCTAATCAACTTTATGATGGCGCAGTATCTCGGGCTTGATGCCGTCCAGGCACAGCTGATGATTAAACTATTTGATCGTAAAAATAAGATCAGCCTGGAAGATTTCCGTGATCAAGCCGTCGAGATATTTGGTGAAGCCCTGGCCGAGGAAGGTTTAGCGAAACTTTCCACTCTGCTATCTGCCCAAAGTATGGCTGACCTGCCGAAAGAAATTCGCGAGAGTAGCGCCGTCAAGGAAGTGCAAGAGCTCTTCACGCAACTAGAGCGATCGGGCGTCAATAACGCCCACTTCGACATTACCCTGATGCGTGGGCTCGACTATTACACCGGTACGGTATTTGAAGTAAATGACACCGACCCCGAGAACAACCGCTCACTCTTCGGCGGTGGACGCTATGACGGCCTGGTTGGGCTATTTGGCGCCGAGCCACTGAGCGCTTTTGGTATGGCGCCCGGTCTGACTATGACCGAACTGTTCCTACGCTCACACAACTTACTGCCTGAACTTACCTCAACCACAGAGGTCTACATGATTGTGCTTGGTGACGCCCTGAAGGGTGCCATGAAACTCGCCGACGAACTGCGTAGCGAAGGCGTCAACACCGAACTGGATATGACCGGTCGCAAACTCGATCGACAACTAAAGACTGCGATAAAAAAGCAGATTCCTTTCATGCTATTTGTCGGCGACGATGAAATTAAGAATCAGCTCTATCCGCTCAAAGATACCTCATCTTCCGAAGAGCAGACGCTGAGTATCGAGCGCGTCATCGCGGCCGTAAAAGACCACCGTCGCGTCTAAGTTGCCGGTCGCCGCACTTTGACCCTCGTATCCGTCTCTGTTATACTTGATCGTTATGAAGACTTCTGTAAAACACCTATCTGACACAAAAGTTGAGCTGACTATCACGCTCGACGCGACCGAACTAGCTGACGCTGAGCAAGTAGCGCTAACGAAACTCGCAAGAACCGTAAAAGCACCTGGCTTTCGCAAAGGCAATGTTCCAGCCAGCGTGGCGGCCAAATATGTCGATCCAAATACACTCTCTCAGCAAACGATGGAAGATGCTCTATCAAAGGCAGTCGCTCAAGCTTTTACTGAGGAGAAGATCCAAGCCCTTGATCGCCCTGCGGTTGAGGTGAAGAAATTTGTGCCACAAAAAGAGATGGAATTTACGGCTGAAGTTGAGATCCTTCCGAAGGTGACACTCGGCGACTACAAAAAACTCTCGGTTGCTGAACAAAAGACGACCGTCACTGCCAAAGAAGTCGATGACATTATCGAGCGAATGCGCGAAGGCATGGCCGAGAAGAAACCAGTCAAACGCGCAGCTAAAAATGGTGACGAAGTCATGATCGATTTTGTCGGCAAAAAAGACGATGTCGCCTTTGACGGCGGTACTGGCACCGACTACGCCCTGAAACTTGGCTCAAACACATTTATTCCAGGTTTTGAAGAAGGAATTGTCGGCAAGAAAGCTGGCGAGACATTCGATCTGCCACTTGAGTTTCCAAAAGAGTACCACTCGGCAGATCTCGCTGGGGCAAAAGTTGTCTTCACAACGACTCTAAAAGAAGTCCAGGAACCGGTGTTGCCAGAACTAAACGATGCCTTTGCTAAAAAAGCCGGCAAAGATTTTTCGACACTAAAAGACCTAAAAGCAGACGTAAAGCGCGAGCTGACCGCCCAAAAAGAGCGTGAAGCAGGCGAGAAGCGCAAAGATGAGCTCGTCGGCGCCTTGGTTGAAGTGAGTACCGTGCCGACCCCACAGATCTTGATCGACGACCAGGCTAAGAGTATCGAACAGGACATGCAGCGTAACCTACTGTATCAGAACATCACCCTCGATCAGTACATCACCAACCAGAAATTTAAAGACCAAGACGACTGGCGTGCCAAAGAAGTCATCCCCGCTGCCACTAAGCGCGTAAAGGCTGGCCTAACTCTAGCTGAGCTCGGCAAAGTCCTGAAAGTGGAAGCCACGGCCGATGAGCTCGCAGAGCACATCAATCTCTACAAGCAGCAGTACGGCAACAACCCAGAAGCGTTGAAGCAATTCGACCAACCAGAGGTCCAGCGCGACATCGCTAACCGCCTTTTGACTGAAAAAACCGTCGAACAACTAGTTGCGTTAAACTCGAAAAAGTAGTATAATATACACACTCCCGGCGGAGTACATACCCAAGGGGGTGATGCTATGAAAAAGTACCTGGCTGTATTCAGTCTCGGCCTTGGCGCCGGATTCGTACTCGGTGCCACCTACATGAAGGGCTACGTGCACGACTTTGCAGGGGCGCTTAATCGCAAAATCGATTCGATGTTTGACTAACCTCAAACCATACGCTCTGCCGGGAGCGTATTACCGAATTATTTAACTAGCACTCGCTTTACACGAGTGCTAGTTTTGCTATAATGGATATATGAATAAACCAACGAATTACTTAGTTCCAACGGTTATTACGAAGTCGCACGACGGCGAACGTGCCTACGACATCTACTCACGCCTGCTGACTGAACGCATCATCTTCCTTGGCGAAGATGTCAACGAGCACACCGCGAATATCGTCGTCGCTCAGCTCCTCCATTTGGCATATGAAGATTCTAAAAAAGATATCAAGCTCTATATCAACAGCCCGGGCGGCAGCGTCTACGACGGTCTGGCGATCTATGACACCATCCAGTTCATTTCACCAGATGTTCAGACTATCGGTATTGGCCTGCAAGCCAGCATGGGCGCCTTCTTGCTATCGAGCGGCACCAAAGGCAAGCGATTTGCCCTGCCTAGTAGTCGTATTATGATCCACCAGCCAAGTAGTGGGACTCAAGGCAAGATTAGCGACCAAGAGATCACCCTACGTGAAGGCATTTTCCTGAAGCAACAGCTGAACAAAATCCTCGCTAAAAACACTGGTCAGAAGCTATCTAAGATTGAAAAAGACGCCGACCGTGACTTCTGGATGAGTGCCGAGGAATCGGTCAAATATGGGCTGATTGACGAAGTCATTACCAAAGTCTAAGCAATTACTGATAAAAAGTGCCCCAAGTCTCTTGACTATTTGGCGAAAAAGCTCCACAATACTATCTAAGAAGTAGTGTAGCTGTGGTTATCTATGTCCTAATGTTTGTGTGGCAACAAATGGGGCGACCACAGGTAAGGGAATCTTCGGCGCCGATTACCCAACCCAACAATTTAATATGCGAGGAGCTTATGCGCGATGGCAAAAACCAAGCCTACTAACGCGGCGAAGCGTGTTTTCTTTACGAAAGACGACACGGCACTGCCGCTACCAAATTTAATTGCTCATCAAAAGGACAGCTGGCGTGAATTCGTCGAGACTGGTCTGAGCGAAATATTTGCAGAACTTAACCCGATCGAGGACTACACCGGTCAGAAACTTGAACTACGGTTCAAAGATTACGCCTTCGAAGATCCGAAGACGTCAGAACACGCCGCAAAAGATGACAATGTCACTTTTGATGCGCCACTGCACGCCAATGTCGAACTGACCAACAAGGTCACCGGCGAAGTCAAAGAACAAAAGATCTACCTGGGTGACTACCCATGGATGACCGATCGCGGCACCTTTGTGATTAACGGTACCGAACGTGTCGTCGTATCCCAACTGATCCGAAGTGCCGGTGTTTTCTTTACTGCCGACAGCAACCTTGGCCGTAACTACTACGGTGCCAAGCTGATTCCAGGCCGTGGTGCATGGCTTGAATTTGAAACTGCCAACAACGGTGCAATGTATGTCAAGATTGACCGCCGCCGCAAACTGCCCGTTACCACACTCCTGCGCGCCCTCGGACACAACAAAACATCCGAGATCAAAGCCATGTTCGAAGACGTCGATACTGGTGAAATGAAATACATCGAGGTCACACTCGAAAAAGATCAGGCTCGTGGTGCCAACGAAGCCCTCATCGAAGTCTACCGCCGTCTGCGACCAGGCGACCTTGCCACCGTCGATAACGCTCGCAGCATGATCGAACGTATGTTCTTTGACTTCAAACGCTTCGACTACAGCCGTGTCGGCCGTTACAAGCTGAACCAACGCCTTGGTCTTGATGTGCCAAACACTTCAGAAAACCGCGTTTTCCAGATGAGCGACCTCGTCGCGATTATTAAAGAGATCATCCGTCTCAACAACTCTCAGGACCTGCCTGACGATATTGACGCGCTGTCAAACCGTCGTGTCAAACTAGTCGGTGAACTCGTGGCCCGCCAGTTCCGCGTTGGTATGCTCCGCATGCAACGTAACGCTATGGACCGCATGAGTATGAGTGACATCGAAACGGTCACTCCAGGCCAGCTAATAAACGCTCGCCCAGTGGTCGCAGCCGTTCGTGAATTCTTTGCTAGCTCACAGCTTTCACAGCTGATGGACGAAACGAACCCACTGGCTGAGCTGTCACACAAACGACGCCTGAGCTCGATGGGTCCAGGTGGTCTATCACGCGAACGTGCCGGCTTTGACGTGCGTGACGCGCACCCAACTCACTACGGTCGTATCTGTTCAGTCGAGACACCAGAAGGTGCCAACATTGGACTGGTGCTCAACCTTGCTAGCTACGCTCGCATCAATGAATACGGCTTTGTAGAAACTCCTTACCTGAAGGTAAAGAACAACAAGGTGACTGACGAAGTTGTCTACCTTGATGCTTCACAAGAAGTTGTTGAGGTTATTGCCGACGCCAGCGCAGAGATCAACAAAGACGGTACCTTCGCTGCCGGACGCGTCAGCGCCCGTAACGGACTCCTGCCAGAACAAGTTGATGCCAGCGAAGTCACCTATGTTGACGCCGCGCACAAGCAAATTCTTGGTTCACCAGCCGCGCTGATTCCGTTCATTGAAAAGAACCGTGTTGACCGTTCCCTTACCGGTGCAGCCATGCAGAAGCAGGCTGTTCCACTGCTTGATCCAGAATCACCAACGGTTGGTACTGGTATCGAAGCTGAAGTTGCTCGCAACACCAGCCAATTGATCCTGGCAGAAGCTGACGGTGAAGTCGTCCGTGCTGACGCTGACCAGATCCATGTCAAATACAAGACTGGCGTCAAGATTTACGACCTCGTGCACTTTGCAAAGAGCAACGACGACCGTTCAATCAACCAAAAAGTCCGCGTCGAGCGTGGTCAAAAGGTGAAGACTGGCGATATCCTGATCGAAGGCGCCTCAGTTGCCGATGGTGAACTCGCCCTTGGACGCGACCTGACTGTGGCCTTCATGCCATGGGGTGGTTACAACATGGACGACGCGATCGTTCTGTCTGACCGTCTGGTACAAGAAGATGCTCTTACTAGCATCAACATCAAGGACTACACGATTGAAGTTCGCGAAACCAAGCTCGGTGACGAGATTGTGACCCGCGATATTCCAAACGTATCAGAAGAATCACTCCGTAACCTCGACGAAGCTGGTATTATCCAGGTCGGCTCAGAAGTCCGAGCTGGTGACGTGCTCGTCGGTAAGATTACGCCAAAGGGTGAACAAGAGCTCAGCTCTGAAGAACGACTGCTGCGCGCTATCTTTGGTGAAAAAGCCAAGGATGTCCGCGATACCAGCCTCCGCATGAACAATGCTGGTGGTGGTAAAGTGGTTGGCGTCAAAGTCTTTAGTCGTGACAATGGTCACGAACTAAAATCTGGTGTCATTCAGCAGATTCAGATCTTCGTCGCCCAACTCCGTAAGATTTCAGTCGGTGACAAGCTGGCTGGTCGTCACGGTAACAAGGGTGTTGTCGCCAGGATCCTGCCTGTTGAAGATATGCCATTCATGGAAGACGGTACTGCCGTTGACGTGGTCTTGAACCCACTCGGTGTGCCATCTCGTATGAACATCGGTCAGTTGTTTGAAACTCACCTTGGTATGGCCGCCCGTGCACTCGGCTACAAGGTCGCAACGCCACCATTTAACGGTGTGCCAAACGATGTCATCTCTGATGAACTTGAAAAAGCTGGCTTCGCCCGCGATGGTAAAATGCAGCTGTTTGATGGCCGCAACGGTGACGCCTTTGAAGAGCGCACCACTGTTGGCGTCATGCACATGATCAAGCTTCACCACATGGTAAGCGACAAGATCCACGCTCGTTCAACCGGTCCGTACACTATGGTGACGCAACAACCCCTTGGTGGTAAGGCGCAAAATGGTGGACAGCGATTTGGAGAGATGGAAGTCTGGGCGCTTGAAGCCTATGGTGCTGCCACCACGCTTCAGGAAATGCTGACGATCAAATCTGACGATGTCTATGGCCGTGCCAAAGCGTACGAGTCGATCATCAAGAACGAAGCGATTGTTGGTCCGAAACTGCCAGAAAGCTTTAACGTCCTCGTGAAGGAACTCCAAGGCCTCGGTCTACGAGTTGACCTCCTCGATGAGAGTGAAGATGCAGTTATCGATGCCGAAGAAGTGATCGCCGAAGCTGGTCCTGACGACAAATCAGTCCCAATGATTAGTGATGACAACGACGAAGCTATTGTACTCGACGAAGTTGACGAGGAACTCGATGATCTCGAAGATATGACTATTCAGGATATTGATGAAATAGAAGAGATTAAGGAGGAGGCGTAATATGTCACGAGTCATAGCAAACAACGGAATTGCTGATTTCGATGCAGTTCGCCTGGCTGTTGCCAGCCCTGACGACATTATGAAATGGAGTCACGGCGAGGTAACCAAACCAGAGACCATTAACTATCGAACCCAAAAACCAGAACGCGATGGATTGTTCTGTGAGCGAATCTTTGGCCCAGTCAAAGACATCAACCCACATGACAATAAACTCAAAGGTGTTCGCTCACGCGAAGCCGCCATCGACAAGAACGGCGAACTCGTCACCAAGAGTATCGTTCGTCGTGAACGCATGGGTCACATTACCCTGGCTGCTCCTGTTGCTCACATCTGGTTTATGCGTGGTACTCCAAGTGCCATGAGCCTACTGCTCGGTATTACTGTGCGTAACCTCGAGCGTATTGCTTACTTTGCAACCTACGTTATTCTGAATGTTCAGACAGAGAAGCGCGACCAGTACCTGGCTGATCTCGAAGCTGAAACCGAAGCTGGCCGTATGGCTATCAAGATGCGCTACGAAAAAGAAGCCGAAGCTGAGAATGCTGACGTCAAAGCCTTGGCTGAAGCCCAGTCGCGTGAAGTTGAAGACCTCAACGAATCGTACACCGTCAAAAAAGCTCAGCTCGACAGCCTCGTAAAGGGTGCACTTATCGCCGAGACTGACTTTAGGAACCTTCCTGAAGAATACGAAGACCTAGCCGAAGTTGGTATGGGCGGCGTGGCTCTTAAGGCTTTGCTCGACCAAATTGACCTCCCAGTCCTCATCGCTGAACTTGGCGAAGAAATAGCTGGTGCCAAAGGTCAGCGCGAGAAGAAGCTTCTCAAGCGCCTGAAGGTGCTTGAAGGTATGCAGGCTGCAGGTATTAAACCAAGCAGCCTGACACTCACCGTTCTGCCAGTGATTCCGCCAGACCTTCGCCCGATGGTACAACTGACCGGTGGCCGATTTGCTACTAGTGACCTTAACGACCTTTACCGTCGTGTGATTAACCGTAACAACCGTCTCAAGAAGCTGATCGATCTCAATGCGCCAGAAGTAATTCGTCGCAACGAAATGCGTATGCTGCAAGAGGCTGTTGACGCCCTGATCGACAACAGCGCTGCCCGTGGTGGCCGTGCTGTCAACGCAACGGGAGGCCGACGCCGCCTGAAGTCAATTTCTGACATGCTCAAGGGTAAACAAGGCCGTTTCCGCCAGAACCTGCTCGGTAAGCGTGTCGACTACTCGGGACGTTCTGTCATCGTGGTTGGTCCAAAGCTAAAGATTAGCGAATGTGGTCTGCCAAAGCAGATGGCCCTTGAGCTCTTTAAGCCATTTGTGATCAGCTGGTTGCTCCGCGAAGAGCACGCCCACAACATCCGTTCAGCCACTCGTTTGATCGAAGCTGGTGACACGGTTGTCTGGGATGCGCTCGATGCAGTGATTGAAGGCAAGTACGTTCTTTTGAACCGTGCGCCGTCACTTCACCGTTTGAGTATCCAGGCCTTCCAACCAAAATTGGTTGATGGCAAAGCTATCCAACTGCACCCGCTCGTGGCCAACGGTTTCAACGCCGACTACGATGGTGACCAGATGGCCGTTCACTTGCCACTTTCTGACGAAGCCCAGCGTGAAGCCCGTGAGCTGATGAGCGCCACCAACAACCTGCTAAAACCAGCTGACGGTGCGCCAGTGCTTAACATCGGTCAAGACGTTGTGCTCGGTAACTACTACCTGACGTACGAAAAACCAAGTGTTCAGACGAAGGATGTAAAGGGTTATAGCTCTGTCTACGAAGCCGAGCTTGCCTATGACAATAAACACCTGCAGCTCCAGACACCAATTCGTGTCGTTGCTAAGGGTGAAATCCGTAACACTACCCTCGGCCGTGTCTTCTTTAACGAGATTCTGCCAGCAGACTTCCCATACGACAACAGCGTCCAGAACAAGAAGCAACTCAAGAAGGTTCTTGCCAAGGTATTTACCAAGTATGGTGCCGAAGAAACGGCTGCTACAGCTGACCGTATGAAAGGCCTTGCCTTCCGCTTTGCAACTGTCGCCGCTGTATCAACTGGTAAAGATGACTACCTCCACTTCGATGAAGTATCTGAGTTCGTTGCTGAAGGTGACGCCAAGACGGCGCTTATCTCTGAGCAATTTGACCAAGGTCTCATCACCGAAGAAGAGCGTTACAGCCTGACCGTTGCCTCATGGCGTGCGGTTGACAGCAAAGTAACTGAGTTCTTGCAGACACAGCTGAAGACCATGGACACCAGTATTAGTGTCATGGTGAACTCTGGTGCGCGTGGTGATATTAGTAACGTGAAGCTCGCGAGCGCCATGGTCGGTATCATGGTGGATGCGGCTAACCGTGAAATTGAGCTGCCAATCCGCAGTAGCTACAAACAGGGACTCAGCTCCCTGGAGCAATTCGTGGCTACTCGTGGTGCACGTAAGGGTCTGATCGACACCGCCCTTAAGACGGCTGACTCAGGATACCTGACTCGTCGTCTGGTTGATGTATCGCAAGATGTCTTTACGGTTGCCGACGAAGTTGGTGACGACGAAGGCTTCGCTATTTACCGTTCAGAATCAGAAATGACGATGATCGACTTTAGCAACCGCCTCAATGGTCGTTTCACTGCCGAAGAGGTTACAGGTTACATTGGTAAAGACGAGCTCATTACTCGTGAAGTTGCCGACGCTATCGAAGCTGACAGTGACATCACTGAAGTAAAAATCCAATCAGTCCTCTCTACTAAGAGCCTGAAGGGAATTCCACAGAAGAGCTACGGTATCGATATGGCAACGGGACGTTTAGTCGCCAAAGACCAGCCAGTCGGTGTTATTGCCGCTCAGTCTGTCGGTGAGCCAGGTACCCAGCTGACGCTTCGTACCTTCCACGCCGGTGGTGTGGCTGGTGGTGACATCACCCAGGGTCTGCCTCGTGTTGAAGAGCTCTTCGAAGCTCGCTCACCGAAGGGTCAGGCGCACATGACGGAAGTCACTGGTCTGGTTGATGTTTGGGAAGATGGCAAGAAATATGTCATCCAAGTTACCCCTGAAGCTGGTCATGTTGAGCGTATTGCGCTCGAAGGCCGTACTGTGGCTGTCAAAGCTGGCAGTAACGTCAAGGTTGGCGATGTTCTGGCAACCGCCGAGGGTGAAGCTAAGCCGCTCGTCGCACCATTTGACGGTGTGGTAGAAGTTGCTGAAGATACACTAGTCCTTGCCGCAAACGCTGGTTCACCAGTTCGCTACGAAGTACCAGGCACAACACAAGTTGTCGTCAAGGCTGGTGACGTCGTGACTGCTGGTGATCGCCTGACGATTGGTTCACTCAACCTGCACGACCTGATGCGCCTCCGTGGCACCGAAGCCACGCAGCGCTACATCATCAACGAAGTCCTGCGTATTTACGCAGCTCAGGGTCAAGATGTGGCTGACAAGCACCTTGAGATCATCGTTCGACAGATGTTCTCACGTGTTCAGGTGGAAGATCCAGGCGATAGTAGCTTTGTGACCGGTGATATCGTGTCAAAGGCTGCCGTGGTTGACGCTAACGCCAAGCTGGTTGCTGAGAAGAAGGAGCTGATCCAATATACTCAGCTGCTCCTCGGTATTACCAAGGTCTCGATCTGGAGTGATAGCTGGCTATCTGCCGCCTCATTCCAAGACACGACTCGCGTGCTGATCAACGCCGCTACCAACGGTCGTGCCGACCATCTCCACGGACTCAAAGAGAACGTGATCATTGGTCGCAAGATCCCAGTTGGAACCGGTGTCGAAACCTATGTTCCAGAAGCAATGGAAGAAGAGCTCGAGCACATCGCCGAACTGTAACCGATCCGCTCAGTGGCTAAAAAACTCCCGCATGTCAGGGAGTTTTTTAGTTGCGTGCTATAATTTCTGTATATGAGTGTAATGCTATCAAAAAGGGTATTTCACAAAATCTTTCGCTCTATTAGAGCTGGGGGCGCAACGCTGACGTATCCCGATGATTCAACCGAGGTCTATGGTGATCCAGCGTGGTCGAAGAAGCTTCATATTCACTTTCACACCGCCCGCGCCCTCAGGGCGGTCGTCAAGAACCCATCGGTGGGTTTCGGTGAGAAATACGCCTCAGGCGAGATCACCTTTGAAAAGGGTGGTTTCGACGAGCTCGTCTACACGCTAGATGCCAATAAGCAACATTTTGCGACCTGGTTTCGCAATCCGATCGTCTACCATCTGGGGGAAGCGAGTGCCAATGTCGGCAAGCAGCGCAAGAACATCAGTGCACACTACGACATCGGTAATGATTTTTATAAATTGTGGCTCGATGAGACCATGACCTATAGCTGTGCCTACTTCAAGAAACCGGCAGATAGTTTGGAACAAGCCCAGGTGCAGAAAGTTGAACATGTGCTTCGGAAATTGAATCTGAAAAAAGGTATGTCACTCCTTGATATCGGTTCTGGGTGGGGAACACTACTGATCGCTGCCGCAAAAAAATATGGGGTGAGTGGCCTGGGCATCACCCTCAGCACCGAACAGCTCACCCACAGTACACGGGCAGCTAGGAAAGCCAAAGTCGACCATTTGATCAAATTCGAACTGGCCAACTACCAAGACTTGCCGGGTCGCAAGCTGAAGTTTGACCGTGTGGTGAGTGTGGGTATGTTCGAGCATGTCGGCAAATTAGGTGCGGCGAAATATTTCGAAGTCGTCTCTGACCTGCTACACGACGGTGGCGTCAGCGTCCTGCACACCATTAGCACGCGTGATTTTCACGGTGGTGGCGATGCTTGGATCGACAAATACATCTTTCCGGGTGGCTATATCCCCGCCATCCGCGAAATCAATAATTTGCTCCCGAAATACAATCTGACCGCTGTTGATTATGAGAGCCTGCGGCTTCATTATGCGCTGACACTTGATGAGTGGCATCGTCGCTACGTCTCACATGAAACAGTCATCCGTAAACGCTACGGCGACTTCTTTTACCTCACCTGGGAAATGTACCTGGCCAGTTGTGCGGCCAACTTTCGGGCCGGCGGCATTGATCTCTCGCAGTTCATACTCGTAAAGGGTGTCACGAGCGACCTTCCACTGACGCGCGACTACTTGTATAAGTAAAAATTCGTCGCAAAATCCCGATCCGTCACGTCTCGAAGTGCCGACCCTTGATACTAACGGTAAAATTTGCTATAGTATACCCTAGAGTTTCCTCTTTTGGATTCGCGCTATCAATTAGATGTGTACAGATAGCGTGAGAGTCAAAAGGTATGACACGAGGCGGAGATGCTGATTCCAAATCGTACATTAGTGAATATTGAAACTGGAATATAGAAGATGGCGCTAATTGCTAGGAGCCAAATTCCAATAGCCAATAATAACTGGAGTATATTTTCATATGCCAACAATCAATCAGTTGGTTCGTAAACCCCGCAAGGTCGCCGGCAAGAAGTCGAAGTCACCAGCGCTTGGCCGCATTCACAATGCACTCAAGACTCGTTACTACGAACAAAACGGTCCCCTCAAGCGTGGTGTATGTATCAAGGTAACCACTAAAACACCAAAGAAGCCGAACTCGGCTCTTCGTAAGGTTGCTCGTGTTCGTTTGACGAACCAGCAAGAAGTCTGGGCCTACATCGGTGGTGAAGGTCACAACCTCCAAGAACACGCTGTTGTGCTGGTTCGCGGTGGACGTGTGCCAGACCTTCCAGGTGTTCGTTACCACATCGTGCGCGGTGCCCTTGATCTTCAAGGTGTCTCTGGTCGCAAACAAGGCCGTAGCAAGTACGGTACCAAGAAGGAGAGCAAGTAATGCCTCGTAAAGTAACCAAGAAACTACAACGTGAACTCAAGCCTGACCGCAAGTACCAGAGCGTGCTTGTACAGCGCCTGATTAACAAATCGATGCTAGATGGCAAGAAGCTCTTGGCTGAACGTGCTGTCTACGGTGCGCTCGAGCAAGCTGCTAAGAAATTGGATAGTGAAGACCCTCTCGAAGTGTTTGAAAAAGCCCTCAAGAACATCGCCCCGAACTTCGAAGTAAAATCTCGCCGTGTCGGTGGTGCAAACTACCAAATTCCATTCCCAGTTCAGGGACACCGTCAATTGCACTACGCGTTTAGCTGGCTTGTCCAGTCTGCACGTAGCCGCAAAGGTATGCCATACGAAAAACGCCTGGCTGCTGAGATTGTCGATGCTTACAACGAAGCTGGAAATGCCTTCAAGAAGAAAGAAGACACTCACAAGATGGCCGAAGCCAACCGTGCTTTTGCCCACTTCGCCCGCGGTTAACTACCGTGCGCTACAAAAAGATCCGCCCACTCGAGGCGGATCTTTTTATTTTCAGGTTTCCTAGAACGGCATACGAAGTCGCAGTGACTGACGTGGTGACTTCTGGCTAATGGACTCGGGGGCAACTTTCCCGACTAGTACGAAAGCTAAGATGACGGCAAAACCGCACATAATTGACGGGATTCCTGATATCGTGCTTGGATCGATCAGATTGATAGCAGAAGTCGGGATCAGGAAGGCACTGTACCCAAGTGCTAGGGCGCGCAGCGCTCGCGTCTGGTGTTTAGTGGCCCTGGAATAGCGAACAGCCAGCCAAACGGTCATCATCAGCCAACCGTAGTAAAAGAGGGCGTACGGCACGCTAGAGGCGGCGTAGACATCAAAAACAGCGTAGTTTGCGTAGCAGGTCTGGCCCGAAATGGCTCCGGTGGCGACAGTGTAGTAGGCGACAAACGCTGCCGCGCTGCCGTAGGCGGCTGCCAGTAGCAATGGATTCTTCTTCTTGGCAATGGCGAGCGTCAGGTGGATGCCCAGAGAGGGCAATAGGGAAATAGCGCTGTAGCCGACCTTCGACCACATCCCGGCCTGCATGCCCAGACCGCCACATACCATGTACTCGGCCGCCTGAAAGGTCGCTAGACACACCAGAATAGCCGTAACAAGTCGCGTCACATTCGTCATTTTGTAGCGCCAGATGACGTAAAAAGCGAAAGCTATCTCGATCACAAACGTCGCCAGCATGACAGGTGGGGAAAAGCAGAGAAGGACAGTCGATCGTGTTGATTTCATGATGTTTGCTTCATTATAGTGCAAAATCTCTGTTTAAGCTAAGGTAGAGTTAACAGATGAGTTCTCTACGTACATAATAGACAACTAGACATACTTACTCGATATAGTATACTAATCGTCAACAGGTGGGATAATATATAACAAAAAAGGTAGCGTGGAATGGCAGAAGAACTATCCCAAGGTGAAGCGGTTATATTCAGAGATATTGCTGCGTACGATGATGATTATGATCCAGGGATTGAATCTTTCAACTTGCATATAAGGCGCAGCGGAGACTATCTCGATAGTCAGGGTGGATATTATAGCGAACAGTACCACTCCACGCATGCAGAACTTAATGACGAGTGGCCATATCTAAATCAGCTAGGCACTCTAACTGGAAAATTATATGTCGTTGACGATACAGACATGATCGACACCACATCAGGCACCTGGAGTGCTATGCAAAGTGATGAAAGCGGTACCTTTTTCATGGTCGAGGATGTCGAGCTGGTTTCACAAGGTATATTGGATGTATCTCCGCATTTAGAACCAGAGCAGCGTGAGGACGGCACAATCACTAGTCCTGTTCAGTTTGCCTATGGATTTACTGTTAGCGGCTCAGAAGATGACGAGCCAATGTTCTATGCCCATCCTGAAGATATCTTGAAAGTAAAATACGATTTGCCAACATTTGAGGCAATCGACACAAAACTACATCTCCGTTGGCCTAAGCAAATGCGGATAATTGATCGCACTATTGATGCCGCTGGCAAAGATCCAAACAAAAAGATCATGCTACTTAATGTAATAATGAACAAGGTAGAGCATGCATGCATAGACTCTGATGAATTTTCGAAGTGGCTCGCTCGTTACCTGCATTCAGAAATGGATTTTGATACAAGGTGGGCTTACGAAGTAGAAATAGAGGGTGACGCACACTATCTAGATGACGAAAAGGGATTTGTGCCAATTAATTTCAAAAAAGGCTCCAACATGAAATTACTATACGCCGGTTTTGACATTGTCACAGATCATACTTATCCTCCTAAGGCCACTGCCAGTATATTATTTGACACACCGAGCTCAATAAATGAAGACGATGGTTTTGACAAGCAATTGCTTCTGCCTATCTCATCTATATCATCGGTGGCAAGTATGCGACCGCATGTCAGCATCTCAGATATCATCAATGGCGTTACTAATGATCATTCAGAGAGGTCCTCACCGAGTGCTATTGAGATGACATTATTGCCTGAAGTCAGTTTTGACCAGCATAGGCAAATTGCGCAATATAAACGGCTCGAACAACTTGAAGGGCTAATCAAAAATTGGATTCGTTTGGCATCGCGGATGCGCATTACGCGCTATAGAACTCATGAACAAGCTGACGAAACGAGCCGTAGTCTTATCCAAATGTTTGCTCAGGAAATTGACGAGCTACATCTCGAGCAGGACGACATGATAAGCGTATCTGGCCCGGGAATACTCAAGGCGAATGCCAATCTGACTGTCGGCGAGGGTAAGTTTCATGTTGATATTAAGCAGGGTATGCCGGTTTCTCCTCCCCCTAGAGCGACAGACATAGTTGGTTACTACGGAGCACTCCTGGCTGAAGTTGAGCAGTACGAAGATGCCGACGGACAATTTTGGCAAATAGCACCAGCGATGGCTATTATTACCTATGACGAAGAACAGGTGGTCGTAGGAGGTACCTATCCGTTTGTAGCAACTAGTTTAAAATCTGCTGCAACAGCGAGGATTGACTCAATAGTAGAGTATACTCTTCCTCAGTTAACCAGGATGCGAAAAAGAAATGAGAGCTTGACAACACTTGCAATCAGTCATGGAAAAACCAGAGAACTTCATGCTGTCCGACAACTCGACATTGCGTTTATGCAAACTGATCCGCACACCTGGAATGATATGGGAAGGAATCTTAAACGAGTCAGGGACATCTCTTCAAGCATTCTGTTCTCTGATGACAACGAGCTTCTCGAAGCTTTGAAGCAGCAATTAATCGATCGCAAAGTACAACTTGAGGGCGAGACCTGGCTTGGCAAGAGCTTATCTACTGAACATATATCGGTCGGAACCGTATTTGATGTGCTCAAAATGATGATGCCAAATGGCGACATGGATGTTGTCGCAGCGGTGGCAAGCAACCTAACATCAGGCAAGGGAGATGATCCGACTCCCTCCCAACTTGTCTCGCTAACCAAGCTTAAACGACTCCGGTTCTAGACTGGAACAATCAGCCTTCTTCTGTTAAAATATACCTAAAGTGCTATTTTTTATGGCAAAAATTAAGTAACAAAGGAAAAGTATAACCCTATGGCAGTAAAGAACGTCCCCCTAAAGGACTATCGCAATATTGGAATTATCGCGCATATCGACGCCGGTAAGACCACCACCACGGAAGGTATTTTGTATCGAACAGGTATTAACCACAAGATTGGTGAAGTTCGTGGTGCCGATGGAGACAGCGCAACCACTGACTGGATGGCACAGGAAAAAGAGCGTGGTATCACGATCACCTCTGCAGCCGTCACCTGTTTCTGGAAGGGCCATAAGATCAATATTATTGATACGCCAGGTCACATCGACTTTACTGCTGAGGTAGAGCGTTCGCTTCGCGTGCTTGACGGTGCCGTTACAATCTTTGATGGCAAGATGGGCGTTGAAGCTCAATCTGAGACAGTATGGCGCCAGGCCAACAAATACGGCGTACCTCGTATCTGTTTCATCAACAAGATCAACCAGACTGGTGGTGATTTCTATAAATCACTCGATAGTATCCATCACCGTCTGTCAAAAAATGCTCTCCCTATCCACCTACCAATCGGTTTTGAAAAGGACATCAACGGCGTTGTTGATCTCGTTGACATGAAGGCCTACACCTACGCTGACTACACCGACAAAGCGCTTGTTCCGGGTGAGATTCCAGCAGACATGCTTGAGAAGGCAAAAAACGCTCGTAGCCTACTGGTTGAGGCAGCTGTCGAAGCTGACGACGCCCTATTTGAACGCTACCTAGAGCAGGGCGAAGACTCTATCACCGAGTCAGAACTAAAAGGTGCGCTCCGTAAACGCGTCCTTGGTGGAGACTTCTTCTTGGTCAGTGGTGGTGATGGACGTGGCGTCATCGTTGAGAAGCTCCTCGACATTATGGCTGACTACTTACCAAGCCCACTCGATGTCGATGCTATATGGGGCATTAACCCGAAATCAGGCGACAAGGTAGATCGTAAACCATCGGCCGATGAGCCAATGGCAGGTCTGGCCTTTAAGATTGCGACCGATCCGTTTGTTGGAAAGTTGATTTTTGTCCGTGTCTACTCGGGCGTCTTACACGCGGGCTCATATGTTTTGAACACGACGACAGGTGAAAAAGAGCGCGTCGGACGTATTGTGCGTATGCACGCAGACAAACGTGAAGAAATCGACGAAGTGGGCGCTGGCGATATTGCGGCAGTTGTGGGGCTCAAGAGCACCTTTACGGGTCATACTCTTTGTGATGTTGCTCACCCGATAGCTCTCGAGAGTATTACGTTCCCAGAGCCGCCAGTTGCAATTGCTGTCGAACCAAAGACAAAGGCCGACCAAGAAAAAATGGGTGTTGCCTTGCAACGACTGGCTGAAGAAGACCCAACCTTCCGCGTGCACACCGACGAGGAAACTGGCCAGACGATTATGTCCGGAATGGGTGAACTTCACCTCGATATCCTAATTGACCGCATGAAGCGCGAGTTTAAGGTCGAGGCAAATATCGGTGAGCCACAAGTGGCCTTCCGTGAATCTATCAAGGGTACTTCTGAAGTCCAAGGAAAGCACGCGAAACAATCTGGTGGACGTGGGCAGTACGGTGACGTTTGGATCCGTTTCGAGCCGAACGAACCAGGCAAGGGCTTTGAATTTACCGACGCCATTAAAGGTGGTGTGGTGCCACAAGAATACCGCAAGCCTGTTGAACAAGGTGTTCGTGAAACGCTTGACGGCGGTGTGATTGCTGGTTACCCAGTGGTTGACGTCAAAGCAACCCTTTACGACGGTAGTTACCACGATGTTGACTCCAGTGAACTGGCCTTTAAGCTAGCCGGTAGCCTGGCAACTCGCGAGGGTATCAAACAAGCTAAGCCAATCCTACTCGAGCCTGTCATGAAACTCGAAGTTACCACTCCTGAAGAGTTCATGGGTGATGTCATCGGTGACCTTAACTCTCGCCGTGGCCGCATTGAAGCTATGGAAGACCTCCAGGGCGGCGCTAAGCTGGTGCGAGCCATTGTGCCGCTGGCGAGTATGTTTGGTTACACCAACGACATCCGCTCGATGAGCCAGGGTCGTGCAGCTAGCACGATGGAGCTTGCTCAGTACGAGGAAGTACCACCAAATGTGGCTCAAGAGATCATCGAGAAGCGTAGTAGCAAGTAATACGCGTCTCCTTCAACTCTCTCAACCGACCGCTCACTGTAGCGGTCGGTTGTTTGTTGATATAATAGAAAGATGACTGCGAAATACGCGTCTCTCAAAAAGCCACGTTTCTTCATACCACTGCTTGCGGTCGTTCTCGTGCTCGTCACAGCCCTACTACAGAAGATCACCCTCGATACCGCTGCAGCTCGCTACGAACAAGCCATTTCGAGCTATGTGGATACGCTTGGCACGCTGAGCTCGGATACAATCAAGCAACAGCCTCCAAAACAACCAGTGCTCGAAGCAAAAAGTCTCACTTTCTTAAGTAGTGCCTATCAAACTGCCCAAAAGAAACAGCTGGTTGTCGATCAAGCCGTGACCTATATCGGTGAACTCAGCGACCGTTCGAAGCAGAAGACGGGCTCGCTCGCGAGTGAAATCTACCTCTATTATATCGATGACTATAGCGTTCGCCTGGATGCCTCAGCCCGGGCTCATAGTGAGACGGCGGCGGCTCCTGGCTCTGACGAGCAGCTAATCGTATCGCGAACAGCGCAGCTGACGGCCTATAGAGATTCGGCCGCCAAGTACAAGGCGAGTATTGAGCGCAGCACCACCAGGCACGAGCTGCATGCCGCTCAGGCAGACGCAACGGTGAAGCAGCTAGCCGCCTATATCGATACGATTAACGAATGCCTGAGCAAAATGAAGGCGAACCCAGCGAAAGCGGTAGCGATCAACGATGAGTATTTGAGTAGACTCGAGCGCTATCCCTACGAAATCCAGGATTACTTCACCTATATCGAGCGCTACCCGGATGCATTCAAGACTATCGACCCTATCAAGATCACCGTTCAGCGCACGAAAGACCAGCTCCACGTCAGTGAGTCACTGACGGCACCTGAAACACGGCTCTACAGCTTCATCGATACCCGAACGGCACTGGCGAAGGCACTACTGCCTACTGACAGCAGCGACACGCAGTATGCTGACAAAGCGAACGTTGTGCGCGTGCTGCTACGCGACATGTTAGCGAGCATTGCATCCGCACGGCTAAGCCCGCAGCAACAAGAGGCACTAACAGATACAATTACCGCCGCCCAGGCCTCGTTGTCGCTCTACGACGACCCGGCGGACGCCAACAATAACGCCGGTGGCTTCACCTATGCGCTGCTAGCCGCCGCCGAGTTTGATTCGCCGTACTATAACACGTCGAAGTCATTCGCTAGGACCTACCAGCGCAGCCTGGATGCACTCAACAAACTGCGCGTACCTCGCTATGTCTCGGCTGAATATGGCAAACTGACGAGTGGCTACAAAGAGGCAACTATCGAATTTGAAAAGGCCGAAAAGCTGGATAGGGAAGTCGACAAGCTAACGAAAGCGAAAGCTCTGGACGATGTACTCGCTGCCTACAAGTTGCAATCACAGGCCAGGGAGCTGCGCGCCAGGGGGACGGCGATAATAGAAACGGCCAGACAACAGATACTAGCCATAGGAACAAAGATCGATGATACACCGCGTCTAACGCAAAATGCGTCTCAGCAACTCGATGATATACCCCGTCAAATACAGACGCGCTAGAGTATTTACTTGTTGGGGCGAAAACTGTATAATGAGTCTCATACGTCGTGGGGTCTTTTAAAGACTGTGCGCGAAAATTATCAATACAAGAGGAGAATTAACTCAAATGGCAGATTTCGATCGAACCAAGCCGCACGTCAACGTTGGTACTATGGGTCACGTTGACCACGGAAAAACTACACTAACTGCAGCAATTACATCTGTACTTGCAAAGCGTCTTCCAAGCGACACCAACAAAAAAGTTGACTACGCTCAGATCGACAACGCTCCTGAAGAGCGAGCACGTGGTATTACCATCGCTTCTTCTCACCAGGAATACGAGTCAGAAAAGCGTCACTACGCTCACGTCGACATGCCAGGTCACGCCGACTACGTCAAGAACATGATCACCGGTGCAGCCCAAATTGACGGCGCAATCCTTGTGGTTGCTGCTAACGATGGTCCGTTGCCACAAACTCGTGAGCACGTACTACTTGCCAAGCAAGTTGGTGTGCCAAAGATCGTTGTCTTCCTAAACAAGATGGACCTTGCTGACCCTGAGCTGGTTGAGCTAGTTGAAATGGACATCCGTGAACTACTTGCTAAGAACGGCTTCGACGAAGACGCTCCAATCATCAAGGGTTCTGCTACTAAAGCCCTCGAAGGTGACGCGGCTAGTGAAGACGCTATCATGGAGCTTGTAAAAGCACTTGATGACTACGTTCCAGAGCCAACTCGTGACCTCGACAAGCCTTTTTTGATGCCAATTGAAGACGTTTTTTCGATCAAAGGTCGTGGAACTGTTGCAACTGGACGTATCGAACAAGGTATCGTTAAGATCAACGACCCAGTTGAGATCGTCGGTGTGAAAGATTCACAGCAGTCTGTCGTGACTGGTATCGAAGCTTTCAAGAAGAACCTTGATCAAGGTCAGGCCGGTGACAACGCTGGTATTCTGCTTCGTGGTATCGAGCGCGAACAAATCGAACGCGGTCAGGTGCTTGCAAAACCAGGCTCAATTACTCCACACACCGAGTTTGACGCTGAAGTTTACATCCTAAAGAAAGAAGAAGGCGGCCGCCACACACCATTTACTAAGGGTTACAAACCACAGTTCTACTTCCGTACAACTGACGTAACTGGTGAAGTCGAGCTTCCAGCTGACAAAGAAATGGTTATGCCAGGTGACACGCTTACTTTCAAGGTCAAGTTACTCGCCCCAATCGCCATGGAACAAGGCCTTAACTTCGCTATCCGCGAAGGTGGCCGTACTGTTGGTGCTGGTGTTGTTACAAGCATCACAAAGTAATTAGAACTCTCTAATTCAAAATACCTCCGAAATCATTCGGAGGTATTTTTTTGACGAAACCTAAGCTTTAACTAACGGTATATGTGAACGACGTTATCATAGCGATCAATTTGTAATGCGTAGCTATCGTTTTTCTCAGGTTGCATGTGCGTACTTTGTCGCGATAGTACGACATGCGCCTGCTTGCCGATTTCCCATGCGATATCGTCGGCCATTTGTTTTGATAGGTAATCGGGATCCCAGAAGTGAGTATCGGTTGCAAGAACCTGGCGTGCTAGAATTCTCGGTAAATATTCAAGATTACTGGTGATTTCAATCGTGCTTGGCAATTCTGAGGCTTGTCCGACGCTCACGGTTGGCTGAACTTCAACGTACGGCAATTGTTCTGCGAGTGACATAATATATTCTTTCTGTTTGACATATTAAGATGCTTTATATAGGCCCATCATACGCCTCATACTCAGGGATGTACAGAGCGACGCGTACTTTCTTGTCGTCGATACTCCATCTGTTTACAACTACGACTAAAATAGGTATAATAACAGAGAATATCAATCACACCGAGAACTCGGCCAGACGATGACTCAATTCCGATTCGAGCCTGAGGTTACGGTGTAAATAAAGCAAGGAGCCATCATGGCAGACAAAAAAGCAGAAGGCTTGCGTATTCGCATCCGTCTAAAGGCGTATGACCACAAGGTCATCGACCAATCAGCAAAACAAATCATCGACACCGCAGTTCGCACCGGTGCTAGCATCGCTGGCCCTGTCCCACTACCAACCCGTCGTAGTACATTTACAGTGGTAAAAAGCCCTCACGTCTACAAAATGGGCGGTGAAGCCTTCGAAATGCGCGTTCACAAGCGTCTGATCGACATCACTAACGCAACGCCAAAAACTATCGATAGCCTGCAAAACCTCAGCCTTCCCGCTGGTGTGGATGCAGAAATTCGTATGTAGAACGCCTCTACTGGCACAAAATAGACTCTGGATTATCAGAGTCTATTTTTATGAAACGAATGGAAACTAACTATTTTAGCTGCGTCTGCACGTCGCTGGCATCTACCTGGTCATAGAGCGCATTGATACGGATCTGAAGAACGGTCACATAGACGCCGAGCGCGAGCACGAAGAGACCAATAACAGCCCAGTAGAACGTCTGGATGGTCAATTCGAAGCTAATGAACGGTTTGTCGCTTTTTGAAAGGCGGAATGAAACATATTTTGGTGATCGCGGTGCTTTTCGAGCAGCCGGGGCTGATTTCTTCTTCGCAGGTGACGCCTTCTTTGTTGCCATGTTAGTTCCTTTTTCGTGGTTATCTAGTGCCTGCATTATCTCATTAAACGTAGTAAAAACGCAAGCATTTTATGCTATAGTGGCATAAGAATATGGCACAAAAACAGACAAAACGACCCCGAACCTATGCCCGCAACCGCGCGTTTAGTCGTCGTGGCCGTGAAATGTTATTCGAATCAGACGGCGAATACCTCCTAAAACTCATCATGTGTGTGCTTCTCGGCTCTTTTTGGCTCAAGTTTAGCCAACCCTTTATTTGGGCAGGCCTGACATTTAATGCGCTGCCGGTCGGCCTAGTACTCGGCCTTATTATCATGAGTCAGTTTGAACGGTTTCAAGCCGATCGTAAGATCTGGTATGCCGTCATCATTGTCGTAGGAATTATCAGTTACTTCGTGCCCGCCGGCATCGTTATTTAGCTAATTAAAATAGCCCGCATCGACGGCGGGGCTCACCTGGTGTGTTCCAGGGGCCCCGCGGATGCGGGCATGTGAGCTAGAAAACAACTTTCACGTTGGCGGTGTGATTCGGGCGGACGTCGAGGTTGGGTAGCCATGCCCCTGCGATTTCGACAGCCACAATGTGGTAGGTGGCTTGCCATTGCAGCAGACCAGTATCACAACCCGAAAGAAACAGGATCGCCACCCGACAGGGTTCCATGGTCCGGACCGGCTCGTGATCGGGCAACACGACCGATCGTTGACCGTCAGACCTGTTGACCATGTAGTGAACGACTGGCCTTTCGCTGTACTCGTAGTAATAGCCGTGCGAAGTGGGGTACATACGCACGGACATCACGTGGGCGATGCGCTGCGTCTGCTTGTTCATGACATGTCCAACGCAGCCTTCGAGGCTGCATTTCACCATGTCGCACTCGACGATTGGTGACGGTGCTGTCGTTTCCATTGATTCCTCCGATGAGTGTAGGTGCAAAGTCGTAAAGCTCTATGGCTGTTTTTATCATATATATTCGACAACGTCAACAAACTCGTATTAACTCACCACCTTTGCAACATAAAAGGCAGGCGTCCTAAACTGTAAGAGTCAAACCTAAACAGAAAAGGAGCCTACCTATGGCTTATTCTACCAACCCAAACCTGCCTGGCGCTAGA
>Ga0172379_10002987_pt1 | contig 28162 bp, 31 predicted proteins | sample GrowelOW334metaG_FD_119756 | JGI IMG/M metagenome (GOLD analysis project Ga0172379, IMG submission 119756) | Groundwater microbial communities from an aquifer near a municipal landfill in Southern Ontario, Canada - Groundwater well OW334 metaG | ecosystem: Environmental > Aquatic > Deep...
ACCATTATACGATAGCCCGCTTTGAGAGACGTTCTTTGTCGGGCCGCCGAGAATTGAACTCGGTCTACACGAACCCGAATCGTGCGTACTACCGGCATACTCCGGCCCGACACAGAACACCTCTTTCGCTCCATGCTTGTGCGCTCCGCAGGGATCGAACCTGCGACCTTACGCGTGTGAAGCGTACGCTCTAACCAACTGAGCTAGGAGCGCGGACACGATGTACCATATCAGAAATCCTAAAAGATTCCCAGACTACCCCTTCTTAAGCTGTTCCAAATCGGCGAGCAGCCGACGCACGTCTTGCGTGAGCTGTTCAAGCGTCGCCGCCTGCTGCTTCTCTCGCTGTTCGTCCACACCATCTTCATCGGTTATTTCTTCAACGTCTTCTTGAATCTCGCCGACATCTTCCTGAATCTCATCAACGTCTTCCTGAATCTCATCAACGTCTTTCTGAATCTCATCAACGTCTTTCTGGATCTCACCGACATCTTCTTGTATGTCTTCCACGTCCTCACTGACCTCTGCAAGCTCCACAGCCTGCCGGTTCACTGACATCTGGATGAATATCGCGAGATAGATTGCCTCAAGCGAGACGATAGTCGTGAGCACAAGCAGCATAGTGCTCCACGAGACGACGCCGATGAGCGCAAGGACGAAGGAGAGCGAGAACAGAAGCGTATGGACGACAAGCGAGGCCGCCGACCCGACGCCTCCGATTATCTTCTCCACGAGTGTTTTCTGAGGCATACAATGCAGTATGCCATACTTACCCTGATTTTGTGGACCGTACAGGACCGCGATTACGCTTTTCTTCCGCAACTCAAAACCTCGCCGTCGCTCGGTTTTTGTCGTGTCCGCGACTCGCGACCTGTCCTGCTGGACAGGTGCCCGCTCCGTCTCTTCGAATCCTGTACGGCCCTACAAAATAAAAGTCGCCGAACGCTTCCGCGTCCGGCTTCTTTATTTTGTGGACCGTACAGGATTCGAACCTGCGACCCCCTCATTGCAAATGAGGTGCTCTACCAACTGAGCTAACGGCCCATATATCCTAGTCTATCAGACCTTCTTTTCTCAGTCGAGGGAGCACTTCGTGCTCAAATATAGAACCGAGCGGTATTCCTGTGGACGAGGAATCTATCCAGCGGATTTCCTCTATCTCGCTACTCGGTCGTACCTCTCCATCCCACTTATTCACTACGAACACATCCATGCGCAATAACCTATCCTCCTGCTCCGCGGCTGGTGCATAAAAAGTTCCGAATTCTTCTAGATCGGGTACTGCGACTTCAATGCCGAGCTCCTCGTTCAATTCGCGCAGCAATGCTGCTTCAGGAGTTTCTCCCATCTGCAACTTCCCTCCTGGGCTGATGAAGAAGCTTTTACCTTTCGTCCTACTCACGAGGAACTTCCGGTCTCGTATCAAAATCCCTCCCGCTTTGTGTATATCAATCTTTCTGTCCATGTTGAACTAGAACTTCAAGGGATCTTTTCACGCTCTCTATGAGAGGAAATTGCGAGTGGTCAGAAACGGATATCCATTTGTAGTCATCGTGATCTGCACCAAGGATAACTTCTGAAGTTATCGGTGTACACATGAAAAATATGCCTATTATCTGAATTTGTTCGTCCCGTATTATCGGCCTCCACTCATCAACGAAAAAAGGTTCACCTACTTTTACCTTCATCCCGACTTCCTCTTCAACTTCTCGTTCAATTGCTTGGGCAACAGACTCACCTATGCGTACCTTGCCGCCAGGGAAATCGTATTTACCATGGTTAGTTCCCCCTATGTATGTGTCGGTTTCCCTGATAATTAGAACCTTGCTGTCCCTTATTATGACTGCGCGAACGGCAATAAACTGTTTCTGAATTGCTTGCTCCATACTTACCGCCCCAAAGCGAGATTGACCAAGTGCGAGAGGAAGTCCGGAGCAGAGACACCGACGGCAGCGAGTGCCTTCGGCAAAAGCGATTCCGACGTGAGACCGGGGAGCGTATTCGTCTCCAAGTAGTAGATGCCCCGCGGTGCGACGATAAAATCGCTTCGTGAATAATGGCGCAGACCCAGCGCGCGATGCATCACTTTCGCAACGCGCTGAAGCTCTTCGCTGGTAACGCGAGAGAAATTCGCGGGACACACTTCGCGCGCCTGCCCAGAATACTTCGCATTGTAAGAGAAGAAATCGCCCTCGGCGGGTACGATCTCAATAGAGGGGAGCACATACAGCGCTTCGCCGCGCAGGTTCTCCACTACGCCGACCGTCGCTTCCCTGCCGCGTATATATTCTTCTACTAAGACGCTCGGTGCACCCTGCGCAAACAATTCTCTAATCGTGCCGAGCACCGGCGCGTATCCACCGACGATAGAGACCCCGATTGATGAGCCCCAACCGACCGGCTTCACCACCACCGGCTGAGAGAAGGTGCGGATAATGTCATGAGCGACCTCCTCAGCCTCTTCTGCACGATTGATGTGGCGGAAGTCTGGCGTGAGTAGTCCTGCCTCGCGTGCATGCATCTTTGACATCACTTTGTGCATCGCCAGATACGAGGCGAAAGAATCGCTCCCCGCGTACGGTGCGCCGAAACGCTCAAGCGTCTTCTGCACCTCACCGTCCTCTCCATACTCTCCATGCAGACCGTTTAACACTACGTCCACTTGGCGAAGGATGCGTTCCGGCGTGGAGACGCGACCGCGGTCGTGCCACTGCCCCTCCTTGTCTATATAAATATCGCGGGCGACATACCGCTCTTCTAGGAGATTCTTGAGCATGGTAGCGCCAGTCTTGAGCGAGACCTCGTGCTCTCTCGACGGCCCGCCTCTCAATACTCCAACGATAGTCTGCATGCGAAAAGTATAGCAGAGCGAACGGGAGGCTGCGCGAGAAGTGAGTTGGCTCGGAGGCTGACGAGCCGAGAGTTAGGCGCCGTGCCAGCTAGGCACGGACGCCGCTCACTTCGAGCGCAACTCCCGCGAGCGTGCATACCGATGACGCGCAAGCGAGAAGCGATGCGCTTCAGCGTTTGCGAGCACGGCATCCGCCTCGCTCACGCCGGCCGCCCGCGCGCCGATGACTTCGCGAGGGCGATGCCTCTCGTCTTTCACCACTGCCGCCACGGAGATGCTGATTCCCATTTCTTTCAACACCGTTTCTGCCGCCTTCTTCTGTGCCTTACCGCCGTCCACCACGATAGCGTTCGGGAGCTGCCACTCTGGGTGCCTAAGCCGACGCGAAAGGATTTCTCTAAGCGACGCGATGTCGTCGTTCTTCTGCACGCCGCGTATGTTGAACGAGCGGTACTCCTTCTTCACCGGAGCGCCATCTACGACGACTGTCATCACCCCTATCGCGTTTGTCCCCGACAAATGCGCCGTATCGTACGCCTCGATTCTTGCCAAGGGGAGTCCTTGGTGATTTGTTGGTAGGTTCTCGTCCTTGATGAGCGAAACGTCCTGTATGTGATCAAGTGCAAAGAGTTCACGACGCGCAAGGGCGGCATCTTCAAATCGCTCATCGCGCGCCGCTTGCTTCATTTCTTTCTCAAGAGCAACGCGCAATTCTTTCCCGCGACCACTGAGGAATAGCATCACCTTACGTATCGTTCGTCGGTATTCTTTCGCATCAAACGAGCGCGGGTACGCGCCGATTTGCTGATAAAACTCTATCCTCGCGTTCTGATGTTTATTTACCCCGTGAGATCGGATTTTCATCTCACTGGGGCTCTTTGTTCCAACCGGTTTCTCTGTATCAAAAAACGGGAAGATACGTCGTATGAGCCGCAAGCCCTCGCGGAGCTGTGCGCCCGAGGGAAATGGGCCGTATATCGCGCGAAAGTCGTGATTCTTGAAATCTATATCTTTGCCACGGACGACGAGCACACGCGGTATGTCCTCCTCGGTAATGACTGCGTAGAGGAACGTCTTGTCGTCTTTACCGTCCACGTTCGCGTGCGGCATGTACTTCTTGATAAGTGCCGCCTCGCGCACGAGCGCCTCCAGCACGGTTGGTGTTGTCTCAAAACTGATGCGGTCGGCTTTCGTGACCATGTCCACCACTCGCGGCCCGCGCGTCGCTATCAGGTCATCGTCAAAATAGCCCCGCACGCGGTCGCGGAGCGACGTCGCCTTGCCGACGTACAACACCTTCCTCCCTTGCTTAAACAGGTACACGCCCGGCACATCCGGCAGATTGAATTTACTTAGTTGGCTTCTTTGCATGGCGTTTGAGTACGGTACTCAAATATTCGCCCGTGTACGAGCCCTCGGTATCAGCGACTTCTTCGGGCGTACCTTTGGCGATGACTTTCCCGCCGCCCACACCGCCTTCAGGACCGAAGTCTATGAGGTAGTCTGAACTCTTAATCACATCCAGATTGTGCTCAATCACCACCACCGTATTACCGCGTAGAACAAGTTCCTGCAGTATCTCAATGAGTTTCTTCACATCTTCGTAATGGAGACCGACGGTCGGCTCATCAAGCAGGTAGATGGTCTTCATGGGCATGGAGCGGTAGAGCTCGCTCGCTATCTTGACCCGCTGTGCTTCCCCACCAGAAAGCGTCGTCGCACTCTGACCGAGCGTCAGGTACTCAAGACCGGTCGCATTCAGACTCATGAGCCGTTCGTTGATGGCGGGGATGTCACCGAAAAACTTCTCGGCTTCTTCAATCGTCATCTGGAGCACTTCGTAAATATTCTTACCGCGGAACGTCACTTCAAGTGTCTCTTTCATGAATCGCTTCCCTTCGCATATGTCGCACGTCACGTACACCGTCGGCAAGAAGTGCATCTCCACGGCGATAGAACCGTTGCCTTGGCACGCCTCACAGCGGCCGCCAGCGACGTTGAAGGAGAATCTCCCCGGCTTCCACCCGCGCGCACGTGCCTCAGATGTTGCGGCAAATAGGTCGCGTATATAGGTAAATGCGCCGGTGTACGTCGCAGGATTACTCCTCGGTGTGCGACCAATCGGCGACTGGTCTATGAGTACTGCGCGTCCGACGTATTCTGTGCCGGTCATACTTGCGACGTGTTCAAGCTTGGCTTCGCGCTTCGCAAATCGGTTGGCGATATTCCTGTGCAGTATGTCGTAGAGGAAGGTAGATTTTCCGCTTCCCGACACGCCGGTGATGCACACCAGCTTCCCAAGCGGTATATCTACATTCTGATTCACGAGGTTATGGAGCGTCGCACCACGCACTTTGAGCCACCCCTTCTCGCTCGTGCGGCGCGTCTCGGGCACCGTAATCTCCTTCTCCTCTCGCAAGTACGCGAGCGTGACAGAATTCGTATCGTTCTTCTTTGCGGTTAGCAAATCATCCAACCAGCCGGTAGCGACAACTGTACCGCCGTGTATGCCCGCCCCAGGACCGATGTCCACGAGATAATCGGCAGAATAAATAGTGTCCTCATCGTGCTCAACGACGATAATCGTATTCCCAAGTTCTTTGAGCGTGAGGAGTGTCTTAATCAGGCGGTCATTGTCGCGTTGGTGGAGACCGACAGTCGGTTCATCAAGCACATAGAGCGCACCGGTGAGCCCACTGCCAAGCTGGGACGCGAGGCGAATGCGCTGTGCCTCGCCGCCGGAGAGAGTGGCCGCAGAACGGTTAAGGGTGAGGTAATCAAGTCCGACATTCAGCATGAATGTGAGGCGACTGTCTATTTCTTTCAGAATCGGTGCGGCGATATCCTGCTTCATCTCAGAAAGCTCAATGGTGTCTACGAAATCTTTCGCCTCGCGTATGGACATGTTCGTAAAATCTACGATATTCACTCCGAGTGGACTTTTCTGCTTACTGCTTACTGCCTTCTGCTTACTATGTATGTACACGCGCAGCGCCTCAGGGCGCAGTCGCTTCCGCTCGCACACCGGACACGCTTCTTCCGAGAAAAGCGACGCCGTTCCCAGACCGTTACAGGCAGGGCACGCGCCGTACGGCGAGTTGAATGAGAACAGGCGCGGTTCCACTTCAGGAAATGACGCGCCATCGTCTGGGCAGATAAATTTGGATGAGAGTGTCTCGGTCGTACCGTCAGCGTGCTGTATCTTCACGAGACCGTCCGCTTGCTTGAGCGCTAGCTCCAGCGCCTCGGAGAGGCGCTCGCGTGCAGCGGCGGTTGAACGAGCGAATTCGGATACAAAGATTGAGTCCACGACTGCGTCAATGCTGTGCATCTTGTTGCGTTCCATGACAATCTTCTCGCGGAGCGAATGCACTTTCCCGTCCACAACCACCTTCTCATACCCCTTACCGAGGAGATCGTAGAGCAGTTGATAGTACTCACCCTTGCGCCCCACGACGACCGGCGCGTAGATAACGACCGCCGTTTTATCAACCGCAACACCCATGACCGACGTGCTCGTGCCGGCACGCTTTGATTCCACGCGCATGAGAATCATCTTTATCATCTCCTCCTTAGATAGGCGCACGATTGGCACGTCGTGGTGGATGCAGTACGGCTGGCCAGCGCGCGCGTAGAGCACGCGCAAGTAGTCATATATCTCGGTGACGGTTGCGACGGTAGAGCGCGGATTATTGGAACGGCTCTTCTGGTCTATAGAAATAGCTGGGGAGAGACCACTTATCTCGTCCACATCCGGCTTCGCCATCTGATTGAGGAATTGGCGCGCATACGCCGAGAGCGATTCCACATAGCGACGCTGACCCTCGGCGAAAATCGTATCAAAAGCGAGCGAGGACTTACCCGAGCCCGAAAGACCGGTGATGACCGTCATCGCACCGCGCGGCATCTCCACGTCAATATTTTTCAAATTATGGGTGCGCGCACCCTTCACGCGGAGCCAATCGCTCCCGTGCTTGTGCTTGTGTTCCTCTTTTGCGCTCTTTTTCATATGGGAATTCCTGCCCGTGGCGGGGCAGGTACAGTATGACTATACCACGATAATCTGTGGTATGCTCGAAAAGGTTAGGAATCAATAGAGAGGAGTTTGGTTATGGGCACGAAAAGACTGAAACAACCGACGGAAGATGCGCGCAGGGACGAATCTACTAAAAGGCTTCCTAGATTGATAAGAGCTGAATATAGGGGTTCTCCCACTCCGGAGGAACGGGAACGGACGGACATATTGCTTCAAACGTCCTACGGACTGCCCTCCAATCCGGATAACGCGCCGACCCGTTTTTTCTAGTCCTGAGTCGTTAAAATCGTTTGGTGCACCAAACGATTTTAACGACTCTTTTCATTTCCCCGACAACGGTTTGCGGGTGCGGGGTTTGCGAGCTTTGGGTCCCGTGCCCTCCAGTTTATAGATTTCGTCGCGGATGAGCGCTGCCGTCTCAAAGTCCAGCTGCTCCACTGCCTCACTCATCTCTTCCCTCTTTCGTTTGATGAACTCTTTCGGATCGTCCTTGTACGCAAGCGTATCCAGCACAAGGAGTTCGTCTATCGTGCGCTCATGCTCCGTGCGCATAGACGCGGCGATGTCGTGGATTTCTTTTTTGATAGTAAGCGGGGTGATGCTGTGCTTCTCGTTGTATGCGAGCTGGAGCGCGCGACGACGATTAGTCTCACCTATCGCCTTCTCAAGCGAGTTCGTCATCACATCGGCATAGAGAATGACGCGGCCGAGCACATTGCGCGCTGCGCGGCCGATGGTCTGTATGAGCGAGGTCTCGCTCCGGAGGAATCCCTCTTTGTCGGCATCAAGGATGCCCACGAGCTCCACCTCCGGTAAATCCAACCCCTCGCGGAGCAAATTCACCCCGACAAGGATATCAAAACCGCCTTGGCGGAACTTGGTGAGGATATCTATACGGTCTATTGTCTTCACGTCGGAGTGCAAGTACTCGGCCTTGATACCCTTCTCGCGCAAGAACGACGCCAAGTCTTCCGCCATCTGCTTGGTAAGCGTGGTCGCAAGAGCGCGGCCGCCGCGCGTGATGACTACCTCCGCTTCGGTAATAAAATCCTGCACTTGTCCTCTGTAATGTAACTGTTCGTTATCTCCTACGACCGCGGGAGTTAACGAACCTCCCTCGGAGACAGGACGGACGGTGAGCTCAGGGTCTATGAGGCCGGTCGGGCGAATGACCTGTTCCACGATTTGCTCTGAATGCGTTTTCTCATACGCACTCGGTGTGGCGCTCGTGTAGATGACCTGCCCCACGCGCTCCTCAAATTCTTCAAAGCGGAGCGGGCGATTGTCGCGCGCCGATGGCAAACGAAAGCCGTATTCTATGAGTGTATCTTTGCGCGACTTATCACCCGCGTACATGCCGCCTATTTGCGGGACGGTGACGTGCGACTCGTCTATGACAGTGAGGAAGTCCGGCGAGCCGTCTTTCTTGTGCGGAAAATACGAAAGAAGCGTAAACGGCGGTTCGCCGGCCTTGCGCCCGTCAAAGTGACGCGAATAATTCTCAATGCCACTTGTGTACCCAAGCTCTTTTATAAGCGCGAGGTCATGGAGCGTACGCCGCTTGAGCCGCTCGGCTTCAAGCGGTTTCTCTTCGCGCTTGAGCTTGGCAAGCTGTTCTTCCAGCTCAAGTTTGATGTCCGCAATCGCACGGTCGCGCTCATCCTCATTGGTAACAAAGTGTTTGGCGGGGAAAACGAAAACTGATTTCGGTTCTTTCATCTTCGCCCGCGAAACCGGATCAAGCTGGTCTATGGTTGCGATAGTCTCGCCGTCAAACGTCACCTTGAATATCGCCCGTTCGTTGACCGGCATAAATTCAAGCGAGTTGCCAATAGCGCGGAATTGCCCCGGATTCAGGTCCGCATTCGTGCGCTCAAAGTAGATGCCGACGAGCTTGCGGATAAGCGCCGCCCTATCTTCCTTTCCTCCCTTTTCTATCTTCACATGCACTTTCTCATACTGTTCCGGTGAACCCAGTCCGTAGATGGCGGAAACTGACGCGACGATGATGACATCTTTACGCGTGAGAAGTGCCTGCGTCGCCGCGTGACGCAAGCGGTCTATCTCGGCGTTTATCATCGCCTCCTTCTCTATATACGTGTCGGAGTGCGCGATGTACGCTTCCGGCTGGTAGTAGTCGTAGTACGAAACGAAATAGTGCACGGCATTCTCAGGGAAGAATTCCCGATACTCTTGCGCGAGCTGGGCGGCGAGCGTCTTGTTGTGCGCGAGCACCAATGTCGGTTTATCGTGCGTAGCAATGACGTTCGCCGCAGTGAAAGTTTTGCCTGAACCGGTCACACCGAAAAGCGTCTGGTGACGCATACCCTGCTTGAGGCCTTCCTCAAGTTTAGCTATCGCTTGCGGCTGGTCGCCCGCCGGCGGGTATGGGGTATGTAATTTGAAATTAGCCATGGTAAGCCAGATTACTGTCTTCCTCCCTGCGCTCGCTTCGGATAAAAATCATAGGAATGAATCTTATCACTCAGCTCGCTTGGTAGTAATTCCTCACAAAGTCTGCGCGATAGTCGTCAAAGCGGTCGGCGAGGATGGCTTCGCGCGCGCCTTTCACGAGATTGATGATGAAGCCCATATTGTGGAGCGAGCAGATGACCGAGCCGGTCATCTCGCCAGCGCGCACGAGGTGCGACACGTACGCACGGATAAATGATTCCGTGCCCGCGACCGGCGTCTCAGGATCAAGCGGAGAAAAGTCATCTGCAAACTGACCATTGCGCAGGTGGATGATGCCCCGCTTTGTGTAGATAGAGCCGTGCCGGCCGATGCGCGTCGGCGCGACACAATCAAAGGTATCCACGCCCGCCGCGATGCCTGCGAGGATGTCGCTCGGCTCGCCGATGCCGAGGCCATGTACCGGCAGTGTCTCCGGTAACTCTTTGAGCATGGCGAGTGCCGACTCCAGAGAATCATCACCGTATTTCTTGCTGAAGGAACCGCCGAGACCGAAGCCGTCAAATCCCATGTCCGCTATCGTCTTCGCGCTAAGCTTGCGCAAATCATCAAACTGCCCGCCCTGTGCGATGCCGTATATCGCCTGCTGCTTATTTGCGTAAATATTCTGCCGATGCGTTTTGAGACTACGCTCTGCCCATCGGTGTGTGCGCTCCATGGCTTCCTTCTGATACTCGTACGGCTCAGTCGGGGCGGTACATTCGTCAAAGGCGAAGAATATGTCTGCGCCGAGCGCGTGCTGTATCTCTACTGAGCGCTCGGGCGTAAAGCGGTGGAGCGAACCGTCTAGGTGTGACGTAAACGACACTCCTTCGTCATCTATGACAGCGAGCTGTCCGTGCTGACTCGCGACGTCAGCATCGTACACCGCGAGTTGGTCCTCTTTCTCGGTGACTTCGCCTGCCGTGAATTTGGAAACGGTCTTGCCAAACGCGGCGCCAAGCGAGAACACTTGGAAGCCGCCTGAGTCAGTAATGGTCGGTCCATTCCAATTCATGAATTTCGCCAGACCTCCCGCTTTCTGCACAATTCCTTCGCTTGGCTGAAGGTACAGGTGGTACGTGTTAGCGAGTACGACTTCGGCGCCGAGTGCCGAGAGCTGCTCCGGCAGAAGGCCTTTCACATTGGCCTTCGTACCAACCGGCGTAAAGGCAGGCGTGTGAATGACGCCGTGCGGCGTGGTGAGCGTGCCAGCGCGCGCCCCGCTTCTGGGGGCGCGCTTCTCTACTTTGAAACTAATTGCACTCATGCACCTCACGGTATCAGACTATGGAAATAAAAAGAACCGCATAGAGGCAAATGTCGGAGACAAGTGCATAACGCGGTTCTCAAATGGCGGCCTTTCTTCCGCCTTACTTTTTCGCTTCGGCGGCGTCCTTGGCCGCAGGCTTCTTGGCGTCGGAGGCTGCCTGATCGCGTGCGTCGAGGGTCGCCTTCGCGTCCTTCATCGCTTGCTGGTCGGGTGTAAGCGCCTTCGGCTTTTCGACCTTCCTGGCTTTGGATTTCGCCTTGACCTGCGCGCCCTTCTTCTCGTCGGCCTTGGTCGTCGGGCGTTCAGTGACAACCGGCTTGACGACCACCGGCGGCGGAAACGCTTTGACCGTCACGTTCTTGTCCAACGCCGGCGGCCGTGAATTTTCCGCTTTGCCGTAGTAGACGATGACCGTGAATGTCCCCTCAAACTTTGGGTTCTTCTTCTGGTCAATAGCCCAGAATTGCCGGACGCAATCGCCCTTGGCGGCAGCCGAGGAATATGACCCCGAGATAGCGCCATTGACGGCGCCTGTCGCCAACATGGCCACACCGCCGTAGACGAAGTACTCGCCAGCCTTCACGATCGGGAAAGCCGCGGCAGCCGCAGCGCCTGTCCCGACAGCACCGGCCGCTCCGTAGGAGCTTGCGGCGCCGCCCATGGCCTGTCCAATCCCTGCGAGTTGCGGGTCCAGCTGCCACTGGCAACTGATGGCGAGTTCCTGTATGCGCTGGAGAGCGCCTGCCGGAATGATGCCGCCGTTAACGTCTGGGTGCTGGACAATGGCGAGCTGCGCGAGTGCGGCTTCAGAGAGACCTCCCTTAGCCACCTGCGCAGCATCCTCGGATGTCGCCGAGGTGTACCCGTTAAACGTACCGCACGCGCTGAGCAGCAATGCGGCACAGGTTACTGCAAACAACTTCAGCTTGGTTGAGTTCAAGGTGAACTCCTTTCTTTAATATGGTTGCCTGAAAAACCTTCAGACTAGGTATACCAATGATCTGTAACCCTGCTAGCAATTTCGCTAGACCGCCTATACTTATATCACACTATTTCATAAAAAGCAAGCCCCCCGTACGGGGGCTTGCTTGAAGCGTTTTTCTGTCTCTCTAGCGACCTTTCTGCACCTTCACGAGCTCTACTTCAAACACCAGTGTTGAGTTCGCCGGAATGATGTTCCCTATCGCTTGTGTGCCGTACGCAAGCCCTGCAGGGATGACGAGTTTCCTCTTGCCGCCCTCCTTCATGCCCGCGATACCGAGATCCCAGCCCTTAATCACCTGCCCTGCTCCGAGATTGAACGTGAATCCGGACGAGCCGTGATTGGCCGAGGCATCAAAGACCGTGCCGTTTGTGAGCGAACCGACGTAATTCACTGTGACGCTATCGCCCGCAACAGCTTCCGCACCCGTGCCGACTACCTCATCTGTTACCTGAAGCTGATCTGGATTTTCTGTAGGCATAGTGTTTGAATTTTGAGTATCTATAGTAATGTCGGCTGACGATTCTTCGGTGTACTGTCCGAATGGCGAGAGTCCGGGGAAAATGAAGAACATCGCGACTACGACGAGTGCGAGTGCTACCGCAATGCCAGTCTGAGTTGGTTTCATACGAGTGGATTATATTATGTTGATTGGAAATCTTTAAACCGCTTCACTTCCTCGGCGACCGCGACCTTTACGAGACTTTCGTGAGTCGGGACTTCGCGGTCAAGGAACGCCTTCAGTGCGGCGGCATCGCCTGCCTCGGCGAGCTTGACGAACTCCTCGCGTTTATCTTCGGCAAGCTTGCCAATTACCGACAGCGTCGCCGCTTTGAGCGCTATCTCGCCGAACTGCGCGATTAGCGTCTTCTGTTCTTCTGCCGGTAAATCGGTAATGCCTAAATCAGCGGAAATCGCAGCGGTAAGTTCGTCTGGCATAGGTTGAATCATAGCATGGGTAATTACTTGTCCAGCTGCTCCGTGAATCGGTCGGGGCTAATTCTCCCGATTTGTTCAAGACTCGGAAGACCGCTCGGCAAAATCGCCTGCACGCTTCCAAACGGGCCCCATCCACTGTACTTCACTTGGAATACCCACGGACGCCAGTCACCGTCATAGAAAACCGGCTTCTCCGCCTGTACCCACACCACCGCGTCGTGATTAGCTTTGACATACTCCTGCGCCGCATTGAATCGCGCGTTGAAGTCGTTACCGTACGAGAGTACCGCGCCATCAGCGTCTTGGAAGACGTGTCCCTGCAGAGGGTCTATGGGCAGTTTGTTCTGGTTCACAAACGCCTCCGTATACTCCGGTCGCATTGGCGGCGGCTCGGTGGGTATGACAGGAGCCTGTTCAGCAGAGACATCTGGTTGGGAGGCCGAGGTATCAACCGACACGGGAGGGGTCTCCGGATTTTTGATCACATCTATCTGCGGCGGCTCGGTGGGCTGCGAGATCTCAATATCCGCCTGAGCCTCTACTTCGGTCGGCGCAGGGGGGATTCCTTGATCGGACGATGCGACCGATTCCAACGCTCTGCGTCTCGTCTCTTCATCTATGTCTGGATTCTGACCTTCCACTATGCCCTCTCCAGCTTGGCCCTCCTGAACCGACTGTTCTCCGACACCTTCAGGAGCCGACTCCGTAGGACCAGACAACTGCTCGGCTGCTTCTGAGGCTGGCGCTTCCGTACTTGGAGCTTCTGATATGCCGAGCTCTTCGGGCATCGTCTCTGGCGATGCGGGCGGCATTTCTGTCGCAGCAAGCGGAGCGGCTTCCGGTTGTGCAATCAAGTTTTCCAAACGACGAACTTCTGCGACATCTGACTGTACACCAATGGTTGGCCTCTCCACGGAGGACTCGGCGGTAAGCGGTGCCACCTCGGTGGGAGTCGGGTGCGGAACAACCGTTTCTACGTTGTGTCCGAGTACTGCATGAAGCCATTCGTGTACCATCTCGCCTGCTGAAGACTCGCTGGCGAATTGCACGGTCGCGCCGAGAGCCGAGCCGAAAGCTGATCCGTACGTTGCGGCAACAAGTGCGGCAGTGATCTTGCGCTGCCGCTCCGAGGAGCCAAGAAAAAGGTTCTGATACCACTCTTGCCTACCGAGGATATTCTTTGACTCCCCCTGTACGGTATTCTGCAGATGCTTCTCAAGTTTGAGAAAGGCGCTCGCCGCACCGCCGAAACGCTGTATGCCGAGATTGATAGCGAGCGCGGTCGCAAGCGGCGTGGAGACAGTGGCGAAAGCAGCAGTACCCACACCGAGTATCGCGCCGATGAGCAGCTTCTTCTTGAAACTCAGCTTGTTGTACTCCTCACCCTTCTCGCGGACGAAGTTCTCTATAGCGGATCCAAATCCTTTCGCTTTTTCCGCAAGAGCATTTGAACGTTCGCTGAGGAAGCTCTTCAGCTTCTCGCCGCGCTCGCTCATGGCAAGTTTCTCTTTCGCGCTTCCGAAGAACTTGCCGACGACCTCCCTCAATTCGTTTTTCAATTCTGCCGGCGTCTTCCAGCCATCCTTGGTCTCAGCCCCTGAAATGCGTGCAGCAGTAAGTATTTCTTGAACTCTCTGCCGATCAATGGCATCTTCGGGATTCGGGACGATGCGCGCTTCGGCGGCAGATTCCTGCTTCGGACGACGGTTACTATGAAATACCGAAGGTAATGGCGTCTCTGCCGCTACTGCCTTGCGCTCACGACCGCTCTTGAATACGTTTCGCACCGAAGCGGGTATTTCAACAGGGGCATCTACCGCAGCGGATTCGGGTAGTTTGAAACCAAGAGGTGCGGCCGTATCTGCTCCGGGGAGCTTCAGCTCGTCGGACGGCACATCTACATACGGCATAGCGAGTACGTCTCCCGCGAGGGCGACATCGGTGGCGAACTCCTCCTCGCCCTTGAGCGCGTCCATATCTTTCTGCATCGCATTGAGCGCCTCAGTATTGGAGTACTCCGTACGCAGGCCTTTCGTGTCCACATCTTTCAGCCGAGCAATGGTCTCGTTCACGACGCTCCCAAACGCTTCAAGCTGTTTCGCTTTCTCGGCGCGGCGTGCGAGCTCCTCTTCTGAGGGCGGCGGGACTTCTGAAAAAGATTTCGCCATACGGTATTACGAGAGATAACGCTCACGAATCATGTACTCAACAGTAGCACGGTCGCGCCCGTAGGTAAGCGAGGAGAGCTGTATGAGATCGTCCACCTGTGCCGGATTTGCCGGCGGCAAATCCGGCGTCTTCATATCAAACGGCTTCTGCGGTATGCCACCCACGAGTATCTTCACGTACGCATTCCTGTTTTCTATATTTACGAAATCAAGTGTTTCAAACACCGGCGCGAACTGCTTCGCGAAGAACTCTGCGTCTTCCTCTCCTACGCGGAAGACCGCCATGTTGCCCACGTTGCCGAATATCGCCGCGCGCGTCTTCTCTGGGACTTGATTGAGGAATTGGTGCGCGATAGAGAGGGCGAGCTTGTATTTACGCGCCTCGGAGAGGATGCCTGGTATTGATTCAGAGGTGACGTTCTGGAACTCGTCTATGTAGAGGTAGAAGGGTGCGTGCAGAGCGCGCGGATTATCGGCGCGCGAGAGCGCCGCCATGAAGAGCTTGCCCACGATGATAAGACCGAGCAGGTTCGCATTTTTCTCGCCCAAGCGGCCCTTGGAGAGGTTGATGAGCAGAATCTTCTTTGTGTCCATCACCTCGCGGAAATTGAAGGAGGAGGTCTGCTGGCCCACGATGGGACGTATGAAATCGTTTGCAGTGAAGTCGTCAAACTTGTTCGTGATATACGGCACGATATTCTCAAGCGACGCTTCGCCGCCCGCCTTCGTCGCTATCTCGTTCCAGAACTGGTTCACGACGGGGTTCATACTCTTGGCGAGCTTCGCGCGGCGGAACTCGCTATTAGAGAGCACGCGTGGGATATCAAGTATCGTAGAGCCGGTGGTCGGGTCTTCCATCACGAGCTGCGTGGCATTGCGGAAGTATTGCTCAAAGGCGGGGCCCATACTCTCCGGCACATCGCCGTAGAGACTGCGGAATATCATCAACATCTCGTTCACGATGAAGGTCTTCTGTTCTGGGCGTGAGATATCGTACTCAAGGAAGTTGAGCGAGAAGGGACGCGAGAGGTCGGCTGGGTCAAAATAAATAACGTCCTTGTACCGCTCCGGCGGTACAGCCGCGAGGATGTCTAAGATGTCAGAGCCGTGCGGGTCTATGAAGCAGCACCCGTCGCCGTTCTTGATGTCCTGTATGATCATGGACTTCATAAGCCCCGTCTTACCGGTACCAGTCTGACCGATTACGTAGAGATGGCGCAGGCGGTCCTCAGGTGAGAGGTGTATCTCTGTCTGCTCGCCGCGATACGAATTGATGCCGAGGAGTGAGCCCGTCTGCGGCAGACCCAAGGGCGCGGGTGCGTGCGTGAAGCGCGATTGCTTCAGATGCGGCGAGCTCTCAATACCCTTTGGCGGGAAGTGGTATAGAGTCGTGAGCTCGCGGAGCGAGAGTGGGAGCGCATCCTCGCTTGGCAGGCGGAAGGATAAATCCTCCAGTACGCGCGGCGTATGCCGCGTGTCCACGCGCGCAAACACGAGGTGATTCCCCTGTGTGTTCGCGAACTGATTAAACGATGCTTCAAGATCGCCGAGCAGCTGATTCGCGACTCCTGCGTCCTTTGACGATACTGCGAGCCGGACGGTCGCTCCTACGATCGGCGAGGCGATCTTCTTCTCCACCTGCTCTATGTGCGACTTATTCGCTTCTATCTGGCGCATCTCGGCCTCCTTCGCCTTCTCCACATCCTTCGGCTTGTTACTGAAAAGTATTTTGCCGAAGTCACGTGCGACTTCGCCCAGCACCGTCTCAGGCGTGCGAAAGGCCGACTCGCGATGCTCGCCCTTCCTCAAGGCGCTGAGTATCTTCCGATAGTGGTTCACGTGCCGCTCGCCGCGCGGCTCTATGATGATCTGCAGCGTCGCCCCCTCGCCTGCGTGCTCAATCTTCGCGAAGGCATTCATGATCGTGTTGATCGGGTCATAGTCAAAATCGGTGTACTCCTTGAGCGGGAGCGCCGGATGCTCGGCGAGACGCGCGACAGAGGCGAGTGCGACCCCGCCCTCGGCGAATATGTTGTAGTCGTGCGGCTGGGGCACAAGGTGCGCATCGGGGAAAATCGCGAGGAGCTGTTTCTCAAAGAGATTCTTCTTGCTGTTCGGCACGGCGGCGTAGAACTGCAGCTCCGGACTGTCGGCAGGTACGGCAAGCTCTAGTACAAAATAATTCGGCTCACCGGATGTCGCACTCCCGACAGACAAGAGGCCGGCATAGAACTGTTCCATACCAGAGACGAGCTCCTTGAGCGACTTCTCGCGAGCCTGCGGTTCGCCACCCTTCGGTGCGGGAAGCGCTATCTCGTAGAGCGCCATGTGGAGCGCTCGGAAGCGGGGCGCTTTCTCGTCTATACCGAGCGGCGAGAGCCCTGCAGCGATATAGCGCACGAGATACCGATGGAAGTCGTCTGCTACTTGCGGATTGTTCAGTCTCTCAAGCACCGCAAGCGCATTCTTAATCCCCTTCTCTTCCATCGTCCTCTGCAAGCTCCGCACGGCGGCCTCGGTCCCGCCAAGACTGAGGTCGGTGAGGATCGCGTCGGCCTCGCTTGTCTTCGTAGCCTCGTTTATCTGGTACGCAGGCGTAAGCACCTCGGTCGCCGGCGTCGCATGGTGCTCGTGTATCTTCTCGGAGATGATCCTCACTCGCTCCTCCGGTGCGCCCGATCCCGCAAGCTCAGCCTCTCTGCGAGCCACCTGCTCGCGCAAGTACGCGAGCTCCTCTTCGGGTGTAGATAATCTCGGCGCTGATTCCATCATTTCATATAGTATAAAGCATACGTGCCCCTATTTTTATTTCCTCTGTTAGAATAAGTCGCACATGCTTAGCTTCATTTCTTCGTGCATCAACCTAGACCCGATAGCCATGGTGAAGACCGGCAGCTATCTCGGCATCGCGACCGTCATCTTCGCCGAGAGCGGTCTCCTCTTTGGCATATTCTTCCCTGGCGACTCGCTCCTCTTCGCCGCTGGTCTCCTCTCAGCTGGGGGATTCCTTTCTTTTGGACCACTGGTCTTCTTCGTCGTCGCGGCAGCGATAATCGGCGACTCGGTCGGCTACTGGTTCGGCGCAAATGTCGGTACGAACTTCTTCAAACGCAAAGACTCGCTCTTCTTCAAACAAGAATATCTGAAGCGCACGGAGCGCTTCTACCAGACGTACGGCGGACGAGCGGTCGTGCTCGCGCGCTTCGTGCCGATCGTCCGCACCATCGCTCCTATCCTCGCGGGCGTCGGCTCAATGACCTACCGGCAATTCGTTTCTTACAATATGCTCGGAGGCTTCCTCTGGGGCGCAGGCATGCTCTCGCTCGGCTACTCTCTCGGCTCAGTGATCCCCGACAGCGAACGGTACATACTCCCAATATCGCTCGCCATCATCGTGCTCTCCTTCCTCCCTATCTTCATCAACATTATCCGTGGCAAGCGCGCTGTCTGATCACTTGGCACACCAACCCTTCAAGGGACCTTTCAAACACTAAACGGCTACCGGTTATATACTAGATTACAGATTTGACTCTTAATCAAGCTAGTGGTATCTTCTTTTCGTGAGTCGCTGTTTGACAGAAAACAAAACGAGAAGAAAGGAGCATCATGTTCAGTCGCCATATTCCTGAGTCGGCCCTTACCGACGCGGTACTCTGCCTTGAAATGCGTGTGCCCTGCGCGTGTGACAAGCCGACAACTCGTGTCAGCGCCATCCTTGATGAAATTGTCGGGACGAAGCAGACCAGAAAGGGTCCGCGTCCTGACCAAGCATCGCTGGCCGCAATACGCGAAGTCATTGAACGCTACGTCAGTCTGAACCTCCCGATTCCTTTCATGTCCCCGTGGGGCAGTGAGAAACCGGATGGCAGCACGATTGACATAGCGGAGCTTTGCGCCCTGAAGACGATCCAATGCCTTCACGAGCGGGTGCAACGCCACTACGCGCCAGGGGTCATTTGCCACATCAGGGTTGAGGACGTCTCTGCGCCGCACTTGTTTTATGACCGTGCGGACGAGGCGCGCAAAGAAGCGCAGCTGTACAGCGACGCCTTTGAATCGCTTGTGCAAGTACTGGGCTGCGAGTGCATCCGTGTAAGGCGCGAGAGCGCCCGCACGAGCGAAGCGAGATTCAATCAGGTTGCCGACGAAATACTCCCTTTCATGGAGCGGCATCTGAGTGACCTCAACTCGCTTAACGCACTGGATGAACTGCGTGCGATTGGCTGGAAAACGGCGGTAACAGAAGACATGGTGGGCGAATATCTCAATCGCTATGTCCTGCTGTATCCCCAGAAGAGTTTCGCCGAACGCCGGCACATCCTCGCCCGCTACCTGAGTGGCGTCCTCGCCAGGAATAAGCTTTCCTTGCGCGGAGACGACCCTTCATGGCAAGGCAAGTTCCTTGATTTGTCCTTTGTGGAGCCGTCTCGTACGTCCGCACACAGCTTCCCAAGACGTGTGTACTATCGGACGATACCAACCAGCATATCCAGTAATCATGTGCCGCCTTGGCGCGCGAAAGGACATCTGGTGATCTGCCGCAAGTCGTCATCGGTACGGCCGCGGGTTACCTCCTTTCACGAGAGGCTTCCTCTCAACCAGTCGCTCGCCAAGATTCACGGGAACGGTCTCTCGGTCGCGTTGCGTTGCGATTGGCAGAGCACGTAGATCTATCGTCAGGAGACGATTTGGCCGCCACGGGTAGCACCCCGTGGCGGTTTTTTCTACCCTACCGTTCATTTTTATAGACCCAGACCGGAGAGCGACGTTGTGTACGAAGCGAGAAATTGAGGAAGCGCGAAGGCGAGGCCGATAAGCGGAAGCACGATAAGTGCGACGGTGACGACCCCTGTCCAGAAGAGGTACTTGCGCGTAGATTCGGCCGCGCGGTACGCCTTCTCTGCGAGCGTGCGTATCTCGCTCAGTTTCGCATCAAGTTCGGGATCAATCATATGACAAAGTAGACAGAGTTTTTAAACCGTTCTAATCGCCCCAAGAGTTGAAGACCCAGTTGATGATGGACAGTACGAGCGCGAAGAGTAATGCCTGCCAGAAACCGACGACAACAAAGCCTGGCACAAGATATGCCGTAAGCATCACGAGAAGCGCATTTATGACAAGCGAGAAGAGGCCGAGCGTGATTATGTTGATAGGGAGCGTGAGGATCATGAGAACAGGACGTATGAAGAGGTTCAGCGCGCCGAGAACAACTGCGGCGATAAGCGCGACCTTGGGCGTCACCGCGATGCCAGGGACGATGTACGCTGCCACGATGATAGCGACCGCCCCGATGAGCCAGTGGAAAAGTATTTTCATGAGGAAATTATACCAGATGCACCACGAGGTAGATGAGCCCCGCGCCGAGAAGCGTCATGATAGTCGTGAGCACGCGCGGATGGCGATGATGGCTCTCAGGTATCAAGTCGCCCGCCGACAAGTACAAGAACGTGCCGACGAAGACCGCGAGCACGAGTCCTATCGCTGACTCTGGAATGACGAACAGGAGCGTGGAGAGCACGCCGAGTGCCGGTGCGGCCGCGTCCGCGAGAAGCCACCGGAAAGCGCTGCGCCAGCTCCCACCGTTGCGCAGGACGAGATTCACCGTGTTGATGCCGTCGGAGAAATCGTGGGTGAGCACCGCAGCAGTGACGACGGCACCTACGGCGGCTGAGGCTTGGAAGCCGATGCCGATAGCAATACCGTCTAAGAAACTATGCGCGGAGAGTGTGAAGGCTCCGAACGATCCGCGATGTGTGTGCACCTCCTCGTCTTCCTCGTGTGTATGGAGGAGTATGAGCCGGTCTAGTATCAGATAGCCGAAGAAACCGAGGCCGACGTAGAGCGCCACCGACTGCGCCGCATGGTACTGCGTACCGAGCTCTATCGCCTCAGGCAAGAGGTCAAAGAGTGCGACGCCCGCGACCGCGCCGGCTGAGAAGCCGAGTATGAGGTGGAGCTGGTCGCGGAACCGTAGAGCGAAGAGTCCGCCCACAAACGTGGCGAGGGACGCGGCCAACGCGAACAACAGGATATTCATACGCCTCATGATACACCAGACCGCACGCTCAAAAATAGTGGGTCGGTAGCGTATTGCTACCGACCCGATCCGCATCATTTCTTACGCGGCTTGCTTTTGCTTCTGACCGACATCCTCGCCAAAGAAACTAGCCAGAACATCAATGGCATGACGATTGCTGCAAGCAGCGCCCACGGCCACAACCACGGCCACATTTTCAACAATCCCATGAAATAACCGGGACCGTAGATGATGGCCTCAGATATCAGGTGTTCCATGTCTTGCTCCCTGTATGAAGAACAAGCTATGTATACACCATAAATGCCATTACGTCAAGACGCCCGACTGGCGGAGCCAGTCGGGCGTCTTGAGTACGGTGGAGTTATTTCAGAGCCGCGTCAATCGCCGCTTGGAAATTAGCGTACGGGTACGCGCCCTGTATGAGCGTCTTCCCTATGACGAACGACGGGGTTGCCGAGACGCCCACCTTCCCCGCTTCAGCTCGGTCGGCATCAACAGTCGCTCGGTACGCGGCCGTGTTGGCCTTCACGTCTGCGGCAATCTTAGCGGCATCAAGTCCAGCGATCGTCGCATTGAGCTTGTCTATGGTCGCCGCCTTGCCGAAACCCTTGTCGCCCTCCTCGTCCTGCGCGGCAGTCATAGCTTCGTGCCACGCGAGGTACTGGTTCGGATAGAGCTTCCACACAGCGCGGCTGTAGAGCGCGCCGTCAATAGAGTCGCTGCCGAGGAACGGGAAGTCTAGGAAGACGACTTTCACTTTCCCCGTAGCAACGTAGTTCGTGATGATCTGTGGGAGCGTGTCTGTCTCAAAACGCTTGCAGAACGGGCACTGGTAATCGCTCCAGAAAGCGATGGTCACCGGCGCGTTCTCACTCCCGATAAACGGATGCCCCGCGGTATTCACGTTTTTAATATCTACCACCGGTGCTGCCGGTGCGGCGCCAGCCGCTTGCCCACCCGTGCCCGTAGTAGGATGCGAGCCGTTCCACAGGACTGCGCCTGCGATAAAAAGACCTGCGAGTATGACTGCGGCTGGTAAGAAGAATTTGTTGGTGATGTCGTTGTTTTCCATATGCGCCGAATTATAGCATGCCCCTTATTATTGGTACTGAATGTAAATAGGTGCGGGCGTAAGCGAGAGCACCTCGTCGGCCGTGAGCATACCGGTTGAAGGCGGTTTCAGGTCGCCGTGGTAGAAGAGCTTGATGCCGGTGAACTGCACCGGTTCGGGTGCGACGACACGGTTGTACGTGCCCTTCTTCTTGGCCTGCGAGCCCCAGCCGTCCATGTCCATCACTATCTGTACTTCAGGGAGCGGATGTATGTTCTGATAATTCGTCACCATGTCGTGCGTGAAGCGGTGCACCACGAGGACTTTCGGCGGCAGGTGATACTCGTCTACGAGTTGCGCGAGATAGCGTGCGGCGAAGTTTATGTCGGCAGCATCAAATGTACCGATGACCGTGCCAGGGCGCTCGTTGCCCTTCATAGAAAACTCCGGATCAATACCGAGATGCACGCGGGGCATCTTCAGATATTTCTCAAGCTGGGGGAGCTCGTGCTCCAGAGTGCTCTGACCCACCTGCACGTCAAGGAAGAGGAGTCCGTGCATCTTATTCGCCATATCAAGTGCATGATCTATCTGGTCGTCGGGCATGCGGAGGATGTACTTCCCCTCCCTGCCCGCACTCCCCTGTGCGACGACAGCGATGTACTGGATAGCCGGTACGACCGGTGTGGTCGGATCGGCCGCCTCCCACGCAGCAGTCGTGGAGGCAAGCTTCGCGAGAACCTCTTCTGTGGAATACTCTCCGAGCACGCCCATCTTCTGTGAATAGAAGTTGCCGTAGTAAGCAACGATGCGTTTGAAAGGGAGTATCGCACTCGCAAGCGGGTACACCGCCTTCACGGGCCACAAACGCTCCTCTTGTGTTGAAGTGGCAGTGGAGGAAGCCTCGGTCACGTGCGCGAGCGCGAGAAGGCGCGCGTCATAGTCGGCACGATCAAGCTCAGGGAGCGGTATGAAGCGTTCTGGCTCGTCTGCCGAAGGCGAGCGATACTCGGTGACGGCGAGCGTGGAGAAACCGAAGGTGTAGGCGAGCGCAAGCGCGGCAACCCCCGTAATCGCCGTGTGTTTCTTCGTGATCATATATACGGTCATTCTATCCCGCGAGCGGCAAAAGCGCCAAAGAGTCAGAGGAGCGCGAGCTTCTTCGCACGAGGGAGTTTCTTAATCTCGGCTTCGCGCTTCTGCGCGGCGCTCCGGCTTGGCTGCTCCTCAGTGTAGACGATACGCCTCGCGCCCTTCGCGCGCGTAAAGTGGCTCCCGATACCCTCCTTGTGCTCTCTGAGCCGCCGCGCGACATCAGTGGTGATGCCGGTGTAGAGCGAGCCGTCCGCACACTCAAGCAGGTAGACGAAATACATCACTCTACCTCCGCCACTTCGCGGAGCTCGTGGTCCAGTATCACCGCAGAATATTCGGCGTCTGACGGCCGATCAAAGAAGAAGCTGCCCTTGAACAATTTGTCAGCGAGCAGGAGCGGGACCCAGCTCTCATCGTCTGACCACATCTGACTGAAAGGTATTTCGTTGAAGGTAAACCATTGCGGCTTCATCTCCTCGCTCTCAACGGGGCTCCCGACGAAATCGGTCACCTTAAATATGTGCACCTCAAGAATCTTCGGATCGTTTTCAAACGAGAAGTTGAGTATGCCAACCTTCTTGTGGGCTGTTGACTCTATGCCCACCTCTTCTCGCAATTCCCGAAGCGCCGCAGCTTCAATACTCTCCCCCTCCTCTACCTTACCGCCAAAGCCGTTCCACCTCCCCTCGCCAAACCCCCGCTTCTTTAGACCGAGGAGCATCTCCCCCTCGCCGACCACCATACAGAGCGTTAGTAGTTTCTTCATACCCCTTAGTATAGCAACCCCACAAGAGGCACCGAGGGCACGCTAGAAGAGCTGCAACACGCTCTCGGCTATCGCTTCTGTACTCTGCTCGTCGGTTCTAAAGGTGAGTGCACGAGGATTCTTACCCGTCTGGAACATATCGTGGAGCTCTTTGAACCGGTCTTTAGAAAGATTCGTCGGCTGAAGCGTGTCTGGGTTCGCGAGCGCTCGCGCTACACGCTCGTCAAAGCGCTTCGCAAGCAGGTCATAGTCGCACTCTAGATTTATCTCCACGATGTCATACCCGTATGCGCGCGGCACGTGGAGGAATTTCTCTCGCCACTCCTGTCGCAATCCGGAATCGGAGATAATGTCGTATTGCATCTTGCAGAGCGCTTCTTCCATCGCGAGCATTATCGTATGCACATCGCCAAAGTGCTTTTCGGGAGAATAATCCGAGATGGACCGCTTCACCGTGTCGTACGAGAGCTTGAACAGGTGGTCTCGGTGCTTCATCACTTCTTTGATGAGACTCGTCTTCCCCGCGCACGTGCTCCCGTTGATGCTGATGAATTTCATGAGGGGAGTATACCTTGCGGCTAGTATCTGAATAATTCGGGAAGCGCCTCCAGCTCCTGTGTGGATCGCACGCCAGCGAGAATATCTTTCCCAAGGTGGCGCGGATTTGCGTTCTTATCAAGACTGTTGATCTCCTCAATCGTTTTCAGGACGACTCGTATCTTCTCTCCGGCATCAAGCCTCTGCTCGTCTTGACTAAGGAATCCCGTGGCGAGAAAGGTGTACACGACCCAGTCTATCTTCACTTCTGGCTGTACGGCCGCTATGAGTCTCCAGTTGGAAAACGTCATCCCCGTTTCCTCCAGCAATTCTCGCTGTGCAGCCTGCAGCTCAGTCTCGCTCTCTGTGTCGTGTCGCCCTCCAGGGAAAGAGTAGAAGACGCCGGTGTTCGGCTGTTCTTGTTCGGTAACGACTATCTTATCCTCCTTTACGGCGATCACCTTGACCGTGTCGGGGCGCTTGAGCATCTCAAACGTCGCCGTGCTTCCGTCAAACAGCGCTTGTTGCCACTGATAGACGTCAAAAATAACCCCGTGGAAAACTCGCGCGGCGTCCTTGGGTACGGTCGTGGCATGTGTGGGCAAAAATTTTCTCATATTCTAGAAGCTTGTCATTTTAAGTGAGATCACTACCTTCCAGTTTCCGAGCTACGGGAAGGAATGTTCTTACTAAATAACGAACATAACTCGCAGGAACATATTTCAGTGGCAGGTGGTACAAATCAACCCAGATATGACTGTATATCGCGAAAAGCACCGATCTCTTCAGATACTTTCTCTCCGCAGTGGAGAGCCGTCGTTTCTCTTCATAACCCTTTATGAACGAAGCCACTAACGCTGTATCAACCTCCTTGTGGCGAACACAGTTCCACATAATCACCTTACCGACGTCTAGGAGAAGCGCGTCTTTGTACATGTTGCCGAAGTCTAGAACCGCCTTCAACTTCTCGCCTGCGAATAATTCGTTGTCTGACTTTATGTCCACGTGGACGATACCTTGCGGGAGACCTTTCGGTAGTCGGGTACGCTCAACTCCGCGAAGCACCTCCTCAACCACAGACGCGAGCTGCTGGTCATCTTGTTTCTTAGCATATACGGCCATCTTCTCCACCACGGCTGGACGCATATCATAGAAGCGTCGTCGCCCTCTCGGTGCTTGGCGGAACCCTCGGCCTTGCTGATGAAATGCCCCCAAGAATTTTCCGAGCTGGCGTGCCATGCTCTCTGTCACTATCTCTGGGTGACTACCTCCTATAAACTTGTCTACCGTCACCCAATGATCTCCCTGCTTTTCTATATATTTTCCATTCACTGACTTCACGTAATGAGGGACAGGAAGTCCTTTGAGATGCGTTAGGAAATCAATTTCGTATTGTAAAGATGCGACTGACTTCCCCAGTAAGGTATTGGGGTTATTCAAGGTGTATTTAGAAACCACAAAGCTCCCCTTGCTAGTACGCAGGAGCGTCTTTGGAGTCTGGAAACCTTTCTGCAGACTCTTGACCCCTGCAACCGTACCGAGACGAAACGTCTCGGCTATTTTCCCGCAATCTGATTTTGTAAAATAGATGCTCATTGTGGATTGAATTCCATCTGTATATGCGTGTCGGTCTCGCCCGCGTCTTTGAACCCCACCTTACGATACAGGTGCCGCGCCTCGTTCTCCTTGAGCACTTGTAGGGTCACGGGGATCTTCTTCGCGCGGGACTCCTCTAGTACGTCCTGCAAGACTTTCGTACCGACCCCTCGCCCTTGGAACTCAGGAGCTATGACGAGCTCGTGGATGCGTATGTGGTCATGGAAACGCTCTATAGAACAGTACCCGACTTCCTGCCCTGCTTCGTTCAACAAAATCTCGTGATGCTCCGGCTTCCACGAATCTGCGAAGTAGCCGTTCTGCGCCTTCTCGTCAAAACTCCCGAACTGCCGCATCACGACACCGTAGTACGCCGCATGATGCGTGCGCCGCACGAACTCTCTGTCTGCTTCAGTCGCCTTCCGCTTCGTAAAGCGGATCTCTCTGCCCTCTATGTTATTTCTCGGTGTTTCTTCCATAGTAATCAGTTAACGAGGGGCTTCTTCGCCATGCAGGGAGTATAGCAAACCTCCCGCGCCTCAGACGAAGAGCAGACAGGCGGCAAGTACCAGAGCGGTGATCGCCACAAAAGACGCTACCGTGGACAGGAAAAATCTCACCGATTCTCCCTGCTTGCCCTCAAAGAAAAGTTGAGCGGGCTGGTAGATGAAGAGGTATCCCATCACTGCGGCAGAGAGCACGAAGAGTGAGAGCATCCCGATGGGGATTATGATGCCGTTTTCTGGGATATGCATCTTCGGTGTGTACGACATTACCGACACGAACACGGTAATGTATGCCGATGCTACGAGTGCGTTCACAAATGGGTTCTTGGTCATATGTATGTAAACCTGTGCACCCACCCGCTGGTTTCTCCACCTTGAGTCCCGCAAAAACAAAACAGGATACGCGGGCTCGCGTATCCTGTCACGAAGGCGGTAGTCCGCCATCCTTTCTGAACCGGCGAGACAGTCTTGCTGCCTCTCGCCTGAGGTTCTTCTTCTGTTTAAAGACCTTTCGGGTAAATCCGAGCCGCCACACCCTTTCGCGATACAGCCACTCTTGGTAGAGCGTTCGCGCCTTGGTGGTGAAGCCCGCTCCGGAGATCCTCTTGAGGAAGAGGCCGAGACTGACTACCACTCCGACGCGTGCGACGAACCGCACAGTGGCGACTCGTACCCACCTCATGGCCGGCGAGAGTAAGGGTACCCTCACAAACGCCAGTGCGACGACCACCGTGATCTCCTCCGCGTGCACTACCGCAAGACACAAGAAGAGGAACACCGCGGCGGCGATCACACGCTGCGCGTACTTGGGCCAGTCCGACCAGTGCGACTTGCACACCAGCCATCGTGCTTTCAGGTACGCCTCAAGGCGAGCAGCGCCCTTGATAAGAGAGCGCCGCCACAAGCGTGGCAGTGAGACGAAGAAGAGGAACGCAAGCGTCCGATTCCAACCCCACCGCACAAACGCCTCGGCGACGACTGCGAGCGCCCGAACCATCACTCTCCGCGCCAATATGAGGAGCGGAAGGATGAGTAGCTCGTACGCGCTCGTCCCATAATTCAGAAAAACAACACTCACCCCCGCGCAAACGAGGAGAGCGCTTACTGCGTACAGAAAGATCCGTAGCATGGCTGCCCCCTTTGCAAGATGATTGCGATATATACTACACCATAGAATTACCTATGTCAAGTCAAGCTATAGCACCTCCCTAACTGTCTCGGTGAGGAGCTCTTGATCGTCAAATAGCTCGTCGGGCACGCGCCAGTAGTTCATGTGCACGGTCTTGCCGCCCGACTTCTCATATTGAAATTTCTGCCAGCCGCGCTTGGCGAGAGTCTCGGCCACCTCCCCTTTCGCCTTCAGGTAGAGCTGATTCCCGATGATTGCTGCGAAGGGTACGCCGCTTGAGTACAAGCACCACCCGCTCATCATGGGACGTGACGAGACCTCTCTCACGCGCGAGAACAAGTCGTATACGACAAAATCGTGATATGAGGAATCCTTCTTCATTCAAGTTACCTTACCGAGACCGCTGACGCCGCGTCTTGTAGACTGCCGAGGTTCGCCACGTCGGAAAATCCTTCTGCCTGCAGGAGAGGGAGTGCGTACCCAGCGCGTGCACCAGAACGGCAGTACAGCCAGACGGGCGTGTCCCGCGGCGCGCTCGCGAGCGCGCCGAAATCGCCTGCCATAATACTCTCCACCGGCACATTTACCGCACCTGCAATATGCCCCGTCTCGTATTCTGCTCTCGTCCGCACATCCACTAGCATAGCTGCGCTCGTCGTTGCCATGTTATTTCGCAGAGAGCGCGGCGAGGTCAGTGAGCACCTGCGCCGCGTGGAGCTCAGGCTTCACCTTCTCATACACCTTC
>Ga0172379_10002988_pt1 | contig 28158 bp, 29 predicted proteins | sample GrowelOW334metaG_FD_119756 | JGI IMG/M metagenome (GOLD analysis project Ga0172379, IMG submission 119756) | Groundwater microbial communities from an aquifer near a municipal landfill in Southern Ontario, Canada - Groundwater well OW334 metaG | ecosystem: Environmental > Aquatic > Deep...
ATGGTCCGCCAGATCCCCCAGGCCCGTCTTTTTGACGTTGCGGGAACCAACCATTATTCCATCGTCTTTTATCCCCATGCCGGGCGGGACCAAACCGTTGCCGATTTCCTCGCTGGTCAATAGGCGTTGGTCTATAGGCTAGGCCGGACATATCACGTGTCACTGACAAAACCGGGGATGATCGTTGCATAATATCTCATAATGTAATACAATGAACTCATAAAAAATAAATTGGAGGGAATGCTGTTTCCTGAAGGAAACATAAAAAAGAGTTTTGGGAATGTTTTTTATAATTTAGAATTGTATGTATTTGTTTATATTTGACATATTAAAAAACCCCAAGAAGGGCCACCAACAATAACCTCTGTTTTTCCGCTATCATATCTGATACTTCTACTATTCCGGAGTCCGGAATAGTAGACAAACAAGGAGGGTAATCTGCGCATGGCTACGAAATATGTCAAAGGGCGGCTGTACAAAATCAAGCTCGCCGAGCTCCAAGCGGACCCGAACCAGGTGCGTAAGTTCATGGATCCCATCACTCTCAATGAACTTACGGCATCCATCCAGAAACTCGGAGTACTGACGCCCATTCAGTTTCGTCAGGACGATCAGGCGATCCTGTTTATCGTCGCTGGCCACCGCCGCGTCAAGGCGGCAGGAAAGGCAGGGCTGACGGACATGGGCGTGTCTCCGGGTGAGGAAGACCCGGAAGCACCCGCAAGCAGCAACCTTGCATAAAATCCCAGTGGCAGGGACGAGGAGCATGAAAAAGACTACGAAGGAGATCTCATGAGTAATGCCAAAACACCGTTTCGCTTTGCAGCGATATTATTAGCGATTGACATTTCGATAAATTATCATTTATAATAAGCTAATGAAATACACTGACTTGGCTGCCGCCATCAAAAGCCCTGTGTTCTCCCGAACCGACCTTACATTGTCGGGATATAAGGTCCTCGACTACCAGCTCAGCCTCTGAGCTAAAAAGGGGTATCTGATCCGCCTGAAAAACAGGCTTTACGACTTCCGCCGGGAGATGGAGAAGGTACGGGGCGAGGGCGTCGCCTTTCTGCTTCGTCAACCCAGCTATCTGAGCCTTATTTTTCGCCACGTGAGGCCAAGCGGCCTGCATTGAACAGGATGAACAGGATGAAAAAGAAGAAGACTGTACCCCTGGAGCAAGAAATCTCAGTGTCTGACGGGCAGCGGAAGGGCGCTAATGTTTCGACACAACCGGACGCATCGGTTGAGACTCCTGGGGACATTTCGGTTTCGACCCCACCGGACAAGTCCGTTGAAGCCCCACCAGAGACAGACACGTTCGGCCACGAGCAGGCAGGCTTTCCCATCGTCGGTATCGGCGCGTCAGCTGGGGGGCTGGCGGCGTTCGAGGCCTTCTTCTCCGCCATGCCCACCGACACCGATCCCGGCATGGCCTTTGTCCTCGTGCAGCATCTGGCTCCGGACCACAAGAGCATCCTTGTCGACCTGGTAAGACGCTACACGCGGATGCAGGTTTACGAGGTCGAGGACGGGATGGCGGTTCAGCCCAACTGCACCTACATCATCCCGCCCAACCGGGATATGGCCTTCCTGAACGGGGCACTCCAACTCCTGGAACAAACCTCTCCCCGGGGCATGCGCCTGCCCATTGACTTTTTTTTCCGTTCCCTCGCCCAGGACCAGCGCGAGCGTGCCATCTGCATTGTACTGTCCGGCACGGGCAGCGACGGCACGCAGGGCGTCCGGGCGATCAAGGGCGAGGGGGGCATGGTCATGGCGCAGAACCCCGAATCCGCGGAGTACGACGGCATGCCACGGAGCGCCATCGCCACGGGCCTTACGGATTATATCCTGCCGCCGGCGGAGATGCCTGCCCAGATCATCGCCTACGTCACCCACACCTTTGGCAAAAGGACCCGTCCGTTCTCCCCCCCGACCGCCAGAGCGGAAGACCTCCTGAAAAAGATCTGCGTCCTCATGCGCGACCAGACGGGCCATGACTTTTCCCTCTACAAGCAAAACACGATGGTCCGCCGCGTGGAGCGGCGCATGGCCGTCCACCAGATCGACCGGCTGGACGGGTACGTGCGCTACCTGCAGAAAAATCCGGCGGAGGGGGAAGCCCTCTTTCGCGATCTTCTGATCGGCGTCACTAGCTTTTTCCGGGACCCCGAAGCCTTCACGGCCCTCGAAGAAAAGGTCATCCCCCAACTCTTTGCCGGCAAGCCCGCAGGCGCCATTATCCGCGTCTGGTCGCCGGGATGCTCCACCGGCGAAGAGGCCTATTCCCTCGCCATCCTCCTCCAGGAGCGTATGGAGACGCTGAAACAGACCTTCGCGGTGCAGGTGTTCGCCACGGACATTGACAGCCGGGCCATCGCGGTGGCCCGGGCCGGCGTTTACCCCGCCGGCATCGCCGCCGACGTCTCGCCGGAGAGACTCGCGCGCTTTTTTACCCATGACCCGGAGGTCGGCGTTTACCGTATCCAGAAAGGCATCCGCGAACTGCTGGTCTTGTCCGAGCAGGACGTAATCAAAGACCCGCCCTTTTCCAAGCTCGACCTGATCAGTTGCCGGAACCTCCTGATCTATATGGGCGGTGAGTTGCAGAAGAAGCTGATCCCCCTGTTCCATTACGCCTTGAACCCGGGGGGGAGCCTCCTGCTGGGAACCTCCGAGACGGTGGGGGAATTTCTGGAGCTCTTTGCCCCGCTGGACCACAAATGGAAGCTCTATCAACGCAAAGGGGAGGCCCAGGGCGCGCACCGTCCGGCGCTGGGAAGGTTTATCCCACCCCTGACAGCGGACGGGGCCGCTTCGGCGCCGGCAAAAGCAGGGCGCAGCGAAGTGAGCAAGGTCCCCCTGCGTGTGCTTGCCGAACAGGCCTTGATCAATGAATACACCCCGGCCAGCGTGGTCGTCAATGAGCGCGGCGATATCCTCTATATCCACGGCCGGACGGGCAGATACCTGGAACCGGCCCCCGGCGACGCCGGGATGAACATTACCCGAATGGCCAGGGAGGGATTGCGGCAGGAACTGGTCACGACCCTGCGCAAAGCGGCAGCCCGCAAAGAGACGGCGCGCTACCCAGGGCTGCGGGTCAAAACAAACGGTGATTTCATCAACGTCAATCTGACGATCCGGACGCTAGCCGCAGGCCCCTTGGATCCGGCGACAGGCTCAGGGCAATTTGGGGACAAGGGCCGGCCGGAGGCGCCCGCCGCCGGTCTGTTCCTGGTCAGCTTCGAGGATGCGCCGGCGGCCCTCCCGGTCCGCCCCGGACAGGCCAAAGGAACGGGCGTTGGCGTCGTCGATCCCGCCGCGGACAGCGACACCCGGGCGGCAGCGCTGGAGCAGGAACTGCGGGACAAGGAGGAATATCTCCAGTCCACCATCGAGGAGATGGAGACTTCCAACGAAGAGCTCACATCCGCAAACGAGGAGCTACAGTCGGTGAACGAAGAATTACAGTCCACCAACGAGGAGCTGGAGACCTCCAAGGAAGAGCTGCAATCGGTCAACGAAGAGCTGGGGACGGTCAACTCCGAGCTACAGCAGAATGTCTCCGAGCTCTCCCGGACCAATAACGACATGAACAATCTCCTGGCCGGCACGGGCGTGGGGACCGTCTTTGTGGACCATCAAATGCGCATCCGGCGCTTTACCCCCACCGCCACCCAACTGATCAACCTGATTCAGGCGGACGTGGGGCGGCCGGTGGGCCACATCGTCTCCAACCTCGCGGGCTATGACCGCCTGCTTACGGACACACAGGCCGTATTGGACACCCTGATCCCCAAAGAGCTGGAAGTGCAGACCCGGGCGGGGGACTGGTATCTCATGCGCATCCGGCCCTATCGCACCCTGGAAAATGTCATCGAGGGGGCGGTGCTCACCTTTTTCGACGTCACCGAGATGAAGAAGGCGAAGGAGGCGCTGCGGGAAGTCGAAAAAGTGCGCCGTCTGGCCATAGTGGTGCAGGACGCGTTCGACGCCATCATGGTGCAGGATATGGAGGGCCGCATCCTGGCCTGGAATCCGGCGGCGGAGCGAATGTACGGCTGGAGCGAGGCCCTGGCGCTGGCCATGAACATTCGTGACCTGATCCCGGAAAAGCAGCGCGCAGAAGCGTTGATTCTCGTGCAGCAACTGGCTCGGGCCGAGGTCCTCGAACCCTACCGTACCCAACGGCTCGCCAAAGACGGTCGGATCGTGGAAGTGTGGCTTACCGCTACGGCATTGGTCAGCGAGATCGGCGATATTTACGCCATTGCGACAACGGAGAGAGAAGTAATCAAGGATAAAAATATGGTGATCTCGCAAAAGATCCCAAAATCACCTCTCTCCCAGGGAGCGGGTTAGGATAAGGTGAAAATGATGGCGACGTTTTTCCAGGTCTTGGCACATAGGATGCAATATACGATGACAATATAGCCTATGTTCGCATTTGTGTCAGGAAGATTAAGGGGAATCCAATGATTGACGAAAAGCAATTTGGTCGGGAAGAGAACGGCATCCTGTCGAAAGGATCAGAACAGACGGACACTTTGCGTAGGCGGGCGGAGGACATATTCCTGAGAAAAGCCGCCGGGATGCCGAAAGACTTAGAGGCATTATCCCCCGAGGAGGTGCGGCAATTGGTCTACGATCTGCAGGTGTACCAGATCGAACTGGAGATGCAGAACGAGGAGCTGCACCGGTCACAGAGAGAACTGGAAGCGTCGCGAGCGCGGTATTTCGATCTGTACGATCTGGCGCCGGCGGGCTATTTCACCCTCAACGAGTCGGGGCTGATCCTGGAGGTCAATCTCACCGCCGCTACCCTGCTGGGTGTGGCGAGAAGCGCCTTGGTCAAGCAGCCGTTGACCCGCTTTATCCTTCCTGCGGACCAGGACATCTTTTACCGGCATCGTAAGCTGTTTTTTGAAACGGAATCGCCACAGGTGTGCGAAATCAGGATACTGCGTGCGGGCGCCGCCCCCTTCTGGGTGCGCATCGATGCGACCGTAGTGCGGGACGTTGACAGCGCCTTCATATGCCGCGCCATGATGGTTGACATCACCGACCTCAAGCAAAGTGAGGAAGCTTTGCGTAAGAGCGCCGAATGGATGAGACGGGCTTTGGGAGCGACCGTCCAGGCCATAGCGGTGATCGTTGAAACAAGGGATCCTTACACGGCGGGCCATCAAAAGAAAGTGGCTGATCTGGCCCGGGCAATGGCAACGGAGATGAACCTTCCCGCCAATAGGACCGATGGAATCCGAATGGCGTCTGCCATCCATGACCTCGGCAAGATATCCGTTCCGGCGGAAATTCTCAGTAATCCGAAAAAATTAACGGCATTGGAATTCAGCCTTATCAAAACCCATGCCCAGTCTGGTTATGATATATTGAAAGGCATTGAATTCCCCTGGCCTGTTGCGAGGATGGTTCTGGAACATCATGAACGGATGGATGGTTCCGGTTATCCCCAGGGTCTGATTGGGGAAGAAATCCTCCTGGAGTCGCGGATACTGGCCGTGGCCGACGTGGTGGAATCCATGGCCTCGCACCGTCCATATAGGCCCGCCTTGGGCCTTGATCCCGCCCTGAAGGAAATTGAGAATAACAAGGGGACGCTTTACGATTCCGGCGCCGTGGATGCGTGCCTGAGAATATTCAGGGGAAAAGGATATAAAATGATTGGGTGAAATGGAGCATGAATCATGACGAGCCCTACCGTCAGCGGTTTTCCAGAATAAAAGCCTTCATCCTTATTTAATCTTATAATCCGGTAACACCAGCGGGCAAGTCAAGGGTAATGATGAGGGCAAATAGAATGACTAAAGGAAACCAATTAGGTCTTGACGACGCCGGCGCCGCTTTAAGAGGCTCAGGACAGTCCCTGCGCCAGCGGGCGGAGGAAATCGCTTGGGATAAATCCGCCGGCACGGCGAAAAACCTGGAGTCGCTTACCCCCGAAGAGGTGCGGCAATTGGTCTACGATCTGCAGGTGTACCAGATCGAACTGGAGATGCAGAACGAGGAGCTGCACCGGTCACAGAGAGAACTGGAAGCGTCGCGGGCTCGGTATTTCGATCTCTATGATCTGGCGCCGATCGGCTATTTAACCATCAGCGAGCAGGGGCTGATCCTGGAGGCCAATCTCGCGGCAGCTACCCTGCTGGGCATGGTAAGAAGCGTCCTGTTCAAGCTGCCGTTGAGAAGCTTTATCCTCCCCGAGGACCAGGACATTTATTACCGGCACCGCAAATTGCTTTTTGAAACGGGCGCGCCGCAGATGTGCGAGATGCGGATGGTAAAAAAAGACGCTGCCCCCTTCTGGGCGCACATAGATGCAACCGCGGCGCAGGACGCTGACGGCGCGCCCATGTGTCGCGTCGTAATGGGCGACATCACCGCCCGCAAGCAGGCCGAGGCGGCGCTACAACAGGTGCACGATGAACTGGAGCATCGTGTGACGGAGCGGACGGCGGCGTTGAAGTGGGCCAACGAGGAACGGCGGACGGACATCATCAACCGCCAGCGGGTGGAGGAGATGTTGCACCGAACGGAAGCAAACTTCCGCCGGTCTCTGGATGACTCCCCGCTGGGCGAACGCATCGTGACCATAGAAGGTGAGACAATTTATGCCAACCGGGTCATTCTGGATATCTATGGTTACGACTGTGTTGAGGAACTGAGAACGACCCCCATCAAGAATCGCTATACGCCGCAGAGCTATGCAGAATTTAAAGTAAGAAGGGAAAAAAGAAAATGTGGTAAACATGGCCCGTACGAATACGAGATCGGCATCGTAAGGAAAGACGGTGCAGTCCGCTATCTCCAGGTCTTCCGCAAAGAAGTGCTTTGGGAGGGTGAAAAACAGTTTCAGGTAATATACCAGGACATCACCAAGCGCAAGCGGGCGGAAGAAGAAGTTATCGAAACATTACAGCTGTTGCAGGATACCCGGGACATGCTGGTCCAGTCCGAAAAACAGGCTGCGATCGGACGTCTGGCCGCTGGCGTCGCCCATGAAATCCTCAATCCCGCCAGCATCATCTCCTCAAGACTCCAGTTTATGGAAGAAGAAAACCTTGCGGAACCGGCCAGGGAAAACTTGCGGGTGAGCCGTGAACAGCTCCAGAGAATTGTCAAAGTCACTCGTGATTTACGTCAAGCATCCGCTATTCATCAGGTACATTTTATTAGTGATGATTTCCGCCGGGTCATCGAAGTGGGTCTACAGATAACGGACCGCCGGATCAAGGATGATCACATCCGGCTCGAATACGATCCCCCTACGGAGATCATGCCTGTAAAAATGATCCTGAACAGGCTGGTGAAGGTGATGGTCCATCTTATCCTCAATGCCTGCGACGCCATGACGGTTAATCAGGAAAAACGGTTGATCATTACGGTCCAATATCATGCGTTTTCCCCACAAAGCCTTTCCATGCTCCTGATTGTCGCCGACAACGGTCATGGTATTCCCACCGGAGACCTGTACCGGATTTTTGATCCTTTCTTTACCACCAAAGAGCCCGGAAAAGGCACGGGACTTGGATTATCGGTCTGTAGAGGAATCATCCAGGAGCATGGAGGGACTATTCACGCGGAAAGTAACGCTATGGGAGGGGCGTCCTTTGTCGTTGAATTGCCCCTTTGCGATCATAAAAAATGACGGCCTCGTCAGGTATGGTTCATGCAAAGTATCGTGAAGTGGTGATGCGGGGCGGAGCGTCAAACCGGCAATGACTATTATAAACCGGACATATAGGGTGTCGCTGACACGCTTCCGGACACCCTTGACATGCTGGAACTTATTCCATATAATTATGGAAATGTTTCCATAGCGGTGATTCCATATTCATGACTTGGATCGGAAGATCTATGAACTCACGAACCCTTTTATACTTTCCCATTATTCACACCCAGACGGACATGGGAGCCCTCAGCGAGTCGATCAGAAAAGTAACCCTTCAGAAGCTCGGCGAGCGTGTCTGGCGACGGAAGATCAATCTTGTCAAGCAATTCTGGGCTGATCTGGAAAGCATTCTTGACAGGCTTTCTCTTGTCTACGCCCAAACCCGCCTGTATCAGGACGGTCTGCCGGTATGTGACAAAGAGCAAGACATCGTTACTGAATTAGCAAAGAAAGGCAGTCCGAATCACGAACTTCTGGTCCGGCTGATGGAAAAAGGAGCGACGGTTGTGGGCACGGAATCCGCGGAACTGCTGATCGAGGAATATCATCTCATCAAAAAGATTCTCGAAACCGGGAATGCCCATGACGCCATGGCAATCGAGGCCCGTCAAAAGGCAGCGGGCGACCTCCTGCTGGCGAAACGGGATGCATTCATTGCCGAGAGAATCGCAACGACCCTGCAGGCGGGGGAGACAGGCGTCCTTTTCCTGGGCATGCTGCACAATATTTCCGCACTCCTGCCGGCAGATATGGAGGTATTCTATCCCATGAACCGTCCTTTAGGTAAGAAGGGGAAATAATATGGATGACCATATCTCAAACATCCTTGTTGTTGATGATGAAGAAGAAATAAGGAAGATCCTGAGCCGCATCCTGGAGAAGGAAGGATTCAAGGTTGTCACCGCTGCCGATGGACAGCAGGCGATGCAGAAGATTTGTTTTGAGGCCCCTGATGCCGTTCTGCTCGACGTGCGCATGCCCGGTCTTAACGGCATGGAGATCCTGAAAAAAATAAAGGAAATTGACGATGATCTGCCGGTGGTCCTCGTCACGGCGTACGGCGATATTCACCAGGCAGTCACGGCCATGAAGGAAGGGGCCTACGATTATCTTGCCAAGCCCTTCGACAATGACGAGGTGGTCTGGATTGCCCGCCGGGCCCTGGCAGAAGGTCAATTAAAGAGGAACCTCAAATCCATAGATAATCGATATAGCGGCAACTTCGGTCTCATCGAGAACATGGGACCAAGCGACAAGATTGCTCGCCTGGTAGCGGATATTCACCGGGTGGCAAAATCGGGCTTTTCCGTGGTCATCATCGGCGAAACAGGTACGGGAAAAGAACTTGTCGCCAGGGCCATCCACGAAGACAGCGCCCGAGCTAAGGGGCCTTTCGTAGCTGTCGATTGCGGCGCCATCCCCGAGAACCTCCTGGAGAGTGAACTTTTTGGTCATGAAAAGGGATCGTTCACCGGGGCGGATCGCCAGAAACTGGGAAAATTCGAGCTGGCCCACGGCGGCTCCCTCTTTATGGACGAGATCGGAAACATGCCCGCCGGTTCCCAGGCGAAGTTCCTCCGGGTGCTACAGGACCGGAAAATACACCGGGTCGGCGGCGTCAAACCTGTAAATGTTGATCTCCGGCTCATTGTGGCCACCAACCAGGACCTCCAGGAAATGGCAGTCGGCGGTGGGTTTCGCAAGGACCTTTATTATCGCCTGAATGAGTTTACGATCCGTATCCCCGCCCTCCGGGAAAGAAAGGAAGATATCCCTTATCTGGCCAAGCGCTTCCTGGATAAGGCTAATATCGAATTGCAAAAAACGATAACCGGCTTCACGGAAGAGGCTGTGGAAGCGCTGATGTCATACAACTGGCCGGGAAACGTCCGCCAGCTCCGCTCGGTAATCCGGCGGGCGGCCCTGGTGGCCAAGGAGACGATCACCGAGAAGGATCTCAACATCAAGCGGGCCCCAGTGCCGGGAATGGTCTTTTCCCCGAAGGTCCAGGGGACGCCCTGGGAAAATGCCTCCCTGAGCGAGATTGTCCAGCAGAGCGTCCTGGCGGTGGAAAAGGAGGTGCTCACGGAAGTGCTTAGATTTACCGGCGGCAACAAGGCCAAGGCGGCCAGGTTGTTGCGGGTCGATTACAAGACCATGCACACGAAGGCAAAAAAATTCGGCATTCAGCAAAACGGAGGGGACAATGACAATGAAACGCAAGTCAAATAGCAAGGATACGGACGCTGGCCGGGGCGACATCGGGGGCGGTATTTTCAGCAGTTTGTCGGGGTTCATCAATAACTTGGGTGATCTGGCCAATGCGGGGGAACGCCTTTCCAAGCGCCAGGCGGCAAAAGAGGTCCGGGGCGACAAGGGAGGCGCCTCCGGGGAAAAGGCCGGGGGTGAGAGTAGTTTCAGCCGCATCATCAGCGGCTTGACCGACATCGCCGAAAAACTCAACGAGATCTCCGAAAAAGGGGAAACCGTGTCTAAAAAGGGAGAGTTCACCTTCCCCTCCAAAGAAGGGGGCGTCAAGGGGGTCTATGGTTTCAGCTTTAAAACGGGCCTGGGCGGCAAGGACGACGCTATCAAAGTGGAACCTTTCGGCAATGTACGGAAGGACAAGAAAACCGGCGCGGCAGTGGTCCAGGAGATCCACGAACCTCTCGTCGATATCTTTGAAGACGCCGACGCCACCACCCTTATTGCGGAAATGCCCGGCGTGGGGCCGGATGATATCAGAATCGATGTCCGGGACGACGTCCTAACGGTATTTGCCGAAAAGGGCGAGAAAAAGTACCGGAAGGAGATCCTTCTGAGTCATTCCCCCGCTAAAAACCGGATCAAGGTGACCTGCAACAACGGCATCGTAACCATCCGCTGCGAAAAGGCAGGATGAAGCACAGGAATGGAATCGAATTGTAATTCCCACAGTGCACGCTGTAATTCTCGCGGTCCAATTGTCATTCCCGCGGAGGCGTGAAATCGAAGATTAATGTTCATAATCCAGCGGCTTACTTCTGGATTCCGGGTCAAGCCCGGAATGACGGTGAAGGAAGAGGAATCATGAAAGAGACTGAAAGACCACTTGTCAAGCTGAAGGTAACGGAAGCATTGACTAAGGATGTCGGACGCGCCCTGGCCCGGATGGGGCCGGAAGATCTCGAACGGCTCCAGGCGGCAATCGGCGATACGGTGGAAGTCGAGGGAAAACGTAAGGCCCTCTGCAAGGTCATGCCCGCCTTTAAAGAGATCCGCGGTCAGTCCCGGGTCCAGTTAGACGGCCTGACCCGGGAGAACGCCGGCGTCGGCCTCGACGAAATGGTGAAAATAAGCAAAATGAAATGCCGTCCGGCGGAGCGGATCGTCTTGACGCCGACCAACGTCACCCCGGCGGAGCGGGATCTGCATTACATCGGGAGCTTGCTGGACGGCCTGCCGGTCCTGGAGGGGGCCAAGATACAGGCGGCCCTGTTCGGCAGCCGCGCCGCCTTCTTCAAAGTGGAATCCGTGACGCCCAAGGGGCCGGTCATCATCAACCCGGCCACCATCCTCGTCATCGGCAAGTCTCAGGGAGAAGAAGCAGGGGGCGGCCGGACCCTCACCTATGAGGACATTGGCGGCCTGAGATCACAGCTCCAGCGGATCAGGGAGATGATTGAACTACCGCTGCGCTACCCCGAGGTTTTCGAACGCCTTGGAATCGACGCGCCCAAGGGCGTCCTCCTCTATGGCCCCCCGGGGTGCGGGAAGACCCTTATCGCCCGGGCGATCGCCCACGAAACGGAGGCCAATTTCTTTTCCGTCAGCGGGCCGGAGATCATCCATAAATTTTACGGCGAAAGCGAAGCCCATCTCCGGAAGATCTTCGAAGAGGCCTCACGGAAAGGACCGAGCATCCTGTTTCTCGATGAGATTGACGCCATCGCCCCCCGCCGGGAAAACGTCGTCGGGGACGTGGAAAAACGGGTCGTCGCCCAGCTCCTCGCCCTCATGGACGGCCTCAACAAAAGACAGAACGTCATCGTTATCGCCGCCACCAACATCCCCAACGCCCTTGACCCGGCCCTGCGACGTCCGGGCCGGTTCGACCGGGAAATCGTCATTCCGATCCCGGATCGGCGCGGCCGCCTCGAGATCCTCGAGATCCACAGCCGGGGGATGCCCCTGGCTGTCGACGTCCAGATGGAGCACCTGGCCGAAATTACCCACGGATTCGTCGGGGCGGACCTGGAAGCCCTCTGCCGGGAAGCGGCTATGAGTTGCCTGCGCCAGATCATGGGAGAAATCGACTTCGGGCAGACCGGAATTCCTTACGAAACCCTCGCGAAACTCGAGGTCCGGATGGATGATTTCCTAACGGCCCTGCGGGAGATCGAACCCTCGGCCATCCGGGAGGTCTTCGTCGAATCCCCCAATGTCCACTGGGAAGACGTCGGCGGGCTTGCCTCCCTGAAGGAGCGCCTCATCGAGGCCGTAGAGTGGCCCCTGAAATATCCCCATCTTTTTGAAAAGGGAGGGGTGACGCCACCCAAGGGGATTCTCCTCGTCGGTCCGCCGGGATGCGGCAAGACGATGATGGCCAAGGCGATTGCCACGGAGAGTCAGGTAAATTTCATATCCGTCAAGGGACCAGCCCTGATGTCGAAATGGGTCGGGGAGTCGGAAAAGGGGGTTCGGGAAATCTTTCACAAGGCCAAGCAGGCGGCCCCCTGTATAATCTTTTTCGATGAAATCGACGCCCTCGTCCCGACCCGGAGCGCCGGCTCGTCGGATTCCCATGTCTCAGAAAGGATATTGAGCCAGTTCCTGGCCGAGTTCGACGGGATCGATGAACTCCGGGGGGTCCTCGTCCTGGGGGCGACCAACCGTCTGGATATGCTGGACGCGGCGGTCCTCCGGCCGGGACGCTTCGATGACATCGTGGAAATGATGATGCCGGACGAGCAGGATCGGGAGGCGATCTTTGCCGTCCATCTCCGCAATAAACCCGTGGCCAAAGAGGTGCAACCAGCCGCATTAGCTGAGAAAACAGAAGGCTTCAGCGGGGCCGACATCGCCGCCGTGGTCCGCACGGCAGCCATGACGGCGGTGCGCCGCGCCGTTGCGACCCTGGAAAAAGGAGGGGTGGGAGAACCGGCTATCCTCATCCGACGCCAGGATATCGAAGCGGCCATCGAGGAAGTGCTCCGGGGGATGGGATGAATTCGGGAATCTATCTTTTTTGTCTGACTCCCGCTTCCCCTCTTCCGGAAATTGCCGGGACGGGAATTGACGGGAATCATCCCCTGTTTATCGAGATCATTGGCGAGGTCGCCGGCGTCCTTTCCGAGATTGACCTCGATGACTTTACCGGCCCTGCGTCCCAGGAGAAAATGGAAGATCTGGCGTGGGTGGCCCCCCGGGCGCTCCGTCATGAAGAGGTCATCATAGCCGTAATGGACCAGGGCCCCGTCCTGCCCGTCCGTTTCGGCACGGTATTTTCTTCCCTGGCGGCGGTGGCGGAACCACTGCGTAGGCGTCAGGATGTCTTGAGGAGGTTTTTCCAGGATACTGATGGCAGGCAGGAATGGACCCTCAAGGGATATGTGAACCTGCCCCAGGCCCGGGCGCGGATGGCGGCGGAGCGCCTGACGGCGGAAAAGGAACAGTTGGCGGAACTTTCTCCGGGGAAACGTTATTTTTTAGAGCAGAAAATCAAGGGAGCCGTGGATAAGGCGACGACCTCCTGGATCAAGGGGATAGGGGAGGAAATCGGAAAGTTGGCCAAGGAGATGTCCGTGGGGTTCAGCGAATGTCGCATTCAATCACGGGAGGTCACCGGCAGGGACGAGGAGATGTTTTTCCACGGCGCCCTGCTTGTCCCCGATGGATACGTGGAAGCACTGGAAGGCATTACAGACGAATGGAACACCTGCCATGAGGTTCAGGGGCTCCAAATCGAGATTTCCGGACCCTGGCCGCCTTACCACTTCACCCCGGCGCTTTAGGGAAGAGTAATCATGGCTTATCTGTTATACGGCATCGTGAAAGACCCGGTGGTCGGTGGCACATCAATTGCGGGGGTGAAGGGCCAGCCGGTGATCTTTGTCGAAGCTCATGGCCTGTGCGCCGCCGTATCGGAGCTTGATGTGGAAAAAGGGGCGCCGCCAGTTGAAGAGCTGCTCGCCTACGCCCAGGTGGTAGAGGCGCTCCATCGCCGCCAGGCGGTTGTCCCCATGAGATACGGATGCTTCCTGAACGGGATTCCTGCAATCCAGGACATCCTGAAGGCAAGGCGGCGTCAATATGAGATCCTCCTTGCGGAATTAGCGGGCCATGTCGAAATGGGGATTCGGATCCTCCTTCCCGAAAAGGAGGGCATAAATAGTACCCCGGAAGTGACTACCTTGCCGGAGGCGGAAGCAACGTTCCATTCAGATGCACTTTTCACGACGGATCCAGAAAAGGAGCCCCCTCCCCCGGGAGGCTTACAACCAGCAGCTGGCGGCAGTAAGGGCCTGGTAGAACAGGTTGACAGGCAAGGGAATAAACCGTCCAGAAAAGAAGTACCCGCAATCAACGGTCGTGCCTATCTTGCCCTCCGAAAGGTCCACTACCGAATGCAGGAGGAGACATCCCAGAGTCGCCAGGCGCTTATAGATCGCTATATACATGCCTTTTCCGGACTTTACACCCGACACCGGGCAGAAACGGATGTAAAAAAGGACACTGTCATCTTATCTCTCTATTTCCTAACGCCGGAAAGCGCCGTCAACCGCTTCCGGGAAGCCTTTGGGGAGATGATGGTACAAGAAAATGATGAGGCCCTGCTCAGTGGCCCTTGGCCACCGTATAATTTTGTAACCACCGAGATCGCACCGCCGAAGTGAAAGGAGAGGTTAACGATGGAAGACAAAGCCTCGATTGCCGCAGGCCATGAACTTTCGGGACGATATGAACAGCTCTACACCATGCTCCTGGACGCCATCCCCTCGTCCGTCCTCCTGATAAATCAGCATATGCGCATCGTCTCGGCGAACCGTAATTTTCTGGAAAAAGGGCAACGATCTCTCGCCAACACCATCGGTTACCGGCTGGAAGAGGTCTTCCCCACCATCATCCTCGACCAGATGGATATTACCAAACGCATCCGCCAGGTCATCGAAAAAAATCAGCCGGCCAAGGGGGAGCGAATGACTTACCGCGCCCCCGGCGTACCCATCCGCATCTATTACTATAGCATCCTGCCCTTCACCTGGCAGGGTCGGGTAGAAGGGGCGGTCCTCCTCATGGACGATGTGACGGAACAGGTGCGCCTGAGCGAAGAGGTGCGGCGGGTGGAGCGGCATCTGGCGAGCATCGTGGAGAGCGCCAGCGACCTTGTCCTGTCCATAGACAGAAAAGGCAGGATTTTAACGTGGAACACAGCAGCGGAAAAGCTTTCCGGTTATTCGGAGGCGGAGGTGCGGGAACGATTGTTTACCGACTTCTGCGCCGATGAAGACCACAAGGAGATCAGGGATATTTTTTCCCGCATCGATACCCGTAAGTACACCCAGACGAAGGAGTGCCTCCTGCGGACCAGTAAGGAGATATCCATTCCCGTTTCCTGGGTTTTTTCCCCCCTGAAGGACAGCTATAATCAGACGGCGGGCGTCGTGGCGGTGGGCCGGGATTTGACGGAAAAACGTAAATTCGAGACGGAACTGCATCAATCACAGAAATATGCCGCCCTCGGGGTCATGGCGGGCGGCATCGCCCATGAAATCAGGAATCCCCTGGCCATCTGCTCGTCCAGCGCCCAGTTTCTTATGGAAGAGGACGGCACGCCGGAGTTTCGCCGGGAGTGCGCGGAAAAGATCCACAAGGGCATCCAGCGAACCTCGGCTATCATTGAGAATCTCCTCAAATATTCTCATCCTTCCACCACGACCCGGACGACTCTGGTCAATCTTGCCTCTCTGATCAGGGAGACCCAGACCCTGGTAACCTATCACGCCAATATCCTCAAGATCGAAATCAAAACCTCCTTTCCTCAAGAACCGGTCATGGTGGAAGGGGTGGCCACCCTGCTGCAACAGGTCTTCATGAATCTTTTCTTAAACGCCATGAATTCCATGCCCACCGGCGGGAACCTGGGGATTGACGTAAAATTGGTCCATTCCGATGTCTGGGTGCAGGTTACAGACACCGGTTGCGGCATCTCCCCCCGGGAAATCGGCAAGATCTTCGATCCTTTTTATACGACTTCCATTGTGGGAAAAGGGACCGGTCTCGGCCTCTCTCTCTGTTATTCTATCGTAAAGCAGCACCGGGGAAACATTGACGTGGAAAGCGTGGAAGGCCGGGGCAGCGTCTTTACGATAAAATTGCCGGTCCGCTATGGAGGAGGGGAACCATGAACGAAAAATACACCCCTATTCTCATTGTCGATGACGAGCCCGAGATGTGCTGGATTCTCGAAAATATCATCCGCAAGGCTGGATTTGTTTGCATGAAAGCTTTGAGCGCCCGGGAAGCAATCGACCTGACAAAAAACAATGAATTCGGCATGGCCTTTTTAGACGCCAAACTGCCGGACGGCGATGGTCTCGAATTGGCCCGGCAACTGCGCAAAACATATGTCCATCTACCCATCGTCATTGTTTCCGGCTACTTCTACCAGGACGACCTGACAATTGAGGGAGCACTTCAGTCGGGCCTGATCACCGCCTTCGTCGGCAAGCCCTTCGATCACGATGAGATTGTGAGCATCATTACCCGCAACGCCTCCCGGTAGGGAAAGACCTCCTGTCATCACAGGAATAGATTCCATAGCCATGATTCCCTAACCGCCGCCAAGAGAGGGCATACCTCCAATTTTTATACTATCGACGCAATCGGAAAGGCCTTAAAAATTCATTTTTCGTCATTTCCACTTTTCTCAATGTCATTCCCGCGAAAGCGGGAAATCGAAGGTTAATGTTCACAATCCAGTATTTTCAATATGTTCTGGACACCGGCTTTCGCCGGTGTGACGGTGTAAAGGACTTTTCCTGAACCAGGCATGCAACGACGGATACTGTTTCCGGATGACTGGCATACATGTTGCTTATACAGAAGCCAGGCATGCCTAAACAACAAAAACAAGGAGGAATTAGCGATGGCCAAGGTTCAGAAATCAACGGATTCATCGAGTCTGGCGGAAGTTGTCGACCGGATCCTCGACAAGGGTATCGTGATCGATGCCTGGGTGAAAGTATCTCTAGTTGGTATCGAGTTGCTTTCCATTGAGGCGAGGGTGGTTATTGCTTCGGTCGAGACGTATCTCAAATACGCCGAGGCGATTGGTCTGACAGCCAGTGCAGCCGCTCCGGCCTAAGACTTAAGATAAAGGATACCCATGGGGCGGAGCTTGCGGAGAGCTCCCGCCCTTCATGGGTCTTCCCGCATCCGGAGAAAGTGAAGGAGAATCATCATGGGCAATTTGACCGATGACATGACCCGTTTACGCGGAGAGGTTGACGCCCTGCGGAGTGATCGGGGTGCGCTGATGCAGGAGCTGGCACGCGGGGCTAAGGAACTGGCCTCCACTGTTTCAGCCATGCAGGCTGATTTTGCCGCCGCCCACAACGCAATGGCCAGAAAGTCAAGAAGAGAACGCGCCTCATACGTAGCGAGGATCAAGAAGCAGGTCGGCAGGATGAGAAAAGAAACGTCTTCCGATCTTGACGGCGCTCGTCGCGCCTGGCTGGGTAAAACAAAATAAAATCATAACAACACAAGAAGGAGGAATTAGCGATGGCAAAGGTACAGAAATCTACAGATTCATCGAGTTTGGCAGAAGTTGTCGACCGGATCCTCGATAAAGGTATCGTGATCGACGCCTGGGTGAAGGTATCCCTGGTCGGGATCGAACTGCTTTCCATCGAAGCAAGAGTGGTTATTGCTTCGGTTGAGACGTATCTCAAATACGCCGAAGCGATTGGTCTGACAGCCAGTGCAGCGGCTCCGGCATAAGCTTGACCTGAATGAGGGATACCCGTGGGGCGGGGTTGTTGCTGAAACCGCCTTTCATGGGTATCCCGGTTTCGGGGAATATGAAGGAGAATCATCATGGGTAATCTGACCGATGATATGACCCGTTTGCGCGGGGAAGTTGACGCCCTGCGGAGCACGCGCGGGGCGCTGATGCAGGAATTGGCTCGCGGGGCAAGTGATCTGGCCACGGCTGTCGCAGCCATGCGGGCCGACTTTACTGCCGCCCATATGGCGATGGCAAAAAAAACCGGCGAGGAACGAAATGCTTTTGTAGCCGCCGTGATCAGCGAGGTAAACACTCTGTTAGGCGGTTTTTCCAGAGACCGGGAAGATATGGCCCGGAAGGGAAGACATGACCGGGGAATCTTTCTGACAGAAATGAGAAGACAGGTTGCGGGTATGTGCAAAGAGACGGCGGACGATTTGATGGGGGCCCGACTTGTCTGGCGCGGCCAGAGTCCCCGGAAGTCCCATCCTGTTCAACCGAAGTCAGTTCAATTGAAGAAGGAACCGGAGTTTGCGGCGCCTGTTAAACCGCCGATGGAGGGAACAGGAAAGAAGACGTTCGCGGTGCCTGAATTCAAGGCAGTGAAGCCACCGGTCACCTTCAAGGAACCGCTGAAAAGAGAAGAAGAAAAGAAGTCCGCAGCGACACCTGAGTTCAAGGCGGACAAGCCCCCGGTCACATTCATGGAACCGATTAAAAGAGAAGTGGAAAAAAAGACAGTAGTGGCGCCGCCGTCTCCGGCGGTCGAACCCCCCAAGGTAAAAATACCGCCTCCTGTCTTTGCCGCTCCGGAGGTTCCAAAACAGAAAGAGAAGAGTTGGCTGGAAGAAAAGCCCGCCAAATCAGCAACCAAAGGAAAACGAGGTAAGAAATAGCGAAATACCCTGCCCGGATGACCTTATCCGGGCAATTCCTGTGAAAGAAACTAATTGAGGGATTGACATGAAGAAAGGGCGTCCGTACCGGGATCCGGTGGTTTTCGAGGAACTTGTTTGCGCCTTTTGCCGTGGCCGCGGTAGAGATCCCTTCGATATCATGTCTTCCCTTTCCACCTGCTGCGTTTGCGGGGGAAGCGGCAAAGTGCTGGTCCAGGCGCCGGCCGTCGCCTGCGCCCATTGCCAGGGAACAGGGGCCGTCAAGACCCTTACCTGTACAACCTGCGGCGGTAGTGGCTCTGTCTCCCGGCCTCTGCAGCCAACTGTCTCTTGTTCTGTGTGTAAAGGTTCGGGCGATGACGCCTCGGCCCCGGCAATGGCCTGTCTGAAGTGCAGGGGAAAAGGATGGATTATTGAACAACTCAGAAAGGGGAAGAGAGTTCATGAGTAAGAATGCCGTAAGAGTCGTCAGTTCATCAACAGTGCGCTTATCGACCGGGGAAGACAGTGTTCAACCGGAAGCCAGCGACGCCTTTGTTTTGTCTCCTTACGTGGAGCAGGTCACCCAGCGGGCTTTAGCATACCTGGTGGCTGGTTATCCCGTCCATTTCTCCGGGGTAGCGGGAACGGGAAAGACGACCCTTGCCTTCCACGTGGCCTCCAAACTCGGTCGTCCTGTCACTCTGGTTCACGGGGACGATGAATTCGGCAGTTCCGATCTCGTGGGCAAGGACTCCGGTTACCGGAAAAACAAAGTTGTCGATAATTATATCCACTCGGTCCTGAAGACAGAGGAAGAAATGAAAAGCCTCTGGGTGGACAACCGGTTGACCACGGCCTGTGAGCGCGGGGAAATCCTTATTTACGATGAGTTCAACAGGTCCCGTCCGGAAGCGAACAACGCGCTTCTCAGCGTCCTTTCCGAGGGGATTCTGAACCTGCCGAAACTGCGCCGCTCCGGGGAGGGATACATGTCCGTACACCCCGAGTTCCGGGCGATCTTTACCTCGAACCCCGAAGAATACGCCGGGGTCCATAAAACCCAGGACGCCCTGATGGACCGCCTGATCACTATCCAGTTGGAACATTATGACCGGGATACGGAGATCGTGATCGTCATGAGGAAATCGGGACTCCCCCAGGTAGACGCCGAGCGGATAGTGGATATTGTCAGGGAATTGAGGAGTTTCGGAGTGAATAACAACCGTCCGACCATCCGCGCGGGGATCGCCATCGGCCGGATCCTTGCTTCTCAGAACCGGCGCGCCAACGGGGGCGACATGTTTTTCCAGATGGTATGCCGGGACGTCCTGGCCACAGATACCGCCAAGATCACCCGGAGCGGACAACCGGTCATGATGCAGAAGGTGGAAGAAGTGATCCACAAGATCTGCGGACCCGGAAGTCCGACCAGGGGGAAAGGTAAAGAGGTTCGCCAATGATAAGAAGAATTATGAGAGGCGTACAGGACATCAAGACGCTCTCCGGCCGTGCGGATGACGGCACGATCCCTTACAAGGCCTATATGAAGCTCAGCATCCTCGAGATGGAAAAGTTCCGCCGGGGGAAGGAGAAACAGAACGCCCTGGAAAAGGTGCGAAAGATTGATCAGCGTTTCCAGGACATCGAGGTGGCAAGGCAGGAAATTTTTAGTGCTATGGAGGCCCAAGGCGTTCGCCGGCCTGTCCCCGGACCGAGGGGCCCGGAGGAACCAAAGGCGGCCCCACGTTCAACGACCGGGCCCTTCAAGATCCGCTATTGACAGGAGAGAAACCCATGCTGACCATTTACGATTCACACCACATACCGACAAACCGTTGCGTGCCCGGTCACCGGGCCTGCCGGACTGATACGGGTTTCTCCCTGAGCCCCGGGGAAGCACGGCGGGTCCAACACGAGATCATCGCTCTGATCAACCGGAGGTTCCGTTTTGACTGGTTGGTCGGGCAATGGAAAAGGCATGAAGGAGTAGTTAAAAGTCAAGTTGTGGCCTGCCGGGGATAGCCGTTGTGTCTGTATCCGCGAGGTAAGGTTGAAAAGGAGAAACGCCAATGAAAATAAATTGTTTGTCCTGTGGTCACACCGTCGATCTCGATGATGCCTACAGCGATTATGAGGGACAGATCAAGTGCTATACCTGCAACGCCCTCTTGGAAATCAAGCTGAGCGACAGCCTTATCAAATCGGTGAAATTATACAGGCAGAATTCCGGGTCAAACCCGGAATGACAAAAGAGACAACGGTGATAAAGAGGAGATAGCAAAACAGTATCGGGGAAGGACAGGGGGGAGATTAGCATGGTTGGCAAAGCAACGAAAGATGTAGGGAAATACTTGTACGCCATCATCCCGGCCACAGAGGATCGGGATTACGGAGAAATAGGCATCGACGGTGAACGGGTCTATCTCATCAAGGAGAATCAGGTCGGCGCCGTTGTGAGCAACTTCAGCAACGGGAAGATTCGTCCCGAGCGCCGCCATATCGCGGCGCACCAAGGCGTCCTCAAACGTCTTATGGAGGAAGAGACCCCCCTTCCCATCACGTTCGGCGTCATCGCTGAGGGGGCGAAGGAGATCAAACGGATCCTGTCCCTGAATCGGAAACCATTCGCCGAACAGCTTCGCCGCGTCCATGGCAAGGTGGAGATGGGATTGCGCGTAGCATGGGATGTACCGAATATTTTTGAGTATTTTGTTAACACCCATGCCGAGATCCGGGCGGCGCGGGACCAGTTTTTGGGGAAAAGCCGCGTTCCAACCCAGGAAGACAAGATCGAAGTCGGACGTCTCTTCGACCGGGTACTCCAGGAAGACCGGGAGGAACATACCGAAAGAGTTGAGGAGATTCTGTCTCCCTGCTGTTTTGAAATCAAACGTAACGTCTCCCGGAGTGAACGGGAGGTCATGAACCTGGCCTGTCTGGTCGCGCGGGAGGCGATGGACAAGGAATTCGAAGCGGCCATATTTGAGGCCGCACGCGGGTTCGACAATAATTTTGCCTTCGATTTTAACGGCCCCTGGGCGCCGCACAACTTTGTAGACGTGGAACTCCTCTCCTGAAGACCCTTCCATGATCTATGAGCCACGCCTTGCCGGCGTGGAACTACGATGGAAGGCAAGGGGGAAACGCCCCTCTTACCGTGGGCGAGTTCATTGAAAAGGACGCCCGGCCGTCCGGAATCATAGGGAGTGTTTAGATGTTCCTGCTCGATGACGTCCTCCTTTTCCCCGTTCGCGGCCTTCTCTGGGTCTTCAAGGAGATCCATCACGCTGTCGAGGCAGAACAGGCCAACGAGGCCGACGCCATCACGGCCAAACTCAGCGAACTATACATGATGCTGGAGACTGGACAGATGACGGAAGCGGAATTTGACGCCGCCGAAAAGGTCCTCCTCGACCGCCTTGACGCCATCAGGGAGGGAGAAGAACGAGGGGAAGCCGGGGATGATGATGAAGGTAGTGATGAAGAGGAAGAGATGGTAGTGATAAGTAAGAGGGGTTAAGGATCGATGCGCAGCACGCCAGGGAAACCGGGGTTTTTGACCGATGTAAACATGCAGCTCCTGCTGTTCGGCGGCAAGGGCGGCGTCGGGAAAACCACGGCCGCAGCGGCGACGGCGCTCCATCTGGCGAGCCTGTATCCCGAGAAATACCTGCTCCTGGTCTCTACCGATCCCGCCCATTCCCTGGCGGACAGTTTTGGCGGGGCGGCCCCCCCGGCCAATCTTCAGGTCATGGAACTGGACGCCCAGGCCTATCTCACCGATTTCAAAGAAAAGAACCGACAGCGACTCATGGAAATCGCCTCCCGGGGCACCTTCCTGGATGAAGAGGATATCAACCGTTTCCTGGAGCTTTCCCTGCCGGGAATGGATGAACTCATGGCTTTCCTGGAGATCAGCCGTTGGGTCAAGGAGGAAACATATAGCGTGATCATCATGGATACGGCCCCGACGGGACATACCCTGCGCCTCATGGCGATGCCCGACCTTATCCGGAAATGGCTGGAGGCCCTGGATGCCCTCCTGGCCAAGCACCGTTATATGAAAAAGCTTTTCCGGGGAAACTATCAGCGGGACGACCTGGACAACTTCATCGAAGGATTAGCCGCTTCCGTCCAGGAGATGGAAAAACTCCTCAAGGATCACAAACGCTGCCGATTTATCCCGGTCATGCTGGCCGAGACACTGACCATCGAAGAGACCCTGGACCTGGTACGGGAATTACGACGTCTCGGCATCGGTGTCGTGGATATGGTTGTCAACCGCCTGTACCCGGAAAGTCCCTGCCTGCTCTGCCGCCATATCCGCGGCCGCCAGTTGAAAGAACTGGCCCGCATCTTCAGGGAACCGGCTTTTTCGAAGCTCCGCTTCTGGGGAGTTCCCATGTATCCCGAAGAGATTAGAGGCACGGAATCGCTCCGGTCCTTCTGGACAGGGTTAACAAAATTAGCATCATCACCGCCTGGGGAAGACCGATTATCTCTGCCGCCATTAAAACCCCGCGTGGATACCCCCCCTCCCCTGCCGCCGCCGGGTACGGCGATGCTCGTTTTTGCTGGAAAAGGCGGGGTCGGCAAAACCACCCTGGCCTGCGCCACGGCCCTGCGTCTGGCCCGTGCCCATACAGGAAAACGGATCCTCCTTTTTTCCGCCGATCCTGCCCATTCCCTTGCCGACTGCCTGGACATAACGGTCGGCCCCGAACCCAAACCGGCGGCCCCGGGATTGTGGGTGATGGAGGTGGATGCCAACGCCGATTTCATAGCCCTGAAAAACCAGTATCGGAAAGAGATTGCCCAATTTCTGAAACGGATCATGCCGAACCTCGATCTGACCTTTGACCGGGAAGTAATGGAACGGATCATGGATCTGTCGCCCCCCGGCATCGACGAACTGATGGCCCTGGCGGCGGTGATGGATTACCTAACCCCGAAGAACTACGATCTCCTGGTGCTTGACGCTGCGCCAACGGGGCATCTGATCAGACTTCTCGAACTACCTGAAATAATAGAGGAGTGGCTAAAGGCGGTCTTCGGCATTTTCTTGAAGTATCGGAATATTTTCCGGTTGCCGGATATAACCCAACGTCTGGTCAGGATATCCAAGGATCTGAAACGCCTGCGGGCAATCCTGCGCGACCCCTCCCGGGCGGCCCTCTCCGCGGTTAGTATCCTCACCGAGATGTCCTTTGCGGAAACAACGGATCTTGTCGCCGCTTGCGGGCGCATGAGAATACCGGTCCCCTGTCTGTTTTTGAACATGGCGACGCCCGCCGGCCCCGATCCTCTCTGCGCGTCTCTTTTTCATCGGGAGTCCGCCGTCCGGGGTAAATTTGCCTCGGGTTTCCCCAGTATCCGACAAACAGTGGTGTATCATCAGAGCGATCCCCGGGGAATCGAAAATCTCGAAGCCTTGGGGCAGATTCTGTATCAGTGAGGTGAAATATGTCTGACTATGCCCTGGATGAAAAAGAACATATCAGCCTTTGCGAGGTCCTGGACCGGGTCCTCAACAAGGGGGCTGTGATCGTGGGCGATGTAATGATTTCCGTCGCCGATGTCGATCTCATTTACCTGGGTTTGCAGGTCATCCTGACCTCCGTGGAGACGGCCCGACGGGAGGAGGGACTGGTGTTATGACAATCGGATATTGCTGTTTTTGTCATTCCGGACTTGATCCGGAATCCAGTATTTTCAAGAAGTTCTGGACCTCGGTGAAAGCCGGGGTGACGGCAGTGTTGACTATTTGCGAGCCCATCATACTCGGTCAGGAGAAAAAATGAAATCCCCGGAAAGGTCAAGAGTGGAGTCCCCTGTATTAGGCGAATTTGTGCGGACGATGACACCCCAGTACGAAAAGCAGCCGACCGAAAGGGAGGGGTACACTCCCGGGCGCGAGCTGATAACGCCTTGGAACGATAGGCAGTCTGTGAGGAATGACCGGCAGTCTTTAAGAAGCAAAAGGCAGACGCCCCGGCGCCTGAACCTCGACCATGAAAAAACGAAAAATGGTCTGGCCCAACTGGTGCTGACGGTGATCAAGCTCCTCCATGAACTGCTGGAAAAACAGGCCCTGCGCCGAATCGACGGGGGAGGTCTTACGGATGAAGAGATCGAGCGGCTCGGGTTCACCCTGATGCGTCAGTCCGAGGAGATCACAAGGATCAGCCGCGAATTCGGTCTTAAAGATGATGATTTAAATCTCGACTTGGGCCCCTTGGGGAAGCTTTTATAGCAGGAGGAAAAGAAAATGGCAATCCAACGTAGTGCACGGCATTCTCTGGAAAGCACGAATCTGGCTGATCTTCTGGAAAGGATCCTCGACAAAGGCATTGTCATCGCCGGCGATATCCGGATCAACCTGGTGGACGTCGAGCTCTTAACGATCCAGATCCGCCTTGTCATCTGTTCCGTCGATAAGGCCAAGGAAATGGGCATGGACTGGTGGGTGAACAACCCCGCTTTCTGTTCCCGGGCCAAAAACCAGCAGGTCCTGCCGGAAGCGATGGACCGGCTCGAAGAACGCCTTGCCCGTATCGAGACTTCCCTGGCCGCCGGGGCAAAATAGTTAAGGCGGGAAGAATCCGAACCAAGGGAGGATCATACAGCTTAAGTTACTGATAGCAAATATTGTTTTAGTCATTAGGCTTGATCAACTGCCTGCCGTGAGACCCTTGAAAAGGTTTATCTGTTTGCCATTAAAACCATTCACCGTGAAATTCAATGGTCTCGAGAAAAGGAGGTATTTCCGTGTCCATACGAGTTTTGTTGGTGATGGTATTTATCGTTCTTCTTTTTCCCGCCGCCCTTTCTTTCGAAAGGAGCCTTTTACTTCCCGAGGTGGAGAAGAGGGATTCATTAATGGAAGCGTCACGGTATTCCCTTATCCACCGGGGCGCTCCTGAAGATCAGATTGAAACGTTATCCAGAGCCGTAACGAATGCCTGCAAAGTTTCCAACCACCAGATTTCTCCGGCCCTCGTTGTAAGCTTGATGTACACAGAGTCGGGCTTTAAAAAAGATGCCGTTTCGTCCGACGGGTATATGGGTCTGATGCAGACGCCCTGGGCAAGCGCCAAGTGGCCCGATGTCGATATACTGTTGGGGGTCAGAATTCTGGAAGAGAAATTGCGGCTTGCAAATAATAATCTTCAGCTGGCACTGGCGCTCTATAAGGGGGGAAATAATCGTTTAGCTCACAGAAGGGCTCGAGATACTTTAAGAATATACAGTGACTTGTCAAAGGCTGTTGAAAAAAATATTGCTTTTGCCGAATTTAGCCACAGGCCTGATTTAGGTGCGAGAATCTCCGGATTTCTGAAATCAGGCGCGGAAATTAAAGATCAACCGGTCATGGCTTACGCCCTGGTGATTCTTATTATCGGGGCTGTATTTGGATTCTGGGGCCCAAAAATGTGGGATAAATTTCGCGTCCCCCGATGGAAAAATAAAGAAGGCAAAAAAGTAGAAAAATCGGCATGGAGTCCCCAGATTACCCCCGGCATGGTTACCCCCTGAGCCGATCGACCCGTAGGGATAAGACATTGCTGAATAGATAATGGAAAGTTTTATGCAGAGGATACTGGCAATTGACGACAAAATGGATAATCTGGTTACGCTGTCCGCATTACTTAAGAACCTGATGCCCGACTGTGCCATGATCAACGCCCTGTCCGGGATGGAGGGGATAGCGAAGGCGAAGGGCGAATTACCGGATGTCATTTTGCTTGATGTAAAAATGCCGGATATGGATGGCTTTGAAACCTGCCGCCGACTTAAGACAGATGAAAGCACCAAGCATATCCCAGTAATCATGATTACGGCCATCAAAACAGATCCTCAAAGCCGGATCAAAGGCCTGGAAATCGGCGCCGACACTTTTCTGGCCAAGCCGATTGACGAGTATGAACTGGTTTCACAGGTCAAAGTCGCCCTCCGGATAAAGAAAGCTGAGGACGCCCTGAGGGAGGAAAGGGATTCCCTGGAAAGAAAGGTTCAGGAAAGGACTGACGACTTGCGCGATACCGAAACTCGCTACCGCATGTTGTTCGAGCATTCTCCCGATGGTATCCTGATTGTCGACCCGACTACGGCACGTCCCCTGGAGTTCAACGAAACCGCTCACCGACAACTCGGATATTCACGCGAGGAATTTTCCGGCTTGAGCATCTTCGATCTGGAAGTCGCGGAAACACCCGAAGAAACCAGGTCGCACATTACACAAGTCATCAGCGCAAGACGAGCTGATTTTGAAACCCGGCAGCGCACCCGACAGGGTGAAATCAGAAATGTCCACGTGTCGGCGCAGATCATTGAGATCTTGGGGTGCCCTGTTTACCACTGCGTCTGGCGCGACATCACCGACCGCAAGCGGGCAGAGGAGAAGTACGAGATGCTATTCCGCGAGATGCTGGACGGATTCGCGTTGCACGATATCATCTGCGACGGGGAGGGTCGCCCGACTGATTATCGCTTCCTGGCCATTAACCCGGCCTTCGAGCGCATGACCGGCCTAAGGGCCGAAGAAATCGTGGGCCGGACTGTTCTGGAGGTGCTGCCTAGCACCGAGCAGCACTGGATCGAGACTTACGGCAAGGTGGCACTCACCGGCAAACCGGCTTTTTTCGATAGCTACGCCGCCGAACTGAAGAAGCATTTCGAGATAACGGCCTTCCGGCCCGCCCTCAACCAGTTCGCCTGCATCTTTGTCGATATCACCGACCGTAAGCGGGCGGAGGAAGAACTTCAACAAACCCTTGATAGTCTCAGGAAGGCCGTCAGCACGACCATTCAGGTCATGGTGTCCGCTATCGAGGTAAGAGATCCTTATACCGCAGGTCATCAAACCCGGGTTGCAAAACTTGCCCAAGCTATTGCCGCCGAGATGGGATTCCCCCAGGAGAAGATCGACGGCGTTCGCTTGGCCGGTTCCATCCACGACATCGGAAAACTGTCCGTCCCGGCGGAGATATTATCCAAGCCCACAAAGCTGACTAAGATCGAGTTTTCCCTGATTCAAGAGCATGTCCAAAGAGGATTCGAGATTCTTAAAGACGTGGAATCTCCCTGGCCGCTGGCGGAGATTGTCCTCCAGCACCATGAGAGGAAGGATGGCTCGGGCTATCCAAGAAATCTGAAAGGGGATGAAATTATGATGGAGGCCCGCATCCTCAGCGTAGCCGACGTCACGGAGTCTATGGCCTCTCACCGACCCTATCGCGCCGGTCTGGGAATTGACGCCGCCCTGGAGGAGATTGAGAACAATCGAGGGATTCTTTATGATGCCGAAGTGGTTGATACCTGCCTCAGATTATTTCGGGAAAGGGGCTTTCAACTGTAAGGAACCTGATTTCAAGTCGGGATAATCTGGGGACTCCATCCTAGTTTCTTTGCAATAAGCCAAGCTTATGGCAACTGGAGGTTCGCGAGGTGATAAAGCTCAGCGGCACAGACTTCGATAGAGCAGTAAAACGGGCCATCGATCGCATCCCAAAGGAAATTCGCTCCCGCCTGGATAATATCGTGATTTCCGTCCAACCACGTCCATCCCGTGACATGATCAGAGAACTCGC
>Ga0172379_10002989_pt1 | contig 28139 bp, 19 predicted proteins | sample GrowelOW334metaG_FD_119756 | JGI IMG/M metagenome (GOLD analysis project Ga0172379, IMG submission 119756) | Groundwater microbial communities from an aquifer near a municipal landfill in Southern Ontario, Canada - Groundwater well OW334 metaG | ecosystem: Environmental > Aquatic > Deep...
ATATCACGCTTGCGCCTTCTTCGAATCCTTATGAGCAGTCCTCAGCGCTAAGATGATGGACAGCACGGAGAGAACCATGAACGACGCGGAAATCGGCCGAGTCAGCAGCACGGACCAGTCGTTGCGGGAAACCAGCAGAGCGCGATTCAAATTATCTTCCGCCATCGGACCGAGTATTACTCCTAACACGAGAGGCGCGCCGGGATAGCCGTATTTCTTCATGAAAAATCCGATGACGCCGAAGATAAGCGCTACCAGAACATCGTACAGCTGGTTGCCCAAGGAATACGCGCCGATCACGCAAAGCACCATGATGACGGGCATTAGTATTTTGTTCGGTATCCGCAGAATTTGCGGAGAGAATTTGGCGCATAAGAGACCGAAGCCGAGCATGAGGAACTGGATGACGAGCATGCCGGAAAAAATCGCGTAGACGACATTCGCGTGCTCGACGAAAAGGAGCGGGCCCGGTTTTACGCCGATAAGGATCAACGCCCCGAGCATGACGGAAGTCACCACGTCGCCCGGAACACCGAGCGTCAGCATCGGTATGAGGGCTCCGCCGGTGGTCGCGTTATTGGCCGATTCGGGCGCGGCCACGCCTTCTATCATCCCGGTACCGAACTTGTCTCCGTTCTTAGACCAGCGCTGAACCACGTTGTACGCCAGGAAACAGGCAATCGCGCCGCCGGTGCCGGGGACAATGCCTATGAATACGCCGATTATGGAACCGACCGTCACGGCCATCGTGATCGCTTTCATATCCGCGAAGGTTGGAATGATTCCCTTTATTTCCTGAACGACTATTTGGCCCGCTTTCTTGATTTCCTGAGATTCGGATAAAACCTCCGATACGGCGAATACGCCGATCAATACCGGCAAAAGAGCGAAACCGCCCATGAGGTAGGTATTTCCGAAGGTGAAGCGATTTACACCGACGATGCCGTCAATGCCCACGGTGGAGACGAGAAGACCGAACCAGCCGGCGATGAGTCCTTTAACGAGGCTCTTGCCGGAGGAACTCGCCATGATGGTGAGGCCGAAAACCGAGAGGGAAAAATAGTCCGCCGCTTGGAATTTAAGCGCGACTTTCGCCAGCTGCGGGGCGATGAGTATCAGGCAGATACTGCTCACCATACCGCCGATAAAGGACGCGACGGTGGAAATCCCGATCGCCTTTCCCGCTTTTCCCTGTTGACACAAGGGATAGCCGTCCAAAACCGTTGCGGAAGCCGACGGAGTTCCCGGCGTCCGCAGCAGAATGGCCGAGATCGACCCGCCGTACATCGCGCCGCAAAAGAGACCGCAGAGCATGACCAGCGCGGTATCCGGCGGGAGCCGGTAAACCAGCGGAAGAAGCAGGATTATGCCCATCGATCCGGTAAGACCGGGAATCGCGCCGATTATTATGCCGAGCACTACCCCGAAAACCATTAAGCCGAAGGTGAGCGGTTGGAATACCAGCACGAAACCTTGCAGAAGATTGCCGATCATCTAAGACCTCCGGATTGGTTAGAACAGGGAGAATCGGGGAAGAAGAACCTGGAATAACGAAACGAATACGAAATATACGACGAGCGTCACGCCTACGCTCACCGCGATCGTGCTCTTCCAATTCCGGTTGCCGAAGTGGTAGATGGCCGCGGCTAGGAAAACCGGAGTCGTAATGAGGAAGCCGAGATACCGCATGGATTGGATATAGATAAAAGACATAAGAACCAACGCGAATACGCGGAGTATCGATTTCCAGGGGACCTTCCCTTGAGCTTTCGGAAATCCCTTCAAAACGCTTTGAAGCGAGAGTATACCGCCGAGGATGCACAAACCGATCGCTATGACCCGCGGGTAATCTCCCGGCCCGATGCCGATGGGCACTTTAAGCATCTTGCCCGCTATCACATACGCGAAGATACCCAACGCGAAGATCCCCGCGCCGGTCCAGAAATCGATCATTCTAGTGTCTTTCACGAGAAGCTCCCTTACACGAAAACATCTTCGCGATGGAAAAAAATCAGCCGCTCCATAGGGCGGAGCGGCTCAGTTATAATTACTTACTTGTAGCGGTCGCCGAATTTCTTTTCCTTGATCAGGGTCTCATAACGTTTGTCTTCTGTTTTTACGATTTCACCGAATTCCGCGCCGGACTTATAGGATGGAATAGCGTTGAGTTCCTTCATCTTCGTGACGAACTCGGGATCCTCCATGCACTTCTTAAAAATATCGTGCAGTTTGGCGACGATTTCCGGAGGCGTTTTCGGCGGAGCGACAATACCGCGCCACTGGTCCAGCACGAGGTCAGTCCCCTGCTCTTTTGCGGTGGCTACGTTCGGGAAGGTATCGAAGCGCTTATCTCCGAAAACCGCCAGAATCCTCAATTGCCCGGCCTGGGCGTTGGAAATGCCCTCCGGAGCGATATTCATCGCCGTATCGACCTGTCCGCTCATCAATCCGGTGACGGAGGGGCCGCCGCCTTGGAACGGCACGTGCAGGAACGATACGCCGGCTTTATCCTCCAGCAGCAGAGCCGCCATGTGGTTGCCGCCGCCGGGACCGGCGTTGCCCATGGTTATTTTGCCGGGGTTCGCCTTGGCGTCCGCGAGGAATTCTTTCAAATCCTTCCATTTCGCGTCGGCCCGCACGTTCAGATAATTGCTCGCGACCACAACCTGCATGACCGGCGTGAAAGTGGTCGCGGTGAAAGGTACCGTGCTCATGTGGGTTTTGATTATATGGGCAACGTTCCAATGCATGACCGAATAGCCGTCGGGTTTTGCCTGCATGAATTCCGCGATGCCCGGAACGCCGGCAGCGCCGGGAACATTTTTGATGACCAGAGGCTGGCCGTTCGCATATTTCGGAAACACCGCGGCCAAGGCCCTGAACACTAGATCAGCGCCACCTCCGGCAGCCCAAGCGACAACCGCTTCTACCGGTTTATCCGGAAAAACAGCCTTCTTCTCGGACGCGCCGCCGGCCAGAACGAAGCCCGCGCTCAGCAGACACAATAGAATCGCCGATACAGTTCGTTTCATGCTTCCCTCCTCTATTTCTTCAGGGACTAAGCCCCGCGATCACAACTCTAAAATGGCAGGTCTTCTGAAGATATATCCGGCGCGCTTCATGGTCAGGACTGGAAAATTCACCGGTTCCGAAATGATGACCGGGCCCGATGAGGTCGCCAACATCGTATCTTCGCTTTTCGTGCCGGTGATCGAAGGATTCCAGGCGAAACCCTGGTTCTCCCGAACGATTTCCTTGGTTGAAGAGACGGCCTTATAATCCCGGCCGAAATAGCCGATTGAACCGCCCTGGTGATGCAGCTTGTATTCTTCCGGGTATCCTTTTTCCGCATACGCGGCGAGGCCGGCCTCGAAAGCCTCCGATGCGGGACGCCCCGGAACCGTCGCGGCCATCATCGCGGAGTCGACGTACACATTGTCTTCATAAATCTTTTGTAGGGCCGCCGGGACCTTGCCGAATTGAACGAAGCGGGTTATCGAGACGATGAGCCCTCCCCGCCGGGAATTCACGCTGATCATGGCCCGCTTGTCTATTTTTTTTGCCGTTGCCACCGGATGGCGGAACTGGGAAATTCGTTCGTCGGACGCGCAAAAGGCGATGATGAAGTCCATGCCCTGAACCCATAAGCGCTCGGCAAGCCTGCCGATCACCGCGTATTCCGTATCACCGGGACGGATGGTTCTCGCGGTGTCTTCCGCGGCGAGCGCGGTAAGGCGCCCTTGTTCCTTGTAGCGCTCCACTTCCCAGGACGTCAGCGAATAACGCAACGGATTGATCTTACCGGAAATATCCGTCGCGCCGGACAAACCATGGTCCGCCCCGATGGACTTACCCGCAAGGGAAGCGACGATGGCCGCTTCTTTATCCTCGTACCAGGGAAAGCTTTTTATCTCATAGCCCTGTTCCGTGAGCTTCTCTTCCTTTTCCATGCGGGGCGCTTCAATATTGCTGCAGACGACGTATTCTTTGTTAGCGGTTATAAGAATACCGGCGACCCCTATTTCCGTCGCAAGTCCTACGATGTTGTAGCATCCCCCGCTTATCCACGCAAAATTGGAACTTCGTTTGAGGTATATTCCGTCGAGCTTCATTTCCTCGAGGAGCTTCCGTACACGGGACTTCTTTTCAGCAATCTCTGGGGATGAAAACATAAGCGCTCCTTGACAAAGCTATGAACTTTTCATAATGTTATGTCGTAAGACGTCTGTTGTCAAGAAAAATACCATACGAGCGAGGGAATCATGCGCGTGCTTTTTATCGGAGGAACGGGAAATATCTCGACGGCTTGTACGCATCGGGCGCTTGAGAGAAACATGGAAGTTTTCCACCTTAATCGGGGAAACCGTCCGGAGAAAATTCCCGCCGGAGTGCGGTCGCTGAACGCGGATATCCGCAAACCGGAAGAGGTTCGGCGCGCGCTTTCAAATCACCGGTTTGACAGCGTCGTACAATTCCTTGGATACCGACCCGAGCATATTGAAGCGGACGTCGGCCTTTTTGAAGGCGTCACGGAACAATACGTTTTTCTCAGTTCCGCCTCGGCGTATCGTCGGCCGTCGCGTTTCCCGATCATCACCGAGTCGACGCCTCTGGCCAATCCGTATTGGGAGTATTCGCGCCTGAAAATCGCCTGCGAGGAAACGCTGATCCGTCTCGGCAAAGAGAAGGACTTTCCATACACCATCATCCGCCCATCGCATACCTATGATGACGGATGGATACCCTCGTGCTTCGGCTCCGCCGACTTCGGCATCGCCTGGCGCATGCTTGCGGGCAAGGAAATTGTTGTTCCCGGAGACGGGCAAAGCCTCTGGACCTTAACCCACGCATCGGATTTCGCGAAGGGGCTGGTCGGACTTCTCGGAAATCCCTCCGCCTTGGGAGAGGCTTTCCATATCACCTCGGATGAGGCTCTCACCTGGGATACGATACATTCGACCATCGGCGCCGCTTTCGGCGTTACGCCTAAGCTGGTCCATATACCGTCGGACTACATCGCCCGCATCGCGCCGGAACGCGCCGCCGGACTTCTGGGCGACAAAGCGACGAGCGCGATTTTCGATAATTCCAAGATCCGGCGCTTCGTGCCCGATTTTCGGCCGGCGATCGGTTTCTCGGAGGGCATCCGCCGATCGGCGGCATGGTACGACGAGCATCCGCAATTGAAAGTCCCGAACGCGGCGGTGAACGAAGAGCTTGATAGGATTCTGGGGTATTGGGCTAAGGCAGTCGCTTTGACGGAAAGGGCGAACGCTTAAAGGGCCGCTACTTGCCGCGCCGCCGAAAAAGGCTCATAAGCGGTTTGACGCTGATACCATGGAGAAGGATTGAGAGCGTGACTACAATCAGCGTCATCCGTATCAGTTCCAAAGCCAGCGATTCCGGCAATCCGTTTTGGATAGCGTACATCAGATAGTAGAGAGAACCGATCCCGCGCACGCCGAACCAGCCGGTCATAGCGCGTATCTTCAACGAGGTGTGAGTTCCCAACAAACTGACCAGAGCGCTTATCGGGCGTGCGACGACGAACAGGAACAGAGCCAAACCCGCCGCTTTCCAACTCCACGAGTCGAGAAACAGCGTGCCGCCGATCAGGAGAACCAGGACCACTTCCGAAAGCCTTTCGAGTTGCTCCTTGAACACCAGCGACCCTTCGCTCACTGTTTGCGGCGGTTCCGGATCTGGCTGCGCGTTTGCGTGCGTGCGTACGGATTTCTGGGACGCGCGTACATCGATCGCGTCTTGAGAGGCTTTTGCCAATGCCGACTCCGTCTGGCGCAGCGCCACGGCGGCAAAGAATACGGCCAAGAACCCCCAAGCGTTTACCATTACCGACAAACCGTACACGACGCCAATCAGCCCGAGACCGAGAAAGTCGTCCATCAGTTGCTGCCTATGCGGTTTACTGCGCAGCTTCCACCCGAGCCGAGCCAGCGTTACGCCCCCGACGACGCCGATAGCTATGCCTGCCAGCGTAGCCCACAAAACATCGACCAATAACCAGCGCAGTCCAAAATCGCCGAGCTTATGCAAACCCAACAGCCCCATCCCCAGCATCACGAACGGGAAAGCGCTGCCGTCGTTCATGCCGGCTTCGCAGGTTAGGGTAAAACGCAGCTGGTCATGGTCTCCGGGATGACGGATTTGTACATCAGTAGCCAGTACCGGATCGGTCGGCGCGATGATCGCTCCTAACAAAACGCCCGCGCCCAACGGTAAACCCAAGATAAAGTAAGAAAAGGCGGTGACCATCGCGACGGTGATAGTTATGGATACCGTTGCCAAAAGAATCGGCGCGCGCCAGCGGGTAAAATTGAACGGTACGGGCATTTTAACGCCGGCGGAAAACAGGGAAATCAACACAGCTATTTCGGTAAGCGTTTCCAGCAGCGCGGATTCCTTGAGCGGATTGAAATGGAATAAATCGAGCGCGGTGGGACCGACCAGAACTCCGACCGCCAGATATATTATGGCAGAGGTGATCGGCAAGCGTTTGAGGATGGTAACGGTAAGCCCCATGACCAACAATAATCCGCCTACGAGAATGAACCATTGGGCGCTATTCATGGGCAAGTTTCGAAAAGGCAGACGTCATGCGGATCGCCTTAAATCGGCAGAGGCTTTCGCAGACTCCGCAGCCGATGCAGAGCTCGGGAACTACGCGGGCCTTTTTCCCGTCCATGACGACGGCGTCACAATGCGCCGGTTTAAGGCAAGCCCCGCAAGCCGTGCAGAGAACGGGGTCGATAACAGCCTGACCGTTTGAAAATTCGAGACTTCCCGACGAGAGATGGGGAAGAGCGAGACCGACGATATCCTCGTATGAGCGGTAACCTTCTTCTTCCAAGAACTTCTCCATCCCGGCGAGAATTTTCCCGATAGCCTCAAAGCCGCGCCACATTGTCGCGGTGCAGACGCCGACTGAAGACGCGCCCCACATCATCATTTCAACGGCATGTTCCCAAGCGTCCACACCGCCCGAAGAGGTCAACGGAACCTGAACGCGGCCGGCGACCTGCGCGGTGACCTTGAAGGTGCTGTAGCGTATCGCGGAACCGGTTATCGCCCCGAACGCGGTTCCACTCATGAGCGGGTAAAGCGGTTTACCGCCGTGACGTATGTCCACCGGGGGCAGCGCGAGCGAGGGCCCGCCGACAAGAGACAAACCGTCGGCGCCCGCCTTAACGCATTCTTCAGCGACCCGCCCGATATCAAGGGCTGTCGGCGTCAGTTTGGGGATTACGGGGATAGAACAATTGTCCTTTACGATTTTGACGATCGCGGCGGCGAGGCGAGGATTCTGCCCGGTCAACGCCCCGCCTTCAGCTTCCTCTTCAGAAAAACCGAGTTCCTTCTTCCCAAGGCCGAAATTCGGACAGCAGAGGTTAATCTCAAGTCCGTCCGCTCCCGCCGCCTCGAATTTACGGGCGAGAAGGCCGTAGGAGTCAAGTTCCGCTTCCTGGCTGGAAAAATTGACCAAAATCTTGAGTTTCGTTCTCTTCTTTCCCACTTCGATCAAGCGGAGCCCTTCTTCAAGAGTTAGCCTCTTGTCCGAAGGGAAAATCATGACTTCCTCGGGACGCGAATAGCAACGGAGACAGCCCTCCGATTTCTGCTTCGTCATGACGTGCTTGATGCTTACGGCCGCGGCTCCATATTTCTCGGCGGCCTCAAGTTGTTCGATCTTTGCCGTCGTCGGCCCGGCGGCGATGATGAGGGGGTTCTTGAAAGCGATTCCCGCAAAATTCATTTAGAAACCATCAGAATATCCGTGATCGAGCCGTCGGCGATTTCCGCGGCGAACGCGAAGGTTTCGGCAAGCGTGGGATGGGGGTGGATGGTAAGGGCGATGTCTCGGAAATCCGCTCCCATTTCAAGAGCAAGCACCGCTTCGGAAATAAGCTCCCCTGCGTTCTCACCAACGATGCCCGCGCCGAGTATTCTTCCGGTTCCGATGTCGAACAGGGCCTTGGTGAAACCTTCGGAAGCCAGCGCGCTTAACGCCCGGCCGCTTGCGGCCCAAGGGAACTCCGCCCGCTTGTACGCGATGCCCTTCTCCTTCGCTTCCCGTTCCGTGAGTCCCATCCAGGCTAGTTCGGGGTGGGTATAGGCGACGGAGGGAATAGTGAGGGGCGTAAAAGCCGCTTTGTGCCCGGCGATGACTTCCGCGGCGGTCTTACCTTGATGGGTGGCCTTATGGGCCAGCATAGGTTCGCCGGTAACGTCGCCGATAGCGTAAATTCCCGGAACGGAGGTTTCCATCCGCTCGTTCACCGAGAGGATAGCCCGTTTATCGATTTCAAGGCCCGCTTTTTCCGCCTGGATGGAGTCTCCGTTGGAACGGCGCCCCACCGCCACCAGTAGCGCGTCGTACTCCTTGACCATCTCGGCGCCGCTACCCTTCATGGTCACTGAAAGTCCGCCCTTGCCTGCGACCACTTTCGTCACCTGCGTGGAAAGGAAAATATCGGCGAACTCTTTTTTCAGCTTTCGGTAGAGTGGTTTGACCAGATCGGCGTCGGCCGGAGGAATCAACTGATCCTTCATCTCCACTACCGTGATCTCGGAACCCAGCGCATGGTAGACCGTGGCCATTTCCAGCCCGATGATCCCGCCGCCGATGATCAAAAATCGTTTGGGAATTGTCTTGAGAGCAAGAGCGTCCGTGGAATCCCAAATCCGCTGATCGTCGGGCAGATCCGGTAGGCGGAAAGGCCGCGAGCCGACGGCTATGATCAGATTCCTGAAGGGTACGGACACGGGCCCCGCGCTCGTCTCTACCGAAAGCGTCCGTTTATCGGCTAGAGTTCCCTTGCCGCGCAGGATCCGGACCTTCCGGGCCTCGGCAAGCGCCGATAGACCAGTGGTCAGTTTTCCCACCACGTCGTCCTTATGGGCGGCCAAGGCCGACAAGTCCACTTTGGGCGGAGAGAAGGACAGGCCCTTCCCCTCGAAATGACGCGTTTTCTCTATAAGGCCCGCGGCGTGGAGCAGAGTTTTGGAGGGAATACAGCCGACATTCAGGCATACGCCCCCCAGCCGATCGTCCTGTTCGACGATCATCACCGAAAGTCCCAAATCCGCCGCCCTGAAGGCGGCGGTATATCCGCCGGGTCCGCCCCCAAGCACTACCACATCAACAGCATCAAAATCGGACATGAAGCTCGCCTCCTGGGGCGTCGTCTATAAAAGAGTCTTGCGCATATCACCGATAAGTTCCGCCAAATACCTGGTGAACGCGGCTCCGGTAGCTCCGTCTATCACCCGGTGGTCGTAGGAAAGTGAGAGGGGCAGCATTTGCGCGGGAACGAACCGCTCGCCGTCCCAAACCGGTTCGACGGCGATTCTGGAAAGCCCGAGAATGGCGACTTCCGGCGCGTTGACGATGGGGGTGAAGGCGGTGCCGCCGATTCCCCCCAGGCTTGAAACGCTGAAGCTCGCTCCGGAAAGATCATCGCTTTTCAGCTTGCCCGCGCGAGCCCGTACGCTCACCTCTTCAAGCGCAAGCGCGATCGCGCGGACGCCCAACGTATCGGCCGCCTTGATCACGGGGACTACAAGCCCCTGATCCGTGGCCACAGCCACCCCGATGTTATAGTACTTCTTGCGGATGATTTTCGCCCCGGACGGATCGAGCGAGGAGTTGAAATCCGGGTAGGCCTTCAGGGCAGAAACAAGGGCCTTGATGACGAAAGGCAGTATGGACAGCTTCGGCCTTCCTTCCTCTTTGCGCCCGTTCAATTCCTTCCGGAACTCCTCCAAGGCGGTCACGTCGGCCTTGTCGAACTGGGTCACCAGGGGAATACCCACCCAACTGCGGTGGATATGGGGGCCGGACACTTTTTTGATCCGGCTTAAAACCAACTCCTCAACCGGACCGTAAACCGAATAGTCTTCCCCCGGAATGGGGGGCAGAGAGAACGCGCCTCCCGCTGCGACCGGAGCCCCGCCGGAAAAGGCTTGTTTGACCAGCGCCTGGACGTCTTCCCGAAGGATGCGGCCTTTCGGACCGGTGGCGGTGACCAAGCCCAGCTGTACGCCCAACTCCCGCGCGTACAGCCGTACCGACGGAGTGGCGTGATACGCGCCGACGTCGGCTGCCGCGCCTATGGCAGTCGCCGTGTCGGCCGCGGCGGCTATGGGCGGCACCGAGGCGGCAGGAGGCTTTTCGGCTGCCGCCGGAGCTATTTTCACGGAAGCGGCATCAGATGCCGGGGGCGCGGCTTCCACGGCTTCGGCAACGGAAGCTGGTTTTTGCGCGGCCTTTTCCGGGACGGCGGCTTCGGCTTCCAGGAGCAGGATGGGATCGCCTTGCGAAACCTTGCTTCCCGCGGCAACCAGGACCTTCACCACTTTTCCCGCGGCGGGGCAGGGAATATCCATCACCGCCTTATCGGTTTCAAGGGAGATCAAGGGAGCGTCCTTGGCTACCTGGTCGCCGGGAGAAACATAGACCTCCAGAATCGCCACGTCTGTGTGTTTTCCGATATCCGGTACTTTTACTTCCAGTTCAGGCATGTTCACTCCTACACCGAGAGCGGATTGGGCTTATCCGTCGGAATCTTGTATTTTTTGATCGCTTTCGCGACTTCATCCCGTGAAAGTTCCCCTTCGGCGGACAAACCGGACAGGGCGGCCAAAACGATGTAGTACCGATCGACCTCAAAGAAGGACCGGAGGGCCTCCCGGGTATCGCTACGGCCGTAGCCATCGGTCCCGAGAACCGTGAGGCGGTTGGGGACCAGACGCCTGATCTGCTCGGGATACGCGCGCAGGTAATCGGTGCTGATGACCGCCGGTCCCTTATGCCCTTTCAGCTGTTCGGTAACCCAGGGGACTTTCGGCGTATCCGTAGGATGCGTCATATTCCAACGCTCGGCTTCCGTCCCGTCGCGGTGCAGCTGATTGATGCCCGGAACGCTCCAGATATCGGAATCGATGTTGAAATCCTTCTTCAAAAGCTCCGCGGCCGCGATCACCTCACGGAAAATAGTGCCGCTGCCCAGAAGCTGGACTCGTTTCCCCTTCCCTTCCGCCGCCTTGAAAAGGTACATGCCTCTCTTTATCCCTTCCTCGGCACCAGCGGGCATCGCCGGGTGGGTATAGTTTTCGTTCATCAGCGTGATGTAGTAGTAGACATCCTCGCCGCGGACATACATCCGGTCAAGGCCGTCCTGGATGATCACCGCCAGCTCGTAGGCGAACGTGGGATCGTAGGCGACGCAGGTGGGCATCGTAGCCGCAAGAAGGAGTCCGTGGCCGTCCTCATGCTGAAGGCCCTCGCCGTTGAGCGTGGTCCTTCCCGCCGTGGCTCCCAGGAGAAAGCCTTTGGCACGGCTGTCTCCCGCCGCCCAAGCCAGATCGCCGATGCGCTGGAAGCCGAACATGGAGTAATACGCGTAGAAGGGGATCATGGATTTTCCGTAGGTGGAATAGGCGGTCCCGGCGGCGATCCAAGAGGAGAAAGCGCCCGCTTCGGTGATTCCCTCCTCCAAGATCTGCCCTTTGGCGTCTTCCCGGTACCACATCAGGGAATCCGCGTCTTGCGGTTCGTACAATTGGCCTTTCGGCGCGTAGATACCGAGTTGTTTAAACAGACCTTCCATGCCGAAGGTACGCGCCTCGTCGGGAATGATCGGGACAATCCGTTCGCCGAGACTTTTATCGCGAATCAATATGGTCAATAGCCGAACGAAGGCCATAGTTGTGGACAGCTCGCGCTCACCGGAAGAGTCGGTTAGCGCTTTGAAGGCCGACAGCTCGGGGATCTTCAGTTTTTCCGTTTCTTTTCTCCGCCAAGGGACCGGACCGCCCATAGCCTTACGCTGACGTTTGATGAAATCGTCCTCGGGGCTTCCCGCCGCGGGCCGGATGAACGGCAGGGCTTCCAGTTCTTCGTCTTTCAAGGGTACATGGAAATGGGTCCGGAACTCCTTGAGTCCCTCGATATCCAACTTCTTCTGATTATGGGTCCCCATAGCGGCTTCGCCCTCTTTGCCCATCCCGAAGCCTTTGACGGTCTGCGCCAGAATGACTGTGGGTTCTCCCGTATGCTTCACGGCTTCCGAATATGCCGTGAAAACTTTCCAGGGGTCGTGACCGCCCCGGGACAGCTGCCAAAGCTCGGCGTCGCTCTTATCCTTGACCAGCTCCTTCAGTTCCGGATCGGAATCGAACAATTTTTGACGGAAATATTCAGGACCTCGGGAACGGAGAGTTTGGAATTCACCGTCCACCATGGTGGAGAATTTCTTGAGCAGAAGGCCTTTCACATCCCGCTTCATAATCTCATCCCAGCCGGAACCCCAGATCAGCTTGATGACGTTCCAGCCGGCGCCTCGGAACGCGCCTTCCAATTCCTGGATGATTTGGCCGTTGCCCCGAACCGGACCGTCCAGGCGCTGGAGGTTGCAGTTGACCACGAAAATCAGGTTGTCCAGGTTTTCCCGAGCGGCCAGGGACAGCGCGCCCCGGGATTCCGGTTCGTCGGATTCCCCGTCCCCCATGAAGGTCCAGACTTTCCGGTTTCCCTTGGGAATCAGCCCTCTGGCTTCCATGTAGCGCATGAACCGGGCTTGATATATGGCCATGAGAGGGCCTAAACCCATGGAAACCGTGGGGAATTGCCAGAATTCCTTCATCAGCCACGGATGAGGATAGGAAGAAAGTCCGTTTCCGCCTATTTCTTTCCGGAAATTTTCAAGTTGCTTTTCCGTCAGCCGTCCTTCCACGAACGCACGGGCGTACATTCCGGGTGACGAGTGACCCTGGAAAAAAATGAGGTCGGCGCCGCCTTCCGCCTCGGGACCCTTGAAAAACCAGTCGAACCCGACTTCGTAGAGAGCCGAAGACGACGCGAAGCTGGCGATATGACCGCCAAGGTTTCCCGTCTTGTTCGCTCGGGCGACCATAGCCATGGCGTTCCAACGAACATAGGCGGACACATTCCGGGCGATAAGCGAATCCGAAGGCATAGTCGGCGTATCATCGGGAAACACCGTATTGCCGTACACGGAAATGATGCCGGGAGAAGTTGCGACGCCTCGCGACCGAGCCCGATCGGTCAGAACCGTCAACAAATAATCAGTTTTTTCGTTCCCTTCCCTGGAGACCACACCATCCAGGGACTCAAGCCAGTCACGGGTCTCCAGCGGATCCTGATCATTATATGAACTCGGCATTCTTCCTCCTTTCGGAAATCCGAAGGTTCTGCAAAGACAACTATAAGCGTAATTAGCGGGTGAATCAAAAGGAAATATGAGTCGCTACTATTTTTTCCGGAGCGCGAGCCGACTTTCGTGAAAACATGTGCCGCCGGAAGTAGTATGGATACTATCTTCGGAGGAAAGAAATGAAAAAGGTGTTACTCATTCCAATTATTTTGTTATCCATCGCCGCTTATGCGCAAGATGAAAAAAAAGCCGGTATGCGGAAGAGTGTCGGAGGTATTGATTTCGTCTACTGTCCTGCCGGAAGTTTTATGATGGGAACCGCGATTCCTCCAGCGGATTATGAAAATGAAAGCCCGCGTCATAAGGTAGCTCTTGAGGCATTCTGGATCAGTAAATATGAAATTACGCAAAGCCGATATGAGTCGGTGAAAGAAGAAAACCCGAGTTCTTTCCCGGGAAACGCGGAAAATCCCGTGGAAAAGGTTAGTTGGTACGACGCGGTCGAATTCTGTAATGAACTAAGCGTAAAATCGGGAATATCTCCTTATTATAGCATCAATAAGAGCGAAACCGATCCGAATAATCACAATAAGTTCGATAAGGTTAAATGGATCGTAAATGAAAATGCCGGGGCTGGAGGGTTCCGGCTTCCGACGGAAGCCGAATGGGAATACGCCTGCCGAGCGGGAACGGAGACAATATACTACTGGGGCAATCAAAAAGACGCGTCGACAATTTCGACCTATGAAGTATGCGAAATAAACAGCTGGAAAAAAGGTGAAAACCATCCTGATTACGGGACTCACGCGGTGGGGACAAAAAAACCGAATGCGTGGGGAATATTCGATATGAGCGGGAACGTAAGCGAATGGTGCTGGGATTGGTTTGATGAAAAGTTCTATGCCGCATCACCGCGAAAGAATCCCAAAGGGCCTATAGCCGGCGAGGACAAGGTAGTACGAGGCGCCTCGTGGTTTTTCGGCGCGGCCGAGATGCGCTCCGCGCTACGCGCAAGAACATATCCGATAAGCCGGTTCGATAAAATCGGCATACGGGTGGTACTTTCCAACGTGAACTAATTAGTCACCACCGGGAATCCGAATTTCGCGTAAATGTTATCCCTGTCCACGGTCGGATGCTGCTGAGCCTCGGGGTCGAGTTGCCGCACCAGCTTGGGTACGGCGTCTATAACGTACGCGCGCAGCTCATCGGTGCTCAATAAACCGTTTTTATCCCTATCCGCGGCGGACTCCCGAAAAGCTTGGAGTATCGAATACGTGAAAGCCCCCTGATTCCAAGCATCGGATTCAAGCGATGCTTCGTTTCCGCGGCTGGAAGAAAAAACGATGGACCCGCTTCGCCTCGCCAAGTCATTGTAGATCCAGCGGTCGCGTTGAGTGCTTATTTTCGCGATCGCCGAGGGGATAACGGAAAGACCGCGAGTACTTTCCGGAGAGAGCGTCCGCGCCGATAATCCTTTGGTATTCAGCGCCTGAGCAAGACGCTGATTGGATTCATCGGCCTCACCCGATTCGCAGGTATCCATCAGGAACAACTTCTGCCGAGGCGCGATGCCTTGAAGAAGGTCTTCGATAGTGTCAAAATCCGCCGCCGTATTTGCAATATCAGAGAGCTTGGCATCAGCCGTGACATAATAGTAAGTCCGGCCGCCTGCCGCCGTCGGGGCAGATCCCGATCCGGAGACTTGAATCCCATGACCGGAAATGAAGAGCACGAACGTATCGTCGGGATGGGCCTCCTTGAGAAAGTCTTTCGCGGCAACTATCGCGGATCGGGTAACTTTATCGTCCGTAAAAACACGGGTAAATACTTGGCCATAACTTTTCCCGGCCATGCCCTTATACAATTCCTCTAGCGATAGCGCATCCTTCGCGGCATATTTTAAATCTCGAATATTGGAGTCCGCGTAATCGGAAACGCCGAAAGCCAGATAATAGAGATTCGGTGGAGCATCACCTGTCCAGGTAAAAATCCGATTTGCCCTAAAGCTTTCGGTTCCCCCCGAGTCCATACAGGATACTTCGATTTTATTATTGCCCTGAGTCAGTTCGATCCGTTCGGTTAGCGATACCACGTTCCCGGCCAATGCTTTTCCCGCCGTTCCGAAAAGCGGCACGTCGTTTACATAGACTTGATACCGAGTCAGCGGCTTTCCCTCAGCGCTGAACGAAAGGCTGAGATCGACGAATTTTCCATTCCTGCTTGTCGTGTCCTGTTTTGCCTGGACGATCGCAGCGCGGGGAACCTTATAGTCATTGCGTATATCGGTTTCTTTTAATCCCAATTTTCTTAAACGCTTGTGCCAAGCGGCCCGGAACTCCGCGGCCAATTCCGGAGCGCCTCTGGTCCGTTCCACAATGAGGTCGGGGCGATTGTTGAGTACCGCGAACTGATCGATATTCCATACGTCAAGGCCTTTAACCATGGCGACGAATTCGCCGCAGCCGGGACTGCCGTCCCAATAGCCTTCGGGCGTCCAGCTTATCCACTCGCCGGAGACGGAAGATAAAGAGGCGAACAGTTCCATCCCCGTCGCGGTATTCCAAATCCTCATCGTATTGTCGCCCGCTCCCGAACCCGACGCAAGACGAGTTCCGTCCGGGGAGAAGCTCAGTACGGTTACCTTATCGCTGTGTCCTTTCAGGATATGAAGAGTGTTGCCCGTCGCCACGTCCCATATCCTGATCATTTTGTCCCCGGAACCGGAAGCGATTAGGCGACCGTCTCGGGAAAAAGCCAAGGAAATGACTTCATCCCCGTGCCCGCTTAAGGTTTTGATCAGTTTACCCGTTTCCAATTCCCACAATTTGATTGTTCTATCACGTGATCCCGACGCGACCATGGTGTCGTCGGGGGAGACCGCCAACGACAAGATAGAATCTTTATGCCCTTTATATGTGGTTACTCTTTTGGATGATGCGACATCCCATGACAATACCGAATAGGGGGAAGACCCTGCCGCGAATACCCGTTTGCCGTCGCCGCTGAAGGCCACCGCGTTGACGCGAGCCTCGGACGGCAACCCTTTCATGACTTTGACGACTTTTTTATTCCCAATGTCGACGATCGCTACTTGTCCTGAATTGTCGCCGCCGGCCGCCAAGCGACAATCCGGTGAAAACGCTAACGTGTCAAAATGCCCGGGGTAGAATCCCTTAAGAGTTGTTCCGCTCGCGACATTCCAGATTTGTATGTCGGAGAGCCTCAAGGTAAAAATGCTTTTCTCATCAGGAGAGAATACCGCCTTTCTGACGTAGGGAGAAAAAGCGGCGGGATTGAACCGGTCCTTTTCCGCGAAACTCCGCATGGCTTTTCCCGAAACGATATCCCATATTTTCATCCCCCCGTCTTCGGAGGAACTAAGAACCGCAGTCCCGTCGGCCGAAAACTGAACCGCCGTAATCGGCTCGGAGAAGCGTCTCAGAGTCTTTAGTTCGCGCAGGGTAACAGTATCGAAAAGTGATAATTTTCCTCCGCCTGCAACCAAAAAGTCGGACGAAACGGCCAGGGCATAGAGATTACCGATTTTGGAGAACGTATCTTTGGAGGTCGAAAGGTCATACTTATGTAGTCCAGGGGTTCCACCATATGAGATACCGGAAATCGCGCTCTTGTCGTCCGCGGAAAAAAGCAGGCACGTTACCCAGCCGTCGATGCCGCTGATCGTTTTAATCGGCTTGGCGACTTTGACGTCCCAATGCTGAATAGTGTTGCTTTCAGCCGTATAGGAAGCCGAGATAAAAGTATTGCCGCCGGACGAGAACGAGAGGCTTGTTATCGATCCGGGAGGAGGACTGAAGACCTTTATGGTTTTTCCGGAGCCGACGTCCCATAGACGAATGGTTCGGTCTTCGGTCCCGGAGAGGAGCGTCTTCCCGTCGGGACTAAAAGCCACCGCACCCATCAAATCCTTATGCCCTTCAAGATTCCGTATGACCTTCCCCGTTTGGAGGTCGATGATTTGGATGTTACCTTCCCTCATCCCGGCGGCAAGGTAACGCCCATCGTTTGAAAGCGCCGAACGCCATCCCATAATATCGATGGTTTTCAGAATCCGGCCGGTAGCGGTTTCCCGTTTGCGGTAACTCCCATAAGAATACGTCATGAACCAGCTATCGTCCGGACCGAAAGCGACCCACATGATGGCGCCCCCGTTGTCTGAAAGTGAGTTAATCAACTTTCCGGTATCGACGTCCCAGAGTTTTACGGAGGCGTCTTGGGATCCCGACAGAATCAAGCGGCCGTTATGAGAGACGCTGAGCGCCGAGACTTCCCTGGAATGACCTAATTGCACTTGCATCGTAGGTTTGGATGATTGGGACTGACGGGTTTCCGCAAATAGAAAGCCCGCCGCGCTGTATAAAAAAAGGATCATCAAAATCCAGATATTTTTCCTACACATCGCTAACTCCTTTATTTATAACCGCATCCGTCATATCCGCCAAAGCGCGAGCGTACACGCGGGCCGTCTCCCGAATATCGGGAACGGCTACACGCTCAAGCCGGAAACCCACGGCGCCCGGATGCCCGCCGCCATTCGTGATTTTCAGCGCGGCTAAAGCCTCGCGCAGATCGATAGCGGTAAAGGCCTGGCTGCGGCGAAGCCGAAATTGGACGAAGGACGAGCGGGCGAGATCATCGTAATACCCAACAAGACCCATGCAACCGCTCGCTTCGGCAAAGGTGTCCACGAGGGCTTTTGAGACGGCGACCACGGTGTCGTTCCCATACGTCGCGAAAAGGAATCGGGAAGCCTCCTCGTCCAGGACCGCCAAGCGGACGCGACCGATCGATTCCGCGGCTTTCGACATGAAACGGAAACAAGCGTCCTCATCCTGAGAAAGCGCGACCATGGCGCTGAAGACCTGTTCCTTATTGGAGTAGTTGCCGCTCCCTGCCTTGGTCTCCTTGGCGAGCATCCGTTCAAACAGTGAGCTGAAGCGCGCGTAAAACCAGCGTTCCCGCGGCGACTTGAGATAACGGCCCATCTGGGAATCGCCGATCATTCCGGAAAGGATGGCGAGCACGAGGTTTCGGCTCAAAATCTCTTCTATCTGGTAGGCGGCTTTGAGTCCAACGTTATTCTCCATTTTCATGGCCAAGCGCCCTATTATTTCGCAGGTGCTGGAAGCTTCATACACTAAGCGATAGTCGGGATCCCCGAAATAACGGCTGTCGGCTTCCAGGTGATGGTCCAGCTCTATTTTCAATATTGCGGGGTCGGACCGTGATTGGTTGTAGAGTTCCGAATGGTCGATCATCTGGGGCTTGGGGGTGTCCAGCAGAACCAAGGTGGAAAAAGCAGGCAAAGCACCACGCAAAGCGGCCTCGTCCTGGAATATCTCGATGGAATTGTACCGGCAGATATTCAGGAGATAAATAAAATTGTCCTGATTGGAGGAACCAAGGACGATGGCCGCCCGTTTGTTGAATTTGTTCACGATGAGCGCGAAAGCCACCATCGACGAAATGCAGTCCTCGTCGGGATCCTTGTGCCCGATCATCAAGAAAGAATCCCTCTCTTCAATAGCCTTGGCGATATTCGCGATTACGCGATTTTTCCGACTTACGGTCAGGATATCGTGCTTGATTTCCGTCGATTCGCCCAGCTCCACCGTCGTGACCGCGGCGATTGCCGCGACCGACACCCGATCGCGGCCCGCTTCTTTGGCCGCGTACAGAGCCTTATCCGCCTTTTCCTTGAGTTCTTCCGCGTTGGAGGCCGTCGAGGGGAGATGGGCCAGACCGATGGAGCAGCTGATCTTGAGCTCGGGATGTTCAGGGAAGTCGAGAGCGCGCAACGCTGCGCAGACAGCCCCGCACTTACGCTCGGCTTCCGCCGGGGAAGAGGGGATGACGAAGCAGAATTCGTCGCCGCCGTAGCGAACGATGATATCCTCCTCGCTGAATACTTTGCGGAAAGCCTCGGCCGCCTGGAGGATGACGCGGTCGCAGAATTCGGCTCCGTAAGCCGCGTTCATCTTGCCGAATTTATCCAGGTCGAACATCGCGTAGGATAGCTCGGTACGCTCACGACTGGCGCGGGCGACGATGGATTCGAAGGAATCTTCCAGGTAACGACGGTTGAAGAGGCCCGTGGCGGAATCGGTGATGGCGCGCTTGCGGGCGGTATCGCCCCACTGGACCATCTGGGAAAGGAAAGAGCCGGTCTTGACCAAGCGTCCGGCCGCGATCACCAGCATTCGCTCCAGCACGCCGACCGCCGCGTTAGGAGCATCGACAATCAATGATTCAAAGTCGGCGGCCGCGAGGACCAAGCATTCCGTCGTCTCAAGCGCCGTGCAGGTGGCCGAGCGCGGAGCCCGCTCCAGGATGGCCATCTCGCCGAAAAACGCTCCAATTCCTACCCGGGAAAGTTCGATCACCTCACCGTCCTGCGTAGTGACGGTGACGGCGACAAGCCCCGACGCGATCACGAAAAGCTCGGCGCCGCTTTCATTCTCCCGAAATATCGTCTGTCCGGGAAGGAACGAACGCTTGGACATTTTGGTTGAAAAAGTGAGCAGGTCCGTATCGGAAAGGATCGAAAAAATCTCGATTCCACGGAGTACGGCTGTATCCGCGTCGCGGCGAAGCCGTTTTTTCATACAACATCCTCCGGAAACAGAATGAGCGAACCGCCCCGAGAACGGGAAACCAGAGGCAGACCGGAGGATGCCTTGATCAGGGCTTCCGCATCGGTACCATGCTCCGGATAGAGGGCGATACCGATGCTCAAGCGAAGGCGCAGACCGGGATCCCCGGTGAGAGGCGAAAGGTCAATACCCGCGAAGCGCGCTTGAAGGGCGCGCGCCGTTTCAAGCGCGGCGACCCTATCCTTTGCCGGATACATCACCGCCAGCTCATTGCCGTCGTAACGAACGGCGGTGCCTTCCGTACCCACCGCGTGATCCAGTTCGCGGGCCATGAGAACCAAGGCCGCGTCGCCGATTTCGTGGCCGAATCGATCATTGATTTCTTTGAAATTGTCGGGCTTCATCATAAGTAGAGCCAGCGGAGCTTTGAGCATTTTCGGCAAGTTTTCTTCAAGGTAGGCTTTATTGAGAAGGCCGGTCAGCTTATCTCCGTAAACCTGCCGCCTCAGTTCTCGCACCCAGGGCGAGTTTTCCTTAACCAGCGCGTTGGCTTTCCGCGTTCGCCCGGCAATGACCAGGAGAAAGGAACGCAGGATGCGGGCGGCCACCTCGGGCCGTTCGGAAAGCGCGGCCTTAAGACTCGCGCCGCCTGAGGGAAAGGCAAGCAGCGTCGTCGGACCATCGGTGCGGGCGCCCGCGTTGTGCATCGTGCCGGTAAGGAGCTCAAGCTCCCCGAAGGAATCACCCGCGACGAATTCAGCCAAGACTGAATCGTCTCCTGGAGAAAGGATCACGACTGAACCTGAAGCGATGAGGTAGAGCCTATCCCCCGCCGCGCCCGCCTCGAAGATTCGCTTGCCGGCTTCGCAGACGATAAACTCGGATTTTTCAGCAAGGAAGTCCAGTTCGTTTGGTGAAAAGGTAGAGAAAAGCGAAGCTGAAGCCAGCAGCTCCGACGCGGAAGCCGGTCCGGTCCGGCGGTCGTCTTTTTCGATATTGGTTGTAGTCACGATGTCATTCTAGCACGCTGTTTACTCGCGATACAGTCCTTGTGAAAAACCGCCGCAATATCCGCGCATCCAGATCGCGGAAACCGATAGCTACCTAGGCACGCGTACAGTCGCGAGCGTCCCGCCTGCCGCATCGGCGGGACTCAATAGTGTAAACGTACCGTGAAGCTGGGAACAAAGGGTACGGATCAAGAGGAAACCGGTCTTTTCTTGAGGCATCGGCTGCACTCCCTCTCCGTTATCCGAGATGGAAAAAACCAAGTCGCCGGCATCCCTCGCGAATTCGACGACTACCTCCGGCGACCGATGCTTCGACAACCCATGCTGGTACGTGTTGGACACCAACTCGTTCACTATGAGACCGAAAGGAACGGCTATGTCCAACTTGATATTGATCGATTCCAGGTAGACCCGACGCGCAACCGGCTTGATCGCGACGCAGCGGGAACTCTGATGGTAGGCGAGAATTCCTTGTATGTACTGATCAAAAGGCAGGTCGGCGAATTCATTAGCCCCAATCAGCTGTTGGTAGACCAGAGCCATCGAATTGACCCGGCTGTGCAAGAGAGAAAGCAAGGTTTTCGATTCTTCGCTCACCGCCCCATCTCTCTGCAGATTTATGATGCCGGCCAGAACCGCTAGATTATTTTTTACCCGGTGGTTGACTTCTTCAACGAGGATTGACCTCTCATTCAGTTCCTTCTTTAAGGCGCGCTCCCGAGCAATGATTTTCTCTTCCATATCGCTCATTGTACCGCCGAGGAAATCCAATTCGTGTATACCCGTACGCGCCAGCGAATGGACCGATCCCTCAGCTTCCGCGGTCAACCGTGAAAAGTTCGCCAGAGTATTCAAAGCGCGGCTTATTCTTCCGGTAAAATGAAAAGAAAAGACCAAGGTTATGCAGCCGATGAGGAGTATGAGCAGAAAGAACATGGTCTCGGCGGTCCTGGCGGGCAGGAAATATTCGTCTTCGTAGAGACCCGCGCACAACACCAGATTCCAGGGTTCGATATACCTCATAAGGACTATTTTTTTCCGTTCCCGAAGATCTTCGGGATTCTTCCAAAAATAATCGTAGCGGAAAACTTCATCGTTCAAATCCGACTTCAGCCTTCCCCTCAAAGAGGCGATCTCCGCGCCGACCTTTTCCCCCCGGGAATTCACGAATTTCGTAACCTCTACCGCTTCCATCTGAGGATGAAAGACTTCGAAACAAGAAGTTCCCTGTTGGACCGCCGCGCTGATGGCCCATATGTACCCGGTGGATCCGACACGGATCACGGACTCGGATGAATCGCGAGAGACCTGGACGGACACGCGCCCGTTAGCCAGGGTTCGCCGTTCCGCTTCATCCAAATGATCCCACGCCGAGGCGGCCTTACGCACCAGACCGGCGTCGGTAAGCAGCCAGGAACCGTCGGAATTCCTGCTCCCGCGCATCGTGCCCGAAGCGTCGAGGATTGTAGTGTCGGCGAAAACGAGACCGTCGTCGGGCAGCAGGCGTCTGAGCGCGGTCGCGGCTTCATCACCCGTTGCCTGCCCGATTCGAATCCTGGATACCGGACCATTCAGGAACCGCTTCAAGCGCGCGACCGAATCCCTGTCCGGCTGCCGCCCGTCAAAATCGCTGTTCATTTTCAACAACTGCGTCGCGCCGTCCAGGGCATTTCTGATTTGCGCCAGTCCCAAAGCTCTATTGGAGTTACCCGAGTATTCGAAACGCCAAACCAGCAAGGAAGCAAGCAAGGGGATAAGCGTGGCGCACAACAATACCAGAGCGAGTAAACTGAAAATACTCTTACCGTTTTTTTTTCTTTCAACACTCATATTTAACTGCATCGGAGAAAATCTCACGACCTCCAGCGCGCAAGATTGGCAGCCACGAAACCGTCATCGCAGAGCTGCGGATACCCGCGCCGGACGCGGTCTATCTCCTCCAGTTGGCCGGGAGAAAGACATTCGTCGGGACGAAGGCACCAGGTGCCCGAAAGGAGGCCTTGGGAGCGGAGAACTTCGTGGATTCCCGGAATGACGCCTTTGTAGGCGTGCGCCGCGTCGAAGAAAGCGCTGTTCGCGTCGGTCGTCTGCGCGGCCAGGGTGAGGAGTTCTCCGGTCAGCGGTTCGGCGCCTGATTGAACGCGCTTGACCCGTTCGAACAACTCGACCGTCCGCTTTGTCCACACGCTCCAATGGCCGAGCAGCCCTCCGGTAATTCTCGCCCGAATTTCTCCCGCCGCGCCGGCTAGGTGAAAATCGGTCAGCAGGTCGACGAGTATCGTGTCGTCGTTGCCCGTATACAGAGCTACATCGTCCAGACGTCCGGCATCACCGATCGCGCGAATGACGTCGAGCGTTTGGTAGCGGTTGAAAGGCGCCATCTTCACTCCGACAACGTTATCGATGTCGGCGAACTCCCGCCAGAAGGCGTAGTCGAGCACGCGTCCGCCGACCGCCGGTTGAAGATAAAAGCCGAAGATCGGCAGCACGGCGGCAATTCTTTTGCAATGCCGTATCAAGTCCGCGTTCGATGCCGCGCGAAGCGCGGACAGGCTGACGAGTCCGGCGTGATAACCCAGGTCCCGTGCCAGCTTCGCCTCGTTTTCCGCTTGGTCTCCGTTGCCGCAGATACCCGCGACCAACAATATTTCATCTCCGCCCGGCCAGGCGCGAGAGGTTTCGGCTACCTCACGCAGAACCGGCTCCAACAAAGCAAACTCCGGTTCGCGGATTTCGAACTGAGTCGAATGGACCGCCGCGGCGATTCCGCCGGCCCCGGAATCGATATAGTAGCGAACGATCGCCCTCTGCGAGCGGCGGTCGAAACTCCTATCCTCGGCGAGCGCGAGCGGCATGGCGGGAATGACGATCCCATCCCGTATCCGTCCACGTAATTTTTCCGATAAGCGCATCAAAACCTCCCGTCCGCGGCATCGAAATGAGTCGGTTTCCCGAGCGAACGCATGCCGCGCGCGACCCAATCCGCGGTCCAACCTATCATGGCGTCGAGCGGTACGCCGGGATATCCGAATAACCCGGCCGCTCGCTGCGTATTTGCCAACAACGCGACCGGCCCCTCGACCCCTTCAAAAACCGGGTTCCGCTTGAAGGCGCGTCCGAAGGCTTCGGCCGCGCGCCGAACCGAAACAGCCTCGGGACCCGATACGTTGAGAATGAAGGGCGGCGATTCAGAGGACCCCAACGATAGGAGCGCCTGAGCTATCGCGTCTCCTTGCCAGATGACGTTCGCGGTCGGCACCGATAAATCTATCGCGCGTCCGCCGGCTACCCGTTCGGCAATATCCCGGAGAACGCCGTAGCGGAGGTCTATCGCGTAGCTGAGCCGGATAAAAGACACGCGGGTTCCGTACCGGCGGCTGCCCCATTCGAATATCCGTTCCCGACCGAGCGTGGTCCAGGCGTACTCGCCGACCGGTGACGGGGGATCGTCTTCCCGAGAGCCGCCGAGCTGTGGCTGCGTGAACGGATAGACGCAGGCGGTGGAAAAAGCGGCTATCCGCGCGGAGGAGTATTTCTCCAGCACGAGACCAGGCATGAGGACGTTCGACGCCCAGGTTTCGCATTCCTCCCCGGTTGTTCCGAACTTACGTCCGGCCATAAAGACGACGTTAGGCGCGTCCGGCAATTTCGAAATCTGGGTACGGTCAAGCAGATCGCAGGGAATGGCTTCAACGCCCGCGCGTTCAAGACGTTCGCGCATGGCAGGATCCGAAAAGCGGGCGACGCCGATCACCCGCCGCCCGGCTCCTTTTTTCCCGGACGTATCGGCGGCGTCGGCCGCCTGCCGGGCCATCATGCCGAGCTGGACGCCCATCTTCCCCGCGATGCCGAGGATAGCGATATCTCCCGGTAATCGGCGGAACAGCTCCACCAGCGCCTCGGGTGGCCGCGACATGAAAGCGTCCAGCCCATCCTCATCCTGAAAACTTTTCGGCAATTCCATCTTTTCTCCTATGCGGCTTTCGCGCCTGCCCGCTTTTTCAAGGAAGAGAGCGCCGCGCCCGAGGCGCCGACCGCGCCGAAGAGGACTAGAGCTGTCGTACCGAAGCCGAGCGGCCCGCCCAGCACCCCTATCAAGATGCCGAGAATCGAAGGTACGACGATCCTGACGGCGCTCCCGGTAATGAAAAACGCCGAAGAAACGGCTCCGCTCGCTTCGGGATGCGTGGCGCAGCCGACCGAGATGAGAACGGGGATCACCGCGCCGCTGGCGAATCCCGCGATAGCGACCGCGACGAACATAGCGGGAACCGAATTCAAGAGCAGTCCGACAGCGATCGCGATACCCGCGACGGACATACCCTGAATAAGGATGATAACGGCCGCCCGCTCGCTCCGTAATCCGGAGGCGAAAATCCTCCCGAACACGATCGCGGTCCAATACAGCGAAAGCGAAGCGTTAGCGACCGCGGGGTCCAAGGCGAAGCGCGAAATGAGGAACGTGGGCAGCCAAATCGTTATGCCGGTCTGGTGAACTCCATAGAGAGCCATTGCGGCGATCAAGAGCCATACGGCCGGATCTCCAAGCGGTTTCGGCCCTAAAGAAGAAAACGCGGATATTTTTTCCTTCGGTCGTGGAGCGGCGGTTTGCCTCGGCGTTTTTCGGACCACGGCAAAGACGAACCACACGGCTATGCACGCGGCGAGAAACCCCAACAAGGCAAGGGCGATTCGCCAGTTGACCATCCGGGAAACGAATTGAAAATAGAGCGGACCTAGCAAGGCGCCAATACCGAAGGCCGCGTGCAAGAGGGAAAGCCGCCTGGTTCGATCGGCCCCGGCCGTATCGGCGGTACGGGCGTTCACGAGCGTGTCCAGGAGCCGAGTCGTCAGGCCGATGCAGAAAAAAACGATCAGCAGCGTAGCGTAGGCGCCGATGAACGCGGAACAGCAAAGCGCGAACGCGTAGGCACCGAACATGATCGCGCTCGCTCGCAGTTTATCTATCTTATCCGCGAACCAGCCGCCGAAAAAAAGAGTGACGATGCCGCCGACGCCCTGCGCGCCGGCGACCGCTCCGCCGAGAGCCGGGGAAATGGAAAATTCGCGCAGAAATATGGGCAACAGCGCGCCTACGGAAGTAAGCGAGAAGCCGTAGACGACCATCATCAAGTTCAGCGCTAAGGGCTCGATATTCGTTTGTTTTGACATAGTCACCGGCTGCCAGACTTAGGTCGGAATCAAAACTTCGGCGCCGTGTCGTTCAGCCGACAAATACGCCGAATAGAGAGCGGAAACCGTGTCGAAACCGAGCTCGCTTGAGGCGAGAGGCGCTTCATCGCGGGCAATAATGTCATAGAAGTATTCCATCTCCTGTACGTACCCGTTCATCCAGTCTTCGTTCATCGCCGGTTTGGACCAACCTTGTTTTGTGCCGATCTTTTCGACCACGTACACGTCCTTGAACTGGGCGTCCACCGGATTATAGGTCTCAAGTCCATCAATCGGGTTTATGTTACAGCGCGTGCGATGATTGTTCGCTAAAACCTCAAGCCAATTGTGTACGCCGCCCATGACGACTTCACTTGAAAATACGTCGGCGATCATTCCGTCGTCGAAGGTCAGGTGAATCGATCCCCAATCCTCGACATCGGTGTAGTCCGTGCGCAGGAAACCCTTATCCTCGTAGGCGGGGAGACGGATCAATTCATGGACGCGCGCGCTTACGCTTTTGGGCCGTATCGGTCGGCCGAGACGGGCCAAGCCCTCAACCCGTTTGAGGTACAGCACCGTGGTGAGCGGATGGGTCCCCTTCCCCATGAGCGATCCGCCGCCCGACTCACGCCAGATTCCGTAATGAGGCGAATGCGAGCCCGAATGGGCTTCCTCGCCGATCATCCAGAGAATCTGGGCCTTGGTCTTTTGGATGATTTCGATTTCCTTCTGGATTGCCGGCGTGAAGATCCAATTTTCCGCGTAGCAGATGCGCAGTCCGCTCTCCGCTTCCGCCGCCCTTATCCGAGCGGCGCTTGCCAGAGCGCCCTCAAGCATCTTTTCCTTGGAAAACTCATTTCCGCGGAAAGACGGATCGTCGGGAGGACCGAAATAACCGGTGAACGGTTTTTCCACGATGGGAACGACGCCGCGCTGGAGCGCGCGGATCAATACCGACTCGTGGGCCGCCGCCGGCACGACGACGTGTACTACATCGACAACGTCGAGCAGCGCGTCCAGCGTTTCAAAGGCTTCAAGTCCGCGCTCGCGCGCGAACTCCAGCCGATGTTCCGCCTTAGGAGAATAGACGCCGACCATACGAACGCTCGAACCGGGCAAGCGCTTGAGCGATTCGTAGTGGAACCGGGCGGCAAATCCTGATCCCACAAAACCTACGCGGATCGGGTTGTCAAACGACATCGCCCGAGCCTTTGCCGCTCTTGAAAATGCCGACTATCGCGCTTTTCGCGGCGGCCCCGGCCTTTTGAGCAATCGGAATTTTGCTGAGGATGATGAGCAAGGTCAACGCGAAAATAACGAACGAGATTGGCCGCCCGAACAGAGGGGCGATATTGCCGTCGGTCAGGATGAGCGAGCGCCGCAGGTTCTTGTCGAGTATGTCGCCGAGAATGATCCCGAGCACCAGCGGCGCCATCGGATATTCCATCTCTCGCAGTACGAAACCGATGATGCCGAAGGCGACCATGACGCCCACGTCGAACAGCCGTCCGGTGATCGCGTACGCGCCGACGACGCAGAGCACGAATACGATCGGCATCAGCTTTTGCCGCGGAACCATCAGGACCTTTACGAGCGTCCGCACCAGAGAGAGGCCGAGGATGAACATCGCGATCGTCGCGAACAGCACCATGGCGGTGGTCTCGTAAATGAATTTCGGGAATTCAATCATGATGAGCGGACCCGGCCGAACTCCGTGGATGAGCATAGCGCCGAGCAGGACCGCCGCGGGAGCGGAGCCGGGAATCGCGAGCGTCAGAACGGGGATGATCGCGCCGGGGACGCAAGCATTGTTGCCCGTCTCTGAAGCCATCAAGCCTTCTATGCTGCCCTTGCCGAACTCTTCCGGATGCTTACTCGACCGCTTTGCCATATCGTACGAAACCCAGCTCGCGATATCTTCGCCGACTCCCGGAAGGACTCCGATGATCGTGCCCACAAGCCCGGAGCGGATGATCGTTTTCCAATACGGCAAAATGTCTTTTATCCGCGGAATAACATGATCGATTTTAGTCTGCACGATCTGCATGTTGGGATTCCGCATGACGGTTATTATCTCAGCGAAGCCGAACGCGCCTACCATCGCCGGCAGCAGCGCGATCCCACCCGCAAGATCGGTGAAGCCG
>Ga0172379_10002990_pt1 | contig 28136 bp, 16 predicted proteins | sample GrowelOW334metaG_FD_119756 | JGI IMG/M metagenome (GOLD analysis project Ga0172379, IMG submission 119756) | Groundwater microbial communities from an aquifer near a municipal landfill in Southern Ontario, Canada - Groundwater well OW334 metaG | ecosystem: Environmental > Aquatic > Deep...
AGCAACTTTATGGGTAAACGCGTCTCATCTCACCATTGAGGGCATGGGCTGGGCAAACGGTATTGAAGACTTTACACGTTTACCTGATAAATACAAGGAAACTGTTACGTCAAATGTATGGAACCTCAGTCGTCACTCAGCAGGCATACATGTAAGATTTAAAGTTAAAAATACTTCCTTCGTGAGTGCGCGTTGGACACTTCGTGGTAATAATTCGATGGCTCACATGACATCACAGGCAGTAAATGGATTGGATTTGTACGTGTTAAGAGATGGCAGATGGAAATTTGCCGGACCTGCAAAACCTGGTAATGGATTGAAGCATGAAGCATTAATAAATAAAGGATTCAGTCCTGAAACTGAAACCGAATGTATTTTATATCTGCCATTGTATAACGGAATTACAAGTTTGGAAATAGGGTTATCTCCAAATGCAACAGTAAAAAAAGTTGAGCCACTTCCCAACAAACCATTTGTGTTTTACGGTACATCTATAGTTCACGGATGCAGTGCCTCCCGTTCAGGAATGTCATTTCCATCCATGCTTGGACGGAAATTTAATGCTCCTGTAGTAAACCTTGGGTTCTCTGGAAACGGATTTACAGAAGTTTATTTTGGGGATATTATGGGGGAAATTGACGCTTCAATATATTTTATTGATTGTTTGCCGAATATGGGAAAATATAGTGCCCGTGAAATTACGGACAGAACAATTGCAATGATTCGTAAACTCAGGGCACTACGACCTAATACACCTATTGTCTTAGTTGAGGACAGAACATACACAAACTATGTTAAAAATAAACCATCATTTAACAAGGGACGATCTGGTTTAAAAGAGGCTTATCAAACTTTACTTAAAGAAACAAAGAATCTCTATTATGTAGATGGAGATCAATTGCTTGGAGATGATGATGAAGCAACTGTTGATGGTTCACATCCTTCAGATTTAGGAATGTTCAGGTATTATACTGTATTGACCCCGATTGTGACTAAAATTTTAAAATGAAATTAGAATTATAGAAATTATCAACTTTAAAAATTTAATAGTAATGAAAAAGAAGATTTATATTTTCACTTTTTTTCTCAGTTTTGTGACGATTTGTAGTGCTCAGAATTTAATCTCGAATCCGGGTTTCGAGAATTTAGATGAGACTGTAACCGCTTTTAATAATGGAAATAATGTTTTGTTGCGAGTTTCATCTTTTCATGATGATAAAACACAGATATTAAACCCTAGCTCTGAAGAAACAAATGTAATACCTGGTATGTGGGTGTTGAAAACGTTTAACTCAGGATACATAAGAGCATCAGTAGTTAGTTCCGGTTATAAAACAGGTGATTATAGTTTAAATTTATTTATTAAACAGGGGTCAGCTCAGAAGACTCTTGAGAATTGGTATGGTACTGCATTAATGCAGAGACTTAAAACTCCGGTATCACATAGCAAAAAACTGAAAGCCTCAGCATGGATTAAAGTTGATGATTTGGCTGAAAATCAGGCAAGAAGGGTCACTTTCTTCTTAACAGATTTCAAGGATAAACAAAACCTGACTCAAACCGTAACATTATCCGGCGGAAAGTCATGGGAAAAATATGATATCACCTTTGATGTTCCGGCTTATGTGAAAAGGTATCGTACAGCAGATTTTTCGAACGCGATTTTCGGTATCGGAATCAGTACTTTATATGATGAAGATGCTAATTCGCTTTATTCAGGAGTTCATATCGACGATCTTAGTCTGACTGTTGAAGAATGAACTTCAACAAAAAACTAATATCAATATATTCAATTATAAACATTTAAAAGATAACATTATGAAAAGAGTTACTATTTTGATGCTTGGCATCATAACAATTACATCATTTTCTTTTGCTCAAAACTTTGTTACAAATCCGGGCTTTGAAGATGTAGATCCGACTACATATACTGTTTTGGCAGCCGGACAACATGAACTAATGCGTGTTGGGCAGTTCTGGGATGGAACAACCCAAACAACGAATCCAACTTCATCTGCCGTAGATATTTCTGCCGGAGGAACATGGGTAAGAAGATCACCTAGTACAGGCTACATCAAGTCGCGTGTTATTGATACTGATGGACACAGTGGAGCAAATTGTCTTCACATGTATCACAGTGCTGGTTCATCTCAAACAGGAATGCAAAACTGGTATAACATTGCAAGTACCCAAAGATTGACAACTGCATTAAATAACTCAAAGGTTTATAAGGCTTCAGTGTGGGCAAAGGTTGATGCTACTGTAGGAAATGTTTGTGATAAGATCGTTTTTGGATTGACTGATAATGTGAAACGTGCCAATATTACTTTTGTCGTTACGCTAACAGGAGGAACCGCCTGGACTAAATATGATGTTACTTTTGATATTCCCGGTCATATAGCGAAAGTTGGTAACGAAACAGCTGATTTCTCTTTGGCTTTCTTTTCTGTAGGTATCACAACAACCTACGATGCAAGTAACCTGACAAATTATTCTGGTGTTTTACTTGATGACTATTCTTTGATTGTAGATACTTCTACATCATCTCTGAATAACATCCATCAGATACAGAATGTATTGTCCGTAAAAAATCATTATATTAGTTCAACTCAGAGTGGTAAATTAGAAGTTTTTAACGTTTCTGGTTCCAAATTATTTTCAAAGGATATTGACGCAGGAGAAGACATGCATTTACCTGCTGGTTTTTATGTGATAAAACTTACTTCAGGTGGAGATACCTACATACAAAAAGCGCTATTATAATTAGCCAATGTCTGATAATTAATTTAAAAAAGAGCAGGATTCATTTTGAATCCTGCTCTTGTAAATACCTTCCTCGATTTTATTCAACTGAAAACATACATCTTTCTTATGCCATTCAAACAATACCGTCATAAACTATTGTTTTTATTGTTAATTACCTTGCAAGCATTGGGGACGAATAATCTTATTTTTGCAAATAATATATGTGACATCATACCTGCTCCACAAAAAGTTTTATTAAAACAAGGGCATTTCTCGTTCGAGAAACAGATTAAACTTATTTATCCAGACGTCATAAGTAAGTCACTTGTGATTGATTTTCAGGATTATCTTAAAACTGAATTTGATGTTAATGTAAGCTTACATGAGAGGCCACTGGTTTCTGATGTGAAAAAATCAATAGAATTTAAGCTGGATTTGCATAATGCAGTTAATTCGGAAGCATATATGATTGATATCAAACGCAATCAGATAATATGTAATGCGTCATCTTTAACAGGCTTGTTCTATGCCATTCAAAGTCTACAGCAATTGATTGACACAGAGGGTGAAAAGCCGGTTATTCCTTGTATGATTATTAGTGATGCTCCACGTTTTGCCTGGCGTGGCTTCATGCTGGATGAGGCCAGACATTTTTTTGGGAAGGAGACGGTTAAACAATATCTTGACATCATGTCAAAACTAAAAATGAACAGGTTTCATTGGCATTTATCTGATGAACAGGCTTTCAGAATAGAGATGGAACATTTTCCGTTACTCTCCATGGTGGGAAGTTCCGGTAGCTGGAGCGACAGTAAAGTTCCGTCAGCCTATTATACTCAAGATGATATAAAAGAAATTATTGACTATGCTGCCCGAAGGCATATCATGGTAATTCCCGAGATTGACATGCCTGGTCATGCAAACGCGATAACCCGTTCTTACCCCTATTTGTCGGGTGGAGGAGATGGACGTTGGTCTGGTTTTACTTTTCATCCTGCCAAAGAAAGTACTTACCTGTTTATTGATAGTCTGTTTTCCGAAATTTCAGAACTTTTTCCATCTCCATATATCCATATTGGTGCAGATGAGGTGCATTTTGGTAATAAATCATGGTTTACCGATTCAATAATACAGCAATTTATCCGTGACAATGATTTGAAGAATGAAATTGGTTTAGAGCATTATTTTGTTAAGCGTGTAAATAACATAATTAAAAGTAAGGGAAAACAAATTCTAGCCTGGGATGAAATAACAAATGTGGATTTGGGAAAAGATGTTGCTACTCTGATGTGGTGGAGGCACGATAAACCTGAACTTTTGTTACAGACAATAAAAAAAGGTAATAAGGTTATACTCACTCCACGTTTGCCATGTTATTATGACTTTGTACAAGATGAGACACACGAAATAGGTAGAAAAAACTTTTACGGAACTTCTGCTATCAATACCTTACAAACTGTTTATGAATTCCCTGATTATTATTTTAAAGACCAGGATATATCAAAACATCAGGAACAAATTTTAGGCTTACAGGCCAGTGTGTGGACTGAGAGAGTTAAAGATAAGAAACGACTTGACTTTCTCGTATTTCCGCGTATGATAGCTATTGCCGAGGCAGGATGGACACGAATGGAATCGAAATCATATCTGAATTTCATCGAAAGATTAAAAGTGTTTATTAAGTTACTCGAAAAAGAGGGGATTTATTATTTCAATATTTTTGATAAATCGCTTTCCCCTGAACCATGGGGGCCTACAAGGGAAGATGTTATTGCTGAAGGTTGATTTCTCTCAACCGTTGTTAACTTAAAATTTTAATATACTGTTAGGTAAAATGGATTTTTCAATACTTAAATCACCTGATTTATCCCAAATTGAAACATTTCATGTAAGAAATAAAACAATTCTTTCTAATGAAAGGGTGTTTTCCATTGATGCTTTACGCGGTTTCGATATGTTTTGGATCATGGGAGGTAATATGATTTTTAGGGAATTGGATATTGTTTTTGATAACAAAATATCAACTTTTGTTAGGTTACAGATGTCTCATACGGCATGGCTTGGATTTAACTTTTATGATATAATAATGCCGCTTTTCCTTTTCATTGTTGGAGCCTCAATGGTGTATTCTTTCCGTAAAAGATTAAGTTCAGGAGATACTGATAATACTTTATGGAAACACACAATTAAAAGGATAATAATACTTTGGATACTCGGAATGGCAGTTCAGGGAAATTTATTGAGCTATGATATTAGTAAAATAAAATTATATTCCAATACCCTGCAAGCAATTGCCGTCGCTTATCTGTTGGCTACTGTTTTCATTCTATATCTACCGGTTATTTATCAGATAATTGGCACCATTGGTCTACTTATGGGTTATTGGGCAATTGTTGCACTCGTCCCTATCTTCAACAATTCCTTAGATGCATATTCTATGTATACCAATGTTCCCAATTTTTTTGATCAATATGTACTTGGACGTTTTGATGATGGACTTGAATATTCCTGGATAATATCAAGTTTGAATTTTGCAGCCACAACGATGTTAGGCGTATTTTGCGGGTATATGATGCAGTCGAATACAAATAAATCCAAAAAACTAAGTTATTTCTTATTGTTTGGCTTAAGTCTAATATATATTAGCCTTGTTCTCGATCATTGGCATCCGATCATAAAAAAAATATGGACAAGTTCATTTGTGTTATTCTCAGGAGGTATTTGTGTGCTTCTACTCGCATTGTTCTATTTGCTGATAGATATATTAAAAATAAGAAGAGGTACAAAATGGATGATGATCATTGGGTCTAATGCCATCTTTGGTTATGTTACATGGCAATTGTTTAATAAAAGTTTTTTATATGCAGGTGAGGTCATTATCATTGGTTTAAAACCTTACATTGGCAACTGGTATAATTCTTTGAATAATTTATCCGGATTTCTTGTTATCTATTTTATCATGTATTATATGTACAAAGGAAATTTTTTTATAAAAATATAGTAAAAAAAATATGCAAGAAATCAAATCATCCAAAAGAAACTTTCTTATTTCCATGAGTATTTTAAGTGGATTATTTTTTCTTTTCGGATTAGTTTCATGGGTAAATACAATCCTTATTCCATATTTCAAGTTTACCTGCGAACTTACCATTGTCCAATCCTATCTGGTTACGTTTGCATTCTTTATCGCTTATTTAATTATGGCTATTCCTTCTTCAATATTACTTGATAGAATCGGTTATAAAAAGGGTATGATGATAGGATTATGGATCATGGCATTGGGAGCGGTATTGTTTGTGCCTGCAGCATATTTTCGTGCATACAGTCTTTTTCTATCCGGTCTTTTTTTATTAGGTATCGGATTGTCCATCATGCAAACAGCCGCAAATCCTTATGTAACAATCATTGGTGATAAAGAAAGCGCAGCAAGCAGATTAAGCATCGTGGGAGTATTTAATAAATTGGCGGGTATTCTGGCAAATTTACTTTTTGCAGCGGTGGTATTTGGCGAATCGGATAAACAAATCATAAAGGCTATCAAAGATGGGGTTTATACAGGTGCAGCCAGAGCAGAAGCATTGGATACGTTAATTCGCAGTGTTATGTTGCCCTATGGTATCCTGGCAGCTTTTCTTTTTCTGTTTGGAATTCTGATCCGGTTCTCAGTGTTACCCGAAATTAACAGTAAAACTAACAACGCCAGTGTTGCAAATTCGAAGAAGGAACGGACATCCATTTTTCAATATCCGTATTTATTATTAGGAGTTTTGGCCATTTTTTTTCATGTGGGGTCGCAGATGATTTCATTGGCTACAATAATCGATTATGCAGGAACTATGGGAATTAACCTGGAAGGCCAAGCCCAAAACTTCCCTTCATACACCATGAGTTTCACATTTATAGGTTATCTGCTTGGTGTGTTTCTAATCCCAAAAGTTGTATCGCAAAAGAACATGCTGATAATGTCTACAATTATAGGTCTCTTACTTTCTTTTTTGGTTGTTTTTGCTCATTCCCCAGTAAATATTTTTGGTTTGGAGACTGATATTTCAATTTGGTTCCTCGTATTAATGGGATTGCCTAATGCGTTGATTTATGCAGGTATATGGCCTTTGGCAATTCGGGAATTAGGTCCTTTCACTAATCTTGGATCGTCAATGTTGGTCATGGGACTCTGCGGAAGTGCGATTATCCCTCTAATCTATAGTTTCGTGGCTGAAAATACCGAAATGAAAATTGCATATTGGGTGCTGATACCATGTTTTGTGTATTTAATATTTTACGCCACAATAGGTCATAAAATTAATAGTTGGAAGAAATAAATTTTAGCTTAAATGACAAAATTAATTATTAAAAATGGTAGAATAGTATATCCCCGGAGTATTATTGAGAACTGTATTGTTGAAATTGAAGAAGGACTGATATCCAATGTTAATCCTAAGTGGAATGGATTAACGGGTACGGAAGATATAATTGATGCAACTGGCTGTTATGTTGCACCCGGACTGATTGATATTCAGGTAAACGGATATAATTCAGTTTCGTTTTCGCTTGAAAATGCAGAAGATACTGCAAAAGGGAATGACGATTTAACTATAGAAGATGTTAAGGAAGTAACCAAAGGACTTTGGAAGGAGGGTGTAACCACTTATTTTCCAACACTTACTACCAATAGCAGGGAATTGTTGATAAAGAATTTCAAGACTCTTTATATGGCATCATCGGATGAGTCAAATCTGGGCTCCATAGCCGGTTTTCATCTCGAAGGTCCCTATATTTCGGCTGTCGACGGATTTAGGGGAGCACATCCACTTGCATATGTGCGTCAGCCTGATATAAACGAATTTGCAGCATTATATAAAGCGTCCGGAGAAAAAATTAAACTTATCACTGTAGCTCCCGAGACTGATGGAGCGTTAGATTTTATAGCTGAATGCCTCAAAATGGGACTTGTTGTTTCATTGGGCCATCATAATGGTTCTTCTTTGCAAATTAGTAAAGCTACAAAAGCTGGTGCGATACTCTCCACTCATTTAGGAAATGGCTGTCCACAAAATATTGACCGGCATAACAATCATCTTTGGCCACAACTCGCCAACGATAGTTTGAAGATTTGTCTTATTGCCGATGGTTTTCATTTGCCCCCGGACATGTTAAAGGTTTTTTATAAAGTTAAAGGTGTAGAGAATATTATACTGACTTCGGATATTACCAGCTATGCAGGTATGCCTGCAGGAGTTTACACGATTAAAGGTGGGGAAACCATTGAAAAAACAAATAACAATAAATTAAGCTTCTCAGGGACAAATGGAGGCTTATATGGTTCTGCCACTACACTTCAGGATGGAGTCGCACATTTTATGCAAGTTACCGGATGTGGTTTACATGAGGCTATACAAATGGCTACTAAAAATCCGGCAAAGATTCATGGTTTGACAGATAGAGGTATCATTGAAACAGGCAAAAGAGCAGATCTTATTCTTTTTACAATTGAAGATGCTAAAATTGTAATTCAAAAAACAATTGTTGCAGGAAAAATTGTCTATACAAAAGATGAGAATTCTAAAGTTAATAAAATATAACTCTATAATGAAGGAATTAAAAAAAGATAAAATAGTAATCAAGATCTTTGAAAATCGGCAATTGATGGGTTTGGCTGCTGCAAAGGACGCAGTTGAATACATAAAGAAGTTGCAAAATGAGAAGAAAATCATAAATATTATTTTTGCAGCAGCACCTTCCCAAAACGAGTTTTTGGAAGCATTAGTTAAAAGTCAAGAGGTTGACTGGACAAAAATCAATGCTTTCCATATGGATGAGTATATCGGACTCTCAGAAGATGCTCCGCAAAGTTTCGGCAACTTTCTACGACGAACAGTGTTTTCAAATTTACATTTCAATTCGGTTCATTATATTCGGGATGGAAATCCAGATCCGGGAACTACCTGTGAAAACTATATGAAATTATTATTGAATAACATAATCGATATTGTTTTTATGGGAATTGGTGAGAATGGACATATTGCATTTAATGATCCGCATGTTGCACGGTTTGATGATGTTGAGATGGTAAAAATAGTTGAATTAGATACAAATTGTCGTCGCCAACAAGTTAATGATGGCTGTTTTGCATCACTTTCGGAAGTCCCTACTCATGCAATAACACTGACTATACCTTTGCTGATGTCTGCTTCTCGCATTTTCTGTATGGTGCCAGGCATCCTAAAGGCAAAAGCAGTGGGAACAACTGTTCATGGTGATATTGATGAATCGTGTCCGGCGACAATATTAAGATTACACGAAAATGCCACGTTATACTGTGATAGTGACAGTGGCAAATTAATCTATCAATAAAATTTAAAGTTTAAAAATATGTTATTTCAATTCATTTATTCTCGATTTGCATTGGTTATTATCACTTTGACTTTCGGTTCTCTAGTGTTATCTCAAAATAGCTTATCAGAAAATAATCATGATTTTAAAGTCAAAGGATTTCACATTGATTTAAGAACTCAAGTCATGACAATACCCGCCCTGAAAGCTTTTGCAAAAGAATTGTCGGAATTTGGCATAAATACCATTGTGATAGAGTGGGAAGCCAGTTTTCTGTATAAAAATAATGCTACTATTGCTAATAAATACACCTATTCCAGAAAAGAAGTTAAGTCGTTTGTTGATTTTTGTGAGACATTAGGTATTGAAGTAATTCCCCTCCAGCAGTGTTTTGGACACGTTGATTATATCTTACAACACGACAGATATGCTCATTTAAGCGAAGACAAAAAAGATCCTTCGCAGGTTTGTCCCTTGAAAATAGATGATAATATTACTCTTTTTACTGACTTGATAACCGACATTGCATCAATGCATAACTCTGAATATATTCATTTGGGAGGAGACGAAACACGGTTGTTGGGTAATTGTGCCCTCTGCAAACAGAAAGTCGCCGAGTCCGGAAAATCAAAACTCTTTGTTGATTATTTGAAGGAGATGTGTAAAATTGTTACAGGCTTAGGAAAAATACCTGTAATATGGGCTGATATAATTTTGAAATATCCTGAAGCCGCGAGTGAATTACCTAAGAACGTGGTATTTGTTGACTGGAACTATGGTTGGTCTGTCGATTTATTTGGGGATAAGGAAAAAATGAATCATGATGATATTGTTTTTTGGGGAGCACCTTCCATTCGAAGTTGTCCCGACAATATTTACCTTACCCAGTGGGAGAAACATTTTAGTAATATAAGTGAATTTATTCCCTATTCCCGTAAATCGAATTACGATGGTATGATAATGACATCCTGGTCAACATCCGGTTTATATAGTCTTATTTTTGATGAGTCATGGGAGATTCAGAAAATGATACCCATTCGAAATGTATATCCACTTTCAGGCTTTCGAATATTAGTAGCGGCATATGCACAAGCACTTAAGCAGAGTGAGCCGCTTGATACAGATTCATTTATATTAAACTATGGTTCGATCCGGTTTGGATTTAATGAAAATGAAAGTAATCTATTGCTGGAAATATTAAAATCACCTCAGGAATTAATTATTAATGGAAGAGAAGAAAGTACCGATAAAGCATTGTTTGCTGAGCATGAGAATGCTATTGTCAGAAAACTTGATGAGGAGCGTTCAGTGTCAGAGGTTAAACGATCATTTATGAATTTACAGCAAAAAATGAAAAGACTGCAACCTAAGAAAAATAGGAAAGAGTTTGAACATCTACGTTTAATGTTAGATCTTCGGGTACATTATCTTGAAGTTAAGTCTCTTGAAGCTGAATTTCAATCAGAGGAGTTTAATGGACATAATGCTAATGTATTATTGAAAAAATCTAATGACCTGATCTCAGAATCAAAGAATCTATGTAAAAGGTTTATTGCAATTAATAAGGGTTATCTCCTCGAAACGGAATTAAATGAAATAACAACTTTGATGAGTCTTAAACTCAATGAAATACAGACTACTTTAAAGCATAAGACAAAAATTACATAAATAAATCTATAAAGCGCTGATTTATGTAGTAAAATGGTATTCTTATGTATTTCTATGTACCCAATTGTAAAAATATTTCACACATCTTTGTAACGTTAAATTCGCCTGTTTCAGACATGATCTAGCCCGTTTGTTACAGAAAGAAAACAAGTTAATCTACATTATTCTATTTTCAATGAAAAAACATATTATTGAATTGGACTCGATTTATAAATATTGGTTGGTAATAACAATTTTTATCAGCACAATACATCCTTCTATTGCTGCTGACTGTTTACCTAACGCATCAAATTACATCACTTGTAACGAATTTAATTATAACGCATCGGAAAATATTGACATGCGTATAAGTGTGCTGAATCAGAAATTCACCAATTTCAAAGTTTTTTACGTGCAACATCATGCTACGCCACGTTATGAACGAAACACACAATGTTGGGCATCTGATTTTAATCTTACTTGTATTAGTCCATGGAACTCTACCGGAGAAAATAGGAGAGCCGGTACATTGATAACCCCAAGACATGTTATCCTGGCTAACCATTACAATATAACAAGAAATGATTCAATCAGGTTTATAACAAAAGACAACCGGATTATCCAGCGGAAAGTGATGGGTGGTGGGGTGGTCGATCAAAATTTATATCCTGACATTCACATTGTAACGCTTGATAGTGTTGTGCCGACTTCGATTAAACCCTGCAAATTTTTACCGGGGAACTATACAGATTATATTTCGAATAATGGGAACGGATTACCTGTATTATGCTTAGATCAAGAGGAGAAAGCTTTGGTGGCGGATATAAATTATATTTCAAATCCAAATAATTTTTCACTTTCTGTTCCCACAAATCAAGACAGATTAAATTTTAATGAGTCAATTATCACTGGTGATAGTGGCAATCCGGTTTTTTTGATTTTAAATGGAGAATTGGTGTTGTTAGGTGTCTTTACATGGGGAGGTGCAGGTTCCGGAACATCATTAACAAAATACGCGAATCTCCCTGATAATGGAGTTTTTCCGGATATAAACCTGAATGATATCATAAAATTAGCAGATAAGTCAGCCGGTATCCCAGCGACAAATTATAAGATATCATTTTTTAATTTCGAAGAGAATCCTTCAGCTGTTCGACAAATAAAAGAGTTAAGCAAAATATTCACAAGGGGAAACGGGGTTGAAATTCAACTTGAATCACTGAATTCAGCGCACATTGAGGTTTTCGATATTAGTGGACAAAAAATAATACATGTTGAGCAAGTAAGCCTTATAGCTTTTTATCCATTAAAAAAAGGAGTGTATTTTATTCGTTTAAGAGCCGGGAACATGGTTGAAACGAGAAAGGTGTATGTTAAATAAACATTATAATTTTAATAAGAATATATAAGAATGAAAACTTCCGGTTATTTTTTACAGATTTTTTTCTTGGTTGCTCTGATGAATACATCGTGTGTGAATGAAAAACCGATGGATCAGCTTATTGATGAAACACTTAGTCTTTCACAAAATCAGCTAATGAATTTATACAATGATATGCAATGCTGTCCGGGTAAACTACCACAAACGATTGATAGCGTGGGTAACCTTGTGACTTCAGATGATAAATGGTGGACAAGTGGATTTTTCCCAGGATCTCTTTGGTATCTTTATGAATACAGTAAATCTGATAAGGTTAGATTAGCTGCTATTGACATGACAAATAGGGTTGCGAACCAACAATACACTACCGATAACCACGATGTTGGTTTTATGATTTATTGCAGTTTTGGAAATGCATATCGCCTAACTTGTGAAAAGTCTTACGAAAAAATAATCGTAAATGCTGCAAAATCCTTGTCGACACGTTTTGTTCCATCTACCGGATGTATTCGTTCATGGGATTCGGGCAAAAGCAATTGGCAACAAATTGTAATCATTGACAATATGATGAATCTTGAATTGCTTACAAATGCAACGAAGATATCTGGGGACAGTAGCTTTTATAAAATTGCGATTTCGCATGCAGACACGACTATGAAATATCATTTCAGACCAAATGCTAGTTCATATCATGTGTTGGATTATGATACAATTGTTGGAGGAGCAATCAAGAGGGTTACAAAACAAGGGGCATTTGATGAATCATCCTGGGCGAGAGGACAAGGATGGGCTTTGTATGGCTATAGTATGATGTATAACGAAACAAAAAAGACAGAATATCTGAATCAGGCTATAAAAATTGCTAATTTTATTATGTCTCATCCAAACCTCCCTGAGGATAATATCATGTATTGGGATTTTGATACACCTGAAATTCCCAATGCATTGCGGGATGCCTCGGCAGCAGCAATAATAGCTTCAGCAATGGTAGAGCTAAGTACCTTTGTTGATGGTAACTTATCAAAAAAATACCTCAGTTTTGCTGAAAAAACAATACGTTCATTAGCCTCACCTGCATACCTTGCCGACTTGGGATCGAATGGAAATTTTATATTAAAACACAGTGTTGGTTATATGGGGGGGAATAGTGAAATTGATGTGCCATTAACTTATGCGGATTATTACTTCATTGAAGCAATGATCCGTTACCGTGAATTACTTATTAAAAAATCACACTAATGAAATTAGCACAAATGAAATTATTTATTACTACAGTATTTCTTCTTATTACTGTAGTTGTGATGTCCCAGATTAATGTTAGGGGTGTGGTAACTGATGCAAAAGGCGAACCTTTACCTGGTGTTAATATTCAGATAAAAGGGGCAAAAAGTGGAACTATTACAGACTTGAACGGGAAATTTGGGCTGAAAGTGGATAAAGTGAACGATTTATTGATTTTCTCTTTTTTGGGTTATCAGACTAAGGAACTGAAAATTGATCAATCTAAACCAATGGTTGTAATTCTTCAGGAGGAATCTCTCTCGTTGAATGAGGTTATGGTAGTTGGATATCAGGATGTAAAAAAAAGAGACTTAACCGGTTCGGTGGCAAAGGCTAATATTGATGACATGATAAAAGCCCCGGTAGCAAGTTTTGACCAGGCTTTGGCAGGGAGAATTGCAGGTGTTAATGTGAGTTCCTCTGAAGGAACGCCGGGTGGTACCATGAATATCGTGATTAGGGGAAATAACTCGCTCACTCAGGAAAACTCTCCGTTATATGTAATTGATGGTTTCCCTATTGAGGATCCATCGATTGCGAGTACTATTAATTCAAATGATATTGAATCGATAGATTTATTAAAGGACGCATCTGCTACCGCGATCTATGGTGCAAGAGGTGCGAACGGAGTGGTGATAATTTCGACTAAAAAAGGAAAAGTTGGAGCGCCAGTGTTAGGTTATAATGCCGACTTTGGAATTCAAAGAGTAACCAGAAAAATACCGATGATGGATGCTTACGAGTTTGTTCGGCTCCAGGAAGAGATAATAACTCCTGCCGATATGGCAAGTGTTTGGGGGTATTATCAAACATATAATGAAAAAAAATATACCAGGGAAGATTATAGAAATATAGAGCAGTTTGACTGGCAAGATATGATTTTTCAGGATGCAATGCAACAAAGTCACAATATCTCACTTACAGGAGGTACGAATGACATCAGATACAATGGATCTTTAAGTTATTATGATCAGGATGGTGTCGTTATCAATTCAAATTTTAATCGACTCCATGGCCGTTTCGGGATAACGATTCAACATAAGAAAATGAGGGTTTATCTCGCTACAAATTATTCGAAATCAATTTATTCCGGAAACTCCCCATCTCAATCATCGTATTCAGGGATGAATAATCTCTTTTATAGCGTGTGGGGTTACAGACCCGTAACTACACCAAATCTGGACATTTATTCATTGGTTGAAAATAATACTGACGATGGCGTTGACCCCTCAGTTGATTATCGGTTTAATCCTATAATGTCTCTTAATAACGAATTTAACGAGAAACATAATACTTATGCCGGATATAATGGATTCCTGGAATATGAAATACAAAAAGGATTGAAATTGAAAATTTCTGGTGGTTACACCTCAGATATTAGAAATGCCGAAATTTTAAATAATTCTAAAACGCGTGGAGGAATGCCAACATCCACATGGAAAACAAATGCGACTTTCTCGAATTCCGACAGAAAAACATGGCTAAATGAAAATATATTGACCTATCAAACCAATATCCAAAAAAAACATTTCTTTAATGGTTTGCTTGGGATGACCATGCAAGAGTCAATATCAAAATTTTATAGTATGAGAACTATCCTGATTCCAAATGAATCGCTTGGAATGGCGGGTATGGGACAAGGAACACCCTCGACTATAAATTCAACTTTTTCCGACTGGAGTATGATCTCTTTCCTGGGACGGATAAATTACAATTATAAGTCAAAATATTACTTAACGGGCTCTTTCAGGGCTGATGGATCTTCGAAGTTTTCATATCAAAACCGGTTTGGATACTTTCCTTCTTTTTCTTCTGCATGGAACTTTACTCAGGAGAAATTCATGCGTCCAGTTAAACATGTACTGACAACAGGAAAGCTCAGGTTAAGTTGGGGAGTTACAGGTAATAATCGTGTGGGTGAGTATGATACATATTCCAGAATCATTATTCAACAGGTTGCATGGGGAACTGGTACAGGTATTTATGATGTTTTTCACGGCGTTTATCCGGTAAATAATTCGCTATCCAATATTGGTTCAATTATCAGTGGCTTGCCTAATAAAGATTTAAAATGGGAGACCACAGCACAAACCAACGCAGGGGCGGATTTGACATTCTTTGATGATAAAATCAGCATAACTGTGGACTGGTATAATAAAATAACCTCGGATTTGTTGTTAAGAGCTTCATTGCCACTATCATCGGGTTTTGCAAGTGCGATGAAGAATATCGGTAAGGTTCAGAATAATGGACTTGAGTTCACTATTAATACAGTAAATTATCAGGATAATAAATTTAAGTGGACGACAAACTTTAATATAGCTTTTAATAAGAATAAAGTATTGGAGTTGTCCGAAAACCAACAATCTTTACTTACAAATGCTCCATTTGATCAGAATTTTATTTCTCCAAATTATATTGCGAAAGTTGGTTATCCAATTGGGATGATGTATGGGTATATTTATGAAGGCACTTATAAACTGGATGAATTTAACGTTTCCAATAGTTCACATATTTTAAAACCAGGTATACCAAGATATGTATCTGAAGCAAATACAAAGCCAGGTTATCCAAAATATAAAGACATTAATAATGATGGGATTGTTGATACCCGAGACCAAACATTTATCGGTAGGGGAGATCCTATTCATTTCGGAGGACTAACAAATAATATTGAATATGCCGGTTTTGATTTAAGCGTTTTCTTTCAATGGTCCTATGGATCCAATATCTTGAATGCAAACAGGTTGATTTTCGAGAGTGGCTTTAGTCGGCGTTCACATCTGAATCAATATGCCTCTTATATTGACAGATGGACTTTTGAGAATGCGGATAGTGATATGCCGCGCGTTAGTTCCTCTCCCTCGAACAATGTTTTTTCGACGAGAATTGTTGAAGATGGATCTTATTTGAGATTAAAAACAATTGCTTTGGGTTATACATTTAACAATAAACTTCTTAATAAGATTAAACTCAGTAAAGCCCGTGTATTTGTTTCCGGGCAAAATCTACACACCTGGACTAAATACTCGGGATTTGATCCTGAAGTATCTGTGCGGAACTCGGCTTTGACACCAGGTCTTGATTTCTCAGCTTATCCAAGAGCTTTTAGCTTAAATGCCGGTTTAAATGTAACATTCTAATACGAAATGCGATGAATTTTATAAACAGATTAAAAATTTACGTGGTGTCAATAGTCATATTTATGCAAACGGCATGCTCTGGTTTTTTAGAAAAAGAACCCTATGATTTGGTACCTGAAGGCTACTTTAATACTCAAGAGGAATTAGAGTCTTTTCTAACAGGAACTTACAGTTTGATCATGCAAACTCAGTTTTATGGGAATTATTATATTCTATATAATGCAGGAGGTGATGATCTGGGATTTTTCCAAAGATCAAACGCAGTTACAAGTATTATTTGTGCTAACACGAGCAGTTCAGATATGTATATAACTTCATATTGGCGGATATTGTATGAAGGAGTTAATAGAGCTAATGTTCTGATTGAGAATGTTAATAAAAATGTGGAAATTAAGGCAGATATTCGTAAAAGGGTCTTGGCGGAAGCATTATTTTTACGTTCTTTCTTTTACTTCAATTTAGTACAGGGATGGGGTGATGTGCCTTTACGTTTAAGTTCAACACAAACTGTTACGGGATTAGATATTGCGAGAACAGACCGGGAGATTATTTATGAACGGATTATAACTGATATTGTTAATGCCATACCGGATTTAAAGAGATCTGATGAATTGACTCATACAGGTATGATTACGCAATCAGGAGCTAAAGGAATGCTTGCAAGAATATATTTATTTAGAGCAGGAGAACATTACCGACAAAAACTACCGGCCCCGGAAACTAAACAGATTTATTTTGAAGAAGCAAAACGATGGGCATTACAAGTCAGAGAAAGTAATATGCATGGATTAGTAACTCCTTATAGTCAGGTTTTTATTGATCTAAGTAAAGATAAGTACAATAGTACAGGAATACGGGAAAGTATTTGGGAAGCAGAAATAGCAGGTAATAATTCTATTGTAATGGCCGCCGGAAGGGTTGGAAATATTGTTGGGTTTGGCAGTGCAAAGGACTTTTCTTCTATTGCCGAATTGAAAAATCTAAATGGGATGGCTAATCCGGGATATTCATACCGGTTTATCTTCGCGACATTGAAACTTTATGACATGTATGAGGCTGAGATGGATACAGCAAGAGGAAATTGGAATATTGCTCCGTTTGAATATGAACATGATCCACTTGCCCCCAATCCGGTGATTGGCAGGAAGTATTATTCAGACAAACGACCAGATGGGTTAAATCAAGTGGATGGATTGCCATGTACAGACGAGACCAGAGCTTATATTAACAACCGCCATACCAGATCTGCCGCCAAGTTCAGAAGGGAATATGAGGTTGTTACCCCGAAAGATAAAAATTTCACTCCCATTAATTTCCCGATTCTGAGATATAGTGATGTTTTGTTGATGATTGCTGAAGCAGATAACGAACTTTCAGCCTCTCCATCTGATTTGGCTTATGCCTGTATTGATGAGGTACGATCAAGGGCGGGAATATCACCTTTGACAGGGTCAGGACTCTCAAAAGAAGATTTCAGAGAAGCCATTAAACGGGAAAGAGCAATGGAGTTATGTTTTGAAACGACTCGAAGATGGGATTTGATACGTTGGGGTGAGTTTATAACAAATATGTCAAATACGTTGACTGACATTGATAAGTCAGAATGGTCTGTTGATCATAAGTATGCTTCTAATTATTTTAAGATTACTGATACTTATGAATATTATCCTATCCCGATTATGGAACTTTCAGTAAATAAATCTATCACACAGACACCGGGTTGGTAAAAAAAATAATTAAAGATTTATAAAAATAGTCCAAACAAATATCATTATGTGTAAAATCATTCTAAAATCAATATTATTCGTAACGCTCTTCTTGTCATTATTTCATCTAACAGGTTGTAGTGATGAACTTACAAATAAATTGCTGCTCGATTATAAAATACTGAATCAAAATACAACATATAGTGGGGACACAATCGTATTGAGCAAGTCATCGTCTTTGCAACTTAGTTTAACAGGTGAGTATGATTTCCTGACCTTTTACAGTGGAGAAGCTGGGCATGAGTATGCAAAACGAGATGTAAAAACAATTGGTAAGGACGATTTCAGTTCATCGGTGCTTAGCTTTGAAGCGATGCCCCAGTATGGAATAATACCTGGGACGTTAAGGGTGTTTATTTCAGATTCATTTGAAGGAATGTGTTTGTTTGATAAAAAACAGGATTCTGTATTAATCGCCTCACATAACTGGATTGAAATTACCGATTCGTGTAACTTGCCAGTAACAAGTGCTCAGGTGAAGCAAAGTTCAGTCTCAATTTTCGATTATCTTGATAAGAATATCTCTGTAGCTTTTCTATACCAAACCAATCAAAATACTTCAGCTCAACCAACATGGGAGATTAGAGATTTAAAAATCACGAACATATTCGTTAATGAGTCAGTAAACACTATTAAAGCTGTTGATATGGGTTTTTCTGCATTAGATATGTATAATCTTAATGGTCTAAGTTCTTCAAGTAGTGTGTGGAATTTGAATAATATTGCCTCAAGAACAAATCCGGTGATGAGAATCCAGTCATCCCCAGCTGAAGCTTCATTGAATCAGGATTGGCTTATCTCAACACCCTTTAAAATCAACAGACGATTACCGGACACAGGTATAGCTATAAACGATATAACTGCAGAATATAAAAATTTCGAATATAGTTATGCTGAACCTGGTGTGTATAATGCTTGTATTGCGGCATCAAGAAATAATTTTAAAAATTCTCAGGAGATAACCAAGGAGCTCTTAATTAAGATCATAAATTAATTGTAGTGTCTTTGATATTGCATGGCAGGATACTGAATGAATATATTATGTAAGAACTTTAAAATCTATTACTTATAAAATCCGTATTATGAAAAGAATTAAACTATTGATGGTTATTACAACAGTAACTATTGCAAACTTAATTAATGCTCAGAGTTTCAATTTTGAAAGTACAAATATACCAGTTGAGTGGTCGGTGAATAATGGAACAATTTCTGTTTCAACAGAACACTTTAAGCAGGGAAATATGAGTTTGAAATGGATAGCGACAGGTGTGTCGACAATTAATATAACTTTTCCCGCTTTTACTATTAATAGCACGAATAGTGGTTTTATGCAGATTTTTATTCCATATATTAACAATGATACCATAGTGGTTGACTTTATGTATAATTCAACAGTTATAAGATCTGCAAGATTTTTATGCAACTTCAGAGGTTGGCATGAATTTAATAGAGCCTATATCGAATATGCGACTACAAATGCAACTTCAATCAATAAAGTCAGGATGACTCTTAAGCCAACTACATCTACACAGCGAAAGATATTCTTTGATGATGTGAAATTCAACTATCCTACCGAATCAAAAAGAATAATTGGTAATCAATGGATTCTGGATAAAGCTTATTTTACCTCCAATAACAAATCGTTGGAATTATTTGCGAATCCAACTAATATATCAGTTGTAACACCTACCGCTGAGGAACTCAGTGCTCTCAATCAACTACGTGATTCTTTGTCGCTGGCTCCGGTGGCAGGAAGTTCTACAGATTTGAATAATGCAATCAATTTTGTCCAAAGTTTAAATATTGTCAGAAATTCCGATGGTACAGTAAGTGGTAATGTGATTAACACTTCAGCAGTGTCTCTTACTGATAATGTTATGATTGATTTATTAACTAAAGCTGAAGTTTTGGCAGCAGATGGTTTAAATAATCAAAGCACTTTAGAACTTTTTAATGACTATATCGATCATTTACTCTGTCAGGGATTAGGAGAGGGCTGTAATTATGAGCTTTTCCCGAATGTATATAATCCCTGTAGGATTGTACCTCAGAAATTATTGAAGATACTGCCGGCTTGCACAGATTTCCAGAAAGCCCAAATTCTTAAATTTGTGAGATGGATATCTTTCTATGGTCATCTTTATGACCCCCAGTCAACTTACTTAAGTCGATTTCAATCTGACATAGTATATCTTTTTCTTCCTCACATGTTGGGTTATGCAATTTCTCAATTAAATGATAATGTTGCTGTTCGCGAATTGAAAGCACTGAAACGGTATTTGGAAAGAAATACAGAATATGTGCCTGGACCCCTTGATTTTATGAAACCGGATGGTACAGGTTTCCATCATAAAACGCACTATAATAATTACATGTATGCCTATAAAACTTTGACTGAACATATGTACTCTTTTAAAGGAACTCCTTTTAAGATATCATCTCAAGCTTTTGACAGATTTAAAAAGGCGATCATATCGTTATACGCTATGAGTACATTAAGTGTGGATGATAATCGTCACACTGCAAACTCTTTATCAGGCAGAAATACTATGGGGTTTGGTGTTGAAATTCAGTATACAAAAAATTTGTTTGAAAAACTTGTTGAATTGGGCGGAGATACCCGTGGAACCGATATAGATGATGAATTGGCTGCAGCATATAACTATTTCTTTAAATCTGAGAAATACTCAACTCAACCCAGAAGTTTTGAAGGATTTTACCAGTTTAATTATAGTCCTTTGGGGATATATCGTAAAAATAACTGGGTTGCATCAATGCGATCTCCAACAACTAAATTATTTGGAGCTGAGATATATGATAATGAAAATAGATTCGGTAGATATCAAAGTCACGGGGCTCTTGAAATCATGTACGAGGGTTCTTTGGCAAATAGCGGGTACCCTGTAAATGGCACTGGGGGGGGGTGGAACTGGAATGTTGTTCCAGGTGCAACTACTGTTCATTATGATTCGTGGCAGGAAATGATGCCTTTCCAATCTGTTATTGGACGATTCGATCAGTATACCTCAACCAAGAATTTTGCAGGAGCACTATCTTGGGGTAATTGTGGAGTTTTTGCAGCTGATTTTGATCAAATTGACACTTGGTGGGTAAACAATGCATTTACCCCGACCAATTTAGTGTTCAAAAAGTCCATGTTTGCTTTCGAAAATATCATCATCAGTCTGGGTAGTAACATTGCCGCCTCAGGCAATTATTCATCATCCAGGATCACGGCAACCAATTTGTTTCAGAATATAGTTTCTCCAACAAGCGGGTCGTTGATTCTGAATGGAAATACAATCAGCAAACCGTACTCCGCTAATTTATCAACAGCTCAAGATAACTGGATGATAACCCCACAGGGAACAGGATATTATGTTCCACAGGGGAATATGCAGGTTGTGTTAAAATATAATTCACAGTCTACTCCAAAAGAAACAGGGGTTGATTATGCTGCTCCTACTGAAACTGCGGATGCCGCTTTAGCATATATTAACCATGGTGTAAAAACATCCGGAAGAAGCTATTCTTTTGTAGTTGTGCCAGGTACTAATAACAATGAAATGCAGCAATTGAGTTCACAGTTGGCAAATAATGGAGGATCCATATATCAAATACATGAACAGAGCTGGAAAGTTCACGCAATTACCTATAAACCGTTGAACATTAAAGCATATAGTTTCTTTACCAGTGCAAGTAATTTAAGCTACGGAATTATCAAGGCATGTACTGCGGAAAATCTCATGATGTATAAAACTGATACAATAAATGATAGATATTATTTTGCAACATGCAACCCGAATCTTAAGCCTGTTTGGGATGCGGTTTATGGTTGGGTTGAGAGCGGTAGCCAGGCTACTTTTACGATTTCGGGTGAGTGGGAGTTGACTGAACCAGTACAGAACGTCAGTATTGATAGTCCGCTAAATGGTGATACAAAATTAACGGTAAATTACAACAATGGTGAACCAGTTTATTTTGGGTTAAAACGCCTGAATGAAGATCCAAACTGGGTTGTCCTTGCCAGTATTAATGATACAACAAAATTAGTTTTTGGAAACAATGAGTATGAGAATCTGAAATTGCGTGTATATAATGTTCAAGGTCAATTAATAAGTGAAGAGAATATTGAAAATGTAATGAAAGTTATAAATATGCATATGAATTCTTATCCAAAGGGTATTTTAATTCTTAAAATCTTAAACTCATCATCTCAAACTAAAACTTTCAAGATATTAAATAAATAAAAAGCAGATCATTTTTTGGAATTCTCTAATAATTTATCCATATTTATCACAAATACATGAATACGAAATTCTTCGCGCTATTCCTTATAGTATTTTTATTTTTCTCGTGCAAGCAAGAAGCTGATAATAACAATAACATGATATCAGAAAATACGGTATTTGCTGCTGCTCAGCTTGGTCGTCAAGTTCAAATTATTGAGAGTTCGTGCAAGTTTCTGAATCCCCGTACAGTGAAATCAGATCAGATTTATTATGTGGGAACTGAAGACTGGACAAGTGGCTTTTTCCCAGGATCTATGTGGTACATGTATGAATTGACAGGTGATAAGAAATGGGAAGAGTTCGGGATAAGATATACTGAACGACTTGACTCTTCAAAATATCTGACCTCACATCACGATATTGGCTTTATTATTAATTGTAGTTTTGGAAACGCTTATCGTATAACGCGTAATAATAAATATAAGGAGGTCATAATTGAGGCTGCAAGGTCTCTATCTACAAGATATCGCCAAACTCCGGGTATTATTCAATCGTGGGATGTAAACAATGGCTGGATAACAAAACGAGGTTGGATGTGTCCGGTGATTATAGATAATATGATGAACCTTGAATTATTGTTTGAAGCAACTCGTTTTTCCGGAGATTCCTCATTTTACAAAATTGCTGTAAGCCATGCTGATGTAACGCTTGTAAATCATTTCCGGGATGATTCTAGCTGTTATCATGTTGTTGATTATGATTTGATTAAAGGAGGGGTAAGAAACAAGCATACGGCTCAAGGTTATGCACATGAATCCGCTTGGGCGCGTGGTCAGGCATGGGCTATTTACGGTTATACCATGTGTTATCGTGAGACAAAAAATATTCGCTATCTTGAAACTGCATCGAAGATTTACAGTTTTCTGTTTAAACATAAGAATATGCCTGACGACCTTATTCCATATTGGGATTTTGACGCCCCGAATATTCCAAATGAGCCAAGAGATGCATCTTCGGCTGCTATAATAGCATCAGCATTGTATGAATTGAGCACGTATGGCAAAACTGAATACAAGGCTACAGCAGATCAAATTATGACTTCACTATCTTCACCGGCATATCGGGCGATCGTTGGGACTAATCACAATTTTTTACTGATGCATTCTGTTGGAAGCATTCCGCATGGACATGAAATAGATGTGCCAATTAACTATGCTGATTATTATTTTCTGGAAGCATTAGTGCGAAAGAAAAACCTGGAAAAACAAATGTAATTATTGGTATATAATATAATATTTAGGTTGTAAGTGCTAAACTTGCGACCTTGATTTGCGTTCATATGTAGTAAATTACTATTTTTGCATCGGACACATTCCTTAATTTTAAATCTAATTTAATTCTATCCTTTATGAGACTGTCAAAATGTAAAATGTTGATCATTACACTTATTATTGGATTAAGTACAACTGCTAATAATCTTTTTTTCTCTAAAATAGGTATGGAACAGGGCTTGTCCCAATTATCAGTAATGAGCATATATCAGGATGAATTGGGTACAATGTGGTTTGGCACCCGCCAGGGGGTTAACAGGTACTATGGAGGTTCAATAATAACTGTGTTTCAACATATTTTTAATGATTCTAACGCAGTAAATGGCGTGCTAATAAAAAATATTTGCGGGAATAAAGACGGTTTGGTGTACATTCAAACTCAAAATGGAGTGAACTACTTTAATTTACGAAATGAAAAGTTTGGAGTCATAAGTGATACACCTGTAAATGCAATATCATATGGAATCAGACATTTATGGGTTGCTGTAGAGAATAAACTTTTTGAATACACTGAAGCTAAGCGGCTATATATAGAACTTCCTGATAAGAATGCAATAATTTCTAAAGTTTTACAAACTGTTGACCAGAAAATAATATTAGGAACAATATCTTCAGGAATTTATATTATTGATCAAAATAAAAAAATACGTCATCTTTTAAATGGTTGTTCTCAGGTCTCAGATATTTTTGAGGATAGTAAAAAAAATATTTGGATCGGGACATGGCAGCATGGTCTTTATAAGATTAATAGAAATGGCAATATCATCAATTATGTGCCAAATAAACTGAAGAAAAGTGTGTCGTCAAATTTCATTAGGGCTATTTGTGAAGATAACAATGGCTATTTATGGATTGGTACAAACAAAGGACTTGACAGACTGTTTGTAGAAAGCGAAATGTTTAGTCATTACGATTCTCAGGAAAGCAATAATCGTCAGTTGTCGAATGAATCCGTTTGGTCGCTATTAAAAGATAGCCAAGGTTCGATATGGGTTGGAACATATTTTGGAGGTGTTAATTATTTTAATCCCAATATTGATTATTATACTTTTCATAACCTGGAAAACGGAGTTTTTAAAGGAAAACCTTTCCCTGTGATTAGTACAATTATTGAAAACGGGAAAGAACTTTTTTTGTGCTCTGAGGGCGATGGCTTAATCATTTATAACCTAAATACCAGAAGGTACAGAATCTTTAATTCAAAAAATAGCAAAGGATTAACTTCAGATAACATTAAAACGGCATATTTTGATAAAGAAAATAGTATACTCTGGCTTGGAACTCATTTGGGAGGGTTGGTGAAATTTGATATAAGAAATGAAAAATTCATATCAATTGATGTTAAGAAGGGAATTAAAAGGTTAGATATAGTAAGGTCAATTGTTCCTTATGGTCAGGATTTGCTGTTTAGTACATACATTGGGTTATACCGGATTAATAAAAGAACAAATGAGGTATCTCCTTTGTCGAAAGAATTAAATGAGAAGATTAGTTTTATTGTTGATTTCAAAATATCAGGGGAATATATTTGGTTAGCAGGCATTGGTTTACATAGATACAATATAAATACAAGAAAAATCGAATCCTTTTTTAATATAAAAAATGACCCTAAGAGTATAAGCCACAATGTAATTTCAAAACTTATGGTTGATGCCAAGAATCGTCTTTGGATTGGCACTGAGGGAGGTGGAGTTAATTTGTTTAATACAACTAACAATACGTTTGTCAGATTCGACTCAGGAAATTCAGGTCTCAATAATAATTTTATCAGTAATATACTTGAATCGGCTTATGGCTATTTGATTCTTTCTACAACCCAGGGTTTATCGATTCTTGACTTTGAAAATCGGAAAACATACAATTATTCAACTGAAAATGGATTTCCACTTAATTCACTTTATAATGGAGGCTTGTTAGCCTTGACTAATGGTGAAATCTTTGCAGCAGGTATGAATGGAATGGTTTCCTTTAGAGAGGAGAACTTATCAGCGCCGAAGAATTCATTTAACTTAAACTGTATAAATATCTGGATTAATAATGAACTCGTATTCCCTGGAGATCAATCTCAGATATTAAAATCATCTTTGCCGTATACAAGTAAGATTAAATTAAATCATCAACAAAGAATGCTCACTATTGAGTTTGCCTCTAATAATTACATAAAGGAGAATCAACCTGTTTATCGTTATCGGCTTGTCGGAGTATCCAATGCATGGACAACATTACCATCCGAAATGAATAAGCTTAATTTTATCAACCTGAAGTCCGGAAATTACGAATTGGAACTCGAAGGAATATCCCCCGTTGACTCAAAAGTTATGGCAAGAACAAATTTGAAGATTGAAGTTCTGCCCCCCATTTATTTAACATGGTATGCCTATCTATTATACTTTTGTTTTGCAATCTTTTTGTTTTGGCGCTATATGATTTTTAGTCGCTCCAGATTAATGTTAAAAGCGTCATTAGAATATGAAAAAAAAGAAAAAGAACACATTGAGCGTGTAAATCAATCCAAATTACGTTTTTTTACAAATATATCTCATGAATTTCGTACTCCGTTAACGTTAATTACCGGACAAATTGAAATGCTTCTTCAATCATATAATATTCAACCTAGTATTTACAATCGGATATTGCAAATTAAACGCAATACTTTTAATATGCAAAATCTCATAAATGAACTACTTGAGTTTCGTAAAAGTGAACAAGGTCATCTCAGTATTAAGTTTTATCTGCATGATATTGTGAAGTTTATATATGAAATTTATTTGTCTTTTTCAGAATATGCGAGCTATCGTCAAATTAAATTTGAGTTTGAATGTCACGATGGCCAGATATTAATTTGGTTCGATCCGGTACAAATGCAAAAGGTTTTTTACAATCTTTTTTCTAATGCGTTTAAATACACCCCTAAGGATGGAACTATATTGGTTAGTTTAACGCAGATAAGTGATACAGTCCGTGTACAGATTATTGATAGCGGGATAGGAATTAGTGATGATGATTTAGAGAAGATTTTTGATCGATTCTATCAGGCAGAGAATAGGATTCAGACAGACAACAAAACGCCTGGGACAGGGATTGGACTTGCATTAACTAAAAATATACTTGAAGCTCATTCTGCAGAAATAGAAGTAGAAAGTAATGCGAAAACAGGAAGCTGTTTTACAATTACACTAAAAAAAGGAGATAATCACATCCCTGACGAGTTAAAAACGGATATTGTTGATGTTGATAAAGATTGTATAACAAAAATTAGCGAACATGATTCAGAATTTCTGCAGAAAATTATTGATAATCAGGTTACTGAAAAAATTCCGGGTTTTAGTATGTTAATTGTCGAAGATAATGATGAGTTATGTGAAATGTTGAAAGAAGTCTTTTCTCCAATTTACAATGTTCTTACTGCCAGTAATGGCGAAGAAGGATTGGAACTAACTTTAAAACATCAACCTGACATTGTATTGAGTGACCTGATGATGCCCAAAATGTCAGGTAGCGAAATGTGTTCAAAAATTAAATCTAATTTTCAGATTTGTCATATTCCGGTAGTTATACTCACTGCTCAGACAGCTGTGGAATATACAATTGAAGGATTTCGTTTAGGAGCGGATGATTATATTACCAAACCTTTTAATATTAAAACTCTGGTTACAAGATGTAATAATTTAGTAAATGGTCGTAAGCTCTTACAAGAGAAATTTGGAAAACAAACTGATTTCTCTCCGAGATTAATCGCAACGAACAATCTAGATAGAATTTTTCTTGAGAAAGCCCAGAAAATTATTGAAGACAATGTAGATAATGTTGATTTTAATTTAGCTTACTTCGCACAGGAGTTGGCTTTAGGAAGGACAAAACTTTTCAATAAAATCAAAGGTATTACCGGGATGACACCAAATGATTTTATTATGAATGTGAAAATGAAGAAGGCTGCGCAGTTACTCATTCATCATCCTGAATATAATATTTCAACAATCAGTGATATGATCGGATTTAATTCTCATAAATACTTTACTAAATGTTTTAAGGAGCAAATTGGGGTTACGCCTAAGGTTTACAGAAATAGAGGAGGGGGAAATGTAGAAGAACTGTATGACGATAAAAATGACCAAATTTAGTTGATGCTCTCTGATCATTTTTGCTCGATTATAAAAAAAATCAGGTTTGATAAATATCGAAGTCTGTAAGAAAGTGCTTTCCAATATATTATTGGTCATGCAAACTTATTTGAGACATAAAATTAAGCAACAGGTTAGAATTCATTAACTCATCCT
>Ga0172379_10002991_pt1 | contig 28132 bp, 24 predicted proteins | sample GrowelOW334metaG_FD_119756 | JGI IMG/M metagenome (GOLD analysis project Ga0172379, IMG submission 119756) | Groundwater microbial communities from an aquifer near a municipal landfill in Southern Ontario, Canada - Groundwater well OW334 metaG | ecosystem: Environmental > Aquatic > Deep...
AGGGATTGACAATACTTTTTCACAAACCAACTTAGGAGCATTGGATCATTTAATCGTCGTTCAAGTATGCTTAAACTAGTTTTTTAAAAACCATGCAGCCTTCTTCGCTCATCTCAATCGTCGTGCCGGTATATAACGAAGCCGAGAATGTTCAGCCTCTGATTCAGGATCTCGAAAAGTATGTCACTGAGCCGCATGAAACGCTGATCGTCTATGACTTTCCCGAGGACAATACTCTCCCGGCCATCGCCGCGATGAGCCCCGCTCCCGTAAACGTGCGCCTTGTCCGCAACCAGCTGGGCCGGGGGGTTTTAAATGCCTACAAAGCCGGATTCGCCGCCTGCCGTGGCGATGTTATCGTCCTCGTAGCCGGCGACCGCGCTGACGATCCTAAAGATATCCCGGCTCTGACCCGCCTGGTCCGGGCAGGCGCCGACGTCGCCGCCGGCTCACGCTATATGACCGGAGGCCGGCAGGTGGGCGGGCCGTTCTTCAAACAGATGCTCAGCCGGCTCGCAGGGTTGTCGCTCCACTACTTTGCCGGGCTTCCGACCCACGATGCCACCAATAATTTCCGGGCTTACAGCCGCCGGGTAATCGAACTGCCGATCGAAACCAAAGCGAGCTTTGCCCTGGGGATAGAACTGGTATCGAAGTCCCATTGGAACGGCTGGCGCATCGAGGAGGTACCGACCACCTGGTATGACCGGCGGGTCGGCGTTTCACGTTTCCGGTTGTGGGCCTGGCTCCCGGAGTATCTGCGCTGGTATTTGCTCGGCCTTAGGCATGCGTGGCTCCCCGGAAAGAAAAAACCGGCTGCAGCTGCGCAGACTGCCCATTAATCAATTCAAGAATCGACCGGATTGACGATGTCGCGTTTTACGCCAAAAATAGGCCAGATTTATCGGATAATAATTTTCCCCAGTTAATCTCATGCCAACTTCCAGTGAACCTTCTTCCGCTCAAAAGACAATCGCCATCGTCGGCGGCTGCGGTCACGTCGGGCTTCCGCTCGGAATGGCCTTCGCTAAAAAGGGCTTCAGCGTGCAGCTGATGGATATCAATGCCGAAAGCGTGGCAACTGTGAACGGCGGCAAAATGCCATTCGTTGAAGAAGGAGCGGACAAACTGCTGCCTGAAGTCCTGGCCTCGGGTCTCTTAAAAGCGACAACCGATGCCACCGTTCTCCGGAAAGCCGGAACAATAATCGTGACCATCGGAACCCCCGTGGATGAATATCTCGATCCCTCGGTCAGCTCCTTCGACAAGTCTCTCTCAAAATTCGTCGGCCATCTGCGTCCCGGGCAACTGCTCGTCCTCCGCAGCACCGTGTTCCCGGGCGTAACTGACCGTCTTGGCCGGCAGCTCAAGTCCATGGGCCACACAGAGGTCGATCTTGCCTATTGCCCGGAGCGGATCGTGCAGGGCAAGTCACTTCAGGAACTGGATGAATTGCCGCAGCTTATCGGCGGCCACACCGAGCGGGCTTCCAAGCGGGCTGCCGAACTTTTTAAAAGCATCTCTCCATCGGTGATTTTTCTCCGGCCCGTCGAAGCGGAGCTGGCAAAGCTTTATGCCAATGCCTGGCGGTACATAAATTTCGCGATCAGCAATCAGTTTTGGGTTATCGCCAAGGAATTCGGGGCGGATTTCCAGAAAATTCATTCCGCACTGCTCAAGGATTATCCGCGGATGAAATCCTTCGCCCGGGCGGGGTTCGCCGCCGGCCCATGTCTGCTCAAAGACACGATGCAACTGGGCGCCTTCAATCACGGTTCATTCATCCTCGGCCAATCAGCCATGATGATCAACGAAGGCCTTCCGTACCTGCTGGTACAGCAAATAAAGCAAACCTATGACTTAAGCCAGATGACCGTCGGTCTGCTCGGTATGGCATTCAAGCCCGACAGCGACGATATCCGCAGTTCGCTTTCCTATAAGCTCCGCAAAGTCCTGCTACTCGAGGCGAAAGAAGTTTTGTGTGCCGATCCTTATGTGCCGGACAAAGAACTTTGTCCACAAACCGAGGTGCTGACCAAGGCCGATCTCATAGTCATCGGCACGCCGCACAGCAGTTACCGGACAATCAAGTTCAAACAGCCGGTCATAGATATCACCAGTATCATCGGCAAATCGGCTTAGTCAGGTGTCGCTTCGAATTACTGCCAAATAATTTTATAGAGAAGCTGAGTCGGAGACGGAGGAGCCTCGGCAACAAGTTCGAGATGCATCCGACTATGCAGATACCGGTACAGCTTGTCCTGCCGTTGTTCCAGGCTGGGGATAAGCAGGTACTGGACGTTCCGCTGTTTAAGGAAATCCTTCAGTGTCCCGTTATTGAGCGCATAAGCGGCTTCAGGATCTATGTTCCCCGCGATATCCTGAACCGTTACGTCGGTAAACAGGCACACCCGGCCGTAGTCACGCACGCCAACGACCGTGCCTGCCGGCAGATTGTCCCTCATCCAGTCGATCGTGCTCCAGAGAATCTTGTTCATCGCCGGATCGGGGCGGCTGACATAACTCATGTATTTGGCCAGAGCGACCCTGGAACCCTGCTGGTAATGTTTGTATCCCGCAAGAACAACCAGGCAAAGCCCCAGAAAAACCACCGATCCTTTTTTCCAGAAATCGACCGGCAGTTGCCAAAAGAGAAAAGCGATATAAATGAAGAGAATGTGGGCCGCCGGATTGATGTATCTAAGCCCGTGAAAATCGGCGAAATACCACTGGTATGTAACCAGCAGAATGAAGAATATACCAAGATAAACGACGCTGATGATGCTGAGTGTCTTGAACCGCCGGTTAAACGAACCGCAGACGAAAGCAACCAGCGCGAGCAGAAAACCACCGGTGGCGATGGTCAGAATATCGGCCAACTGGAACACGTTCCACACAACGATCTGGAGATACGGCAGCAGTGAAAAATGCTCGAAGGAAAAATTATGCAGCGCCAGCGCCAGTTCCCGGCGGCCGACCTGATTCCCCGGAAACGGCGAACCGGTTTGCATCAGCTGCCAGGTCATGAAAATGGAAAAACAGATACCGGAAACCAGAACCATACCGAGCAGGAACAAGGCGTGTTTCCGGCGGTCCTGCCTGGGAGCAGCCCACCACTCATAGATTTTGCAGACACCGAGCCCGGCGAGCAGGAAAAGCCCGTCCCCGCGGGTCATGACGGCGGCTCCCCCCGCAAGCCCGGTCAGGCAGCCCCAGGCAAAATCGGACCAGTTTTTCGGCCGGCCCACGCCAAGATACAAAGCGATGGCAAGCAGCACGAAAAAGGTGAAGATCGCCGTATCCATCCCGTTCATGGCGTTGAAGAACCCGCTGGCCGCGAAGATTGAAAGCAGAAATGCCGTCCAGGCCACCCGGCGGTTTTCCGTTATCTTGAGAGCAATGAAAAATACGAGGACCGTAGCCAGCACCCCGAAAAGCGCCGACTCGATAAACGTCGCCCGGATCGCCAGTTCCTTAAACGGCAGAAAATGGTTCAGGGATTCGAGATAGATCCAGAAAAATGGTGCACCGGTGGTCGAATGAATCCCGTCCAGCGAAAAACCTCTTCCGAGTGCTATGTTCCGGGAAACGCACATTTCGATGAAGCTGTCGTCGATAAGCCAGGTCGTGCTGGCCAGTCCCCGGATAGAGCTCAGCCCCAGATAAAGGATCTTAAACAGAAACACGCCACCCGCCACGATCCAAACCGGAAGCACGGACGGACGCTCTTTTTTAAAGAAGAACATAGTGGAGTCAATTTATCTAAGCAGTTTTACTAAGTAAAGCGGGCACGGCGATTTACGCGGTTGCCTCGGCCGGTCTTTTAAATTCCTGCTTGGACTTCAAAAAGAAGTATCCGATAACCAAAAAAGTCACAACCGGCGAGACCCACTGCGGTATTTCGGCTCCGAAAGCGTCACCGAGCATGATCAGCCCGAGAAACAGTATCGAGTACATCGCCCCGTTTTTCAGATATTTATAGTTTTTGATCCGGTTGATGTTCCCGATTGTCACTTGCCGGACAACCAGGGCCCCCAGCCCATTGCCGATCAGAATCAACGGAACCGAAAGAGTAAAGGCAAAGGCGCCGAGAACCCCGTCGATCGAGAAAGTGGCGTCTATGACTTCCAGATAGAAAATTTTGCTCAAGTCGGACCTGCCTTTCTGAAGCAGTTTCTCCTCGCTTTTTTCGGCATTTTCCTTGAACCCGTGAGTGATAAAGAACGCCGTCGAGCCGACAACGGCACCAAAGGCCATCAATGGATCGGCTTTAAGCGCAAACCAGACGATTGCCGAAAGGAGAACTGAAACTACGGCGAAAAACCAGACACCCTGGGCCACGAAAAACTTTTCATGGGGCAGCCCGAAGTTTTTGTCTTCCAGGAACAACCAGTGGAAAAACAAAAAAACCAAAAAAGTCCCTCCGCCGGAAAGCAGCAGCGGAGCGGATTTTTCAATGGACGAGATCACCCGGGGATCACTGGAAAAAGTCGCAGTCAGTGCCTGAATCGGACCGATCCCCGGTGTCGCGAGCCAGACAATCAGCCAGGGCAGAGCGCCTCTCACCAAAAAAACAGCGAACAGCAGACCCCAAAAAAGAAACCAGCGCCGGGCTTTCGGCTGCATGGTATACAGAACCTCGGCGTTTATTATGGCATTGTCGACGCTGGAAATCGTTTCGAAAACCGAGAGACCGACAACCGTGAGGATGATCGAAAAAATATTCATGGTACGACCGGGGTATCGTCGTCGCCGTTCGCTTCTTTTTTAACCGGTGTCTTTTTGGTCCGCTCCCGGGCAAGACAACCGATCTGGATCGTGAGTTCAGCAAGCCATTCTTTGGTCCCGGCAGCTTTTTCCATCTCAGTTTCGGCGATCCGGAGTGTGGAACCGCTGATCCGCCACTGCGGGCAGCGTTTAAGCAGTTGCATTATTTCGGCAGCGGTCACGCGGGAAGAAAGCGTCACGATCAGGTCCCGCCGGGAAGGCGAAACAGTTTCGATTTTTACCCGGGTCACGCCCGCTTTCCGGCAGGCCATCTTGAGCTTCAAAATCTGCAAGAGATTCTCGGCCTGTTTCGGCAGCGGTCCGTATTCCTCACGCAAATCGTCGGTAAATTCCTTAAGCATCGCCTCGTCTTCGCTGCCGGCCAGTTTCTGGTAAACGTTGATTTTCTCCTGTTCATCCGGAATGTAATACGAAGGCAGGAGCGCTTCGAATGGCAAAATGATTTCCACTGTTCCGCCGATTTCCTCTTCTTCGGCCCGGCCGCCGGCTTTTAGTTCCTCGACGGCATTTTTCAAAAGCCGCAGATAATGGCTCACGCCGACGGTTTGCATATTTCCGGACTGGCTGGCGCCCAGTATTTCCCCGGCACCGCGGATCTCCAAGTCGCGCATGGCGATCTGGAAGCCCGAACCGAGCTCGCTGGCTTCGACGATGGCCCGCAGACGTTTTTTGGCATCATCCTTGAGCCGCTGGGAGTGATACAAGAAATACGAGTACGCCTGTACGGTTCCCCGGCCGACCCGGCCCCGGAGCTGATAAAGCTGGGCCAATCCGAATTTTTCGGCCTCATTGACGATCAGGGTGTTGGCCCGCGGCAAGTCGATCCCGTTTTCGATGATCGTGGAACTCACCAGCACATTGAACTTGCCGCTCTTGAAATTAAAAATCCGTTCTTCCAGAATTTCCGGTTTCAGCTGGCCATGAGTCACGATTATCGCTGCCTGCGGCACCAGATTTTTCAGCTTCATGGCAAAAGCATCGATTGTTTCCACGCGGTTATGGAGCATATAAACCTGCCCGCTGCGGTTAATCTCTTTCAGGATCGCCTCCCGCACCAGAGCGTCAGAATATTTTCGGACCTCGGTAATGATCGGCAACCGTCCCGGTGGCGGCGTGGTGATGGTGGTGATATCCCGAAGCTTGTGCAGTCCCAGATTCAGGGTCCGGGGAATCGGCGTTGCGGTCATGGTCAGAATATCGATCGAGGACCGGAGTGATTTCATTTTTTCTTTCTGCTTCACGCCGAAACGCTGTTCTTCGTCGATTATCACCAGCCCCAGATTGGAGAACTCGACATCTTCCTGCAACAGCCGGTGCGTCCCGACAATAATATCTATTTTTCCTTCCCGGAGTTTCACCAGGATTTCCTGCTGTTCAATCGGAGTCCGGAAGCGCGAGAGCATCTCAATGCGAACCGGAAATCCTTCCACCCGCTTTAAAAGCGTCCGGTAATGCTGATCGGCAAGAATGGTGATCGGCGCCAGGAAAGCCACCTGTTTACCGCCCTGGACGGCCTTGAACGCCGCACGCATCGCCACTTCGGTCTTGCCGAAACCGACATCGCCGCATACCAGCCGGTCCATCGGATGACCGCTTTCCATATCATGCTTGATATCATCGATGGCTTTGATCTGCCCCGGCGTTTCGGTGTAGGGAAAAGCATCATCAAACTGCCGCTGGACTTCACTGTCCTCCGGATAGGCATGGCCTTTGGCCTTTGCCCGTTTGGCATAGATCTCAAGCAATTCTCTGGCAATGCGCTGGGTTTCTTCGGACACGCGTTTGGTTATCTTCTTCCATTCGGTCGATCCCAACCTCGTGAGCACCGGTTCCTGGCCTTCCTCGTGGACAAATTTACTCAATTTGTCGGCCTGATCGACCGGGACGAAAAGCTTGTCTCCTTCGGCATAGGTTATTTCCAGATATTCCCGCTCGACATCATCAACGACTTTGCCGGTCATTCCTTCAAACCGGCCGATACCGTGCTCCATATGAACCACGAAATCGCCGACCTGCAGCGAAGTGATGAAATCAAGCGCCAGCCGCTGGACCGACCGCTGCCGGGCTTCACGCCTCAGAGAAAAAATCTCCCGGTCGGTAATCAGCGCACATTTGAGATCCGGGTTTTGGAGCGAGTGCGGGAGCAGCGCGTCATCGGCCGTGGGAACGATGGTTATATTTCCGGTCCGCCGCTCCGGTGTGTCGACGAAAGGAATCGACTCCTCCTTCAATACACTCTTCAGTTCGGCGGCCCGCTTGCTGACAATGACCAAAATCCAGTCCTGTTGCAGTTTATCCCGTACGTCATTGATGAAATCCTGCAAAGTGTAAAACTTGAGAACCGAGAGATATCTGAGGTGCACGTGCTGGCCGGCGTTTTCCGGAAAACTCGTCAACTCAATCGTGTCCGCTCCTTCGGGAATAGCCAGCTCTTCCTGCTCATCGGTCACAAGCAGTGTCGAGGCCGGAAACTGATCCTTGAGCAAGCTGGACTCCTCCCAAGCCAAAGGGTAAATCGTCAGTTCCTTAAGCCGGCCCACGGTCCCGGTTGTCCCGGCCGATCGTATTTCTTCGACCTTATCGAATGAAAAAATTATTTTTATCTGCGAGCCGGCCCCCGCCGGATAAATATCCAATACATCACCGGTCCGCCGGTACTCGCCGGGGGACAAATGCTGATCCGGAGAATGCTGATAGCCGATATGGATCAGGGTTGTAAACAGTGACGTAAAATCCACATTTTCACCGACCTCGAGAGTCACGGCATGGTCCTTAAGCTCCTTGAAAGACGGTACCGGGCGCTCCCAGGTCGACCGATCCATGATGGCCATGCCATCCCCGCGCATCAGCCGCACAATCGATCCGACTTCTTCGGCAGTCGGCTCCTCGGAAAAATTCAAATAATACGGCTGCTGCTCGAAAAAATGACACCAGTGAAGCAGGGCCTCGGCATGTTCCTCATTTTCGGTCACAACAGCCGCCGGGCGGGGAGTCATTCCCAGAAAATGGCTTACGATCATGGCTTTCGCGGTTTCATTGCTGAGACCGGAAACTGTGATTCTATGGCTTTTCTTCAGAAGCTCACTCAGCTCCTGATGGGTATTTTCACCTATGCAAATTAATGGAAGCATTGAACCTGTTTGGAAACTCGCGGCAAAAAGAATCGACCTTTGTGCTCTTTAATTCCCGGTATCTATAGCCTAATGGCCATCCCCGCAGCACTCACGCGTGCGGGGCTGTTTTCCAGTTTTAACCTGCATTAATTTTACCTCACTCTTCAGACATCCGCAACGGCATGATCAAATGCAGGAATTGTTCTTTGTCGCCCAGCCGGAATACGGCCGGATGCATTTTGTCCGAAAGTTCGATCTTGACCTCCTTGGTATCGATGCGGGAAAGAAAATCAATCAGATACGTGGAGCTGATGGCTATCCTGTTTTCTTTCCCCTCAATCTGGGCATTGATGGTGGACTCATCTTTGCCGATCTGGGTTTGCTTGGTGGAGAGATGAACCGTCGATTTCTCAAAAACAAAGGTAATGTTGTTGTTTTGTTCCTTGGCGAAATAATGCATCCGCTTCACGTCACCAAGCAGATCTCTGGTCTCAACGGTCACGGTAGTGTGTTTTTCTTTCGGCAGAACCTGGATGTAGTCCGGGAACTTGCCGTCAATCAACCGGCTGGAAAGCCTGGTCGGCCCGACGTGCACCTCGATCTGCTGGGAGCCCAGAAAAACATCCACCTTTTCGCCGCTTTTTTCGGCTTTCTTGCCCTTGCCTTTTTCTTCCGGCTCTTCCTCTTTGCCGCGCTTCAGAGCAATCACAGCTTTTAATTCCTCTAAAAACTTGGCCGGTATTATGCAGGCGACATCCCCCGCCAGACCGTCCACGTTTATTTTGTATTCCGACAGACGGTAACTATCCGTCCCAACCAGAATAAGCTGGCCCTTTCCCAGCCGGACAAACACCCCGGAAATTACCGGGCGGGACGTGGTTTTTGCGCAGGCAAAGGTAACCAGATTCAAGGCATTCAAAAGCGGAACAACCGGCAGGCTCAGCGTGGTCTCTTTTTGGATGCTGGCAATCGTCGGGAAACCATTGGCGGCCTCTCCGGCAATCGTCGCCTTGGCTCTTTTTGAGAGCAACCTCAGCTGCGTTCCCTCGCTGGTTTCCAGAACCACCTCGTTGTCCTGGTTATATTGCATGAAGTTAAGTATGGCTTTTGCCGGCACGGTTATTGAACCCTCGTTTTCGATCGTTACTTCGAAACTGGTAACGATGGATACCTCCAGATTCGTGGCACTTAGAGTGCACCGCTTGCCTTCGGCGTGAACCAAAATATTTTGAAGAATCGGTAAAACCTGATCCGAGCCAATGGCCCGGTTTACAAGTTGCAGTCCGGCCAGCAAATCCTGGGTTCGACAGGAGAACTTCATAGTAAGCAAATTGAAGAGGAAGTTTGGGTTTGAATCAAGTTCATCCAAAAAAGGAAATCACTTAAAAAGGATTACTTATTACTTAGTGATTAAAGTATAAAAGTAATCTTATAAAAGTTAGTCATAGTAATGAGAGATTGAAATTGCATCGGAAAGTTCGGGAAATAGAGTGGAGAAAAATCAGAGAGTAAAAACAGTGTTCATTTTTAATGATGAGAAAAAGCCAAATCAAACAGAAAATGTATAAATTTTGCGTGTGTATCCGATGTGGAAAACATGGGGATAACCGGTTTATCGACCGCAGGGATCCATTGATTTGATTAATTGGGTTTCTGCAACGGAAAGCGACAAAGGACTGTGGTTAAGCATGGTAAAAAGCATATGCCGACAATCCGGACTTTCCACATACAAAATAAAAATTCTTCCAGTTAGCCGTTTTTGGAAAATCAAAGCTTCTGGCGGAAAGAATCGCGATCACCGGATTTTTTCGGGGTTTCCCGGTTGGATCTTATGACAAGTTTTACCCGCTCTTCTTTGACAAATGAATTGTCGGGGATGTCTTCGGTAACCAGTGTCGAAGAGCTGATGAATGAGCCGGCGCCGATTCTTACGCCCGGGACGAAGCAGGTGTGGACTCCGGTCCGGCAATGGGCGCCGATGATGGCGCCAAGCTTTACCCGGCCGGTTGGGGTCTTTTTACCTTCTATTACTGAAGAAACCATTTCTTCGTCAAGCCGAAGATTTCCGGTTATCGTGCCTCCGCCGAAAGAGGTATTTTTATCGATAATTGAATCGCCAACGTAGCTGGAGTGTGTCCAGATATCAGAGGCCAGAATCGATCTTACAATTTCGGTGTTGTAGCCGACGACGCAGTTGTCTCCGATCGAACTGTCACGGACCAGGGCATTGTTGGCGACGACAGAACCGTGGCCGATATAGCAGGGGCCGCGCACCGTTGCATGGGCGTAAATTTTTGCGTTTTCGGCGATAACGACCGGTCCTTCGATTACCGCCGTCGGGTGGATTTTGACCGATTTGGCAATAACCGGCCTGCCTCCCGACGGCAAAATTTGCGGCAGAAGATCCAGCAGATGCCAAGGATATTTGATGGCTTGCCAGGAACCGCGGCAGATAACGGTTTCATATGGATTCTGGCGGAAAAGCAGATCGAGGGCCTGTTCATAACCGTCATCCTTCTTGGTCGGTTTTATTTTTTTCAGCGCAGCAAGGAGAACCTCGGCCGAGGCGTGGAAGTGAGCCACGATGTTTATCATGTCACTCGGCTCTGACCCCGGCTTGGGTTTTTCCACGATTCCGGTTATCCGTTTTCCTTTAAGTGATAAGTAACCGCCGGGGAAATAATGCCGGACCTTCCGGGCCAAAATCAGGCCGCCCCGGGTAATCTTTTTGCTGCGTGAAAGCAGATCCCGGTAAGCTTGGGGCTCGATAATGTCATTGGCGCTGACGATAAGAACCGGTTTCCGGCCGCAGGCCGGTAAAGCGCTGAGCAGTGCCCCGCGCATACCCAGAGTCAGATCTTCCTGAACCAAGATTTTTTTCTTCGGAAAAACCTTTTTCGCAAGTTTTAGATTGTGCTCTCCGGCGACAAGCAGAATATCTCTGACTCCGGCGGCCTCCAGACGGCGGACCTGCTCCTCGATAAGGCTTGTCCCGCTTACCGGAAAGAAGCTTTTTTCGCAGAGCGGCCAGAACCGCCTGGATTTCCCGGCGAAGATCAAGATGACTGTCACAAGATCCAAGCTTACACGGACTTATGGCCTTACGGCGAGCGTTTCTGGCTCCAGACGACCAGTAGTGAGCCGCTTAAATCGGTCCGGTGAACGGGGATACCCAGGGCATTGAGACGGGTCAGGATTTCCTTGTGCGGGTGACCGTATGCATTGCGGCCAACGGGAATCACGGCCAACAATGGTTTAACAGCCAGCAAAAAGCCGGTAGATGATGAATACCGGCTGCCATGGTGGGGGATTTTCAGAATGTCGGCTTTCAAGTCGGCTCTGGCGGCGACCAAAGTCGTTTCGACTTTTTGGTCGATGTCTCCGGTAAAAAGCATCCGGTGTCCGTTCCATTGGAACAGGGCAACCAGCGAGGCCTCGTTTACGTCATGGGAAAAGGTTTCAGGCAGGCGATCAGGCGGCCAGAGAATAGTCAGGGACGCATTGTCCGGGAGAGGGATCTCCGCGCCGGCCCGTTTAAAAATCAGCGGGATATGTAATTCCCCGGCCAGCGACAGGATTTCCTGGTATTTGGGTTCGTTGCTTTCGATACCGGCCAGCAGAATTGCGCCGACAGAGTAGCGTCTTAAAAATTCCGGGAAGCTGACCATATGATCGACATTCGGATGTGACAAAACCAGCAGATCGATTTGCCGGTCAAAAAATGGCGACTTTCTTCCGACTTCCGCAAGTGCCGTCCAATCCGGTCCGCCATCAACGAGTATTTTCTGGCCGCCGGGCATAGTGATCAAAGTGCTGTCTCCTTGGCCGACAGAAAGAATCTCCAGATGCAGCTTCCCGTCGGGCATAAGATGCCATTCCCTGAAAACCAACAGGCTGAAAAACACCAGTACCATACCGGTTATTACCCATGAAGTTTTGGCCTTCGGCATATTCCTAGCCTAGCAGGCCGTTTTCTTATTCCTGCGTCGGATCCGGCTGGTCAGTACACCGGATGCAGCGAGAATCCCGAAAAGTCCTATTCCGGAAGCCGGAAGAACAACGACTTTCTGGATCCCCGGAGACTCGTTGCCCTGGGCATCTTTGGCAGTGACCCTTACACCGAAGATACCGGCTGGAAGACGACTGAATTGCACGGAAGTATTCTGGGGCCCGACCGAAGAATTTGGTTCAAATGTTACGCCATCGTGTGTCGTATACAGGCCATAAGCATTGAGCGTGTGCCGGCTGTCGACACTTCCGATCCATCTGACAACGACATTGAAAAGACCGTTTTTCTGCCTTAGTGCCTCAAAAAGCAGATCGGATGGGTCCTCCGGCGGGCCTTGCGGTGCTTTGCCGTAGACCGGGACCGGCGAGCCAGGCACCGAAGACGGGGTGCCAATTAGCGGGTTTTTTCCATAAGGAACCTGAGGTTCGGTTACTGGTTCGGAAGCCGGAGGCGAAGAAGCCAAAAATGCCGGTTCCTGCAGATAGCCCTTGAAAGGGATGGGTCCCCCGGGAACGGCTTTTGTTCCATCCGTGGCCGGGATTTCAGTCAGCAATGCGACTTGATAATCATGGTTCGACTGTTGCGGATCGGTATGAAGCAAGACCAGCCGGTCAGTAATTTCCACGGAGTTAACCGGAAGTGCGGTTCCTCCGGAGTCTGTGATTTGGAAATATCCGGGATCAATATTTACGCCGGTTGCCACCGGTTTGGTGAACATCAAAAGAAGACCGGTTGCTGAAACCGGCATTACCGATGCGATCATCATTGGTTGGTCTGGCAGAGATGGCGTGTTTGGCTCCGGGCTGACGGATGAAGCCGGAGGCGGTAGCTCAGGTTCGCTTGAAGGAAGCGGAGGCTGAGCCAATGTCGCCGGAATATCGGCATAAGCCTCGGTTTCGAAACCCTCACTTTCCGTGTCGGTCTGGTTGACTGCCATGACCGCAATGTAGATTTTTCCTTCTTTTACCGGGATCGACTTAAAGGTGTAAGAGGTATCCGGTCCCGGGGTCTGGTCAAAATCATCGAAGTTGCCGTTATTTCCGAGGATTGAAGCACGGCTGTAGTAAATCCGGTAAAACTTTATTCCAGATGGATCATTCACTGCCGGCCAGGTAACAGTCAGTTGGCCGTTTGCCATCGTTACTGCCACCTCTTTGACGTTTGGCGGCGGAGAACCGGCGGCCAGACAGGTACCTACGATCAATAAGGAACCAATAAGCAAACCTGTTTTTTGTATTAGTGACATCGAAATATTGTAGCATTTTTCGTGCTTTTTTACAACCCGACAATATCAAATTTCTGGTTTAAGGCTGCTCTTGTATTGATGGGGCTTAAAAGCCCTGGCTCGCCGGACTTTGCATTTCAAATCATTGAGCCTCAGTCCCGGCGGCATTTTTTGGTCATAGCCGAGAAATATCAGATCAGGTCGGATGGACATTACCGGCTTTAGAAAGTCTTTACTGGAACCGGGGACTACCCGGAACCGGGGAAACGTTTTTTTTATGGCTTTTATCCGTCGGGATTCGGACTCAACCGGGCTGCGGCCCTTTATTTTAAGAACATTCTTTCGTCGGGCGACAACGACTGTCAGTGAGCCGAGTTTTCCGGCTTCGCGAAGAAAAAACTCATGTCCGGGGTGCAGCCGGTCAAAGGTACCAAAAACCATAACTCGTCGGTTGGTTCTTGGGCCGGAGGTTGCTTTTTTGCGGGCGGACAAATGGTAAGTTTTTCTCATTACCAATAGCTTACAGCTTAATCGGGCCATTTTGCCGGTTAAGAAGCTTAATCAGCGGCTTTGCAGATCAATGGCGTAAAGCTTCTTCTCGTCCAGAACGTAGAGCCGCGAATCCTCGGGATCAACGTAGAGATCCTTTAGCCGGCCGACCTGATCGGAGTCTAAGATATACTGTTTCAGATAAAGTGAATCACCCAGATCCCCGTCGCTGGTCGTAATTACGATGCGTTTATTATCGGGATCCAGGAAGTAAAAGTTGCCGGTAGCCGACGACTTGAAGATTTTTGTGACTCCATCCAATGCTCCTGGCGGCAGGTTGCGGATGTTGAACGATTGTTTCTCCCCGCGAAGAAGCTTGAGGACATCGCGCTGGCCGGTTTTTCCTCCGGCCGACGTATCTTTCAGGACATATACCGGGCCGGTAATGGTCATGTCGATGGCACCGTTTAGGTCGCCATTCACGTTGTATTCGGCCGGAGGGCCGTACCGGCTGGCCAGACGTTCGTATTTGTAAATCTGCTTGCGTTCGGGGGCGAGGATATAAAGGTAACGCAGGTAGGTTTTTATATCGGCTCCGGTTATCCAGCCGGCCGAGTCTTCGGTTTTCATGGACATCGGTTGGCCATTGAGCAGCTCAATCACGCTGTTGCCGGTGGTCAGGAAAACCTTGCTTTGGAAGCGGGAGAAATCAGTCGCATCCAGGATCAATTCATCGGTACCAAGCTTGTCCAGATTTTCAACCGTGTTCAGCGAAACACGGTAGAGACTCTGGCGATCATAGACGGTGAATTCGCCATTGGGCGTACCGATAAATCCCTGAGCCAGGATATCGGCCTTTTTGGCGCTTAAATTGGCCATGACCCTCGGCGGAACCACCCGGATAACCCGGTTCATTTCTTCGCGTTTGGATTTGATCCGGTCCAAGAGTTCAAGCGCTTCGCTACGGAAAAGGCCGCTTTCATTGGTCATGACCTGGCGGGCCCGGTCTTCGGCCCGTTGCAGGATGGCATTTGCGCTGTCGGTATCCCCGGCGAGCTGACGATTGTCGGCCGTGGTTATGTCGGTGTTGATCTGTTTGACCAGGTTGGCCAGTTCGCCGCGGGTCTGGTTACGCTGGCTGCTGAGAGACAGCTGAACCAGCATCCAGATAATCAGAAACAATGCGGCACTGCCGGCCAGCAGCAGAAGATGAGCCCGGCGCTTGCGTTCCGGGTCATAAAGATCCCGGAGGAAATCGCGGATTTTTTCACGGATCCTGCCGCCAAGCGATTTGCCGCGGTCTTTTTTCGGACGTAACTTGCTGAAAACCTTGGTCAAATCGATCCGCTTGGCAACTTCGGTGATCTTATCCATGACTCCGGTACCGGCTCTGGCCCGGCTTCGCGGGATTGCGCGCATCGGCAGCGAACTGCCTTTGACTTCACGTTGTTCCAGCGTTGGTTCCGGACCGCCGAGAATGTGGATATGGATGAGGCAAGCCACTTCTTTTTCCGCACTGAGTTTCGAGATGATATTTTGAATGACTCCTTCCCCGCTATGCTGGGCGATTTGTGCCAATTGAGCCGGAGTAATTGCCCGCAAAAGCCGTTGGGAACAAACCAGGAAGTGATCCCGTTCCTGAACCGGCCCGCTGGCGATATGCATGAAAACCGAGGGCGGCTTGCCCCGGGAATATTCAGTGATCTGGGTGGCTACTCCATCACGGACGATATAAGCCTCGGCCCGGCCGACATGGGAAAGATGCAACATGCCGTTGGCCTCGAGCAGACCGACAATGGCGTGGACGTCACGAACCGCAGAACTCAAAAGAAAACCCTTCAGCAGTCCGTTTAACTCTTTCAAGGCACTTTCCAGCCGCTCATAACCATCACCTTGCGCTTCGATGACCGAATGGGTCAGCACACTGATGCATTCCTCACGCAGGTTGTCGCTCCCTTCGCCGCGGCCTTCGCTGTGAATCAACAAGAACACGCGATCGCCTTTCCCCTCGCCTAAAATCACAGGTACTAAGAGAGTTCCTGCGGGCGCCTTCGTTTGCCCCGTAGATATCTCCAGTTTCATACGGTGAAAAAGGCTACACGGGTTACCTTTGGCTCGCAAGCATCTCGTCTTGGCGGCCAGGAGAAAAAGCTTTTAGCTGTTTAAAGAACCAAAGGAGCGATCCGGATTTTTTTAAACAGAAAAAAATAGATTTTAAAAAACGATTTTTAAAAGTAATAATTTATTTTAAATAAGCCAAAAAAACACCGTTATGACACAATGGTATTGCCAGGACTGTTGGTTCGGAGTAAGATGAGTCTATCGAACTTAGTTCGACTATATTATTTCACACAGTTCATGAAGACAGTAAACGAATGGGTGCAGAGCACGCTTCCGAAAGAGGCGTCTACTTCGGGCATTCAAAAATCACCGGCCAATATCGTGGCAACACCACAGCAGACCAATCGTCCGCCACAGAAACCCTTTAAACAGGTCCAGCCACAACCTGTTTTCCGGGAAGGAAAGGGCCTGAAAATATATCCTTTAGGCGGCTTCGAGGAGATCGGGCGCAACTGCCTGGTGGTCGATGTCGACTCGGATTTATATCTCATCGATCTCGGGCTTCAGTTTCCCGAAGAAGACATGCCGGGCATCGATTATCTCATCCCCGACGTGGCCGTGTTGCGCGGACGGGAAAGTAAAATCAAGGCTATTATTTTCACTCACGGCCACCTGGATCACATCGGGGCGGTTCAGCATCTTTTGCCGACGCTTCATTTCCCGCCGTGCTATGGAACCAAGCTGACCATGGGCTTCATCCGCAAACGCTTGGATGAGGAAAAACTCACATCAAGAGCCCGGCTCTTCACTGCGGAATATAAAAAACCGATTCAGATCGGAAAAGTTCGGGTCGAATTTTTGCGGGTCACGCACAGTATCCCGGATTCGGCGGCAATTGCGCTGCATACACCTTACGGAACGATAGTTCATACCGGTGATTTCAAGTTTGACCTTACTCCGATGAATGAGCCGCCAGCCGATTTTCAGCGACTGGCCGAGCTTGGCGACAAAGGAGTTCTCGCGATTTTCGCCGATTCAACCAATGCCACGAAGCCGGGGAATGCCCTTTCTGAAAAAGCCATCTCTGAAAATCTGTTTCAGCTGATGCGCGAGGCCAAAGGCCGGCTGATTTTCTCGACATTCAGTTCGCTGCTAAACCGCTTGGCGCAGGTCATCAATCATGCCCGGGCGCTTAACCGCAAGGTTTATGTTTCCGGTCGATCAATGGAAGAGAACATCGAAATCGCGCAGAATCTCGGTTACTTGCAGATCCCGCGCGGGCTGATCCGGAAAGTCGGTCCGGGAATGGAGAAGCTTCCCGACCGCGAAGTCGTGATCCTGACCACCGGATCACAGGGAGAAGAACGGGCCAGTCTGGCCCGCATGGGACTCGGCACGCATCAGCATGTGCGGATCAAGCGTGGCGATACGGTCATCTTGAGCAGCAACCCGATTTTGGGTAACGAACGGGCGGTTGCAAAAGTGGTCAACAATTTGAATCTGCTCGGTGCGCACGTCGTGACTAATCAGGAACTGGCGTTGCATACCACCGGACACGGGTTCCAGAACGATATTCTGCTGATGCACCGGCTGGTCCGGGCCAAACATATAATTCCGGAACACGGCGAGCCTTATATGCGCGCCGCGCATGCGGAACTCGCCCGGTCGATTGGGTACCCGGAGAACCGGATTCATCTTCTGACCAATGGCGAGATACTGGAATTTGACAATCAGGGGAACGCCCGGAAGTCCAAGCATAAAATCATGGCCAACGATATCGTCATCGATGGCCGCGGAGCCGGAGCCGAAGGCCAGCGGACCATGGACGACCGCCGGGTTATGAGCAATGCCGGAATCTTTATCGCGGTTCTGAAAATTTACAGCGATTCGATGCGTCTGGTTTCAGACCCGCTGCTTTTGTCCCGGGGCCTGATCTACGGATCGGAACAGGGGCTGATCAACAAGGAAGCCACAGCGGTGATTCGCAAGGCTTATGAAGAAGCAGCTGCCCGCGGTGAAAAAAATATCGGCAATCTTAAGCGGGAGGTTACCGGAGCGCTCTTCAGATATTTCCGGAAAAAACTGGATCGCGAGCCGATGGTCATGCCGGTTTTAATCGAAGTCTGACCAGAGAACTTGGATCGATGGCTGAACAAGGAAAAAACAGCGGCACCGCGAGGGCGTCGCTGTTTGATCAAAGACAAGAAATTACTCCGCGCTGCTGGTCGAGGAGGCCGAGGAGCTCACGGAGGACTCCGACGACGAGGAAACCGAGGAGCTCGACGAAAGATCCGCGGAGGACTTAACCTTATAGGTCGGGGTTATGAAAGTGCCGCGGGTACCGCGACGACGCAGGAAAGTATGCTGCTGTATGGTCTGGTTAATCAGTGTCCGCCGGCTGACGTGCTCGAGTTGCGGGCGTGTCGGGATTTGCTGTACGGCCGGCGTTTTCCGCGCAGCAAAAGTGGCGGGAACGATTGTGGCGAATGCCAGAGTAACGGTGACAGCAAGAACAAATTTTTTCATAGGTAAAAAAGAGAAAAAATAATTAACTTGATCTTAACGCGTTAATTCCTTTTGTTCAACCCCGTATTTTTTAGCCCGATACCGGGGTTACAAGGTTTGTATAATTTTACCGGTTAGGTTCCAGGACTCATAAGGAGTCCAGCCACATTTACCATGAAGAGAAACCGGGGTGACGACCCAATCGGCACGAGGATCAAGAAGCACCAAACGGGCGGGGCCGGCTTTCCGGATTTCGGCTGCATTTAGACCAAAGATGCGGTTCGGATTTAAAAAGCACAACCGCAAGATATCTGAATATTCCAGACCGAAATCGGCTGGCGGAGCGCTGGTTGGGTGAGGCCATTTGCCAGCTGCCGCGGAAAGCAAAAGCGGAACCAAAAGTTCGACCCCTGGCATGCCGCTCGGAGCCGAAAGCGGAGGAAAAACTTTTTTTTCTTCCAGCGTATGGGGAGCGTGATCGGAAGCAACGCAATCGATTGTGCCATCCAGCAGTGCCTGCCAGAGGGCATTTCTATGTTCCAGTGTGCCGATCGACGGATTAACTTTGACCAGAGTGCCAAGAGTCGAATAATCGTCGGTTGTGAAAAACAAATGATGGGGGGTCACTTCACAGGTAACTTTGAGTCCGTCGGCTTTGGCCGCTCGGACCAGCTGCGCGCCGGCCTTGGTCGAGAGATGGGCGATGTGCAGGGCAGCGGAATGTTTCGTGGCAAGTACCAGAGCCTGCTCGATTGCCCGTTCTTCCGATTCCGGAGGCCTGAGCAGTGCATGGGCGGAGACATCGGTACGCGTGACACTTTTTCTGGTGGCGGCATTGATCTCCGGGTCCTCACAATGGACGACAAGCGGGATCTCCAGTTCGGAACATGTGGCGAATACTTCTTCAACAATACCCCCCGAAATCCGCTGGTTACCGGTTGAATGATCCAGATACAGTTTGACGCCGCAACAGTGTTGTTTGAGCTTTTTAAGCTCGAGCGAATCGCCGGTCCAAAGTTTGCGCAGCTCGGCCAGATGCGCAGGCTCGGTGACTCCGAAAAAGAATTTAATGATACAGTTTTCGACTTTAGATGCGCGGCGAACTTTGTCGGCGAAAGCGGCAACGGTGGTTGTCGGCGGGATGGTGTTCGGCATATCCAGTACCGTTCCGATTCCGCCGGAGATGGCGGCGCGGGCTTCGGTTTCCATGGTTGCTTTGTACTCGAGACCGGGTTCGCGAAAATGAACATGGCAATCGATGAGTGGCGGGTAGATGAGCAGGCCGGCCGCTTCGATTATTTCGGTATTTTTCGGAACGCTTATCTTCGGCCTTAGCTCCTCTATTTCTCCGGTAACCGAAATAAGAATATCCGATTCGGACTTGCCGGAGGACGTTACGATCGAGCCGCCGCGGACGAGGGTTTTTTTCGTGGTTGCAGTATATCTCAAGACGATTTGTATGGACTTACGCTTTTCCCAACAGCATCGAAAGCAGGGCCATACGTACCGGAACGCCGTTTCCGGCTTGCCGGAAATAAGCGGCGTTTTTCAGTTCATCGACATCCGTCGAGATCTCGCCGACCCGTGGCAGGGGGTGCATGATCACCACCTTTTTCCCTTTGAGCATCGAGGCTTGCAGAATGTACTTGAGTTTCAGCCGCTCATACTCGCTCCGGTCGGCGAAGCGTTCCTGCTGAACGCGGGTCATGTACATGACATCGGCATCCAAACCGCTTCGGATGTCACTCGTTTCTTCAAAGGAAATCTTCTTTTCAGCGAAGAAGCTGGTGACCTTCGGCGGCATCGTCAGTTCCTTCGGCGAGATGAGCGTGAACCGTACATCCTTGAACAGGCCGAGTAAGTAGCTCAGCGAATGCACGGTCCGGCCGTACCGAAGATCGCCGACCATGGCGATCCGGATGCCGTCGACCCGTCCGCATTCCTTGTTGATCGTATACAGATCGAGCAGGGCCTGTGTGGGGTGCTGGCCCGGACCGTCTCCGGCGTTGATAAACGGAATTAAGCTGGAGCTGGCGGCCTTCTCGGCGCTGCCCTGTTCGGGGTGGCGCATCACCGCGATATCCGCATACTGGCTGACCATTTGCAGCGTGTCCTCGATGGTTTCGCCTTTATAAAGAGAACTAAACTGGATTCCCTCGGCGGTAACGACATCGCCGCCAAGCCGCAGCATCGCAGTCTCGAAACTCAGCCGGGTCCGGGTACTCGGTTCGTAGAAAAGAGCCGCGAGGATTTTCGACTTAAGAAGTTCGCTGCCGCCTTTTGAGCGGACCTCTTCCATCTCCCGGGCAACACGGAGAATCTCCTCCGTATCGGCTCTGGTGAGCTGTCTGGTGGAGATAAGGTGTTTAAATGGAAGCGGCATTGTTTGATTTAAGGATACGGAAGGAACAAAGCATTGTCCACGAGAAAATTGACAAAACAAATTAACAGTCTATTTTATTAGTAAATTTCTCTAGCCGCCGCTCTAACATTTCTCCATGGGGACTCTTCCAGAACACGAAAAGCATGGCGACTTAGCCAGGGAACAGCATCGGATCGAAATACATGTATCGGCAAAATCCTGCTTACGCTCAGATTTGCCGGGTCATGTCATCAGTCCTCCGGTGTCGGTTATAGTTATGGCAACGGATAAAAACGGACTTGCAAACGCACGCGTCGATGCCTGGAGAAGTGGCTGCGGAGAAGATCAATTACATGTGGATAACGGAGCAGGCGAGGGACAGTGGATATTTCTTCGTCAGTTACAGCTCTGGAATCACAACGGGCTCATTCTTTTTGTTCCGGAAGAACTGCGTACCGAAGCAACGGGCGAGCAGCCAGAAATCAAGGTCGACCGGGGCCGAAGGAAAATTGTGATTGCCATCGGTATGGTTTTAGCAGCAGCTGCTGCGGTAGTCGGAACTTGTGCGGTTCTTCCCGGTAAAAAAGGGGAACCGGACAAAGTACCCGGCAACAAAAAGAAAAGACCATACGGACCGCCCCGGCTGGAATAAGGCCGGACTCGCTGTTGAAAAACCAGCTCGAAAGCTATGCTCGGTTCCGATGTCCACCCGGGCGATAGCAACTTCCACGCTCTGGCAGATTGCAAGCCAATTTACCATGGCGGCGCTCAGCGCCATCTCGGTGAAGTTCGTGGCGATGGGACTCAGCAGGGAACTGGCCGGGTCCTATAACTCGGCTTACGGCTATCTGCAGCTTTTCGCGATACTTGCCGACTTCGGTCTTTACGCCGTTTCGGTCCGGGAAGTTTCTACCGCAAAAGACCAGGGCCGTGTGCTGGGCGGGCTCATCGTTTTGCGGTCGATCATTGCCTGTCTGTCACTCGGGACGGCGGTAGCCATCGCCTGGATCGTGCCGGCCTGGCAGGGAAGTCCGCTCAGATACGGGATCGCCATCGCCTCGCTCGTTCCATTTTTCACGCTTTTGGCCGGAGTGCTCCGGACGATTTTCCAGATAAAATACAAAATGCATCTGGTGTTCATCGCCGAAGTGTCCCAGCGCATAGTCACGACGACGCTGATGGCCATAATCATCTGGAAGGGGGTCCGGTTGAGCGAAAATACGTTGGTTTACGAGTATTTTCTCTGGGTCGGGTCCATCGGTGCGTTCGTACTGCTGGTTCTCTCGATTTTTTTCGCGCTGAGGGCGATGCGCATCCGGTTGTGTTTCGACCGGGCATTGCTTTCTCAGCTTCTCCGGCATGCGGCGCCATATGGAGTGGCGTTTTTGTGCATTGCCTTGTATCGGCAGTTCGATCTGACGATGATCGCGCTTCTGAGGGAGGATTTCAAAATCCAGAACGCCATGTACGGTTTCGCGTCCCGGATAACCGAGATGACTTATCTGGTGCCGACCTTTCTGCTCAATTCAACTTTGCCGATTCTGAGCGAGCGCCACTCGGCCGGGCTTTCGGTGAAAAGCTTGCTGGGAAAAACGCTGTTCCTGATCCTTGTTTTCGGCTCGGTCTCGGCGCTTTTCTCGGTCTTCTGGTCGCGCCCGATCATGCGGCTTCTCACTACCGAAGCCTATCTTTCCAGCCCGGGCGTGCCCGGAGCGGATACGGCATTGATGCTTCTGAGCGTACCGCAATTTTTGAACGGCATCGTGCTTTTCAGTTTTTACGTTTTGCTGGCCAAGCATGAGTGGCGCGCGCTGGTCGGGCGCATGATCATTGCGGTGGTGATTTCGATCGCTCTGAACCTGCATTTTGTCCGGGCACAGGGCTTCGTCGGGGCGATCCATACTTCGATGATCGTCCATCTTTTCCTGGCGATTACTCTGTTTCCGGTGGCTATAAAAGTTTTACCGCTGACATTTCCATCGGAGTTTATATATAAATGGGTTGGCTTCAGCGCCTGTCTGGCGGCCGGCCTGTGGCTCTTTTTGCCGTTCCTTACGAGCCTTCCGTCGATCGTTTTGGTGATGGCTATGGCGACCCTGACTCTCGGTTTTATGGGCGTCGCCTTCGGGTTTCACCGGATTTTCTTTTTGCCAAAGGGACTTGCGGCGGAGACCGTTGAAATTGGGGTTTGAATTTAGGTTCCTATCTGGCTTTCCATCTTAAACTGCGGTTGTTCTGGAGGCAGTAACCCGAGAAACAAGTGCTGAAAAACGTCTGGGGCAAGGCCGGTCGCGGGCGGCAAATTCCCATGCAGACTTGAGCGCATGGACCATTCCAGTTTGGCGGACAGGCCGACAAACAGGTGCTGCGATCACAAAAACCGTTTCCGCCGCACTTTGAATCTGAAAAACAGTTCCCAACCGGGTAATTAGGCGGAGGTGGGGGCGAGTAAGAAGGCGGTGGCAGCGGAGAAGGCCGTGGAACAGCAGGGAGGGTCGGTTTTGGCCGGCAAATTCCGCTGCAAACCTGGATACAATAATCAGCTTTGGTCATATCGCATGCCGGCAAACAGGCTGACCGGTCGCAGGTTTCTGCTGTGCCGCACTGGTTATCACCCAGGCAAGTCCCCGGCGACTGTGGGGGGTGCAGGCCAGAAAAGGCAAGGGTTGCCGCGGAACTTCGAGAGGCAGAACCGAGCCCGGGGAAAAAGACAACAAGCGCGAGGCAAACGGAAGATAAGCAGTTTCTCATAGTGAAACATTATAGTTCTTTAGGCAAGTTGCGCAAGCTGGGATTCAAAAGTGAAATGTGTCGATATCCTGGAGCTGGAAGCGAAAAAGTGATATAATCATCTGATGCTTTCAGCAATACTGAAATCAAAAACCGGACGTCAGCTGCTCGGTGCCGCGGTCGGCATGCTGGCTGCAGTGGCGGTGTATTTTGCGATACAGGAATTGTCTTCGCTGTCGGTAAGCCAGGCACTGCTTATAAGTCCGACAAATGTTTCCGAGCATGCGCAGCAAATCCGGGTCAATGACAAAAACATTGATGATACAACTTTGCAGATAATTGCCCGGCATGCCCAAAGTGTCGCTGCGGTAATGAAGGGACAAACGGCCAGTTCTTCCTCGCAGACCGAATCTTCGGCGGCATCGGCCGCCGCCCCGGCGTTGAATGGTGCGATAAGTACAGCGCGGCAGATGCGTCTGGCCAGGGAGGCGGGAGTAAATTACTATCCGGCGCCGGCACAAGCGGCAACCCAAGCGCAGCGGATTCAATTCCGGAATGATCAGGCACAGGCCGCCCGTACCGCCTTGATGCCGTCCAAGGTAGCCATGACAAGTTCATCGGTTTCCGCTTCAGAGCCGGCGGTTCAAACCGTCGTCAGCCGAACGGAAATAGAAAATCAGGAAACAATTACGCCGGTTAAAGCACAGGCATCGCAGAAAAGTTCACATCTGCCGAATTCGGGATTTGGACTTGAGACCGTCATACTGGTCTCGTTGCTTATAGCATTTTTCGCATCTTGTAATCCGGTCAGGCAACGGCTGATTGCAGTAGCCGGGTTTGCTGACACCACTTCGCGTTCAAAACGTTGTTGACGTATGAACAATTGAATTTGCTTAATTTGGTTTTGGCGAACGCTTCCCTCCTTCGCCCTCTGGGCTTCGGAAGGGCAAGCGCGGTGCAAGAAGTGGAAGTTACACGGAACTAATCGATAGCATTGTTAATGCAATTTGGTATGACTAGTATGACGCCAATGGCTTGGTACTTTCTGCTTTTCGCGATGCTCGGGTTGGCAGTCGGCAGCTTCGGTAACGTTTTGATCGTGAGGATCGCCAGCGGCGAACACCTGTACGGCCGGTCGCATTGTGTTTCCTGCCGGCGGGAAATTCCCTGGCATGATCTTGTTCCGGTATTTAGCTATGCATTTTTATCCGGCCGGTGCCGGTTTTGCCGGCGGAACATTTCGGTCAGGTATCCGCTGGTCGAGCTTGGAAGCGCTGCAATCTTTGTTGTCAGTGCGGCGATGTATCCGCTGAATTTTTTTCCGGCGCTTTTTACCGCCGTGCTGCTGGCGTTCCTGTTCTTCACTTGCGTTTTTGACCTGATTCATCAGCGCTTGCCGGATCTTTTCACAGTGGTCATCGCTATCTGCGCCCTGATACTGGTTTTGCTCAGAGGTGACTTAAAAACCGCTCTCTTCGGGGCGGCCGTTGCGCTGGTCTGGTTTGGCGGGCAGTGGCTTGTAAGTCGTGGGAGGTGGGTAGGTAGCGGCGATATTTTTCTGGCTGCCGTTTTGGGTTTCTGGTTGGGTTTTATGGGATCAATGGCGATGCTGGTTTTGAGTTATATAATCGGAGCTTTGGCCATCACCGTGCTGCTAGTTCTCCGGGTGATCACCTTTCGGCAAAAGCGAGTGTCGTTCGGTCCGTTTTTGGGTGTTGCCGCTTTGCTTGCTTTTTTTGGAGCCGGTGAATGGTATTTATCACTGATGCATTAAAAGAAGAGGCTTCGCTGCCCTAGTGACAGTCCCGTCACCACGGTAGCAAAGCCTCAGGATTACCAACGGACTGCTGCACTTCTCACGAGGAGGGTGCCCCCCTGTAAAACAAGGGAAGTCTTTAGTTGGCAATGACCATCGTACATGGTTCAAAACCAATTGTCAATGTGGCTCTGGAAGCGGTTTATGCCGGTTATTTTGGGGAACGGCATGATATGCTGGCACAGATGAAAGTGGTTGCCGAAAACCGCCGGGCACGCTTCGACTACGAGATACTGGAAACAGCCGAAGCCGGAATAGTACTTACCGGCCAGGAGGTGAAGTCCTGCCGCCTGGGACAGGTGAATCTGTCGGGTTCCTACGTGTCATTTTTCAAGGGGGTTCCGCGGATCAAACACATGAAAATCAGTCCGTATAAATATGCCGGGAGTCTGCCCGGTTATGATCCGGAGCGGGACCGCGAGCTTTTGCTTAAGAAGGCCGAACTTGAAAAAATGGAACGGGCAGCCGATGAAAAAGGAATGACGATCATCCCGCTTCAGGTCCGGGCCGGCCGGTTCATCAAGGTACTGCTCGGTCTCGGTCTCGGGCGGAAAAAAATCGACAAAAGGCAGAAGATAAAGGAACGGGAGATAGAAAGGAAGATCCGGAAGGAACTTGACTATTGAAAAAAGGAACAACCTGTGGAGTAAAATTTAAAACGATGGATCAGCCGGATTCGCCGCGTGAGCAAAATACCGTCGCGTATTTCTGTTTGCCGATAGAGGGCAGATTATCAGTTGAACAATGCGAATGGTTAAGAGACTGGATGGCGGAAAGGATCGAGCTGAATCCGACTCAAAACCTTTCGGTGGATGCTTATGGCAATATCGTAATCAGTTCACTAAGAGTGCCAAGCGCTGCTAAACGGCTCGCTGCCGTCAAAAAATTATTCGAAGCCGTGTCGAGTTTCGTCGGCAGAATTCCGGAAAGCGGGATCTCTTTGCCGCAATATCAGCCGATCCCAACCGGGATAAAGGAGGCCAGGCGTTTGGCCTGTGAGCTCCTCGGCAAACTAATGCCTGCCTTTGCCAAGGCGGGTACAACCGATGCCGACCCACTGCAACTAAAGAGACTTGCGGCCGATGGAACGGAAAACCTCAGTAAGCTTCGTCAGGTTATCGACTTTTTGCGAGGACAAATCACTGAAGCCATCAGGAATGAAGCCCTGGGGAAAGCCAAACCACTGCTCACCGTCAGACAATTGAGAATAAGTCCGGGGGAAAAATCTGCGGTTGTTTTAAACGGTTGCCCGGGTACGGTTTCGGTATATCCCGATTTCGTGGAAATATCAGTTTCAACAGACCGATGTTCGGTGACTACGGTCAGAATCTGTGCCGGGGATTCCATTGAAATCAATCATGGTGATTTGAACGGGCTGAATTGTGCATTCACAGACGGTTCGGTTGAAATAACGCCGAGACTGGGCGGCTCGTCGATACAGATACCGGATGAAGACGATGATCGAACCGATGGACAATGACCGGACAAAAATAGAGAATCGTCTAAGAAAATATTTCAATTATCAATCAGTTTTCAATTCAAATGTCACTTCTTCCGTCGCAAATCCAGAAGGCCGTCGAGGAATTTTCGAAACTTCCCGGTATCGGACCGAAATCCGCGGAGCGCCTGACCTTTCATCTCTTAAGATCGAGCAAAGCCCAGCCGGAGACCTTGGGCAAAGCGCTTTTGGCGCTGAAAACCGATCTGAAATATTGCGATCAATGCCAGATGATCACGCTGGATAAGCGCTGCAGGATCTGCTCGGACAGCTCGCGCGACTCGAAAATTATTTTGGTAGTCGAGGAGCCGCTGGAGGTCGTGGCCTTCGAAAAGTCCGGTTACAAAGGTCTTTATCATGTCCTGCACGGCGTCCTTTCACCGATTGACGGCATGGGCCCCGAGCAGCTGAAACTGAAAGAGCTGATCGACCGCTGCAAAAAGGATGAAATCAGCGAGGTGATAATCGCGACCAACCTGGACGTGGAAGGCGAGGCGACGGCGGCTTACATCAAGCAGCAATTACATGGCAAGGTTCCGTCCATCACCCGCCTGGCCCATGGATTGCCGATGGGCGCCGACATCGAGTTCGCCGATCAGACGACGCTGAAGGAGGCGATAAGCGGACGGCGGACTTTATAAAAAAATCGATTCAAATTTTTAAGGCAGCTCAACAACAGGAATTTCTTTCAGTAGTTCTGCCAGCTGATTTCTTGTGCCATCGTCTTTCCCAATGAATTCGGGCAAATGTTCGTCTTGGGGTACGCGATCCACAATTTCGGAAAGTCTTTCCTGGGAACCACCGGCCGCTAAATACTCCAAAATCGCATTACCTAATAAGGTTTCTCGCCGGTCCGCATTTCCAGCCTTGTCTGTTTGAAGTTTTACCAAGTGATCACTCATTTGTTGTGGGGTTGATGGATATTGTGGGAGCTCTCTATGGGCAAAAGCATCGTTGGAACCGAGTTGAGAGATCGAGATCGAGTGATTGAGATGTAGAAGACGTGCCTCGAGATTCGTTGTGCACAAGGAGGAAATAGTCATGGGATAAAAGAGGAAAGGAGATGAAAACCAGGCATTTATTGGTGATTGAAATCACCGGGCGCCCAGTTTGAAGCAGGAATCGGCCCTGTCAAATAATCGTCATGGTGTTTCTATTTAAACGCATATATAAGCCAAAAAAATGCCGTTGGCAGGAGAAAGAACCAGTTAGTGACTTTTGGATTCGGCCCGGATCAGGGTCTTTCAGCGCAGCTCGTACGTCAACGTGACAGTCGAGGTGATTTCCTGCTGGCCGGACGGAACGGGCAGCGGGGTAGAGGGAGCCGCGACGGCGCCGCCCATATTCAAGTTCACTGAGCGTTGTTTCATGTCGTAGGCCATCGGCAGAAAATTGTCCTCGTTAAAATTGGTGATTTTCACGAGCTGCATCCCGAGATTATCGGCCAGGACTTTGGCTTTCGCTTTCGCTTTTTCCACGGCCAGCGCGCGGGCCTGGGCCTTGAGCTGGTCGGGGTTATCAATCGAGAAGCTGAAA
>Ga0172379_10002992_pt1 | contig 28114 bp, 26 predicted proteins | sample GrowelOW334metaG_FD_119756 | JGI IMG/M metagenome (GOLD analysis project Ga0172379, IMG submission 119756) | Groundwater microbial communities from an aquifer near a municipal landfill in Southern Ontario, Canada - Groundwater well OW334 metaG | ecosystem: Environmental > Aquatic > Deep...
ACTTGAGTTATATAAAAAATTAAATTTACCATTACCACATTTTTGTCATAACTGTCGTTATTATCAAAGGCTTAATTTGGAAAATCCTAGAAAACTCTGGCATCGTAAGTGTATGAAAGAAGGGTGTAGTAATGAATTTGAAACGAGTTATGCTCCAGATAGACCAGAAATAGTGTATTGCGAACGATGTTATCAGAATGAAGTAATTTAAAAATGCTATAATAAATTATGCCCAATGAAATTGAACTTTTAGATTTACTGCTAAAAAATAGGGGAATAAAAACAGAAGACAGAGAGAAATTTATAAATCCTTCATATGAAAAGGGGCTTTATGATCCGTATCTAATGAAAGATATGGAAAAGGCCGTTGTTAGAATTTTTGAAGCCATAGAAGCTAAAGAAAAGATAGTTATATATACCGATTATGATTGTGATGGTATACCTTCGGCTGTAATAATGCACGACTTTTTCAATAAAATTCGGTATGAAAATTTCTCTATTTACATACCGCATCGTCATGATGAAGGCTATGGACTTCATATGGATGCTATAAAGAAATTTATTGATGAAGAAGTGAAGCTTCTTATTACTTTTGATTTAGGGATTACAGCAATAGAGGAAGTTATAGAAGCACAAGCTGGAGGGATAGATGTGATAATAACAGATCATCACTTGCCACGACAACAGCTAAAGCAGTTAGATGGGCAGGCAAGCGATGATTTGCCAAATGCTTACGCTATTCTAAATCCTAAACAAGAAGGATGCCAGTATCCTGATAAAATGCTTTGCGGAGCGGGGATAGCTTTTAAACTCGTGCAAGCTCTCATCCAAAAATATGGAGAATATTGGAAAATAAATACTGGTTGGGAGAAATGGCTTCTCGATATGGTAGGGATGGCGACTTTGGCAGACCAAGTGCCATTAATTGATGAGAATCGTGTCTTTGCATTTTATGGACTTAAGGTTTTACAAAAAGGCAAAAGACCTGGAATGGTAGAAATTTTCCGGAAAGCAAATGTGGAGATGACAAAACTGACAGAGGAAGATATCACTTTTACTCTTGCTCCACGTATTAATGCAGCAAGTAGAATGGCGGATCCGATGATGGCTTTCGAGGCTCTCTCTGCGACGGATGCTGTCCTTGCAAAAACTTTGGCAGATAATTTATCTAAAATAAATGATGAGAGGAAAATAATGGTGGCTCATATGATGAAAGAAGTGAAAAAGACGATGAGTAAAAGAGAAGAGAAGAAGGTGATAGTAATAGGCAATCCATTGTGGAGGATAGGGGTCTTAGGAATTATTGCTTCAAAAATTGTAGAAGAATATAAAAGGCCAGTGTTCGTCTGGGGGTCTGATGGTAGTGATGTACTGAAAGGCTCTTGCCGTTCTTATGGTGGGGTAAACTTGGTAGAAATTATGAGTGCATTGCCAGAGAATAGTATACTTGAATTCGGAGGGCATGCGGGGGCGGGGGGATTTGCTGTGGCACATGAGGAGATACATTTCCTTGAAGAGAGAATACTTAAGGTTTATGGAGAAGACAAGGAGGTGGAAGAAGAAGCAAAATCTACAGGAGTTGAGGCAACTATTAATATGGACGATGTAACGAATGCGAATTATAATGTAATAGAGAAACTTGCACCATATGGAGTAGGAAATCCAAAGCCAAAATTTCTTTTTAAAGATGTAGCCATAGTAGGAGCGAAAGAATTTGGGAAAGAGAAAAACCATCTAGAATTAAGCTTCCCCAATAGTAAAGGGAAAATTGTGAAGGCAATAATCTTCTTTAAGAATAAAGAAAGTTATGGGAGTAAAATTGCAGTAGGAGAGAGGATAAATTTGGTAGCGACTTTTGAGAAAAGTACTTTTGGTGGTAAGACGGAATTAAGATTAAGAATTGTTGATATTTTGTGTTAAAATAATTTTATGTCAAAAAACTTAGAGATTTATACTGACGGTTCATCACTTGGGAATCCTGGCCCTGGAGGATGGGGGACGGTGGTAGTAGTGGAGGGTAAAATAGTCGATGAACTTGGGGGACACGATAAAGATACGACGAATAATCGGATGGAACTCAAAGCTTGCATAGAAGCGCTGAAATATATCTCAGCTAGGCAAGGCCTAGCTGAAAATGATGTTACTATAAATGCGGATTCGAGCTATGTACTTAATGGTATAACTAATTGGATTTTCGGTTGGGAGAAAAATGGGTGGAGAACTGCAAACAAGAAGCCAGTTATGAATCAAGAATTATGGCAAGAATTGATAGCACTTGTGAGAGAATTCAAAGGGAAAATAATTTGGCAGAAAGTGAAAGGGCATTCAGGTCATGTTTATAATGATAAAGCCGATGAAATAGCGACGACTTATGCAGCAAAGCAAAAAAGAAATTAGTTTAATAATCGCACTAATGATTATTGCATTGGTGCGATTTTTCTTTTTCATACCAAAAGCACCAGACTATAGTAATGTGGTGGGGAAAATGGTGGAATTTACTGGCGTAGTTTATGATGACCCGGATGTAAGATTAAAGAATAAACATTTGAATATTAAAATTGATAATCAAGATATCAATATTTTGGTTTTTGTTGGACGAGAGGAAGAGGTGGACTATGGAGACGAAGTGAAAGTAAAAGGAGTCTTAGAAGAACCTGAGAATTTCACGACGAATTCGGGGAAAGAATTTAATTATAAAAGATATTTAGCCAATAAAGATATTTATTATCTTATTAAGAACGCTGAAATAGAAATTCTTTCAACAGGAAATGGAAGTAAGGTGAAAACCTGGCTTTATAAAGTGAGAGCTTCATTTATGCAAAATATTAACAATGTTATCCCAATGCCGGAGAGTGACTTGGCAAATGGTTTAATACTAGGAGCCAGAGGCGGATTTGATGAAGACACCAGAGAAGATTTTATAGATACAGGAACGATACATATCATAGCTCTCTCAGGATACAATGTCTCGATAGTTGCAAATAATGTAATGAAATTTTTTGGATTAATTTTCTCCACAACTATATCTATAGTTTTAGGATTTGTAGTTATAATTTTATTTATTATTATGACTGGAGCCAGTGCGACTGCTATTCGGGCAGGCATAATGGCTTCTATTATGTTACTCGGAAGAATGACGGATAGAAAGTATTTAGCAGGCAGAGCCTTAATCGTCGCCGGACTTCTAATGATTGCTTATGATCCTAGAGTCCTTTCGGACATGTCTTTCCAATTATCTTTCATTGCAACTGGGGGAGTACTTTTCGTTACACCAAAAATTATAAATTGGTTTAAGTATCTGCCACTTCGGTATGGAGTCAGAGAAATGGTGGCTTCAACTGTCGCCGCCACCATCTCAGTATTACCTATACTTTTGTATTTGACGGGGATTCTATCTCTTGTGTCTTTGCCGGCGAACTTCTTGATATTACTAATTATCCCTACTGTGATGTTTTTCATTTTCATCACAGGGATGATTGGATTTATAATTCCTGTTTTTGTAATAATATCTGGGTATATAACATATATTATGCTTTTATATATGCTTTCTGTCATTCACTTTTTTGGCTCACTTCCATTTGCTAGCATTTCTATTCAATCTTTTCCACTCGTTCTTACAATTTTAATTTATGGATTTTTATTCTGGTGGGTGTTTAAGAAATCAAAACAAAATAGTCTCTGAAAAAAGCCTCACGCAGGCCTGATTAGTAAATCATATCGTGAGATAAGGGCCGAGTGCGAGCAAAAAACTCAGCAGAGTTTTTGATTCAGTAGAATCACCTAAGGGATAAAATAATAGGAAGAGAGCTATTTTGTGGAGATTTCTTTAAAATAACAAATTAAAATTATTTTCTATTACTTCCCAATTTAGATTTTCGAAGAAAGCCTCGATATATTTTTTCTTTTCTGCTGGAACATAGTCGAGGTAGTATGAATGTTCCCACATATCAAGACATAGAATAGGGGAGGCACCAACTAGGTGCCCCATATGCTGTTCATCCACCCAAGATATTATTAATTTATTACTTATTTTGTCAAAATAAAGCATAGACCATCCCACTCCACGAGTCGTTGCCACGAATTTAAAATGAGCTAAGAAATTATCAAATGAGCCCCACTCTTTCTCTAAAGCTTTGTATAAAGCACCTTCTTTATTTATTTCTTTATTTCCTCCGGATAATGAAGAGAAATAATATTCATGATTACGCATACCTCCAAACTCAAATCCGATACGGCGCTCTAATTCACCTAGAATGAATGCATTTTTCTCTGGGTCATTTTTTAATTCATACAATTTATTAAATATAGTATTTAAATTTGTGACGTACCCTTTATAAAGTTTCAAATGTTCTTCTATTGTCTTAGAACTGATACCTTTTAATTCCCCTAATTCAAAATTTTTTGCTATAAATGTTTCCATAATATTTATTTATAATGTTTAATGTTAATATATAAAGTATAGCATATGGAACGCATAAAAAAATATTTACCATATTTACTCGTTATCATACTTATTATCTTTGTTATTAGTATATGGTTTTTAGCTTTAAATCATAAAAATAACAAGTATTTGAAAGTTGTATTCTTAGATGTAGGGCAGGGTGATGCTATCTATATAGAAGCTCCGAATGGACGGCAAATGCTTGTAGATGGGGGACCAGATGCGACATTACTTTCACGACTTTCAAAAGTCATGCCTTTCGCCGATAGGTCTATTGATATGATAGTGGCAACGCATCCCGACCAAGATCATATTGGAGGATTTCCGTTACTACTGGATAATTATAAAGTGAGAAGTATATTAGAGAATGGTTGGACTGGAGATTCAAAAGTCTCTACTAGCTTAGAAGAAAAAATTGTACAGAAAAAAATAAATAAAATAATTGCACATCGCGGTATGCATATAATTTTAGATGATAAGAGGAATATTTATTTTGATATTTTGTTTCCAGATAGAGATATTACGAATTTTGAAAGTAACGATGCCTCAATTGTGGGGAAGCTTGTCTATGGAGAGAATTCATTTATGCTGACTGGAGATGCAAGCTTGTATACTGAGAATCTTATAGAATGGAACGAGAATGATAAGACGCTTGATGCTGATGTGCTCAAACTTGGGCATCATGGATCAAGAACTTCATCTAGTATTTTGTGGCTTAAAAAAGTTAGCCCAGAAATAGCAATAATTTCAGTAGATAAAGGAAATAAATATGGCCATCCACACAAGGAATTGCTTGAGAGACTTTCATTCCTTCATATTCCATTTTTAAGCACAGCTCTCATAGGAAATATAATTTTTGAAAGTGATGGAAAGCATTTGATTTCCCCCTCCCCTTACTAAGGGGAGGGTTGGGGAGGGGTTCCTAATTAATTAAGAACCTCCCCTCATTCCCCTCCTTAGTAAGGAGGGGAGGAACATAAAATAAAAATCTCGACAATGTCGAGATTTTTATTTTATGATTCCAGCTTTTTTTAAGACTGCGTAGGCTCCGTGCTTATTGATAGTTTTGATAGCTTTGGTTGAGATTGTAAGAGGGAAGTACTTTTTAAGTTCAGGGACATATATACGTTTCTTCTGAAGATTAGGATATTTGCGGACCATACCAGTAGGGTTGAACTTGGTAGCACGAACAACGTTGGAGTATCCTCCACCCATTATTGAGCCCTTTTTTGTTATATCGCAGACTTTTGCCATATGTGAGTCATATGCTATCATATAAAACATACGTATGCAAGCAGTCGATGGAATATTTTATATAGTAGTACTTATAATGTCTGTAGTGGTTCATGAGTTCGCTCATGGATACACAGCTTATCTTCTTGGCGATAATACAGCAAAAAATAGTGGACGCCTTACTTTAAATCCTCTAAAACATTTAGATCCTTTTGGTTCAGTTATCCTTCCTTTACTTCTTGTCTTTGCTAATGCTGGCTTTGTGATTGGATGGGCTCGTCCTGTGCCTTATAATCCTGCTAATCTTAGAAATGAGAAAAAGGGGACCCTCCTAGTAGCTATTGCCGGGATCTTGGCGAACTTAGTGCTTGTTATTTTATTTGGTCTTCTCATCAGATTTGCTCCATCATTGGGAATTCCTCTCACTAGTCCATTTTATAAAATTACCTCTATTATAGTTATATTAAATTTGGTTCTTGCTTTATTTAATTTAATCCCTATCCCACCTCTTGATGGATCAAAAATATTATTTTCATTTATTCCCGTCAAATACAGACATATTGAGAATTTCTTAGAAAAGTGGGGAATGTTCTTGCTTCTCTTCTTCATAATTTTCATTTGGGCAAAAATTGCCCCTATTATTTTCATTGCTTTTCATTTTATTACTGGGGTTTCATTGGGGTAAACGACAACTTGCCAATATGCTTGCTTTATTTAGCACTTTATAGTAAAGTATTTGGACTAGTCGTTTCGACTATTTTTTAAATAATATGCCTACAATCAATCAATTAGTTCGCAAAAATCGTAAATCAATCAAGAGGAAATCTAAAGCCGTAGCTTTGGCTCGTGGTTTTAATTCTATCAAGAACAAGCCTGTATATTACCCAGCGCCATTTAAGCGTGGAGTTTGTACTAAAGTTTCCACAACTACACCTAAGAAGCCTAACTCAGCTCTCCGTAAGATAGCTCGTGTCCGTCTTACCAATGGTATGGAAGTAACAGCTTATATTCCGGGAGAAGGGCACAATTTACAAGAGCACTCAGTAGTAATGATCCGTGGAGGACGTGTGAAAGACCTTATCGGAGTACGTTATCACATAGTCCGCGGACGTCTAGATACGACAGGAGTAGAGAAGCGTCGTCAGTCAAGAAGTCTCTATGGTACCAAGACTCCTAAAGCAGCAGTAAAGAAATAATTACGAATTAAAAAATTATGAGAAGAAAAATCAAAAATAGAAATATAGTAGCTCCAGATATAATGTATAACTCTCAGAAGTTAGGCAAATTTATCAACAACATTATGCTTCATGGCAAGAAGGAGACAGCTCGCAAATCTGTCTACAAAGCTTTTGAAATTATCAAAGAAAAGACAGGCAACCCAAATCCTCTTGAAGTTTTTGATACAGCTTTGAAAAATGCAGGTCCGACGGTAGAGGTTCGTTCACGTCGTATCGGTGGTGCGAACTACCAGGTCCCTCGCGAAGTTCGCCCTGAGAGACGTCTTGCCCTAGCTATGAAATGGATTATTGATGCTGCTCGCAGTAAGAAAGGTGCAGCCATCCACGAGAAGCTAGCCGAAGAGCTCATTCTTGCTTCCAAGAACGAAGGTGTTGCTATCAAGAAACGCGATGATACTCACAGAATGGCAGAGTCCAACAAAGCATTCGCACACTTTGCTTGGTAAGTTAAATTTTAAATTTTATTTAATTAATAATATATGGAAAGAGATTACCCACTAGAGAAAGTAAGAAATATTGGTATTATTGCTCACATCGATGCAGGTAAAACTACAACGACGGAGCGTGTGCTTTTTTATACAGGTGTATCGCACAAAATAGGTGAAGTTCACGATGGGGAGACTACTACTGACTGGATGGAGCAGGAAAGAGAGCGTGGAATTACTATTACATCTGCGGCTGTTACTTGTTTCTGGACTCCGACTTATGCAGAAATAACAGATAAATCAAAAAAACATCGTTTCAATATTATTGATACCCCAGGGCACATTGATTTCACTGTGGAAGTGAAGCGCTCACTTCGTGTGCTTGATGGAGCTGTTGTTGTCTTTGATGGAGTAGCAGGCGTTGAGCCTCAGTCCGAGACTAATTGGCGTTATGCTGATGAAGCAAGTGTTCCTCGTGTTTGTTTTATAAATAAGCTTGATCGTACAGGTGCATCATTCGAACATTCATATGCCACTATTCTTGATCGTCTTACAAAGAAAGCTATCAGAATGCAGATTCCTATTGGTCTTGAAGAAAATCATGAAGGAGTTGTGGATCTTCTAAAGATGAAAGCTTACTATTTCGAAGGGGAGATGGGGAATAAAGTTATCGAAAAAGACTTAAGTTCTTTGCCAGAAAATCTGATCGCTGATGCAGAAAAATATCACGCCGAACTTATTGAGAAAATCGTTGAGCAAGACGATGCAGTAATGAATGATTACTTGGAAGGGAAAATTCCAGATATTGATACTTTGAAAAAGTTGATGAGAAAGGGAGTTATTGCCAATGAAATTTTCCCAGTCTTTGCAGGTTCAGCTCTTAAGAATAAAGGAGTCCAGCTTGTACTTGATGCTGTTGTAGACTACTTGCCTTCACCACTTGATATTCCGGCTATCGAAGGAATCAATCCTGATACAGATGAAAAGGATGTTCGTCATGCAAGTGATGCAGAGCCATTTGCTGCTCTTGCTTTCAAGGTAGCGACTGACCCGTTCGTTGGGCAAATTATTTTCTTCCGTGTTTATTCAGGATCACTTTCCGCTGGAAGTTATGTTTATAATCCTCGCACAAGAAATAAAGAAAGAATTGGACGTATACTTCGTATGCATGCCAACGATCGTGAAGAAGTGAAGAAAGTCTATGCTGGGGAGATCGCCGCCGCTGTCGGACTTAAAGATACTATTACATCAGATACACTTTGTGATGAAGAACACCCAATAGAACTTTATAGAATTATTTTCCCAGAACCAGTTATTCAATTACGCGTCGAGCCAAAGACAAAAGCAGATCAAGAGAAAATGGGTATGGCCCTATCACGCTTGGCACAAGAGGACCCCACATTTCGAGTAACAACTGATGCCGAAACTAACGAGACAATCATTGCTGGAATGGGAGAACTTCACCTTGAAATTATCGTTGATCGTATGAAGAGAGAATTCTCTGTAGAGACAAACGTTGGTAAGCCTCAAGTAGCATACCGTGAGACTATTACAGGAGAAGCTCAAATGGAAGGTAAATATATCAAACAGTCAGGAGGCCGTGGTAACTATGGTCACGTCAAGATTCGTATCAAGCCGATGGATCAGAGTATCAAGGCTGAAGATTTGCCAAAGAATACAAAGAGAGAAAAAGGATTTGAATTCGTAAACACTATCAAAGGAGGAGCAATTCCCCAAGAATATATTCCTGCTTGTGAAAAAGGATTCAAAGAAGGATTGGATAGAGGAGTACTCGCCGGATTCAAACTTGAGAATGTCTCTGTGGAACTTTATGATGGGACGTATCACGATGTGGACTCTAATGAAATGGCCTTCAAGATTGCCGCAAGTATGGCAGTACAAGATGCATGTAAGATTGCTCGCCCAGTGATTCTAGAACCAATGATGCAAGTAGAAGTAGTCACCCCTGATAAATTTATGGGAGACGTTACCGGATCACTCTCTTCCAAGCGTGGACTTATAGAAGGTATGGAAGCACGTGGGATGAATCAAGCAGTGAAAGCTGTTGTGCCACTTTCTGAAATGTTCGGTTATATGACGACACTCCGCTCTATGACCGAAGGACGCGCAGGATTCACAATGGAATTCCTCCGTTATGATATCGTACCAAATAGTGTAGCAACTTCAATCATTGAATCAAGGAAATAATAATGATATAATATACTTATATTATTAATTAATTTCGTAAAATCACGTATGAAAAAAGGGAATATGGGGGTGATAGCTTCTTTTATTATTGTAGCCATACTTATTGGGCTTGTTGTTTATGCTCTTATGCATAAAATTACCAAAGAAGACCCATTAGAAGGCATAAAAGGTGTGAATGAAGCTCAAAAGGCAAATGATGCAGAGCAAGCACAGACACCAACAAGTGAGACATTAAAAACAGAAGAAACATCAACACAACAAAAAACTATGGATACAAATACAAAAAAATTAAATAATTTCACTCCAGTTTCAAAAGTTTCTAAATTAGAAAAGATAGATTTAGTCGTAGGCACAGGGGCACTAGTAAAAGCCGGAGACACAGTGAGTGTGCATTACACAGGAGCGGTTGCTGCCACAGGGGTCATCTTTCAATCCTCTAAAGATTTTGGAACAGAACCAGTTACGTTTCCTCTCTCTGGTGTTATCAAAGGATGGACCGATGGAATCCCCGGAATGAAAGTCGGAGGTACTCGTCGTCTAGTGATACCAGCAGGAGAGGCTTATGGAGCAAACCCACCAGGCGGTTCTGGAATCCCTGCCAATGCCGACTTAGTCTTTGACGTAGAGCTAGTCGCAATTAAATAAAAAATTAAATCATGAACGAAAAAGTAAAATCATTTTTTAAAAAAAATATAAGAAGAAAGCGTGCATGGGGGATTATAATAATTTTTCTTGTTTTTATTTCTTATCTTATTTTTAAAACTCCAAGTAGTGCGATCAACACCGTAACTGACATTGCCAAACTTTCAGATTTGAAAGAGACGGTATTAGCTACTGGGCAGGTCGTTTCCAATACGGATTTGAATTTGTCTTTCAATGCGACAGGAGTTGTGAAATCTTTAAAAGTAAAAGTAGGAGATAAGGTTAAAGATGGACAAGTCCTTGCGACTTTAGATGGGGGCTCTGAATTTGCCGCTCTTACTTCAGCTCGAGGAGCTCTCGCTTCCGCAGTAGCTAGACTTAAGAAGACCATAGAAGGAGCATCAAGCGAAGAAATAGCACTTTCAGAAATAACTCTCAATCAAACCAAACTAACACAAGATATCGCCGTCAATAATGCATATCAGAATCTTTTAAATTCAACTCCTGTTGCAGTTCCTAAGGATGGTAGTAGCGACTATACCGCACCAATAATAAGTGGGACTTATAAATTGGGCAAAGAAGGCACTATCCACATCACTTCATATTATAGTGTAGGAGGTACAAGTTTTACAGCATCAGGTCTTACTAATGGTAATGGTATCAACAACACTATCATTGCTCAGCCTATCGGTGATTCCGGTCTCTATATTACATTTCCAAGTACTACCAGTATAAATGTAACAGATTGGGAGATAGAAATACCCAATAAGAAAGCGGCCAATTATTTAGCAAATTATAATGCATATCAATCAGCACTTTCTCAGGCAAAGTTTGCTATAGATCAGCGTACTGCTGAGCTTGCTATAAAGAAATCAAAAGCCAGAGGTTCTGATATAGATTTGGCCAATGCTGATATTCTCTCGGCAGAGGGTCAAGTACAAGGAGCTCTAGCACGATACAACAACACCATAATAGCCGCTCCCGCTGATGGGACTATTACTAGTATTGATATCAAGATTGGCGAGCAAGCTATGGCTCAAAAGGAAGCAATAGTGCTTCAAGATGTTTCCAATATTTATATAGAGACAAACATAAATGAAGCCAATATTAGTAATCTAGCTCTCGGTATGCCCATTGATATTACCTACGATTCTTTCGGTCCAGAGAAAATTTTCAAGGGTACTATTACCAAGATTGATCCATCTTCGACTTTAGTTTCTGGAGTTGTCAATTATAAAATTATAGTTAGTACCGAACAGTTAAAAGAATTAAGACCTGGGATGACTGCCAATATGACGATTAAAGTAAAAGAAAAAGTGGGTGTTATTGCTATACCTTCACGTTCTATTGTGACAGATAGCAAAGGGGATAGGACGCTTCGTATCGTTACCAATCCCCGCACAAAGAAATATAAATCCGTTCCTGTCATTACAGGATTGGAAGGTGATGGTGGATTAGTAGAAGTTCTCTCTGGTCTCTCTGTTGGCGAAGAATTTGTAATCTTAATTAAATAGTAAAATGTTAATAGAACTTAAAAATATAATTAAAAATTACGATAATGGAGGCGTGATCACTAAAGTCTTGCGTGGTGTTGATTTGTCTGTGGAGGAAGGAGAATTTGTCGCTATTATGGGGCCATCTGGTTCAGGTAAATCCACCCTTATGCACACTATTGGCTTCCTCGATCGTCCGACGACTGGCACGTATCTTTTCGATGGAGAGAATACAGAAAATTTTAATGATGATGAGCTTGCTCGTATTAGGAACAACCGTATCGGTTTCGTTTTTCAATCTTTCAATCTTCTTCCTCGTACTTCAGTCTTAGACAATGTAATGCTTCCGCTTCTTTATAGTGGAGATAAAAATAATCACGAAAGTCGCGCGAAGGTTGCTCTCGAAGCGGTGGGCCTCGGGGAAAGACTTCACTTTATGAGTAATCAGATCTCAGGTGGACAGAAGCAACGTGTCGCGATAGCTCGTGCTCTTGTCTGCGATCCGAAAGTTATTTTTGCCGACGAGCCGACAGGTAACTTGGATTCAAAAAGTGGAGCAACTGTCATGAACATTCTTGAGAAATTAAATAAAGAAGGTCGCACTATCATTCTGGTCTCTCATGACAAGCAAGTAGCTCTCCACGCGAATCGTATCGTGACTATTTCAGACGGAGAAATTATTTCTGATATGCTCGTACCCGAGAAAGAGAGAGTTCACTCAAAAGAAATTAAAGAGGATGAATAATTTAGTTAAAGAAATCAAGACGACGATTAAAGATTTGCTTGCCAGAAAAAGTAGATCATTTTTGACAATTCTCGGCATTATCATTGGAGTTGCTGGCGTCATCATTATTATTTCACTTGGCTCAGGAGCTCAATCTCTAGTCTTGGGACAAATTACAAAATTGGGTACAAATTTAGTGGGAGTTCTCCCAGGGAAAAGTAATGAGAATGGTCCACCGACATCTGTTTTTGGAGTCCAAATTAAAACTTTAACACTTTCTGACGCTAATGCAATTAAAGACAAGAGCAATGTACCCAATGTCACTGCTGTCGCATCCTTCGTCAGTGGTAGCACAACTATTATTGTTGGCCATGAAAGTGTGGATACTTCTTTTGTGGCGACTGATGGAAGTTATACAAAAATACAAAATACTGAAATGATTAAAGGGACTTTTTTCACAGAAGAAGAAAGTAATGCAGGAAGTAATGTCATAGTCTTAGGTTATGATGTGGCGAAAGCTCTTTTCCCCAATGGTAATGAAATAGGTTCTGTTGTGAAAATTAAAATCCCCGATAATAATCCTAATGATCATAATGTTACCAGCAGTGTCCCACTCCGAGTTATAGGGGTACAGAAAAAGTTAGGAACTGTCGCATTTCAGAATCAAGATGATCAAGTCTTTATTCCATTTTCTATCGGTCAACGTCAAATTCTTGGCATTGATTATGTTCAATTTATCCGTATTAAGATTGATAATTCTACTAATGTGAAAATAGCGATGGAAGATATCACTAGAACTCTAAGAGAACAGCATAGAATTCGCGGGACAGAAGAAGAAGATTTTTCTGTCCGCGATTTAGCTGATGCCATCAAACTTTTGACGGGGATCACAGATACACTCCGTATATTCTTGGGGCTTATGGCCGGTATTTCTCTTGTAGTCGGAGGGATAGGAATTATGAATATTATGCTCGTGACAGTTTCCGAAAGAACACGTGAGATAGGACTGCGTAAAGCGATAGGTGCCACGAGGAAAAATATCAGAAATCAATTCCTTCTTGAATCCATTGTTCTCACTTTCTCGGGTGGAATTTTAGGAATTATTTTGGGAATATTTATATCTTATATAGTGGCTCTCGGCGCTCGTTTTGCGGGGTATGATTGGGCTTTCATCATCTCACCATTTGCGGTTATATTAGCAGTTTCTGTTTCAATTCTGACCGGTATTGTTTTCGGACTTTACCCAGCTTTGAAGGCGGCGAAGTTAGATCCAATAGTTGCTTTACGTTATGAATAGTTAAACTTAATTTAAAATGTATAATATTTATTTTAAACAAGCTATACGTGGAATAAAATCTAATCCTTCAAGGACGCTTTTAACGACGCTTGGTATTATGATCGGTATCGGGACAGTCATCCTTGTTCTTTCAGCGGGTGAAGGATTTAAAAGTTATATCAATGCACAAGTTGAAGCTTTCGGTTCTAATTCAGTTATTATTCAAACGTCTGTTCCTGCCTCTACTAAGGCCAGATCAAGTTCTAGTAGTACTTCAAGTGAGCCAAATAATTCTGGAATGAATGCAGTTCCTATTATGACTTTAAAAATTCGTGATGTTGAGGATATAAAAAAGCTTCCCAATGTGAAGAATGCTTATGGAGCTTCTATGGGCCAACAGATTGTAACTTATAAGGGTGTTTCGAAAACCTCATTTATTTTTGGAGCATCGGCTGCTCGTTTTGATATTGATAAAGGAGTTGTAGAGAAAGGAAGAATTTATAGCGATCAAGAAGATAAATCATTATCGCAAGTGGCGATCTTGGGGAATACTCTCGCCAAGGATTTATTTGGTGATGCAGATCCACTTGGCAAGATGATCAGAGTCGGGAATTATAATTTTGAAGTCATTGGAGTGTATGAATATTTAGGTGGGTTTACGACTGATGACCAGCAGGTTTTCATACCGGTCAATACATTACAAAAGAAAATTTTAGGTATTGATTACCTTATTTATTCTATTGTCCAATTAAAAGATAATAAAAAAGTAGATGTTATCACTTTAGATATCATTGATGTTTTAAGACGTAATCATTATATTACTGATCCAAGTCGTGATGATTTCAAAGTGCAAACATCAGCAGAGAGTTTAGGAACTTTCAATACTATTTTACAAGCTATCACATTTTTACTTATTGCGATAGCTTCTATCTCACTTATCGTTGGGGGAGTGGGGGTAATGAATATTATGTATGTGGTTGTGACAGAACGAATTGGTGAGATAGGGCTCAAGAAAGCTCTTGGGGCCAGAGGTCGTGATATTCTTTATGAGTTTATGATTGAAGCAGTGCTCCTGACTATTATTGGAGGGATTATCGGGATTATTGGGGGCTCATTCCTTGCTTTTATAGTGGCAAAGATTGCCCAAAGTACAGGTCTTGATTGGAAATTTATCGTGCCTATTTGGGGGATTATAGTCTCTGTTTCAGTGTCTATGATTATCGGTATAGTTTTCGGAGTTTTCCCAGCTCGTAATGCCGCTCGCCTCGATCCAATCGTGGCATTGAATAGAGAATAAACCTCCCCCTACCCCCTCCTTATCAGGAGGGGGTTTCGGCCTCCCCTGATAAGGGGAGGTTGGAGGGGTTTGTATTTATGCTATAATACTTTTATGGAAACATTATTAAACAACAACAAAAAAATAACTTGTGCGGTTTTTATATTATTAGTAATTATTTCGTGTTATTTTGTTATTAAGACAGTGAATGAAGTGAGGAATGAAGGTAGTGCTATTCTTGGCAGTAAGCCTGTGAATACTATTACTGTATCAGGGATAGGTGAGGCACTTGCAGTTTCTGATATTGCTTCTTTATATATAAATTTGAATAAAGAGGGTAAAACTGCCAAAGAAGCGCAAGATTTACTAAATGTAGAAATTAGTAAAGTATTAAAATATCTAAAAGATCAGAAGATAGATGATAAAGATATCAAGTCAGAATACGGCGGGCTTAATCCAAAGTATTCTTATGAGGGTGGAGGGGTTGTCTGTATGGCTTATCCTTGCCCAACTCGTGACCCAAAGATTACAGGATATACAGCTACGCAATCTATTACAGTCAAAGTTCGTGCAGTTGATAGTGCAAGCGATGTTCGTACAGGTTTAGCTACTCTCGGAGTTACGAATATCAGTGGTCCAACATTTTCTATTGATGATGAGGAGAGCTTCAAAGTAGAAGCACGTTCCAAAGCAATTCTTGATGCAAGAGAGAAAGCCAAAGTTTTAGCTTCTGAGCTTGGTGTTCGTCTAGGTCATGTAGTAAGTTTCAACGAGAATAGTGGGGGAGGTTATCCTATGTATGGAGAGAAGACTATGACGGCAGATAGTGTATCATCTGCAGTTCCTGCTCCAGTCCTACCAAAAGGCGAGAATAAAATTACTTCAAATATCAGTATTACTTACGAGATAAAATAACGTATAACACGTAACATACAGCACATAGCAATAGGGCCCGAAGCTTCGCTTCGGGCCCTATTTGCATTATCTCGCTTCTAGTGGTAATATACACTTATTACACCCCCAGGGTGTTTTTTAATAAAACTAATTAAATTATATATGGACTCAATAACTCAATTTTTCAAGGAAGTTTATGCCGAATCCAAGCACATCACATGGCCTACTCGCAAGCAGACTTTTTATTTCACTATCGCCGTACTCGCTATATCTCTATTTGTCGCTTACTACCTAGGATTACTAGACTTTTTATTTAGTAGAGGTTTGGAGAAAGCATTATTACTACGATAATTATTAAATATTATGGCAAAACAAGAATTAAGAGGAGAAAGGAATTGGTACGCAATTCATACTTATGCAGGTTATGAGAATGCAGTTATGCGTAATCTAAAACAGCGTATTGATTCACTCGGAGTCAATGATAAGATTTTCAGCGTCGTTGTTCCTACTGAAAAGAAAATTAAAATAAAAGCAGGCAAAAGAGTAGAAATAGAAGAGAAAGTTTATCCCGGTTACGTCTTAGTGGATATGATTGTGGATGATAATTCTTGGTATGTTGTTCGTAATACTCCTCGTGTCACAGGATTCGTCGGAGCAGGAGTCAATCCAGTTCCACTCAATAAGAAAGAAGTAGATGATTTGTTTGGACGTATGGATAAAAATAATGGTCCGACCAAGCACCAGATTGATCTTGAAGTAGGGGAAATGGTTCGTATCGCTGAGGGTCCATTTAAAGAGCTTGAAGGAAAGGTTAGTGACGTAGATAATGAAAGAGGTAAAGTCAAAGTTCTCGTTTCAATGTTTGGTAGAGAAACCCCCGTTGAATTGGATTTCTTGCAAATTAAGAAAATTTAAGATAATATCAAGACTGTTACGCTAGCTTCAAATTATTAAGTATTTTTCAAATATATGGCAAAAAAAATCACAAAAAAAGTTAAATTACAAATACCAGCTGCAAAGGTCACCCCAGCTCCTCCACTAGGTCCAGCACTTGGTCAGGCAGGAGTGAACATTGCCGAATTCTGTCAGAAGTTCAATGCTATGACTGCCAAAGACGCAGGAGAGATAGTGGGAGTAGTTATCACAGTTTACGAAGATCGTACTTATGATATCAAGGTGAAGACTCCACCAGTTTCAGGTCTTATATTTAAAGCCGCAGGAGTAGAAGGTGGATCAGGTAAGCCGAATCTAACTAAGGTTGGCTCTATCACGAAAGCCCAAGTCCGTGCTATCGCAGAGAAGAAGATGCCAGACTTGAATGCCAAAGACATAGAAGGGGGAATGTTGATAGTAGAAGGCAGTGCTCGTTCTGCAGGAATTAATATTGTATAATATTTTCTTATAAAATCTCTCCTTCGGGAGAGTTTTTATTTTTTATTAAAATGAAGAAGAAAAGAAGAATTCCATTTTTAGCAAAAATGTTACAGAGGATTGCTCCTAGAATTGGAGCGAAGGTTTTCATAGAGCCCAAATGGGGGATAGTCTCTCAGATTACATTTAAAAATGGCAAGAAAAGATATGGCAGGTATAATTGTCTAGATTTGAATTCTCTCGGTGCATCGGAAATTGCTACCGATAAAGGTTACGCGAATTTCTTTATGAAGAGAATGGGCTATCCGACTATTCTAGGCCGGACTTTCTATAGTGATGCTTGGGCCAAGGCAATTGGCTCTAAAGATACTATAGATAAAGCATTTAGATATGGTCAAACTCTCGGTTTCCCATTTATCGTGAAGCCCAATAGTGGAAGTCAGGGTAGTGAAGTAACTAAAATTTATAATAAAACGGAATTTTATCTTACGATGAAAAGAATCTTCAAGAAAGATAAAATTGCTCTGGTAGAGAAGTATATAGAGGGCAGGGATTATAGAGTCGTGGTCTTAGATGATCATATCATCTCGGCTTACGAGAGAATCCCACTAAATGTGACAGGGGATGGTAAGTCAACGATAAAGAATTTGATTAAAAAAAAGCAAATATCTTTCTCTAAAATAAAACGCGATATCAAAATTGACAACAAGAGTACGATTATTAAAAATAAATTAAAACGCCAAGGTTATACGCTCTCATCTATTTTACCAAAGTCAGAAACTATATATATATTAGATAATGCCAATCTATCTTCCGGGGGGGATTCAATAGATGTGACAAATCAAATTCACAATGAATTTAAGAAGATTGCAGTAGGGCTTACAAGGGATATGGGGTTGCGACTTTGTGGTGTGGACTTTATGGTACAGGGCGATATAAAAGAGAAACCCAACAAATACTTTATTATTGAAGTCAATGCTGCTCCTGGGCTTGATCACTATGTGACTACTGGCCTTGCCCAGAAGAAGATTGTAGAAGACCTTTATCTCAAAGTCCTTCAAAGCATGGAGAAGTAAATATTTATTTTGAAACTCTTTCTACGTATTCGCCGGTGGTAGTATTCACTACTATTTTGTCGCCTTCTTCTACAAAGAAGGGGACCCCAATTTTAATGCCGTTTTCAAGTACTGCGAGCTTCCCTCCACCGTTGGCAGTATTCCCACGGATAGATGGGGGAGCTTCTTTAATTGTGAATTCCATTTTAACAGGAAGAATAATTTTAATCATTTTCTCTTCATCGTTATCATCCCAGATCATAGCTGTAACCTTACTATCAGCCTTTAGATAAGTACTTGCATCTCCAATAATTTTCTCATCTATTTTAAAGCGATTCTTTGGGTCATCTAAATCGCAAAACCAGTATTCACCTTTATTGGAATATAAGAATTTTATATCTCTCTTGATGATATCGGCTTCATCGGCTTTATCAGCAGCGTGGAAAGTTGCATTCCAAGTACGCCCAGAGAGCAAGCTCTTAAGCTTCGCCTGATTCTGAGGCTTGCGCATTTGAGTGCGAGCGACGTGATTGTCTAATACTTCGCAAGGCTCATCTTCATATATAATTATTTTCCCAGCACGTATTTCACTGTATTCAAGCATATATTTAAAATTTAATTAATAACAAAGTGAGTATAACAGAAATATCTTCTCAATCAAACCCCTCCAACCTCCCCTTATCAGGGGAGGCAAAACCCCTCCTGATAAGGAGGGGTAGGGGAGGTTTATTCTCCACTACTTGCCACCTGTATTTCTCCGAAACGATTTCTGACTTCTTTTAATATTTCTTCGGCGAGCTTTTTATTATCTCTCAGATATGTGCGAGCCGCATCGTAGCCACGTCCAAGTTTGATTTCCTCTACCGGACCTTTCTCTTTTTGTTTAGCAGTTCCGTTATAAGAGAATATTGCCCCACTTGTCTTACTTATGATTCCTAGCTTCTCACCGAGTGCCATTATTTCTCCTTCACGAGAAATTCCTTCGCCATATAGTATATCGAATTCTGTTTGTTTGAATGGAGCCGCAACTTTATTCTTCACGACTTTCACTCTTGTCCTACTTCCGACGACTTCTTCACCTTTTTTTATTTGTGCAATTCTTCTTATATCAAGTCTAATAGTAGTATAGAATTTGAGGGCCTTACCTCCGGGAGTCGTCTCAGGATTGCCAAACATCACTCCTATCTGCATACGAATCTGATTTATGAAAATGACAACAGTCTTAGAATGAGAAACGATAGCAGTGAGCTTGCGCAATGCTTGCGACATTAGGCGGGCTTGCTTGCCCATATGTTGCTGACCCATATCTCCCTCTATCTCATCTTTCGGAGTAAGAGCCGCGACGGAGTCTATGACGACGACATCTATCTTGCCTGAGCGTATCAAGCTTTCTGTGATCTCAAGACCTTGTTCGCCATTGTCTGGTTGAGAGATTAGAAGATCTTTTATATTTACTCCAAGCTTCTGGGCATAGTCTGGGTCCATTGCATGCTCCGCATCTATATAAGCACAAACCCCGCCTTTCTTCTGGGCTTCAGCGACGATGTGTAGGGCAAGGGTTGTCTTGCCTGAAGATTCTGGTCCATATATTTCTATCATTCTTCCACGAGGCACTCCACCTACACCGAGAGCCATATCAAGTCCGATAGACCCAGTAGGGATTACATCTATATCTACCTTCGGAGCATCTCCTAGCTTCATTATTGCACCCTCTCCGAACTTGGTCTGAATAGATCTGATTGTATCTTCTATCTCACTGCCCATTTCCTTTGGAGCCTTTTTTGCTTTTTTTATCATATGTTTTTTAAAAATGTGTAGCAAGATTGTTAAAATTTTTGTCCGTGTAGGCCCCAGTACTCTGGGTAAAGCGGCGAAAATTTTAATAATCTTGCGGAACTATTTTTATTTTTTAATTATTATTAATTATTTAACATTGCGACTGCTGGGGCCTCTCCTTCATAAACCAATTGGAATTTCTTTTCTTTATTTTTGCCGAACTTATCAGTAGCATCAATCGTGACGACAGAGAATCCAGGGATAAGGGCGATAGTCTCATTGAAACTTCCATCCTTATCTATGAATATCTCTCTTCCGTTTAAGCTTATATAAGTGGCATTTGGTGCTTTACCTATAACTTTTGTAATGGAAGTATTTTTATCACGTTCTATCCTAGCTTCTATTTGTATTCCTTTTACTAAAAATGAAGTTTTCTCCCAAGCAAAAATTCCAATAATTATAAAGAGCATCAGACAAGATATAATCGAGAACCACCACTTTATGTTTTTGTTTTTTATCTCTTTCATTTTGTATTATATTTAAATATACCAGAACTTAGCCCGTATAGATTTTTTATAATAGTTCTTGAGAAATGCCTTACGGAGGCCGTCGGGCCGAGTACGAGCAAAATTTTCAGCAGAAAATTATTGTGTGCATTTCGAGAGAAGCTATTAAAAAAATCTAGAAAGAACAAACTACACAATACTCCCATTATACCACTATCCCACCACAATATCATCCGTATTATTCACACTTTTTTCTATTACTTCTCTTGGCTTTGCTCCATTCCCTGGGCCTACGACATTATGATCTTCTAGCATATCTATAAGCTTGGCCGCCCGAGCATAGCCCACGCCAAGCTTTCTCTGCAGATATGAAGTGGAGGCTTTCTGATCGCGGATTACTATCTCTCTGGCTTCTTCATACAAGTCATCTTCACCATCTCCACTTTCCATGCTATCACTAAACAGGCTGTTTCCCTTTTCAATATTTCCTGTGAGTACGATCATATCTGGGATTTCATCTATATAAGCATTTTTCAAATATTCTACGACTTTCTTTACTTCATCTTCAGAAATGAAAGCACTTTGCAAGCGTTCAGGCTGGCTCATTTCTCCACTGGCGTAGAGCATATCTCCAGCACCTAGGAGCTTCTCAGCTCCTCCTTGATCCAGAATCGTTCTTGAATCTATTTGTGAAGAGACTTGGAGAGCAATACGTGTAGGAATATTCGCCTTGATAAGTCCAGTAATGACGTTGACTGATGGTCGCTGAGTAGAGAGTATGATGTGGATTCCAACAGCACGTGACATTTGAGCTAGGCGGACGATGGCGCTTTCAAGCTCTCTCGGATATGCTTGCATAATGTCGGCAAGTTCATCTATGACTATCACTATGTATGGCATTCTCTCGGCTTCACCTTCTTTAGACTTGGCATAGACAGTAGAATGATAAGACTCTATATCGCGGACAGATTCGGCTTGAAGCACATCATACCTACGATCCATTTCTTTGGCTGCCCACTTCAATGCGAGAATTGTTTTCTTCGGATCAGTTATGACTGGAGTGAGGAGGTGGGGGATTTTATTGTACAAAGTGAGCTCGACTCTTTTCGGATCTACCATTATGAGCTTCATATCTTCTGGTCCATTTCTGTATAAGAGGGAAGTAATAATAGAGTGAATAGTCACAGACTTACCAGAGCCAGTCGTACCGGCGATCAGGCAGTGAGGCATCTTCGCCAAGTTGCCGAAGACGGCCTTACCAGAGAGTCCACGGCCGAGGGCGACAGTGAGGGGCTTCGGAGAATTTTGGAATTTGTCATCAGCGAGTAAGGTGGCCAATCCGACAGTAGATTTCACTTTATTTGGTATCTCGACTCCGACGAGTGATTTGCCAGGGATTGGTGCTTCGATGCGGATAGGGTGAGCAGCGAGGGCCAGAGCCAAGTCATTCTGGAGCCCGACTATACGCGAGAGCTTCACTCCTTGGGCAGGCTTGAGAGCATAGCGAGTGACGGTGGGGCCCACAGTTACTTCATCCATCTCGACAGGAATGCCGAAGTTGAGAAGTGTCCTCTGGATGATATTCGTATTGCCTTTCATATCTCCGATGTTCGGTTTGCCTTTGTCCTTTTCAAGGAGAGAGAGTGGGGGAGGGACGTAGTTGGTATGCGATTTTGCGAAATCGTGCCGCGCAACGTCCTTTGAAGCGCGGCTTACTTTTTCATCTTTTATCATACCTTCAGTATATTCTAGCTCTTGTGTTTTTGTATCGGCATTTATTGTAGGAGTTGGGATTTCCTCTATTGGAATTTCTTCAGCATCTTTATTATTATCACCCGTAAAAGGCAAAGTAACTTCTTTGCCCATTAGTTCTTTTATTTTTCTCCAAAGAGCAATTAAGTTGGGCTTCTCATCAAATAAAATTATCAGAGAAGTTATAAGCACTGCTCCTAGGATAAGTATCGCCCCATAAACTCCGAAGAGTTTGATGAACGGCCATGAGACCATACTCCCGAGATACCCGCCATAAGTAATGATGAGGGAGGCCCCTGATCCATTTGAGGCGACGTCCATTATCCCCAAGGCCGAGAGTAATACCAAGAATCCTGTGATAGTTTTAAGTTTAGCAATTTCTACTCCACCATTTTTCAGGAAAGAAATCCCGACGACGGCCAGAATGATAGGGAGCAAGTAGTACCCGAAGCCGAACAATGCACTCAATATTTTGTATATGAAATCTCCAGCCGGACCAGCGAGTCGGAACATTGTTAATAAAATCAAAAGTCCAAAAACAAGAAATGAAATCCCCCAGATACTTTGCCTTGTTTCATCTTTAAGTTCTACTTTTCCTCGTCCTTTTTTGTTGGACTTTTTTCCCTTTTTTGGTTCATCCTCATATTCCTCTTCCACATCTTTTTTTGCCATAATATTCTCTTATTATAGCATAAAAAATAATATGAAAAAAATTGGGGAATGGTATTTGAATTCCTCTCCCCCTGCAAAGGGGGAGTGCCCGTAGGGCGAGGGGGTGAATAAGTAATTAACCCCTCCGCCTTCGGCACCTCCCTTACAGGGACTGTCCACTCATTGGATTTTTTAATAAAAAATCTCAATGAGTCTTGCACTTGGGTCCCTGACCCAAGCTCACCCTTCACAGGGGAGGAAAATTAATTCGGGCTTGCACCAAAAATTTTTCGGTATATAATGGACAGATTAAAGACATAAGTTTCTTGTCGTTGACGAGAAAAAAGACACTATGAATAATCAAAAAGACACACAAAAGACATCTTTAAATTCATATGGGCAGAGCAATGTCCTAGATGTAAAGTCATTAAATAGCAAGCATATTTATGAATTTGCAAACAAAAAGACAGAAAAGCTAGTTACAGCTTTATATATGGTCACTGACTGTATGGATATAGATGATGCCCTGAAGAGCAAGCTCCGCCAGCTTGGCGTAGAGCTCCTCTCCGATATGTACAAGCTCTCTACTCTATCTCCTTTGGATAAGCACAATCATATTTCATCTTCTTTGTCACATGTATACGAGGTCCTTTCTTTTGTGGAGATTGCCTATACGATTGGTTTCATTTCAGAGATGAATACTGCTATTTTAAAGAAAGAATTTATGATTCTAATAGGGGAGCTAGAGAGCCACCAGAAGAAAGACAAGCACTTCACTTTCGTCCTAGACGATCAGATGTTTTCTCTTCCAGATTCTACTAGGCAAGACCTAGTCGGTAATATAAAAGACAAAAGGACATTATCAGATAGTGTGTCCTTTATAAATAATAAAAGTCCTTTACAAACTTTCAAGTCTGATAGACATAGTCTGTCTTCTACTAATCTGACCGATAAGAAAGATAGAATTGAAAAAATATTGAATCTTATAAAAGGTATGCCCGCCAATGAGGCGGGGAAGAAAGATATCTCCATCAAGGACATCTCCTCTTCATTTACAGACTGTTCTGAGAAGACAATTCAACGCGAATTAAACTCTTTAGTTGCTAAAGGGCAAATCAAGAAGACAGGTGCTAAGAGATGGAGTAGATACCAGCTGGGTTAAATTCCTCCCCTCCTTACTTATCCACACCCACCCATATATCTATTGCATATTATTTATCCCCATTATATAATAAGGCTACATATTAGTGTGTTGGCATTTTTATGCTTTATATGCTAGTATGTAGTATCTCTTTATGTATAGCTTTTAGCTTTACCAGAGAGACAGGATCATTGAAAATTTAATACCATTAATTTCTAATACCAAGAAGGTAATGGCACTTTCGTTTTCACTGGTCAAACCATTTTAAATTTTTAGTTTTTATTTTTCCGAGTCGCCCGATTGATAGAGATTGGGTGAGCCTTACTTTTTTGATAGAGAGGTAAGTTTATCCCGTTGATAGAGGCGGGTGATAAAAGAGGAATAAAATATAAATTTTTAAGATGTGTATCGGCCCTGTCGACAAGGCAGATATGCTTGTCTATATTTATAATTTATTCGCAAGAATATTTTATGAATGAAGCAAGCAGATCATTGTTTATGGTTTTCGTTTACTATTTTTTATTTTGTTTCTTGTATATTTATTACTACACCGTTGCTTTTGATAGAGAAGCGGAGGACTGTGATAGAGAGCATGCCTCGTGGAAGCTTTGCTTCTTTACGAGGAAGTTACATTATAAAAAAGTTCAGTAAAAAGATTATTAATTATTATTAAAAAATAATTAGTAATCAATATATGCACACACATTGGTTTTTTCTAGGGCACTTATTATTTTATTAGTCATGCCTCTAGATAAGTCGAAATCAATTTAAAAGTGCATACAATTAATAAATATGTTAAAAAAATTTTTAATCGGAACATTTTTCGCTTTAGCTTTGATGGTAGCATCAACAGCTGCTGCTTCTTATGATTTCGGACCTTCAACTTTAAAAGTTGGAAGTAAAGGAGACTATGTCAAAACTCTTCAAACTTTAGTAGGCGCAACAGCTGATGGAAGTTTCGGTCCTTTGACAAAGGCGAAGGTAATGGCATGGCAAGCAAACAACAGCCTAACAGCTGATGGTTTGTTTGGTAATTTGTCTAAAGCTAAAGCAAATCTTGGTCTTGGAGGTTCCGTTTCAGGAAACTTCCCAGCAGGATGTACTTCAGCTTCAGGATACAGTTCTACAACTGGCGTAGCTTGCGTAGCAATACCAAGTACAGTAGCAGGATGTGCATCAGGTGCAGCCTTTAGTTCAACTACAGGTCAAGCTTGTACAGCAACTCCAGTAGTTACAACTTCAGGAGAAGGTTCAGCAACAGTAACTTTTGATTCAACTCCTATAAACTCTACAACTGTAAACAGAGGTGAGAATAAGGCAGTTATGGGTATCAAGGTTAAGGCTACTGGATCAGATATGAAAGTTACTCGTCTATGGTTAGACATTGCTACTCGTATCTGGCTTTCTGCAGATACTGTAACTCTATTAGATGGTTCTACAGTTCTAGCAACTCTACCACTTTCACCTTCAACAGTTACTGAGACTACAGTAGGTAGTGCATGGAGACTTGAATTCAACAACTTGAACTTTGTAGTTCCAGTTAACACAACAAAGGTTTTGACAGTGAAAGTTAGTCGTCCTACAGCTACAGCAGCTAATACAGATGTTGTAGTTGCTGTTACTAGTTCATTAAGAGCAGTTGATGGTGCAGGTATCACAGATACATACGCCTTCACAACTCTTGGAACTCGTACTTGGGATCTAGCAGATGCTGCCACAGCAACAGGTACATTGACAAACGTTTTGAGTACAAGTTCACCAGTAGCTCAATCAGTTTCTGGTCTTAGTACCACAGCTGGTACTTTGACTTCTGTTAAGCTTATGGATTTTGACCTTAAAGCAAAGGATGGTATAGTAAATGTTACAGACATTACTGGTACTATTACCACAGCTGGTACATGTACAGCCGCACAATGTATTTCTTCAATAGAGCTTCGTGATGGTACAACAGTCCTTGACTCCGTAGCAGGAGCTGGTACATTTGCTTTCGCAGAACTAGATCTCAATATTGCTGCAGATACGACAAAGACATTGTCAATATGGGCTAAGGTAAATCATATTGCTAGTAGTTATGTAGTTGCAGGTGACACACTTACTGCTGTTGTAACAAATGTTACAGGCACAAGTGGTCCTTTGTATACTGCTGCTAATGCAACTCCTGATGTTACAGGATATGCACAGCACCTATTCCAGTATGCTCCTACTTTCGCTCTAGTAAATACTGCAGATTATCCAACTTCAGCAGTTTCAGCCAATGAAAACACATCTACTACCCTTAATACAGGTGGAGATTACAAGCTTTCATTCTCTGTTACAGCTCCAGCTGGTAATGATATCTTCATTAACACTCCTGGATTCGCAGTTGGTCAAGTTAACGTTCCTACCAAGACTACATTCGGCGTAGGAGGAACTATCGTAGTATCATCTGCTGTATCAGGAGCAACATTAAAGGGTTCTACTCTTACTACTTGGGACAAGATTGCCGCAGGTCAGACAAGAATATTTACTCTTACAGCACATATTCCACACGGTGGAAATGCTGGATATGCTGGTATAAAGATCAACACAGCCGCAACAACTGGTATTAACTGGTCTGCTGCTGAAACTGATTCTACTGGTATTGTACAAATTTGGGGAGTTGATGATTTGAAGACTGGTACAGTCTATATCACAGCTAACTAGTTAGAGATTTGTAATTAAACAGAAGGAAAACTGCGAACCACAAAAAGCCACCCTTATAGGGTGGCTTTTTGTATGTATAAAACCCCTCAGTCCCCTTATCAGGGGAAGCCAAATCCCTCCTGATAAGGAGGGGTAGGGGAGGTTTGTATTTAAGGAATACAAAGGGGCGAATTTTTGTTATAATAAATACGTAATGAAAAATATAGATAAAATTTTAAGGTATGGCAGTTACTTTTTGGTTTTTTTGTTGCCAATTTTTTATATTAGTAATGCTATTTTTCCCTACACTAGCCCTAAGACATTTCTATTTTATGGTGTTGTAGAAATTCTGACAGCTTTTTGGATTTATGCTCTTGTAGTAGATTCTTCTTATAGACTTAGTAAAAAGACTTTATTATATTTCTTACCGTTATTATGTTTTATTATATGGATGACTATTGCTGGAGTTATGGCTGTTAGTCCGATGCTTTCATTTTGGTCATCTATCAGTAGAGGAACAGGATTACTGACTCTATACCACACATTGGCTTTTGCACTCATAATCACTTCCTTGATAAAAAGAGATGGATTTGATTATTTATATAAGTTAATGAGATGGTTTGTAAGTGGTGGTTTTGTTTTAGCTCTTTCTGTCTGGTGTGGGATTGAAGGATTTCATCTTTTGAAAGATGATGGAGGTGGAGGTTTAGCAGGGAACTCTTCTTTTGCAGGAGCTTATCTCATCTTTATTCTTGCCTTTGGACTTTTCCTTTTGGCTTCTAAAACTATTCATAATAATAGAAAAAAGTGGTGGCTAGGAATAGAACTTCTTATAATACTTTTTTCTCCAATTTTTATAAATATTTATGGGCTTTTCATTGGGACTGGAATTCTAGGTAATGCGCGTGGAGCAGTACTTGGTATTGTAGTTGGGTTAGCTGTAGCCTATGTATTTTATTTATTATTCTCCAAGGAAAAGTATATTCGCATCATAGCCATCATCTTAATAATTCTTGGTGCTATATCTTTTACTATTGGTTGGAGGCAATTAGTCAATCCTAATACAAAGTTGCATACATCATTTATCAAAGTTGCCGGAGGTACTCGTTTTATCTTTGCTGATATAGCCCAAGAATCAATAGACAAGCATCCTTGGTTTGGCTATGGGCCAGAGAATTACATGATTGCTTTTCAGGAAAATTTAGATTCCAAAATAATGCTTCCCGAATATCACAATGAAATCTGGTCAGATAGAGCTCACAATATTTACTATGATACTGGAGTATCTGGAGGTTATCCAGCGATTATTTTTTATTCATTGTTTATTCTTTCTTTAATTTATGGCCTATAT
>Ga0172379_10002993_pt1 | contig 28112 bp, 24 predicted proteins | sample GrowelOW334metaG_FD_119756 | JGI IMG/M metagenome (GOLD analysis project Ga0172379, IMG submission 119756) | Groundwater microbial communities from an aquifer near a municipal landfill in Southern Ontario, Canada - Groundwater well OW334 metaG | ecosystem: Environmental > Aquatic > Deep...
CGACGAGACCAGCGCGGAGGAATACGGACACATGCCGGAGGCGGTCGTACTCGCGACCACTACCGCCCAGGTAGCCGAAATCGTGAAGCTGGCCAATCGGCGGCATATACCCATAACGCCGCGCGGAGCGGGCTCAGGCCTATCAGGCGGCGCCATCCCCCAATTCGGTGGTATCCTCATTTCCCTGGAAAAGATGAACAAGGTCATCGAGCTGGACATCGACAATATGGTGATCGTGGTAGAGGCGGGCATGGTGACCAACGACCTGGCGAACCTGGTCCAGGAGAAGGGCCTGTTCTTCGCCGGGTATCCCATGAGCCTCCAGACCTGCATGATCGGCGGCAACATCGCGGAGAACGCGGGCGGCGGCAAGGCGGTCAAGTACGGCGTGACCGGCCGCTACGTCCAGGGTTTGGAACTGGTCACCCCGACCGGCGATATCGTCCAGTTGGGCGGCAAGCTGTCCAAGGACGTCACCGGCTACGACCTCAAGCAGCTGGTCATCGGCTCCGAGGGGACGCTCGGCATCGTCACCAAGGCGATCATCAAGCTCATCGGCTACCCGACGGCCAAGTCCGACCTGCTCGTGCTTTTCAAGACCCCGCGCGAGGCCATCGACGTCGTGCCGACCATCATGGCCAAGGGCCTGGTGCCCACCAGCATCGAGTTCATGGACCAGCTTTCCGTCGTCACCACCTGTAAGTACCTCAACGAGAGCCTCCCCTACGAAGAGGCGGGCGCGATGCTACTAATAGAGATGGACGGCACCAACCCCGAGCAGGTGGAAGAGGACCTGATCGCCGTCGGCGAGCTGTGCGAACAGCACGGCGCCATGGAAGTCTACGTGGCCGAAGACCGGAACACCATCGAGCGGATCTGGAACGTGCGGCGCAACATCGCCGAGGCCTTCAAGGTCCACAGCCCGATCCAGAGCATAGAGGATATCGTGGTCCCCATGGCCAGCATCCCGGAAATCATCCCCGAGCTGGAAAAACTCAGCGAAAAATACGGCATGAAGATTCCCTGCTACGGCCACGCGGGCGACGGCAACCTGCACGCCACCTTGGTCAAAGACCCGGCGATGGACATGGCCTCCTGGCATACGGCCGAAATCGCCTGCCTGCGGGAACTCTACCAGATCACCCTCGGCCTTGGCGGCAAAATTTCCGGCGAGCACGGCATCGGCCTCAAGCGGAAGAAAGCCTTCACGGAGCTGATAGATCCGGCGGAACTGAAGCTCATGCGGGGCATCAAGACGGCCTGGGATCCCAACAACATCATGAATCCCGGCAAGATTTTCGACTTGGCCTGACACTATGGAAGAGCTCAGCAGGACGGCGCAGAAAACCAAAAACGCCGTACGTGAAAGCGCGCTCCGGCTTTTCGACGAGAAAGGCTTCGATTCGGTGACGATCGAAGAAATCACTCAGAAAGCCGGCGTGGCCAAGGGCAGTTTCTACACCTACTTCTCCACGAAGAGCGACATCATCGTGGACGAGTTTCTTAAGATCGACGCGTATTACGAATCCTGGGCGGCCGGGAACCTCCGGCGGTATAAAACCGGGAGGGAGAAGCTGCTGGCCTTCACCCGCGCGCAGATGAAGTACGTGCGCGACGTCGTCGGAAACCATAACCTCAAGATCCTCTACGCTAACCAGGTCATTCAGAGCGGCGCGGATAAGATTCTTACGACGAAAGACCGGCAATGGGTCAAGATAATCCGCGCCATCATCGTGGAGGGGCAGGACCGTGGAGAGTTCCGCACGGACCAGGACGCGGAACGACTCGCGCTGCTCTTCAATCGATCCACCCGCGCCGTTTTCTTGGACTGGTGCATCCGGGACGCCGAGTTCGACCTAGTCAAGGAAGGCGAGGCGTTCATCCGCGACTGGATACTCGGGGCGCTGAGCCATCCGCTAACCAGTAGCTAGGGGGAACAGTCCGATGGACGAACGCGCGAGTATCGATACTTCCTTCAATTGGCTTGGCGATCCAGCGGTATTGATGCGTGCGGGCGGCTATGAAGCAATCGTCGTTCCTTCCGTCGGTGGAAACATAATAAGTCTTCGGGATGGAAGTCGTAAGCTCGATGTGCTGCGAAGTCCCCCGTCGGGCGAAGCCTTACGGGAAAGTCCGCAAATATACGGCCTCCCCCTCCTTTTTCTACCCAATCGTATAGCCGAGGGAACTTTCAGCGCCGGCGGCAGGAACTACCGCTTGCCGATACACGAAACGGCGCGGGGGAATCACCTTCATGGCTTTCTGCACCGAAAATGTTTCACGGTCATGCGCGCGGATATCGTTGACGACGAAACAGTGGACGGATCCGCCGCGGAGCTTGAGCTTTCATTCCTTTTCGATAACGACGCGCCTGAGTTCTCTTATTTCCCGCATGCGTTCCGGGCGACCCAGATATATCGCCTATCGCGGGAGGGATTGAGCCATCGTATCGTTTTTCGCAACGAGGGACGCGAACGCATGCCGCTCGGTGTAGGAATTCACTCGAATTTCAAGATTCCCTTCGCGGCCGGCAGCGGTCCGCACGACTGTTCGGTGCGGGCATCCATACTCAAGAAGTGGGAAGTGGACGAGAATTTCAGACCCACCGGGCGTTATCCCGAGTTCGACGAGCTGGACCGGCGCATTGCCGGTACCGGCTTTGATCCGCAGTCGCAGCCGCTTAAAGGGCGATGCTATTCGAGCGGAAGCATCGGAGCGGGGAGTGGGCGATTCAACGGAGCCGTCATCGAGGATCGTCATGCCGGGTTGCGCCTGGTTTACGAGGCCGACGATGTTTTCAAATTTTGGGTGCTTTGGAATATGGACGGGAGCAGCGGTTTCGTGAGCATCGAACCCCAATCCTGGGTGATAAACGCCCCGAACCTCGATTTGCCTGATGCGGAGACCGGAATGGCGTTGCTGGAGCCGGACTCGGTATGGCAAGGAAGCTGCCGCTTGCGGATAGAGAAGTCATAGAGATTTTTCCTTGCAATATCGCAATTTCATGATATTCTAATATCTATATGTTTAAAGCGATTTAGTGGAGGATTCCTATGGCTTTCGATGTTGAAAAAGAAATAGCCGCGCTCAAGGAACGCATGGATTCCTTGCCGGGCGCGGAGAACAAACTGTCTATGATCGTGTTCTCCGGCGAACTTGATAAGCACTTGGCCGCGATGATCATCGCCACCGGAGCGGCGGCGATGGGCATGAAGGTCGTGCTCTTTTATACGTTCTGGGGAACCGCGGCCCTGCGAGATCCGAAGAAGAAGGTCGGCGGAAAAAATCTGATTTCCAAGATGTTCGGCTTCATGCTTCCGAAGGGGCGGAATAAGATCATACTTTCCAAGATGCACATGGCGGGAATGGGCACGGCTATGCTCAAAGGTCTGATGAAGAAAAAAAATGTCGCAAGCCTTGACCTGCTCTATGAGCTCGCCGGCGAATTGGGCGTGGAGATCAACGTCTGCGAGATGTCCATGGACTTGATGGGTTTCAAGCGCGAAGAGATAATCGAGTACCCGAAGCTCAGCTTCTGCGGCGTGGCCACCTTCTTGGCGAACGCGCGCGAGTCGGCTGTTCAACTGTTCCTCTAATTCAAGGAGAATATCATGGCGGAGTTCGTTACCGTAAAAACGCTCGATTACAAAGGTCTTCCCTGTCCCATGCCGGTTGTCCGGATCAGTCAGGAAATCGGGAAGATTTCGATAGGCGATATTGTTGAGGTTCTCACCACCGATCCCGGTTCAATCGCGGATTTTCCCGCATGGGCGAAAACCACCGGCCAAGCCGTGCTTGAAACCAAGCAGGAACCGGGTCTTATAAAAATTTACGTCAAGCGCCAGAAATAGGAGTTCCCATGCAAGCCGATGCAGTCGCCGCGGCCAGTAACGCGGCAGAAGCCGGCGTGTCCGCTGCCGCGGACGCGGTGAGCGCCGCCTCCGCGGATGTTCCCCTTACGGCCTTCGGTATCGTCCTTTCAAAGATCGAGTATTTCGTCACGGTTCCGATGGTCTACCTCGCGATTCTTTTTTTCGCGGCCGCGGCCGTCTACAAAATCGTTTCGATCTTCAGCGCTCCCGCGCCGGGGTATGCTCCGACGCTGTACCCTTTGAAGAAACGTCCGATGATGGCCGCTATGTCCGACGCCTTCGCGATGCCGCAGGTTAGGAAACACGCCCCTGTTTTTTGGGTCTTTCTCATGGTCTACCACGTCGCGTTCATCCTGCTGATCCTCGGCCATTTGGATATACTGCCGAGCATAAATATCGTCGATCCCGAATCCAAGCACATGCTCGGGGCCGGCGCGGTCGGCGTCGGGGTGACGCTTCCGATGTTTTATTTCATCATCCGCCGTTTCAGCGGTGAGGTCCGTAGAATCTCAACGCCGGCAGATTATCTCCTGCTGTTTCTCCTGCTGTTTCTCTTTCTTCTGGGCGATATGATCAGCTGGGGTAATTCCTGGACCGCTCACGGTTTCGTGATGACCAAGGCTGATTTCTCGCTGTATTTCGACGGCCTTGTCCGCTTCACGTTCGACGATCCTCGTAAAGTACTTCCCGGGTCGCACTTCCATTTCGTGGTGCTTCACGTTTTGCTGGCAAACGTCTTCTTCATCGTGTTGCCGTTCTCCAAAGTTATGCACGTCTTTTTATCGCTGCCGATCAATATTCTACGGAGGAAACCGTGGACCGCGAAGTAAGCGCCAAGCTTGAAGTCCTTTTTAAAACGAAGCTGAATTCCGCGATGCGGATGTATCTGGAAACCTGCGCGCGCTGCGGCGTTTGCGTCAAGGCGTGCCACGTCTACAACTCCATGCCGGAAACGAAATATACCGCGGTCGGCAGGGCGGAAGTAGTGCGCAAGTTGTTCCGCGCCTATTTCAAGCTTGAGGGAAAAATCGCCCCCTGGCTCGGAGAAACGGTCAAGCTCGACGACGTAACGGTGGATGAGCTTTACGACGCGGCTTTCTCCTGCACCGGCTGCCGTCGCTGTGTGACCTACTGTCCCTTCGGTATCGACACGCAGATGATCATGGCCATCGCCAAAGCGCTGGTCATCGGAGCGGACAAAGCGCCCGCGGTGCTCTCCATCCTTTCGGATATGTCGATAGCAAAGGGCGAATCGATCGCCGAGACGGCCGTCGCCTATGAGGAAGCCATCCGGAATCTGGAGAGCGACGTGAAGGCTCTCTGGGCCGAACCGTGGAAACCGGGCGCCCCGTTTATACCGATCGGAGTGAAAGGAGCTGATGTGCTCTACGTCGCTCTGTCGGGCGCGCATTCCATAGTCTCCGCGGCGGCGATCATGAACGCGGCCAAGGAGAACTGGAGTCTCTCGTATTTTGAGGCCGTCAATTTCGGCGCTTTCCTTGGAGACGCGGCCAAAGCCCAGGCCATCGCCAAGCGGATCACGGACGAGGCTGTCCGGCTCGGAGTCAAGGAAGTGGCGATCGTAGAATGCGGCACCGCGTTCCGCTTCATGAAATACATGACCGGACGGCACCCGTTCAAAGTTTCCGCTTTCGTGGAATTGATCGATCGTTATGTTCGCGGCGGCCAGATTAAGCTCGACGACGGCAAAATCGACGGAACGGTTACCTATCACGATCCCTGCCAGATCGCGCGGAACGGCGGCGTTTTCGAAGAGCCGCGGAACGTCATCGCCCATTTGACGAAAAACTACGTGGAATTGAAACCGAGCCGGGAAGACAATTGGTGCTGCGGTGGAGGCGGCGGACTCATTTCCATGGGAGAATTGGATTTCAGGATGAAAAGTTCCCGCGTGAAGGCGGATCAGCTCCGCTCGTCCGGGGCGAAGGTCGTCACCACCGCGTGTGAGAATTGCCATAGCCAACTCGTTGATCTCAATGAGCATTACGGGCTGGGCATGCGGGTGGAATTCCTGTCGCATATTGTGGCCAAGGCGCTAATGGCGTAAAGACTACTTATTCGGTTTTTCGATGGATCGGTAGTCGTATAGTGAAGGTCGTGCCCTGTCCGCTTTCACTATCGACCTTTATACTGCCGTTGTGGGTTTTGATGATGCCGTAGGCGATAGCGAGTCCGAGACCCGTGCCTTGCCCGAGCGGCTTTGTGGTAAAGAACGGGTCGAATATTTTTGACAGGTTTTCCAGAGGGATTCCCACGCCGGTATCGGAAACGGAAATCCACGCGTCTTCGTCTTCCGTGCCGGTACGCAGTATAATCGTGCCGTGTTCGGGAATGAACTGCGCGGCATTCAATATAAGGTTCATGAACACTTGGTTGATTTGCGACGGGATGCACTCCACGAAGGGCACTGATCCGAATTCCTTGATTACCTCAGCCTTGGATTGTATCTCACTCCAAACCAAGTCGAGCGTACTGTTCAAGCCGTCGTGGAGATCCGTCGGTTGCCATTCCACCTCTCCTACGTGGGAGAAATCCCGGAGGGCCTTAACAATCCGACGTACGCGCTCGGTTCCGTCGATCGATTCTTTTACTAAATTGTCGATATCGTCGCGTATGCGTTTTATGTTGATGCTTTTCTTTATCTCATCAATGCGTTTCAACAATTGGGGGTCCCCATTGAACTGCACTGCTTCTTCGTACGCGTCAATCAACCGCAAGAGGCGGTCAAAATAATTTCCCATCGTTCCGAGATTTGAATTCATGAAGCTGATGGGGTTGTTTATTTCGTGCGCGACTCCCGCCGCCAGTTGCCCGATGGAGGCGAGTTTTTCAGCTTGGAAGAGCTGCGTCTGCGTCTCTTCCAGCTTCATTATCAATTTTCTTTGCTCTTCTTTTTCCTGCTGGAGGTCGCGATTGATTTTTTCGTTATTTAGCAGCGCGGCCTCAAGATCCCGTGTTCGGCTCCTGACTTGAGCTTCCAGCATGATGGTGGTTTGGAATACGCCGAAATCATTTCCTCCGGCGCTCATCGTTTTCTCTGCGCGTTCTATCAAGACTTTTACGACTTTATTGAGGCGGATTATTTCGGCTTGGAGCGTTTGTTCGCCCGGGTCGATTGGAGGGTCGGTCATCTCACTCAACTGGAGTCCCAATGGCGATTCCGGTGAGTGTTTGGTTGACGTGCACGCCGTCGATCTGCTCACCGTAGGTGCTGAAGCCTACCGCGCCGTTATACCGCATGATATCGCCTACAATTTCCTTGAATCCATTCTGGGTGATCTCCTGGTTCCGAAGAATGCAGTCGCAGACGATCGTGATTTGCGGTTCTCCGATTTTGGCGCGGATATCGGCGAACGTTTTTTTTAGGTTTGACAGCAAGTCGACGCCGTGGGCGAAACGGAATACCAGTCCTTCATCGATCGCGCTGAAAAAGGTCAAGCTGCCGTCCTCGTTGGCTTTTTGGATGGATCGCACATATTCCTTCCCGTCAATCACGACGACGACCGGGTAGGCGGCGAAGAGCGCGGGACGGAGCTCCGTGGTGGCTACCCTGATCCTTTTTGCGTATTCCGCGGCGGCCGGTAGTCCGTTTATCTCTTTTACGATGCGCCGAGCGGCATCGGCTTCGGTGACGACCAATCGTTCTTCATCGCAGACGAAGTGCTGCGTCCTGAAAACAGTGAAGGGGAGGATCGTGTTGATAAGAATGAGAACCGCGGAATTCGTGTGAAAAGCGCCGTCGTAGAACACATAGGTACGCACGTATTTACCGTCGTCGCCGGCCGATCCGCCGAATAACCTGATAGGGCCGATGCCGTTTTGCAGCGCGCGCGCCGCCTGTTCCTCGCGCCCCGATAAACCGTCAATCAAAAGAAACGCGAAACTATTGGTCGGTCCCGCATTCGGCGCGTAAGTTTCCAATTTTTGAAGAAGCGCATGGCTGACCTCTTGTCCGTCGTTCATGGAAAAGTGTTCCAGGTCGCTTAGCGGCGCGATAAGCGCGGTACAGGTGGAGGCGGGAAAACTCATCCCCGAAATACCGTGATCTTGATAACCCGCCGGGCCGATCTCTCCCGCGGTGGTACAGCCGACAATGGAAACGCCCGCGAATTGCCGATTCATCTCATCGGACAGGGCGTTAAGGTCGTACTCGCTCGAGCAAAAGAATATTGCCAGCGCGGTATCTTTCTGCGCAATGGCTTCATGGAGCTCCCGAACCGCGGTGCTCGGGTCAGGAGCGCTGGATTGTCCCCGTCGGATTATGTTTTTGGAATTCATCGCAGTCTCCAAGCGCTTTCTTCATCATGTGTAATTCTCGCCGCGAAAGATGCGGTAGTCAAGTTTTCAGTAACAGTGGCGAATTTGCTATTTGAAACGATTCCCTTATAATTATTAAAGATACGTTTTCACGAGGGATCTGCGTGGGACGTGGTGATATCAAAAGCAACTACTTTTTAGTCGGTAGCCCGAGATCCCGAACTCGAAAAACACTCAGCTTATCTTGTTAATGGTAATCGATGTATGGAGAAAAACGTTCGATGAACAATGAAAAACGAGATTGTTCAGGCCCGATCTTGGTTTTTACCCTTGATGAACCTCATTACGCGTTACTTCTCTCAACCGTTGAGCGGGTTGTCCGCTCTGTGACCATCATGCCGCTCCCGAAAGCGCCGGGGATCGTCATGGGCGTTATTAACGTTCAAGGGCGTATAATCCCTGTCGTTAATGCCCGTAGTCGTTTTCGTTTGCCGGAACGCGCCCCTCACGTGGAGGACCGATTCATCATCGCCAAAACACCGACTCGGCTCATCGCGTTCGCCGTCGATTCCGTAATTGGAATCCGTGAATATCCGGAGGGCGAACTGGAAGTCGCCGATAGAAACTTACTCTTGGCGGAATACCTTGAGGGAATAGCTAAAACGCCTGACGGCCTCATCCTGATTTACGATCTTGACGCGTTCTTTTCCCTGGCGGAAGAACAAAAGCTTGCCGAATCCCTTTCAGAGGGTTTGGAATGAAGAAGAATCCGGGACAAGACAGGGACTCTTTGAGCCGATTCAACGATTTCATAAGCGCGCGGATGGGGATCGAATTTCCCCAAACTCGGTGGAACGACTTAGCCGCCGCGGCGAATACCGCCGCTCGGGAATTCGGTTTTACCGATGCGGAAACCTTCATCGATCATCTTGAAGCTTTTCCGCTGTCCGTTGAACGATTTGAACGGCTCGCGGGTCTTCTTACCAACGGCGAGACGTACTTTTGGCGCGAACCGCTCGTATTCGACGCCCTCGTAAATAGTATCCTGCCGGAATTAGTTCGTTTCCGAGAATCGACCGATCGGCGCTTGAGGATTTGGAGCGCGGGGTGTTCATCGGGAGAAGAACCGTATTCCATCGCGATTGCTTTGCGCAAAGTAATCGCCGATATTTCCGATTGGGACGTCAAAATTCTCGCTACCGATCTAAATACCGAGCATCTGAAGAAGGCGTCGGTCGGCGCGTACGGCGAATGGTCGTTCCGCGACGCGCCGGACGGGTTAATGCGGGAAAACTTGCGTGTACGAAACGACGGCAAGCGGGAGGTTCTCCCTGAAATTCAGGATATGGTCGATTTTGCCTGCCTTAACCTAGTAGCGGACGAGTATCCCCAGGCAATGGATATTATTTTCTGCAGGAACGTATTGATGTATTTTTCGCGGGATCGCGCCGTCGAGGTCGGAAAAAAACTGTACGACAGCTTGGCGGAAGGCGGATGGCTGTTCGTAAGCGCGAGCGAGCTGTCGCAGGAGATTTTTCCGCAGTTCGAAGCGGTCCGGATAGACGGCGCGTTCGCGTATCGGAAGAGGCTGACGGCCACGGTGGCGCCCGTCGCGGTTCCGGCGTGGACCGCGGATCCCGTGTGGACCGCGAAACCTTCCGGAATTTTTTCGGTCGGCGTCCTTCCCGAAAGGATTGAACGCGCACCGGACGTCGTTGAAACCCCGCCGACAAAAGGACCCGATGAAACACTTCCATTAGATGTGAAATCTTACATCAGGACGCTCGCCGATCGGGGCTATCTCGCGGGCGCGCTGACTTTGTGCGATGAAGCGCTTTCCGCCGACAAGCTGGATCCCGTCCTCCATTATCTGCGGGCTGTCATCCTCCAGGAATCGAACAGAACCGAAGAAGCGATCGGATCGCTCCAGAGGGCGCTCTACGTCGATCCGAAATTCATCCTTGCCCATTTTACCTTGGGGAATCTTCAGACGCGGAACGGCGATCCGAAAACCGGAAGGCGATGTTACGAGAACGCGCTCGCTCTTTTGGCTGATCTGGCCGAATCGGACGTATTGTCCGATTCGGTGGATATAGCGACGAACATGACGGCGCTCAGATTCGGGGAAATCATCCGTTCCGCCATGCGGACAGGAGCGCCGGTATGAATAGCGAAGAGACGCGTTCAATTCTTGACTCTCGCGCGCTCGTCCTGGCGCGGGAACCGGAACGAGAAGCCGCCGCGGCGGAATGCCTGAGCATCGTCGAATTCAATTTGGCGTACGAAACATACGGCATTGAATCCTCATTCATACGTGAAGTGTTTCCCCTCAAGGATTTCACGCCGCTGCCCGGTGCGCCTTCCTTCGTCCTGGGGATCGTGAACCTGCGTGGCCGCATCCTTTCCGTAGTCGATCTGAAAGTCTTTTTCGGACTTCCGGCTAGGGGGTTGGGAGACCTCAACAAGGTTATAGTCATCGGCCGCGGTCTAATGGAATTCGGAATCCTGGCGGACGGAATCATCGGCGCGCGGACTATTCCCTTGAATACCGTCCAGCCGCCGATCCCGACCCTGACCGGCATCGGCGCTGAATACTTGAAAGGCGTTACCGCGGAACGCGTGATCATCCTGGACGCGAAACGAATTCTGGAGGACGAGAATATCGTCGTACGAGACGACGCGGACTAAGAAAAAAAAAGGGAGAAGACGATGAAATGGTTTATGAATTTGTCGACGCGGATGAAATTGATTCTTTCCTTCGGTGCCATGTGGATGCTGCTGGCGGCGGTGATCCTGACCGCGTTTACGAATATTTCCGGCATCGCCCGGTCGTCGCAATCGCTGCATAACAAGGAATATACGATAGCACTTGAACTGTGCGACTTTCGATCGAACCAGAATTTCAACCGGGCCCAGATACTGGAGATGATGCTGGTCGCCGATAAAGCGGGTCAAGAGAAGATCGTGGAAACAATCAAAGAACGGCTTCTTCTGATGGACGAGACGCTGAAGATGGTAAGTCTTCTTAATTCGGATCACCGATTTCAAGATCGCATCGTCGAGTTGAAGGACCTCGTTTCCCAATACCGTAAAACGCGGGAACAGGAAATCTCGCTGGTATACGCGGGAAAAATCGATGAGGCGCGGCGGCTCGGAGCCGGTATTCAGGATGAGCGCTATACGAAGATCCGCGCAATCGCGATGGAGCTCGGCGATGAGGCGGGAAAGGAAGTCGATTCCCGGCTGGCCGCGGACATGGAAACTGCCCGACGGTCAATTATCCTATTCGTCGTTGTCGGTATAAGCGCGTTTGTTTTAGGCATCCTGATGATCGTTTTCCTGAACCGGATCATCGCCCGGCCGCTGGGCGAGTTGACGAAAACCGCCGAACTGATCGCGACGGGGAACTTGGACGTTTCGTTGTCGGCGGACGATCGGAAAGACGAAGTCGGCGTATTGACGCAGGTTTTCTCGTGGATGGTCCAGTCGCTACGCGGCATGGCGGAAGCCGCGGAACGGATTTCGAAGGGCGATTTGAGCGTCGACGTCGAGCCTCAATCCGACAAGGATCTTTTAGGGAACGCCTTGTCTAGGATGATCGCGGGTCTCCGCCGTATGGTTTCCGAGATATCCGAATCGGTCAATTCTCTCGGGGCCTCGGCGAGCGAGATATTGTCCAGCACTACCCAGGTCGCATCCGGAACCGTGGAAACGGCGGCCGCCATCAACGAGACGACGACGACCGTTGAAGAGGTGCGGCAAGCCGCCCGCATGTCTTCCGATAAGGCAAAATTCGTTTCCGACAGCGCCCAGCGCGTCGCGCAAGTATCGCTATCGGGCCAAAAAGCCGTAGAAGAAACGGCCGGCGGGATGCTGAACATTCGCGATCAAATGGAATCCATCGCCCGTACCATCGTCGGCCTGAGCGACCAAAGCCAAGCAATCGGCGGTATCATCGCGACGGTGTCCGACCTCGCCGACCAATCGAACCTTCTGGCGGTGAACGCGGGGATCGAAGCCGCCCGCGCGGGGGACCAGGGCAGGGGATTCGTCGTCGTCGCGCAGGAAATCAGGAGTTTGGCCGAACAATCGAAGCAGGCGACCGAACGAATCCGTGAAATATTGACCGATATCCAAAAAGCCACCGGTTCGGCGGTGATGGCGACGGAGCAGGGAACCAAGGCGGTTGAGGCGGGAGTCAAGCAATCCTCTCAAGCCGGTGAAGCGATCCGTATGCTGACCGACGCCAGCGCGGAGGCGGCTCAGGCATCCACGCAGATAGCGGCGTCCAGCCAACAGCAGGTCGCGGGTATGGATCAGATCGGCACGGCCATGGAGAGCATCAACCTGGCGGGAGCGCAGACCGCCGCCGGCATGAAGCAATCGGAAATCGCCGCGCGGAATCTGCACGAATTGGGTCTACGACTGAAAAGCCTGATCGAGCAGTATAAAACGTAAAAAGGATTCAGCGATGGACGCAAACGAAGCGGATTTCCTGAAACGTTTGAACTCGATATTCCAAACCGAGGCGGAAGAGCATACACGCTCCATTTCTGTCGGCCTGGTCGAACTGGAGAAGGAAACGGATCGGGAAAGGCAAGCGAAGCTGGTGGAAGAGATCTTCCGCGAAACGCATAGTCTAAAAGGCGCGGCGCGTTCGGCCGACCAAAAGGATATTGAAGCCATCTGTCAGCCGCTGGAAAGCATATTCTTCGCCGTAAAAAGTCGAAGCATCGATACGACTCCCGCCTTGTTCGATCTCCTCCATGTAACTGTAGACTCGATCACTCATTTTGTCTCCTTGTCCGGCGCCGCGTTCTCCTCTGCGGACCGCGAGCGCGTGAACGACTTGATAAGGCGATTGGAAGCTGCGGCCGCGGGAGAAGTATCGGTTCCGGCGCCGGAAGCCGTTTCGATTGCCCATCCGCCCGGCGAAAAAGAAAGCGTTTCCACCGGCACCGTTAGGATCGCCACCGAAAAATTGAACGAGCTCCTCCTCCAAACGGAAGAAATGTTCCAAATAAAAATGATCGCCGGTCAAAGAAGCACGGAAATCAATGAGATCAACCGTATGTTATCGTCGTGGAAAGCGGAGTCCGCGAAACGCGCGGATTTCAATTTCGCGGCCCATCTCAGCGACGCGGTTTTCCGCGTCGCCGCTTTGAAGCGAGCGATGGAGCAGGATCATCGCGTCATTAAAAAAATGGTGGACGATCATCTGGAGGCGATGAAGATGATCGTCATGCTTCCGGTGTCGTCTCTCATAGAGCCGTTTCCGAAAATGGTCCGCGACTTGGCGCGCGAACAGGGCAAGGAAACGGAATTGTCGGTAAACGGCGCCGAAATCGAAATGGATAAACGGATATTGGACGAATTGAAAGGGCCGCTCATTCACCTGCTCAGGAATTGCGTAGACCACGGCATAGCTAAACCGGAAGCGCGTACGGGGCGGGGAAAGCCGCCTTCCGGGAAGATTTCCGTCTCCTTCGCGGCCAAGAACGGCCGTCATATGGAAATCACGGTGAGCGACGACGGAGAAGGCATCGATACGGATCGCGTCAAGGAAGCCGCCGTCAAGATGGGTATCGTAGCTCGGGAAACCGCGGCGGAATTCGGTCCCGACGAAGCAGCGGACTTGATTTTCCAATCCGGCGTATCCACCAGCCCGATCGTGACCGACATTTCCGGCCGCGGACTCGGGTTGGCCATCGTCCGAGAGAAAATAGAGAAGTTGAGCGGAGAGGTTACCGTCCGTAGCGAAGCCGGATCGGGTACGACGTTCAAGCTTCTTGTGCCGCTGACAGTCGCGACGTTCAGGGGCGTGCTAGTGAAGGCGGGCGACGGAATATTCGTTCTTCCGACGATGAACGTCGAACGGTCGCTGCGGGCGAACCGGGATCAGGTCAAAACGGTGGAGAACCGGGAAACGATATCCGTCGCCGGAAAAATAGTGTCCATGGTTCGATTGAACGACATGCTGGGCGTAAGGAAGGCCGCCGAAACTTCCGACCGGTTTCCCGTCGTGGTTCTCGCGTTCGCCGGGAAACGCCTGGCCGTCCAAGTAGATCAGGTCCTAGATGAGCGCCAAGTCATTTTCAAAAGCTTAGGGCCCCAGTTGAGCAGGGTCCGCAACATAAGCGGCGCGACCATCCTCGGCGACGGCAAAGTCGTTCCCGTGCTCAATATTTCCGACCTGATGAAATCCGCGATCCGCCCGATCGCTAAACCGGAACTTCCCGCAATCCCCGTCGGCGCGCCGAAACGAACGGGCCGGATCCTCGTCGCGGAGGATTCCATCACCGCCCGGTCCCTCATCAAGAACATTTTGGAATCCGCGGGGTATATGGTAGCCACCGCCGTAGACGGAATGGACGCGTTGACGCAGGCCAGGGAAGGCGACTTCGACGCGGTAGTATCCGACGTAGACATGCCGCGCATGAACGGCTTCGATCTGACCGCCGGAATTCGGGGAGATTCAAGATTGAAAGAGACGCCGGTGATATTGATCACGGCGCTCGCGTCGCGCGCGGACCGCGAGCGCGGGATTGAAGTCGGCGCCAACGCGTACATCGTCAAGAGCAGTTTTGATCAAAGCGATCTGCTGGAGACGGTGCGGAGGTTTATCTAAAATGCAGATGAAAAATCCGGATCGGCCGCGGATCAAGGTCCTTGTCGTAGACGATTCATTGTCAAATCGCGAATTGTTGATCCATATCCTGTCCTCCGACCCGGAGATAGAGGTAGTCGGTACCGCTGGCAACGGAAAGGAAGCCGCTACGGCGGCAGAGCGGCATAAACCGGATGTGATCACGATGGATATCCATATGCCGGTCATGGACGGCTACGAGGCGACTAAATTGATCATGCGCGAACATCCGACGCCGATCGTTATCGTAAGCGGAAGCACAAGGGCGAACGAAGTCAGCGCGACGTTTCGGGCGATAGAGGCGGGAGCGCTCGCCGCGGTGCAGCGTCCGCCGGGTTTTACGCATGCCGAGTACGCGGCTATATCGGAGGAGCTGATACGTACGGTGAAGCTGATGTCCGAGGTCAAGGTGATACGGCGTTTCGCGAGATCGTCCGAAATATCCGCGCAGTCTCCTCGGGTCGCGCCGCCGGTATCGGAGAAGCGCGTGGATATAGAAATCGCGGCGATCGGCGCTTCCACGGGTGGACCAGCCGCGATATTGCGCATCCTTTCGGAAATATCGAAAGAAATTTCCTATCCGATACTCATTACGCAGCACATCTCAACGGGCTTTATGGACGGATTCATCAAGTGGCTCGGCGACGCGTCCGGATTTCCGGTTCATATAGGGACCGACGGCGAACATCCGCTGCCCGGACACGCGTATATCGCGCCGGACGGATTCCACATGGGCGTTTCGCTGGGTCCCATTATCCGCCTCAGCGGTCATCCGCCCGAACAAGGCTTGCGTCCATCCGTCGCTTTCCTATTCAGGACGGTCGCCCGGGAGTACGGTCCGCGCGCGGTCGGCGTCCTGTTGACCGGTATGGGAAAGGACGGCGCGGCCGAATTGAAGGAGATGAGAGAAAGAGGCGCTGTCACTGTCGCGCAGGACGCCGACAGCACTATCGTGAACGGCATGCCCGGTGAAGCGGTACGATTGGGCGGCGCGACTCATATTCTCCCGCCGGAAAAAATCGCGGAACTTTTATCATCATTCGGAAAACATTAAAAGGGAGGGATTGATGGCTATCGGTATTCTCGTTGTCGATGACAGCCCCACGCAGGCCGAGAAACTGAAGCATCTGCTTGAGAGACGTACATACCACGTCGCGACGGCGAATGACGGAGAGCAGGCATTAGAATGTTTGAAGGAGTTTTCCGTTTCGTTGATTGTCAGCGATATCGTCATGCCCCGCATGAACGGTTACGATCTCTGCAGACGAGTCAAGGCCGACGAGAAGACCGGAAACATACCGGTGATTTTGTTGACGTCGCTTCTAGATCCCGCGGACGTGTTGGAAGGGATGGACTGCGGAGCGAATGGTTTTATAACTAAACCCTACGAAGATGAATACTTACTCGCCGCCATTGAAAAAACGCTAACCGAAACGCGGTTCAAAGACTCTGAAGAAAAACGCGTCCAAATTGAAATCCTGATCGCCGGGAAGCCGCGGACGATAAAAACCGACCCGCGCCAGATGTACACGCTTCTTTTATCTACCTATGAAGCGGCGGTGGATCGAAATAAAAAACTTATTGAATCGCAAAAAATGTTGAGATCCATGAACGATCATCTCGAGGATTTGGTGCGGAACCGGACGTCGGAATTATCGGCGGAGATAAGTGAAAGAAAAATCGCGGACGAATTGTTGAAGGAGAGCGAGGAACGGTACAAACGAATAACCGCTGGTCTAAGCGATTATCTGTATACGGTTTTCGTTCAAGACGGGCAAACCGTTAAAACGGTTCATAACTCCGCGTGTGAAGTGGTTACGGGATATACGACGGAGGAGTTTGATCGCGATGGTCATCTCTGGATAGAAATGGTCCCGGAACCGGAACGTCCGATGGTAATAGAACAGGTTACGGAAATCCAATCGGGAAAAAAAATGCCCGCCATTGAACACCAGATCATTCGTAAGGACGGCGAGATTCGCTGGGTGAGTGATACTCCCATTTTGAAATTTGACTTGAACGGCTGCTTAACTTCCTACGACGGAGTAGTAAAAGACGTTACAATGCGTAAACGGGCTGAGGACGAGGCAAAAAAATTCTACGCCGAATTGGAACAGCGGGTACTGGAACGGACCAGTGAATTGAGATCCGCGAACGAAGCTCTCGTGGAAGCGAACAAGATTGCCGAGTCGGCGAATCGGACGAAGAGTGAATTCCTGGCCACCATGAGCCACGAAATCCGAACCCCCATGAACGCGGTTATTGGATTCTCCGACCTTGCTTTGAAGGCGGATCCATCTCCCAGGCAAGCCGATTATTTGACGAAAATACATAATGCCGGATTATCCCTGTTGGGTACGATCAACGACATCCTCGACTATTCTAAGATCGAAGCCGGTCGGCTGGCGATGGAAAAAATAGAATTTGAGCTGGACCGCGTATTGGAAGCCGTTGTCCAGATAACCGGGCAAACCGCTTTCGACAAAGGGCTGGAACTTATATTTAATGTAGCGCCGGATGCTCCATTAGCCCTCATCGGCGACCCCCATCGGCTCCAGCAGATACTTGTCAACCTGGTGGGGAATTCCGTGAAATTCACGGAGAAAGGTGAAATTGAACTCCAAGTGTCGGTCTTGGAAAAAGAAGAAGGTAAAGCTAGGCTGCGTTTTTCGGTGCGGGACAGCGGGATAGGCATGACCCCCTCTCAAAAGGAGAAGCTGTTCCAGCCCTTCACGCAAGCCGATGGTTCAATGACGCGGAAATACGGCGGAACGGGACTCGGTTTGAGCATTGTTCGCCGATTAGTCGGTATGATGGACGGGACCATCAACGTTGAGAGCGTTAGCGGTAAAGGCAGCACGTTTACCTTCACCGCCGTTTTCGGAATCGACGCATTCGAAAAGTGCCAACGCTATTCCGTTCCTCCGAATCTTGAAGGCATGCGCGTTCTTGTCGCGGACGATAATCCCGTCGCGCAGGAGGTAATGCGCGCTATCCTGCAGTCGCTCAGGTTCCGGGTAACGGTCGTCGGCTCGGGCGAGGATGCGGTGGAATCCGTGGCGCATGCCGAGAACGAAGATCCGTTCGCCCTGGTACTGATGGATTGGAAAATGCCGGGTATCGACGGCATCGAAGCTACAAGACAAATCACGAAGACCGGGATTATTAAAAAGGTTCCCGTGGTGCTTCTTATGAGCGCTTCAGGTGGGGGCGAAGGCGAACGAACGAAAGCCTTGGAAGCGGGCGCCACCGAATTTCTCGTTAAACCTGTTTCCGCTTCGACTCTATTAGACGCCGTTCTTAGGATATTCTCTCCGAACGTCGTGAGGCAAAAGGACAGTGTGTGTTTCGATTCTCCGGACGACGGCGAGTTGGAAGGGGCGCGTATATTGCTGGCTGAAGACAACGAAATAAATCAGCAAATTGCCGTGGAGTTGCTCAAGAGCGTCGGCATCGAAACGGTCGTCGCGAATACCGGCCGTGAGGCAATTGAAATTCTGTCCAAATCGGAGGGAAGTTTCGACATCGTCCTTATGGATATCCAGATGCCTGATATGGACGGTTACGAAACGACTAAACGTATTCGGGAAGATTCTCGATTTTCGGCCCTCCCAATCATCGCGATGACAGCTCATGCCATGGTGGAAGAGCAACAAAAAGCAAAAGATTTCGGCATGAACGATCATATCGCAAAGCCAATCGACCCAAAAACGATGTTCGCTACGATACGTCGCTACTATCATCGGTCGTCTCTCGGTACGTCGGGGTCGTCGGTACCACGGTTCCGGGGCGCGTCGGCTGAGATTCTCCCGCTTCCCCTGATAATGGGACTTGATATGAAAAGCGGCCTGAGACGGGTAGCCGGCAATGCCAAGCTGTATATGGAGCTGTTGGGCCGGTACATTGTGGGGCAAGCCGACACGCCGGCGAGAATACGAAAGGTTTTAGAGCAAAAAGATTGGAAAGCGGCAGAGCAGCTGGCTCATACTTTGAAGGGGGTTTCGGGCAACATCGGAGCTTTCGAACCGCAGGTAATAGCCGGGGAATTGGAATCGGCGATTTCAGGCGGTAAGTCGGCGACCGAGATGGTCGAGCTCCTGAATCGTTTGGAACCTTCTCTCAAATCCCTTATCGAACGGATCCAGTCGGAACTTGTCGCGGGAACTAGGGGAAAGGAAAAGCAGTCTTCAGCCGACTCCGGCGTGCAAGAAGTCTCTTTTGAAAAGACGGTAAAAACACTCGAAAACCTTATTCGCTACTTAGAAAAGAACGATGTTGAAGCGGTTGATTATTTCAAGTCGGTTAGCGCGGAGATCTCCGGTTCCTGTTCTCAGAGAGAATTCATGAAGATGGAAACGATCATGGATTCATACGATTTCGACGCCTTGCTCGCGATTCTGAAGCCGCTTTTGGTTCGCGTAAAAAGCGCGGCTCAAAGGAGAAAAAATACAAATGAACAACGCTTCGACTTCGACAGTCTTGATCGTCGATGACACTCCCGACAACGTTGCGTTGTTGACGAGTCTTCTCAAGGGAACTTACCGGATGCAAATTGCCATATCTGGGGAGAAGGCGCTTCGGATCGCGGCCGGCGACGATCCGCCGGACATCATCCTGCTCGATATTATGATGCCGGAAATGGATGGCTATGAAGTCTGCAGGCGCCTGAAGGCCGATCCGAAAACGGCCGATATCCCGATCATATTCCTAACGGCGAAATCGGAGATGGAAGACGAGCAAAAAGGCTTGGAACTCGGAGCCGAGGACTACATAACGAAACCTCTCAGCCCTCCGATCGTGAAGGCGAGAATACAGACGCATCTTCGCTTGAAGAATGTGAGGGATTTCCTGAAAGATAGGAGCGAATACCTAGAAAAAGAAGTCGTCCGCAGGACCCATGAAATTAGCGTCATCCAAGACGTCGCGATGGTCGCGATGGGATCTTTAGCGGAAACGAGGGACAACGAGACCGGCTGGCACATTCGGCGAACGCAATGTTACATAAAAGTCCTCGCCGAGCGGATGGGGGAGCATCCTCGGTTCAAGGATTTCTTTACTCCCGGAATCATTGAACTTCTTCAAAAGTCGGCCGCCTTGCATGATATAGGGAAGGTCGGGATTCCCGACAGCATACTCCTTAAACCGGGGAAACTGAGCCCCGAGGAATTTTCGATTATGAAAACCCATTCAATTCTCGGTCGCGACGCCATCATGGCGGCCGAACTGCTTCTTGATTCGCCTGCCTCTTTTCTACGTTTCGCGCGGGAAATCGCGTGGTGTCATCATGAGAAATGGGACGGGTCGGGTTATCCCCGCAATTTGGCCGGTGACGCTATTCCTGTCTCGGGACGGCTAATGGCGTTGGCTGACATTTACGACGCGCTGATCAGCGAACGCGTGTATAAACCGGCCTTTCCTCACGAAAAAGCGGTTACCATAATCCGCGAAGGTTCAGGGACTTTTTTCGACCCCGATATGGTTCTTGGTTTTCTGGATATCGTCAACCAATTTGAGAAAATATCCCGGTACGCCTGAGAAACAGAAACCCCACTTGCGGATCGATGCCGTTCCGTACGACGTCGCGCTCAGGAATGCACCTCTGTCCGTCGCAGTCCGATGAGGCTGAGCGGCACCATAGCCAGACTCAATACCGCCATGATGAAGAAAATCACCGGAAGGCCGGCGGCATCCGCGATCGCGCCCATAATCACCGCCGCCGCGATGCCTCCGGCCTGGTTGATGGATGAATAGAGGTTGTTGAGCCCGAGCCTATCGGTATCAGTACCCGAATTGACGAACAAACTTGAGACCAACGGCCACATTATCGAATGGCCGATCCCGTAGATGACGCCGATCACCGGCAGCATCGCGGCGCTCCGCAGTACGAAACAGAGCGCGAATGCGGTAGCTTCCAAGGGGAAACAGACCGCGATTATCGTCCGGGGGGATATCCGTTCTAGGTGCTTGCCGAGAAATAGGCGGATGAAAATGGCGACGGCGGAGAACGAAGCGAAGAAACTGGAGATGGTCGGTATGCCGAGCCGTTCACGCGTCAAGTTTACCAGGAAGGTCGCGAACACCGCATAAGCGCTTCCGAGCAGGAATGAAAACGCGAAAAGAGGCCGCAGCTCCTTTCTTTTTACCAAATCGATAAAGTATTCGCTTTTCGGATCTTCGGCCGCGCGTTCATGGAAACGGTGAGAGATTGCGGGAATGAATCCCAATACTGTAAATGCAAACGCCGCGATGAACAGCCAGCGCGCTCCGATCGATCCATTTATCAGTTCGCCGATAAAAGAGCCGAACGGATTCGCGACAAGCCCGGAGATACCGTAGATAGCCATGCCCGAAAATCGCCGACTCCTGGGAAGGAGTCCGAACATTTCCGCCGTTTGCACGGTGAAGGCTAAACAGAAAATGAAACCGCTAATCGCCCGCAAAAAAACGAGGATCACTAAATGCTCGGACAGCAGGAACGATCCCGCGAAGGCTATAAGCGCAGTGGCGTAACCCCACATTATGAGCCGTTTGCGGCCGAACCTGTCTGCGTGATCGCTCAAGGGAATCGCGAGCGCAACCATTACCAGTGAGGTGATGTTCATATATAAGCCGATGTATGTCTTGCTCGCGCCGATCGTCGCGAAATGATCGGGCAGCACATTGAGCACGTTGATAGCGGTTAGAATGAAAAAATTCTGTACAAATAACGATACGAACGCTTTTGTGAGAAGCGGAGAAGTCAATTCACGGTCCTTCCGATCGATCCGGGAATACCGGATCGAGTTAGTTTATAACATACAGTATACTCTATTTATGCTTCGTTCGGCTCTCGGTTTGTATCTGTTCCCGGCGGTCCTACCGCCCTTATTTCGGCAGTAGTCCCGCTTCGTGCAGGATTTCGGCCGTCCATTTCGCGGCCATGCCGACTACGTTGGTGCATTTATCGGTGTGAGCACCCGCCGCGTCGAATTTCACCAATTCATCGGGGTCCTTGATGTAGAAGGGGCGTCCCATGATCTTCGTGTGGATGCGCGCGCAGGTCACGGTACCGTATTCGGCAATGAACCGCGCATGCAGCTTGCTCACCAGCGCGGAGGTCTGCGCGCGGATCTTGGCGGGGTCGGCGAAGTTGTCGCGTTCTCTGCCGAGGTAATACGAGATCATCATGGCGCCGCCCGCGTACGCGCCGCAGTTTCCGTCCGTCTCCTGGGCCACGCCGCCGGCCAACGCCGTCGCGCTCTTGAAGATCGCGTCCGTTTCCTTGCTCCGAATGCCCAACCCGTCGGTCAACGCCGCGATGACGCATTGCGCGCAGCCCCGGTACTCTTTCTCGTAGGTGAAACCCAAATCGTATATTTTTTTAAAAAGAGCGGCTTTATCGGCGGCCATACTTCCTCCAATGGAAAAATTGATGTAACGAGCATAGCACGAACCAGTTGCATTTCGGCTAGTATTTACTTTTCTATATATTTCTAAATTAGTAATATATAACAACTGGAATCCAGCCCAGGTTCTTGGTCAACCGGTTGGATTTCCGAAAGGAGCAATCATGCGGATCGATAGTTATGTTCGTTCGCGTTCCCTCGCGCTCATGGTGCTTTTCGGTCTTTCCTTGGGATCGCTTGCCGCGCAAACGGCGTCTTTGCCGCCGGCTGAGGCCGGCGCGAAAGATCGTCTCAATTCTTCTCCGCGTCACGGGGAATGGGCGCGGTACCCCGCCGCGGGCGGGGATTCAGTGGATGCCTGGGTCGTGTATCCCGAACGGAAAGAAAAAGCGCCCGTAGTTGTAGTAATACACGAAATCTACGGGCTCACCGACTGGGTCCGCGCGGTTGCCGACCAGTTCGCCGCCGAAGGTTTCATCGCCGTGGCGCCGGATTTGTTGAGCGGCAAAGGACCGGGCGGAAAGGGTTCCGTCGGCATGGAAAAAGACACGGCGACGGCGTTGATTCGAAATCTGGGGGCCGAAGAAGTGGTCAAGCGGCTGGATGCGACCGCGGAGTACTCAAAATCCCTGCCTTCGGCGGCAACCCGTTTTGCCGTCGTCGGCTATTGCTGGGGTGGCGGAATCAGCTTCGCGTACGCCACGGCTCGGCCCGATCTTTCGGCGGCGATCGTGTTCTACGGCACTTCCCCGGCAGCGCAGAGTCTCGCGGCGGTCAAGGCTCCCGTTCTCGGATTGTACGGGGGCAACGACAATCGCGTGAACGCTACTATTCCGGCCGCGTCGAATGAAATGCAACGCCTAGGCAAACGGTACGAAACGGAGATCTATCAGGGCGCGGGTCACGGATTCCTGCGTCAGCAGGATGGGCAAAACGGCGCAAATATGGCGGCAACCGAAAAAGCCTGGGCGCGAGTCGTCAATTTCCTCAAAGCCGAATTGGAAACCAGGACAAGCGGCGCGGCCCGTCCTGGAGATCCGCTTCTTGCGGCGTTTTCCGCGGCGGACGACTGCATTGACGAATGCGCTTCCGAGCCGCTTTCCGTCGCCGCGAATTGAGGAACAACGGAAAACTACCGGTTCTCCCTCTATTCAATGACTCAGTTGTCAATACAGCCTTCCAGGGTGTATTATGTATACTGGATACTATCCATCGGAGGAATGATATGGACACTCGTGTTTTAGGTTGGACGGGAGAGCGGCTGACGACCTTGGGTATCGGTTCTTTTGCCCTTGGAGGAAACAATTGGCGCTTCGCTTGGGGTGCCCAAGACGATAATGATTCGATCACGGCGATAAGGCGGGGTCTGGATCTCGGTATCAATTGGGTGGACACCGCGGCCGTCTACGGGCTTGGCCACGCGGAGGAGATTGTCGCCAAGGCGATCAAGGGGCGACGAAAGGACATATTCCTGGCGACCAAATGCGGCCGCTGCTGGAACGAGGGAGATCCGGTCCCTTTCGCCCGGCTGAAAGCCGACAGCGTCCGGAACGAGCTTGAAGCCAGCTTGAAACGCCTAGGTACCGACGTCATCGATCTGTACCAAGTCCATTGGCCGCAGCCGGAAGCGGATATCGAGGAAGCCTGGGGCGTAATCGCCGATGCGGTGAAGGCGGGAAAAGTACGTTACGCGGGTGTCTCCAACTTCAACGTTGCCCAGCTCAAGCGCGCGCAGGCGATCCATCCGGTCGCGTCGCTGCAGCCGCCGTACAGTATGCTCAAGCGCGAGGTGGAAGCCGAAATTCTGCCCTATTGCCGCGAGCAGAAGATCGGCGTGGTCGCGTACAGCCCGATGCAGATGGGCCTTCTCACCGGCGCCTTCAACCGGGAACGCCTAGCCGCGCTCCCCAAGGACGATATCCGCCGCGAGAATCCTTTCTACCAGGAACCGTCTTTCGGCGCGACGCTGGAACTGGTGGACGGGCTCAAGCCTATCGCCGCGCGCTTGGGGATAACTCTTTCCCAGTTGGCGTTGGCGTGGGTGCTCAGGCGGCCGGAAGTGACGTCGGCTATTGTCGGCGCGCGGAAGCCTTCCCAGATTGAGGAAACCGCGCCGGGCGGAAACGTGAAACTCTCTTCAGCGGATGTAGCGGAGATTGAGGCGTTGCTCAAGAAACGGGAAGCGAAACTCGCCTGATCCCGGATTTCGCGGCAAGCGATGGTTCGCGCCTAGAAAAGCAACGGACCCGGATGCGAAGCATCCGGGTGATCATAAGCACGATCAGTCGTTCGTCTTCGACGATGGGGACGTCCATTCCTTTATGGTCGCTGATCGCAACGGGAAATGCAGGACGGCGCGCGCGCCCGGCGATCCCGCCGGGCTCATTTCCAGCCGGCCGTGAATTTGATCAAGCAGGCTTTCCACGATGGTAAGGCCGATGCCGCCTTCGCTCTGTTTTTCTCCGATTTTTAATGGAAAGCCGGGACCATCGTCTTTGATTTCGATGAATCCTTCCTGCTCCCGGGTTCCGATGGTAATGTCCAGTCGGCCGCCGTCGCGCTTCAAGAACGCGTGTTTCGCGGCGTTCATGACCAGTTCCGAAACGATCAATCCGCAAGGGATCGCTTCGTTAACTTCCAGTCGTATCGGTCCTTCTTCCTTGAATTCTCGTTTGACGGTCGGACAAAACGCGCTCATAACGGCGTTCGCTATCCGTATAACGTATTCGGCAACATTGATTTCGGCGAAATCGCCGGATCGGTAGATTTCCTCATGGACCATAGCCATCGCGTGGACTCTAGCCTGACTTTCCTGGAGGATTTGCCGCGTTTCCTCTCCGACCGGCCCCGACGCCTTGAGGTATAGAAAACTGAGTACGATCTGCAGATTGTTTTTTACCCGGTGATGCACTTCCCTGAGCAGTACTTCCTTCTCTCGGAGCGATTCTTCCAACGCGCGCGTACGGACGACTACTTTTTCCTGCATATTGGCGTAAAGGTCCGCGTTTCGCAGAATAAGGGCGAATACGGAGGAAAGCCTTTGTATCGTCTCCAATGCCTTTTCCACGGTCCCCCGATCCAATAAATCGAGCAGCAGGATGGCGCCGACCCGTTCCTTGCCGTAAACCAAGGGAATAATCATAGACAGGGAGATGCCTTTCTCCGCAAGGATGTCCGCTTCTTCGCTAGTGTCGTTTTTTTCAATGACGCGGGGTTCATTGCGGTAATGGGACAATTCAAGCAGCCGCTCCAGTCCCCCGTCGTCTGCCAAAGGTCTGCGCCGTTCCGGGTAGACGGAGGCAAGCCGGTGTTTGTCGGGATGCGTTTCGGTACGGCAGAGAAACACCAAAACCGTTTTCGCGCCGACTAACGCGCGCAATTCTTCGGCCATGAAATCACTTGAACGACCGGGATCGTCCGATAAAGACAAGAGCCGCTCAACTAGGTCGGACAAAAGCATGTCGAACGCTTTTCGATCCTGTTCGCTCGTTTTTTTATTTGACATCGTTCAGCTCGGTCAGCGCGGCCCGCAGCGCCGTTTCCAATCTGTCGGATCTGGATTTTTCTATTCGGAATTGGAGTCCGAGGTAGTTCGAGGCTGCCGCAAGCGTTGCTTGCGGCACACTCTCACCGCCGGTATCCAAGTACACGAGTTCAGTGGCGCTATCCCTCATGAAGTCGCGCGCCAAGTCGGTTTTCCCCAAGCCGAGTTCTTTCTTGAACACTTCTTCCCAGCGATCGATCCACTCGGGCATCATGAAGAAACTTCCACGGTGACGTAGGGTCTTGTAGCGTTCGGATCCGAGGTGTATTTCGATGCAGTTGATGCCTGAAACCCTGACGGTTCCCGGGTGGGCGGCAAATTCGCGCATGTGGGGCGAACAGTCGCCGAAGAGAAGAATCGCGCGTCGCGGCGGCTGAGGCAGCCATTCCCTTATCGCTTCATCGAGATCTGCGGGGCGCATGTGCAGCATTGAGTCCAGAAAATGAGCTTCCAAACGCTCTCTGAGATCCGTGGGGAGCCGTTCATATTCTTTTTGGAAAACGCCGCAAGCGATCAGTAAAACTTTTTCACCCATCGATCGGTTCCTCGTTTCGAGCGGCGCGGAGGAGCGCGTCGATAATTTCCGGATCCGTGTCGACGGGAATATCCGCGGCGCCCGTCGCGATCATGAACGCCGGATCATCGGCTCTTTCCCGCAAAAAACGCCGAACCGTCGCGGCGACGGACTCGGGAGATCGGTTCCGCAGCGTCGGACCAGCGGGGCCGGCGATCAACAGCGGCCCCGGCCCTAGCGTGTTTCTCGCCGTCGTGGAATCGTCTTTCTCGTCCAGTAGAAAGCCCGCGACGTTCGGAAGGTCTTTGAACATGCCGATCCTTTCGGCCAAGGGAATCGCGCCATGGTGGAATACGATAGGTCCGCTTGCTCTCGCGAACGCCCTGCGGAGCGCGGGAAGCGCCAGTTTCTCAATGAGCGCATCGGTGAGGATCGCCGGATTCGCGAACATAATCGGGACCGCGATAAAGGTTGCCCCCGCCTTGAAATAAGCCGAGGCGAGCGCTACGAAGTGTTCTTCGGAAAAAGAGAGGAAATCCGAGGCCGCCGCGGGATCGAACAAGAGGATTTCCAGCCAGGCGTCCACTCCTAAAAGCAAGGCGGGAAGATCGGCAGGCGATGTCAGGACGGCGGCGACCGGTTTCTCTCCGCGGCAGAATTCGGCGGTCAACCGGACGCTTTCGACCAAATAGGAAAGATCCGCGTCGTTTTCCGGAGCGATTATTGAAGGCAGGGCGCCCGCGGATAGGCGCAAGTGTTTTCGAACATTCGGCGGTGCGGTCTCGGTCCATTTCAGTTCCGCCCCGTACGCCGCGGCTTCGTACGCTAAAACGAAGGGTCCGAAGAGCGCGTCCGGATCGAAGCGCCGTACAACGGCCTGTTGTCCTTCGGTGTACGCCGCCGCGTCCCGGTAGTAGCGTTCAAGCGGGATGCCGGCAAGGCGGCTTCCGTACAGCGCCAGCAGCGGAGCGACCGCTCGTCGATCGGCAAATTTCCCCGACAAAGCGGCTCCGATTCGTTCCAGGGAGGTCATTCTCCTCCTCCCGCCTGGGTATCGAGCGAGTCAAAGAGTGCGGGCGCGTCCATCGCGGTTGTCGCCGTACCGTCCCCGCCGACTTCGGCGACGAGTTCCGGCCGCATCACGAAAACGGCGCCGCCGACGGCCAGCTTGATGCGGTCGCGTAAGCCCCGTTTATCCAATTCTTCCCGGATTTTGGTTATATTAAGAGCGTTTGTCAGCATCATCGCCGATACGCCGATGACGCGGGCGCCGACTCTTTCGGCGGTATCGACGAACAGCTCCGGAAGCACGTCGTTGCCGAGATCCTCTACGTGCCAGCCTTCGACGCGCAGAAAGGCGGAAACCATTTTCCGACCGAGCGCGTGATAATCGTCTTCGGCGTTGCCGAGTACGATCGTGCCGCGTTGCGGCCGGATCGTTTGGTCATTGGTCGCGTCGAATTTTCCCAGCAAGTCTTCGGCGATTTTGCCTGCGACATAGCCCTGCGCCAAAGAAATCTTGTCTTTTGCGAAACGCTCTCCGATGCGGCGCAGCGTCGGCTCAAGCGCGTCGGCGATGACGGGATTAAAACCGTATTCCCGTACGGCTTGGTCAAGGAGACGAGCGGCTCCGGCCCGATCAGCATCAAGCACGCAGTTATATAAGAGGGAACGAAGGTCAAAAAGGCTTTGAGCCATGACCGCCTCCGCTTCCAGTATCGCGTGGAGCGGCCCGTGGGTCAAACCGGAACAGACGTTATGCGCTCAAAAAGGCGTCGACCTTGGCGAGCAGCGCGTCGAAGGAGTCTACACAGCCGATATCCCCGCATTGGTTCTTGATGGTTTCCGGGGCGCGGAAAAGGCTGCCTGAGTC
>Ga0172379_10002994_pt1 | contig 28111 bp, 31 predicted proteins | sample GrowelOW334metaG_FD_119756 | JGI IMG/M metagenome (GOLD analysis project Ga0172379, IMG submission 119756) | Groundwater microbial communities from an aquifer near a municipal landfill in Southern Ontario, Canada - Groundwater well OW334 metaG | ecosystem: Environmental > Aquatic > Deep...
CAACAAACGCATTCACTCGAAACTTCGAATGCCTCCCAGGCAATTCTATCTTAAGTGCCTTCGACAATGAAAAACAAAAAAAGACACCTATCCACAGTGTCTATTAAATGGGGGTCTTGTCACTTGGCGTACCAACTCCGGATGCCCGTAGAAAATTCGAGGTTTTGAGTCCATTGTCATACTCCTGTAGTTTTTACTGCTGTCACGTCTCTCGGTAAATCCGAAAGTTCACAACAATCCAGCAAAGTTATAAGAATGATAATATATTTTGGGCAAGGAGTCAAAATTTATTTAACATAAAAAAATCGCCCCAGTGTGGAGCGATTTTTTGTTCTATTATTTTAAGGTGATGGCTGTGGGTTTGATTCGCTTATTGGACTTGGTGAAGGTTGTGGGTTGGATTCACCAACTGGGTTGTTTTTTTGTTGCGGTATGTATTGATTCAAAGTCTTGGGCATTTGTAGTTGTTGAATTTGTTGGTTGCCTTGTTGCCACGGCATTGCTCCACCACCGCCCAACTCTTGGATGTTATCCGAACTTTGTTGACGGATACTTTCCAAATCTTCCAAAGCGGAAACAATCGCGTCGGTATCGATTGGCTTGGCCTTCATCATGACCAATATTTCCTCGCCTTGTTGTTTGACCTCATCGTATAATGTTTGCAACTCACTTGTGTCTTCTCCCTTTTTCTTCAAATTGGCTATTTCTTTTTTCAAACCGTTTAACCCGGTTTTGAAATCAGAATTAAAGCGTCCCAAATTATTCATGGTTTCAATAACGCGTTGGTTTTCGTACACCTCATCCATTTTGTAGAAAAATCCATCTTCTACCAAATCAAATGCGCCTTGAGAATCACCGGCTATTATCTTGTTGTTCGCTTCGTCGCGAGTGATTTTTAATTTTTCTACATCAGAGGAAAAATTAGTAAAATTTTCAGTCAAATCAATACCTTTTTTTATTAATCTGTCCACTATAGTTTTAGCTTTTTTGACTTGGTTGGTAAGATTTTTTAGTTCTTTATCCATCTGTTTGAGTGTCTGTGGCCAGCGTGCCAACATTTCCAAACTTTGTTGACTCTCACCCAAACTTTGCATCAAATCACCCATATCTTCCAATCCGGCAGCTTCTACCTCGTCCCATGTTTTTGCAATTTCAATCGCTGTGACAATCGCTTTTAATTTAGCGATATTGTCAGCGATTTCTTGTGGAATGGCAATCTTTTGTTTAACTAATTTTGCGATTTGTTTATCAAAATTAGTTATACTGCGTTTCATGTTTTTGATCTCCCTCTTTACATTGTTCAGTTGTTGAATTTTTTGAAAAACTTCCCGACCATTTTCATCCAAATTTTGGACAATTTCTTGTAGTTGGTTCATCGTATCATCTCCCATTTCTTCGGCAGTGGTCGCGCCTTTTATTTTTGCCAACAGTTCCCGCGCCTTTACTATTTGATCTTTTAGATCTTGAGATATTACTCCACCGCTTTTTTCTGCCTGCAACATTTGTTTTTCAAAGCTGTTTACTCTGCTTTCCATTTGTTTGGCGTTGCGTTGCATATCCTTGATCATGCGAGTTTGGTCACCACCACCTTGTCCACCATTGTTTGGACCCATGTTGTTTTGATCCATGTTTGGTTGTTGTTGGTTGTTATTCGGTTGTTGTGATTGTCCACCGCCAGTATTATTTTGATTGTTATATTGTTCACAACTTCCGGATTTTTCCACACCATTCACAAGACAGGTTTGACCGGATTGATTTGGTTGTTGAGGTTGTTGTGGCTGATATGGCATCGGCTGGTTTGGTTGTTGTGGGTAAGGCATCGGTTGGGGTTGATAAGCCTGTCCATCCATTGGTGGTTGTGGGTTTTGCATGGTTGGCTGTTGATTGTTTGGGGGCATTTGTGTTGGCATTGGAGCTAAATTGGATCCTTCTTGAGCTTGTACTTTTTGCCACAACTCAGTCAACTGTTTAGGGATTGTTAAGCTGAAATAAGCATTGGCTGGTGCTACATAGGCCAATAAGCTGGCAAAAACAATAGTAATTGACAATATTTTGAAATAGTTTTTCATAGAAACTTATATAATATATTTTAATTTGTTAAAAATATTAAGTCGCGACCTTTTAAGATAATATATCACAAACTGGTATTTTTGTTAAACGAATTATTTTCCACGATTTCTTTTTTGTTCTTCAAACCATTGAACAGCTTCATTCAAATTCTCTTCAGAAAATGCTGGCCATTTTATTGGAGTAAAATAAATTTCAGCATAAGTGCTTTGCCATGGTAAATATCCAGACAGACGTTGGTCGCCACCGGTGCGAATAATTAATTCCGGATCGGGCATGTTTGCGGTATCCAAAAATTGATCGATCAACTCTTCGTCGATTTTATCTATAGATATTTTGCCGTCAACAATTTTGCGAATTGTTCGAACCAACTCATCTCGACCCCCATAGTTGATAGCCAGAGTGAGAGTGAGTCCGGTGTGGTCCTGAGTTTTTTTAACCACTTCATCCAATTTATTTTGAGTGGAGGTTGGTAGTTTGGATAGGTCGCCAATAATTTTAATTCGTAGATTATTTTTTTTGGAGGCGTCCAATTCTTCGGTCAGTTTTTCAAATAAGGAAAACAAATGTTTGAGTTCTTCCTGACTGCGGTTTTTGAGATTTTCAGTGGACAACGCCCAAAGGGTCAAATATTTTATGCCCAAATCTTGTGCTACCTTGGCGATGTGTTTAACATTTTTGCTACCCTCAGTGTGCCCTATAATTTTTGGAAGACTGTGTTCGGTTGCCCAACGGCGATTGCCATCCATGATTATCGCAATATGTTTTATTTCATTTTTTGTGGTTTCAACCATATAAATTTTTTGAATTAATTGTTTTTTAATAGATTATATTTTATAAAACAAAACCCCCGCGATTAGGCGGGGGAGTGAAATTAATCTTCTAGTGGTGGCGGTGGAACTTCGTCTCCCTTTTCTTTATCGGTTACGCCAGCCTCCTCTTCTTCTGGTGCCTCACCTTTTTCAACCGCTTCCCACACCGCATGAACTACTCGTTTCAACATTTGTGGATTTTCTTTCAATGATTTTTTGGCCGCTTCTCTACCGACTCCAAGTTTTTCTTCTCCAAAAGTATAAGTCACACCTTTTTTGTCTATAATTTTGTACAAAATAGCGGCATCGAGCGCATCACCGGAAAGGGAAATACCTTCGTTATACATGATGTCAAATTCACAAGTGCGGAAAGGCGCGGCAACTTTATTTTTTACTACTTTTACTTTTACGCGGTTGCCAATAATTCTGTCACCCTGTTTGATTTGGGCGGCGCGACGAACTTCGATACGCACGGAAGAATAAAATTTCAGCGCCATACCACCGGTGGTGGTTTCTGGGTTGCCAAACACAATGCCGATTTTCATACGAGTCTGATTGATGAAAATCACGACTGTTTTGGATTTGCTGATGATCGCTGTCAATTTGCGGAGAGCTTGACTCATCAGTCTGGCATGTAAACCCATGTGTGAATCACCCATGTCACCCTCAATTTCAGCTTTTGGTACCAAAGCGGCCACCGAATCGATCACGATGACATCCACCGCGTTGGAACGCACCAATGTTTCTACGATATCCAATGCTTGTTCGCCGGTATCTGGTTGTGAAATCAACAACTCATCTATTTTTACACCAATCTTTTTGGCATAGTCTGGGTCAAGAGCATGTTCGGCATCCACAAATGCGGCAATACCGCCTAGTTTTTGCACTTCAGCCACGATATGTTGCGCCAAAGTGGTTTTTCCACTTGATTCCGGTCCATATATCTCAATCACACGACCGCGTGGCACACCGCGAACACCAAGGGCGATATCCAAAGACAAACAGCCGGTAGGCACAGCGTCTACCTGCATAGTTTTGGCTTCACCAAAGGTCATGATCGCTCCTTCGCCGAATTTGGTTTTGATCTGCTCAATCGCGCTGGCGGCGGCCTTGAGTTTCTGTTTTATCTCCTCGCTGGTATGTTTGCCCATAAAAATAGTTAAGAAATTAAGAATTATGGCCGAACAGCCTCAATTCTCAAGTCCATAACCGCATCAGTCTAAGTAGGTTCTTTTAAAGTTACCACCACATGGCGAATGACAGTAGTAGTTTTACCATGTTTTTTGGTAGTCGACAAGTTGATAGTATTCACACCATTGGATAATAAAATTACATCATTAAAATTTCCCTGTTCATCCACTTTTATTTCTTTTCCATTTACTTCCAATCGACCCTCTTTGTCGGTCTCGCCTTGGATGGCTGTCTCGGCGCGATTGGACAGCTGTCCTTCCATCGGAGAGTAAACAATTAATTTTGGCGGAGTAATTATGCCATGTATTTGCCAGCCCAGATAAATAATAAAAAATAAAACAAAACCGATTAACGCGAAATTTTTAATAAATAAAGAAAAAGGCTGGAGGTTGTTTGAATCAATTTTTGGCAGATAAGTATTTATTAAAAATTTCAAACCACCCTCGCAATTAAATTTATAAATAATTGTTTCAAAATCTAAATCATATAATTTGCACAATTCGCGCATGTAAGCATGACGATGTGTTTTGGTTTTTGGTAAATCAAAAAAGCGATTGTTTTCAAACGCCTCTAAATATTTTAAAGGGATATGGGTTTGTCTAACCACCTCATCCAATGTTAAAGATTTGTTTTCTCTGGCAGTTTTTAATTCCCACCCCAAGTTTTTTGAAGTATCTATTTTTTTATAACAGAAAATTGACATAGTCAGTTTTACCGGTGTAAATTATTCTTTTTCAACAGGATTATCAAAGACGGTACCGCCGGTATCCAATGTTTGTTCGTTTTCAGGTATTTCTTCATCGACTTGAGGGCGAACGAATCCGCCATTGGCCGATAAATGTTCAGTAAAAAGTTCGCGTGGTTTGGCGCCGTCGGCAGGTCCTACTATACCAGCTTCTTCTAGTTCGTCAAGCAAGCGAGCGGCACGGGCATAGCCAACTCGAAGACGGCGTTGGAGAAGTGAGGCGCTGGCTTTGCCGGATTCTATTACCACCTTTTTTGCATCATCAAATAATGAATCTTGGTCGTCACTGGCTCCGCCAAATAAGTTGACAGTGCCACCGTTGGAGCTGGAATTTTTGGAAACCACCGCATCATCATATCTTGGTGGTTCGTCATTTTTTATATTATCCACCACTCTTTTCATTTCTTCCTCAGAAACAAAAGCGCCTTGCACACGTTTTGGTTTGGAAAGATCAGCGGTCAAAAATAACATATCACCACGACCCAATAATTTTTCCGCGCCCTGACAATCCAAAATAGTTCTCGAATCAACTAGAGAGGCAACAGAAAAAGCAATGCGAGCTGGAATATTGGCTTTCATCAAGCCGGTAATTACTTCAACACTTGGACGTTGGGTGGCGACAATCAAATGAATACCAACTGCGCGTGACATCTGTGCCAAACGAATAATACCAGCCTCAACTTCGCTGGCGGCCATAGCCATAAGGTCGGCCAATTCATCTATAATAAATACCAAGTATGGCAATTTTTCTTCAGCGGTTTTGTTGTATGATTGAATATCGCGTCGTCCGGATTTGGCCAAAACATCAAAGCGTCTTTCCATTTCTCCGATTGTCCACTTTAAAGCGTTGACTGTTTTGGCGGCATCAGTAATCACTGGAGTCATTAAGTGGGGGATGCCGTTGTACAAAGTGAGTTCAACACGTTTTGGGTCAATGAAAATAAAACGTAAAGTTTCCGGAGAGTTTTGGTACAACAAACTTAAAATTATTGTGTTGATACAAACGGTTTTGCCGGATCCGGTGGCACCGGCGATCAAGAGGTGAGGCATTTTTAGCAAATCGGCAAACCAAACTTTTCCGGCTACATCTTTTCCAAGAGCGATGTGCATATTGTGTGGGCGTTCGCCAAATTCTTTGCTTTCGAGCAGTTCTTTGAGAGTTACCATCGCCACTTTTTCATTTGGCACTTCAATACCGACCAACGACTGTCCAGGGATTGGCGCTTCAATACGAATCGGGTGGGCGGCCAAAGCCAAAGAGAGGTCATTGCACAAAGCGGTAATGCGTGTCAGCTTGATGCCTTTTACCGGTTTGAGTGAATATTGAGTAACGGTTGGTCCGACCCTTACTTCACCCATGTCCACACCAATGCCAAAATTTTGAAAAGTATCTTTGATAGTTTCAGCATTGCCTTTGATGTCGCCTGAGGTCGGTTTGGATTTGGAAGTAAATAATAAATTGATTGGCGGTAATTTGTAATTGGTGTAGTCCGGTTTTTCGACTATTATTTCTTCGGTTTTTGTTTCTTCGACTTGGTTTTCTTCCTCGTGCGCAATTTCCGGGAGAGATTTTTTGTGGAAGATTCTTTGGTCTTCATCATCGTCTGCTATATCTTCTTGCGTATTTTTTTGTGTATTTTGTGTTTCATATTCACCTTTTATACTGAATTTAACCGGTTCCGATTCCGCGCCGGTTTTTTTAAATTTAGCAAAAAAAGCGACTATTTCTTTTCCAACCCAACCCAACATAAAGAAAAACTTTTTGTTTAGGTCTACCATCTGAGCTAGGGTTGTATTAAATAAGAATATAAAGGAAACAAAGAGCAGTCCAACTAAAATCAAGGTGCCTCCCCAATAGCCGACATATTTTAGTAACGGCCAAGATAGTGCTAGTCCAAAAAAACCACCAGCAAATCCAAGTGTGGCTTGGGTAAACATGGCGTCCAAAGGTTTTTGAATGTGTACCAGTCCGTTGAAGCTGAGAAAAAACAAGAATGCTCCGAGTGTGTGCGTGTGGCGGTAATTATATTCCAAGTCTTTGATCAAAAGGACCGCGATCATTATTAATACCAGTGGAAAAACATAACGCACCTGTCCAAAAATTAAAGCCAAAGTGGAATCAATAAAAATTCCAGCCACTCCAGCCATGGAGAAAAAGCTGAGAATAGAAAGACCGGCAATAATAAATAATAAAATTGCCAAAAGACCTTGACTGACTTCCGGATTGAGATTTACGCGCGGTTTTTCTCGACCCGGTCGTTTTTGATAATGACGATACACTCGTGCCATAGATTTTATAAAAGTATTATATCATATTTAAGTTTTTTTTGGTATAATATGTTCATGCGAAATAAAAATTTAAATAAATTAGGGTTTACTTTGGTAGAAGTGATAGTCGCGGCGGCGGTGTTTGTTTTGTTTGCGGTTGGGATTTATAGTGGTATCACTATGGTATTTAAAATTGTCTATCAATCGCGCGTGCGGATTTTGGAAACTGCAATTTTGAGTGAGGAATTGGAAATTGCTCGTAATTTACCATATGATTCGGTGGGAATTGTGAGTGGGGTACCGGCTGGCGTATTGTCTCACACAAAAACTTTGGTACGAAACGGCATTATCTACAATTTAATTACCACAGTGAGAAATGTCGATGATCCATTTGATGGCACCTTGGGTGGTTCGCCAAATGATAGTGCTCCGGCGGATTATAAATTGGTAGAGGTTTCAGCTATTTGTGTCGACTGTGAACAAAAAACGCCGGTGAGCTTGAGTACGATTGTCGCACCCAAAAAACTAGAGGGAGATAGTAAAAATGGCGCGCTTTTTATTCATGTTTTTGATGCGCACGGTCAAGATGTAGTCGGCGCCAATGTGCATATTGTGAATAACTCTGTTTCGCCTCACTTATCTATAGACGATACGACCGACAATAGTGGTATGGTGCGGGTGATAGACACACCAACCAGCACGATTGGTTATCAGCTTACTGTTTCCAAATCCGGATACTCTTTCGATTCTACCATCACACCTACGGTTGCCAATCCAAATCCACTCAAACTACCGTCCACAGTTATTAGTCAAACAGTAACCAATATTAGTTTTGCAATAGATCAATTGGGGCAAATGAATGTTTCCGCGCTCAATGCCACCTGCGCCAATGTGAGTGGTGTAAAATTTGGTATTTTTGGCGCGAAACTTTTGGGCACGGAACCGGATATTTATAAATATAATAATCAAATTACCAGTGGCGCGTCGGCGACGGCCTTGAATAATATGGAGTGGGATACTTATAGTATTATTACTACCAGTACGGTTTATGATGTGGCCGGATCTATCCCGATTGTTCCCTTCAAATTAGAACCCGGTACCACTCAAAATGTTTTTTTAATTTTAAAACCGCATACATCAAATTCATTGTTGGTAAAAATAAAAGATGCCGGCACCGGATTGCCTTTGGCTGATGCTACCGTGCGATTAACCGCATCCGGTTATGACGAATCTTTGTCCACCAGTTTGGGATATTCTCGCCAAACCGATTGGTCGGGTGGTTCGGGGCAGGTGGCTTTTGTAAATGAAGCAAAATATTTTTCTGATGATGGTAATATCGCCAACAGTAGTCCGGCTGGTGATCTCCGGTTGCGGATAAGTGGTAAAACATATGCCAGTTCCGGATATTTGGAATCTTCCACTTATGATTTGGGTGAAAATATTACTTTGCGAAATATTGTTTTTGAACCATTGTCACAACGCGCGGAATGTGGTGCTAATCCTATCAGGTTTCAGCTCGCGGCCAGTAGTTCCAGCACGCCGACAAGTTGGACATATTTGGGGCCGGATGGAACAGCGAGTACTTATTATACAGCTACCAGTACAGTAATACATTCCGGTTTGAATGGAAAAAGGTATTTGCGTTACAAAGTTTTTTTGAGAACAAGCAACACCTCCTATTCGCCACAATTGTTTGAAGTGTATTTTACTTATACCAACGAATGTACTCCACCGGGGCAGGTGTTTTTCAATGGATTGTCGGAGGGGACATATGATATAGAAGTGAGCAAGAACGGATATTCCACCAATAGTGGGTCGGTGGATGTGAGCGGGCAGTCTGATGTTGAAATAAATTTATCCACTTTATGAACAAAAGAGGTTTTACAATGTTGGAGATGTTACTGGCGATGGGGATTTTTTTGCTCTTGATTTTTGGAATCGTCGAACTTTTGATTTGGGGGAATCATGGAAAAGATGTGGTGTGGGAACAGCTCAGCACGCAAAATGAAGGACGAAAAGTAACAGAAGATTTTATAAACAATTTACGTCGCGCTTCGCAAAGTAGTATTGGTGCATATTCTTTGGAAAAAGCTGACACTCAAGAAATAGTTTTTTATAGCAATATGGACTCAGATAGTTGGGTGGAACGCGTGCGATTTTTTTTGCAAAATAGAATTTTTAAAAAGGGGATAATTAAACCAAGTGGTTCACCTCTAACATATAATGTTGCCAATGAAACCGTAACGGATCTGGTGCATGATGTAGCCAATACTTCCACCCCAATTTTTTATTATTATGATGAAAATTATTCCGGAGTTACCGGTACGCCAATGACTTATCCTGTAAATATTTCGGCGGTTCGAATGATTGGAATAAAATTACTTTTGGATGAAAAACCAAATGTGACTCCGGCGCCTTTGAATGTGGAAGCAAAGACTACAGTGAGAAATTTAAAAAATAATTAGTGTGAAAAAATATTTTTTAAAATTTAAAAAAAATACGCGTGGATCAATGCTTTTGTTTGTGATGATTTTTGGCGCGATTAGTTTGTCTTTTATTGTTTTGTCAGTGTCGAGTTATGGCATATTTGAAAATCGCGCGACGACTAAAAAGCTCAATCGCGAAATGGCTTTTCAAATTGCCGAATCAGGAATAAATTATTATCGTTGGCATTTGGCGCACAACAATACTGACTATCAAGATGGCACTGACCATGCCGGTCCGTATGTGCATGAATACAAAGATAAGGATGGAAATATTGTTGGGCATTTTTCTCTGGAAATTCCTACACCGCCAAATGGAAGTACAATTGTTACAATAAATTCCACCGGTTGGTTGGATGCGCAACCAAATACCAAAAGAATAATAAAAGTTCGGGTTGGTTTTCCTTCGCTGACTGATTTTGCTTTGGTTTCCAATGCCGATGTGTGGATTGGAAACGGTGAAGTGATACACGGGAAAATGCATTCAAATAACGGCATACGTTTCGACGGTACGGCTGACGCGCCGATTACTTCCGCGATGGCGACCTATACTTGTAAATCGCATCAAGGTTGCGGTAGTGGCCAAGCAAAAAATGGTGTTTGGGGACAAGGCGGGCCGGAAAGTTATTGGAAATTTCCGGTTCCATCACAAGATTTTTCTGCGATTACCGTAAAATTGGCAAACATAAAAGATGGCGCGCAGGATGGTGGAATTTATTTATCCTCTTCCGGTCAGCAAGGGTGGCACATCCAGTTTGTTACCGACGGCACAGTGAATATCTCAAAAGTAAATACTACAGATTGTTATAAAGCAAAAGACGTGGGCAGTTCAAAATATTTTTGGCCATGTATTGATTTGAAAACAGAAGGCGCGGTGACAAGTTATTCAATGCCGAGTAGTAGTTATATTTTTGTGGAAGATAATGTGTGGGTGGATGGTGTGGTGAATGGACGCGCGACTATTGGTACGGCCACGGGAAAATCGATTATTATTAATGATAATATTATTTACAAATTAAAAGATGGGAATCATACACTTGGACTTATCGCCGAACAAAATGTTTTGATTCCACACAACTCGCCAAATGTTTTGGAAGTGGACGCGGCGGTGTTGGCGCAAAATGGGGCGGCAAAAAGATATTACTATGCCGGTGATATGAAAGATTCGCTTACTATATATGGTGCGATTATTACCAATAAAATTTGGACATGGAGTTGGGTATCTGGTGGTGGGGCGATAACTTCCGGGTATAGAAATACCAACTCTACTTATGATGCGAATTTGTTGTACGGACCACCACCGGGGTTTCCGGTTGGGGCGGAGTATAATATTTTGAGTTGGGAGGAAATTTAGTTTGCTAATTTTTGTGGGTTTGGTATACTTGGTTTATGTCATAAAATTTTACGCCTCGTAGATATAAATTTTCTTGCGCTCAGACTTGTAGCGAATTTGGGGGTTGGCAGACAGCCGGTTTAGTTCTCGCTACTTCGGACAATTCGCGCGGCGAAAATTTTTATCTACTCGGCTATAAGTTTTTTAAAATATTTTTTTTCATTATATCTAATGTAAGTAAATATATTTATAATAATATGTCTCAAAAAATTCGTAAGTTGGTGATTCCGGTGGCGGGGTTGGGGACTAGATTTTTGCCGGCTACCAAGGCTCAACCGAAGGAGATGATGCCGGTTTTGGAGAAGCCGATTATTCAGTATGTGGTGGAAAATGCGGTGAAGTCGGGGATTACGGATATTATTTTGGTTACGGGGCCGGGGAAGCGGTCGGTGGAGGATCATTTTAGTCCGAATTATGAATTGGTAAATCTTTTGAAAAAACAAGGCAAAGAAGAAATGGCGGAGAAGGTGAAAAAAATCGCGGATATGGCCAATTTTATTTTTATTCGTCAAAAAGGGCCGTACGGTAATGGTACGCCGGTGTTGTGCGCGGAAAATATTATTGGAAACGAACCGTTTGCGGTGGTTTGGGGGGATGAGTTTTTTATCAGCCCAAAGGAACCAACTATCAAGCAGGTGATTGATGTTTTTGAAAAATACAATGATCCGGTTTTGGCGGCCTATGAGGTTAGCGCGGAGGATACAAAAAAATATGGGGTAATTGATGGATTGGAAATAGAAAAAGGGGTTTACCAGATTAAAAAAATGGTGGAAAAACCTGGGCCAGAGAAAGCGCCGTCGCGTTACGCGATTTTGGGTGGGGGTGGATATGTTTTGACACCGGATATTTTTGAGGCATTGAAAAATACCAAGTTGGGGCATGGTGGAGAATTGTGGCTGACTGACGCGATTTCTAAATTGTTAAAAAAGCGTCCGGTTTATGCCAAATTGGTAGAGGGAACATATTACGATACCGGTTCAAAATTTGGTTATGCCAAAGCCAACGTTGATTTTGCTTTGAAAGACAAAGATATTGCCGCGGATTTTAGGAAATATTTAAAGAGTGTGGTATAATTAAAAATAGTTTGAAATTTCATTAAGCTTTGTAGTATGAAATTTGGAAAACTGACTTTATTATTTTCAATATTAGCCTTTTTAACGCTAGCCGGTTTTGGTTGCAAAGGATTATCTCAGACACAAGTGCAGGCAACCGCACCGGTAACTTTGGAATATTGGACTGTTTTCGATGATGTTGACGCTTTACAAAAAGAAATTGCCGCTTATCGGGCTACTCGACCATATATTACTATCAATTTGCGTCAATTGCGCGCGGATGAGCTGTACCCACGATTGGTGGAGGCTTTGGCGGAGGATCGCGGTCCGGATATTATCTCGGTGCAAAATCGTCGTCTGGGAGAATTTATTAGCAAATTGGCGCCGATGCCTGCCAGTGTAAATGATACATTGGTAACAGTGGAAAAAACCACGCTTGGCACAAATACTCTGATAAACACGCAAGTTCGTCCAATGGTGAGTCTGTCTCAACTAGATAGTCAATATGTGAAAGCAGTGCGCGATGACGTGGTGCGTGGTGGTCAGATTTTTGGTTTGCCGTTGTCTATGGATATGATGGCGGTTTTTTATAATAAAGATTTACTGGACAGATCAGGAATACCGGAAGCGCCAAAAAATTGGGAAGAATTTCAAGCGGCGGCTAAAAAAGTTACCAAATATGATAAAAAAACCGGTAAAATTATTCAATCCGGAGCGGCTTTGGGAACAGGGGACAATGTGCCGGGGAGTGATGATTTGTTGTATCTTTTATTTAGACAAAGCAATGTCGGATTTGTAGCCCGTGATGGTCAAGCTGTCTTCAATATGTCCGGTCAAGCTGCTAGCCAGGTGATGGATTTTTATACAGATTTTGCCAATCCAACTCGAGATACCTATGCTTGGTCGTCGGATCAGGGTGATGCGCTGGAAGGATTTTTGAATGGTAAAGTCGGATTCTTTTTTGGATATAGTTACAATTTGCCGACCATTCGAGCACGTGCCTCCGCCTTTGATTTTCGTATAATGCCACTATTTCAACTCAATCCTGATGAGCCGGTAAATGTTGCTAGTTATTGGATGCAATCGGTGGTAGCCAAATCCAAACATCCAAATGAAGCGTGGGGTTTGATAGATTTTCTTACTCATTCCAAAACCACCAAAGATTATCTCGATCAAACCGGTCGTCCGACTGCACTACGCGCATATATTGTGGATCAAAAAAGCAAACCGGACTTGGAGCCATTTGTTGATCAAATTTTAATTGCGGAAAATTGGTATCGCGGGCGAGATTACGCCGGTGCGACCAAGGCAGTACAAGATATGTTGGCGCAGTGGCTACAACCGGCTCCTGATCCGGACAAAGTCGGTGAATGGCGTCAAAATATTTTGAATCAAGCGGCGGAAAAAATAAATCAGACTTTGTAGTATGCAAAAATTTTATAAAATATTTTTTGGTTTGATTTGTCTGGTTTTAGTTTTTTCGGCTTCGGGAAAAGTTTTGGCGGCAGACAAAGATTGTCGTTGTGCTACCGATTTGGATGTTGCGAGCGCGACATCACTTTATAAAAAACAAGCCCAAGTTTTAAAATCCATTTGTGTGGAGGCGGCTGAAAGTGAATGTAATACAGACAGTCAAAAGAAAATCACCAAAGGTAAATTATCCGCTGATTGTTGGAGGAGTGCCTCGGCTGAATTATGTACCACAAAATCACAAGAATGGCAGGTAAAATATGATAGCATGTTGAAGGAAGGCAAAACATCCGCCGAAAGTTCGGCGGTCGAAACACCGTCTGGAAGCAGTGCTTTGAGTAGTTTGATAATAAAATGCGGAGCAGCCGGGAAAATCGGTCAATGGCCACCGGAGTGTACTGACGTCACGGTGTTTGTGAGTTTGTTGTTGCAAATGACCAATTATTTATTTGGAATTATCGGCGCGTTGGCGCTCGGGGTATTTGTATATGGTGGTTTTCAGCTGATAATATCCCAAGGCAATCCTGAAAAAGTAAAAGCTGGCACCGGAGCGATGATCAACGCGGTGATTGGTTTGCTTATCGCTTTTGGCGGGTATGTATTGGTAAGTTATTTGGGAGAAATTTTGAAATTAAAATCCGAATTTGGCTTAATGAAATAGTTTATGATTTTTAATAAAACAAAATTTTTATTTTTTCCAATAGTATTTTTTTCATTTTTTATTTTTGTTTCAAACGTTTCGGCCTCTTGGTATGTTTGCAATACTACAGAAGCCAGTTATTTGACCTGTAAAGAAAGTGAGACGTCGGGATGTTTGAAAGGCATGTATGATAGCTTGGAAGTATGTAAGACAAATATTACTGGGAAATATGCGTCAAAATATATTGATGAAAATGGTTTAAAATTAATTGAACAACAGAAACAAGCGGACATTAAAGCGGCGGCTGAAAAACAAGCACAGGCTGTAGCCGCTCAACTACAAGCTGAACAAGCTGAAATAGCTAAACAAAAAGCTGAAAAAGAAGCTATTGCCCAGCAACTACAAGCCCAGCAAGAAGCTGAAGCAAAACAGGCTGCAATAGACGCAGAAAATAAAGCACAAAATGCAGAAGGAAAAAAAATTCAAGAGGCAGAAACAGCTAAAGCATCTGGATTGGTTTGTGATTGTTCCAAAAAAAGTGGTCAGTGTAAAGATGATTTTACATATACACAAGAGGCGGTGGAGTATTGCAATGCCTGCGGTCTTTCTGCCCCCCAAACATTAGTAAATGGTTGTCCACTTGGCAGTAAAGAAATAGGTCCATTTTTTTGCAGTTGTGGAGCGGGAGAAAAAGCAGTCTGTTCTTCTTATGATACTTTTTCTGAATTGGATTCTAAATGTTCAAAAAATTGTGGGCGAGGAAATGGCAGTTGTCCAGTAGATACTTCAGCGTCATTAAAAAAATTACAAAAAGAAGCCAAAATTTTAAATCCCGCCGGTTTTGCATTCGGTAGTGCTGGTGTAATCGAGATTATGGGAAAGGCAATAAACATGTTGATGTATTCGCTCGGCATGTTTGTTATGGCTCTATATATTTACGCCGGATTTTTGTGGATGACTGCTCAAGGGAAAAGTGAAAACGTAGAAAAAGCCAAAACTATTATTGTTTGGACGACATTAGGTTTTATAGTTACTTTGGCGAGTTATTTAATTGTTAAATTGGTGTTCACTGAAATTTTATGAAGAAATTAATTTTGTTGGTAATTGTGTTTGTTTTTGGCGCGATGCAACCAGTTTTGGCTGATACTTTTGCAGTAAAATGTCCGGTGGAAGCAAACAACGAATTTGCTTGTAAAAATTTTACTGATTATGCTGAGGCTACAAAATACCAAGCAGAATTGCAAATTAAAACCCTTATTTGTACTATCGCTAGTGGAGAAACTTGTCCCAAAGTAAGTCCTACGCCGGTAACAAAAACAGAAACAAAAGATCCTGGCATAGTAAAACTTGACAACCCCCTCAACCTTAGCACCGACATAAAAGTCATCATCGGCACGGTGATCAAAGGCGTACTCGGGGTGATGGGTGGATTAGTACTTTTGATGGTGGTGTGGGGCGGGACTGTATGGATGAGCGCCGCGGGAAATCCGGAAAAAGTAAAATCCGGATCGCAGACTATTTTGTGGGCATTACTCGGCGCGATTATTACTTCAGCCAGCTATATTATATTGAGCAGTATTATGAAGTTGTTTTGAAGGTAGTATTTGGTTTAGTGATATGGTATAATAAATTTATTATGTTGAAAAAAAGAATTGGAGAGGGGGTGACAATATGAAGAAAATTATTGCAACGATTTTGTCTTTGACAACTATGTTTGCTTTGGCTTTGGCTGTCACCGTTCCTTTGCAGGCAAACGCTACATCCACTCTGGATGTAAATACAGATCTAGGATTGAGTTACGGAGCCTCTACGGGTTTGGGAAATACTGACATCCGTACCACTATCGCGAAAATTATTCGAGTAGCTATGAGCATGCTCGGTATCGTCGCGGTGGTAATCGTTTTGATCGGTGGTTTCAAATGGATGACTGCTGGTGGAAACGACGATCAAGTAGGAGAAGCCAAGAAATGGATATTCTCAGGTGTGATCGGTTTGGTTATTATTTTATCCGCTTACGCTTTGGCCTCATTTGTACTAAATCAATTAGTAAACGCTACTGCGGGAGGATCAATATAAAATAAAATAGAGAGTTTATCAGGCGCGTCCGTTTCGTCGACGAATTCATGAAAATGGACGCGCCGCCCTCTATTTATTGGTCAGAGAAAGGAAAAAATTCTTTCTTTGCTCAATAAAAATTAACATATCGGTTATGCGATTTAAAATTTTTATTATCATCGGTGCGATTTTTTCTCTGTTTTTATTTTGTCCGGTGCAGGCGGCGGATTATGGTTTGAAAGCGACGGTAGATGCGACGGGTGGGAGTTTGCCAACTTCTATAAAAGGAGCCAAAACTATTCCCGAGCTGGCCGGTATTATTGTGAATGCGGGGTTGTCTTTGGTTGGTATTATATTTTTTCTTTTGATGCTCTATGCCGGTATCAATTGGATGAAGGCTATGGGGAATACTGAAGAGGTGACCAAAGCCAAGGATATGATCATCCAAGCGGTAATTGGTTTGGTGATTGTGATGGCGGCTTATGCGGCGACGAATTTTGTATTTACTAGTTTGGGGGCGAGTGGTGGTGGCGGTGGTCCGAGTGGAGGGGGAACAACTATTACAGACGGCACTGCTTGTAATGGTCCATCCGGTGAAACTGGTTATAAATGGAATTGCAGAGGTGGAGCGGGAGTTAAGTCGTGTTCTTCGGATGTTGCAAAATGTGATTCTCCTTGTCGTTTTGGTGATTCTAAGAGTACTTGTATGGAAAAAAGTGTTTGTGCAGCAAACATAACATGGACAGATGGCGGAACTTCAAAATGTCCGGGATCAACAGGTGCTGTTTGTTGTAAAACAGATGTAACACAAGATAAATAATTAATTTTATGAAAAAAATATTCGCATTCGTATTCTTAATTGGTTTACTTACCTTTCCATTAACCGCCTCAGCTCAATTTAGTGCCGCGACTTCCAAATTAAAAACAGTAGCTGGTGGTACCGGTTTGACCGACAGTTTTGAAGGATCTGTTAGTACGATTATAACTGGGGTGTTGTCGCTAGCCGGTACGATATTTTTGGTTTTGACTATTTACGCCGGAATTTTATGGATGACTGCGAGTGGAAACGAAGAACAAGTAACCAAAGCAAAAGGAATTGTGACTCAGGCAGTGATTGGTTTGGCGATTACTTTGGCGGCTTATGCAATTACAGCATTTGTGACTGGGAAATTGACTAGTACGCCGGCTGGTGCGCCAGCGCCATCAGCTTGTTTGACTGCAGAAAAAGCATGTGTTTTGGGTGGTGGAGGTCCTTGTTCCGGTACATTGTATCCATCAATGGACGATTGTGTAAAAGCTGGTGGAAAACAATAAATAATTTTATGAAAAAAATATTTTTTGTCCTATTTTTTACTCTATTGCTCGCGCCAAAATTTACTCTAGCGGCGCCAAATATAAATGTCTATACCGAAAAAATTGCAGTTGGTTCAGGCTATGAAAAAGCGACCGACACGACATTGTCTGAAACTGTTGGTAAATACATTCGTGTTATGCTGTCGTTTGTCGGTACGATATTTTTGGCTTTAACAGTCTATGCCGGATTTTTGTGGATGACTGCCTCTGGCAATGAAGAACAAGTTACCAAAGCAACCGATATTATTAAAATGGCAACCATCGGTTTGGTTATCACTCTAGCGGCCTTTTCTATTACTGCTTTTGTGGTTTCAAAAGTTGGTTCAAGTACTCAACCAGCACAACCAACAGTTGGTGGTGCAAGTAGTGCTACACCCAGTTCGGATAGCTGGGGAGATATTATGGGAGCATGGTTGGGGGGCGCAAAAAAACAAGCTGAAACAAATCCACTAGGAGAACCATTAAAACCTTAAATATGTTTTTTAAAAAAATAATATTAGCCGTGGTAATAACTTTTGCAATAATAAATGTATTTTCATTTTCTGTTTTGCCAACCAAAGCTCAAAGTATCTCCGGTGAAATCGGCAAACAACTGGGTGCCGCGGCGGGATCAAAGGGCGCCGGTTTTGAAGCACCACAAGATCCACGCACTATTGCCATGCAGATAATAAGGGTAGCTCTGGGATTGCTCGGTACTATCTTTTTTGTGCTCATGCTTTATGCCGGATTTTTGTGGATGACAGCGGCCGGCAACGAAGAACAAGCTACCAAAGCCAAGACACTTATTTTCCAAGCTACTATTGGTTTGACAATAATATTGGCGGCCTATGGCATTACTTCTTTTGTCGCGCGTTTGGCACTTGGTCAAGGACAAAATTTGGACAATAGCGCCTGGATCAACCAGCCAGCGCCAGTTACCAATCTTGCGCCATATTAAAAAACAAAATAAAAAAACGTCTCGACTAAAATCGGGACGTTTTTTTGTTTCTTCAGAAATCCGCAATGGGGTGGCTAGAGAGAATCGAACTCTCGATAGCGGTACCACAAACCACAGTTTTGCCACTAAACTATAGCCACCCCACTGAGGACTTGTGTTTAGTTATATCACAAAAATTATTTCTTTTCAAGTTTTGTGACCCCGCTAGGAATCGAACCTAGGTCTAGAACTTAGAAGGCTCTCGTTCTATCCATTGAACTACGGGGCCAAAGTTGTATCTGCATATTATCTTATTTTTACAGAAAAATCAAGTTGTGATATAATAACAGCAAATAATTTTAAAATTATGTCTATTTTTTTAAAAAGTTTTTTGAGTTTATTTCTGGTTTCTTTGTGTCTGTCTTTTTTTGTTTTTATTACACCGGTGGCGGCCAATGACTATAGTTTGGGTACTTTTGCTCAACGGTCTGGATATTCCACATCCGGAACAAAAGCTTCATTAGAGGGCACAATCCAATTGATAATAAACGCCGCTCTATCTCTCACAAGTGTATTTTTTCTACTTTTGGCGATTTATGCCGGTGTGCGTTGGATGACCGCTCAAGGAAATGCCGAAGATGTGACCAAAGCGCAGGAAACTTTGAAAGCCGCGGTTATTGGTTTAATTATTATATCAGCATCTTATGCAGTGACGACACTGGTGTTTAATTCTTTGTTGGGTAAGATACCAACTTAAATTATCCCGTTATTGACAAATTCACCAAAATAAGCTATATTAGTTCTGTTTTAAATATTCCCGATTAAGCTGGGATCTGAACCTACTAAGACATGCCTTGGTTAGGCTCGGTAATTATTATGCATGTATGTTAGATGTAAAGAAAAAACAGGGGGTAATAAAGAAATTTCAGACTCACGCTGGCGATACCGGTAGTAGTGAAGTGCAAATCGCTATCTTGACCACTGAAATTGAGGAGCTTATTGGGCACTTGAAATTACACCCAAAAGATCACTCATCTCGTCGCGGTTTGTTGCGCAAGGTTAGCGCTCGTCGCCGTTTGATGCGTTATCTCAAAAAAGAAAATGCGGAAAGTTATGAGAATTTAGTAAAAAAACTCAAATTAAAAGGAGCTCGTGCTGTGGTCAAAACCGGTACACAAGTCAAAGATGTGGAAGATATCGATGCTGAAGCCGAGATAATTGGAAAATTAGATGAAGATAGCAAATAAAACAACTCATCCTCTAAAGCACCCCGACCAAAGAGTTGGGGTGTTTATTGACGTTCAAAACATGTATTATAGCGCCAAAAATCTTTTTCATGCAAAAGTGAATTTTGGCAACATTGTAAAAGAAGCCACCGCCGGTCGTAAATTGATTCGCGCGATTGCTTACGTGGTGAGTACCGAGGGCAAAGAAGAACAACCATTTTTTGATGCTCTTTACAATCTGGGTATTGAAACCAAATCTCGTCCATTGCAGATTTTTTATGGCGGTGAAAAGAAAGCCGATTGGGATGTTGGTATAACGGTAGATGCTATTCGTTTATCACCAAGTCTGGATACTATCATATTGGTTTCCGGTGATGGTGATTATTTGCCATTGGTAGAATATTTACAAAATCAGGGCAAGCAAGTAGAGGTGTTGGCTTTTGGCAATACTTCATCTGGTAAATTGCGTGAAGAAGCCGATGATTTTATAGATTTGGGTGGTGAAGAAAAAGGCAAATTTCTGATTTTTGATCGTCCACCGGAACGCAAAATATTTAGTCCAAAGTTTAAAAAATAATTTTATTAATTAATGAAGTTGGTTCAAGGACACACAGACCTTTTCGAGGTCTTTAGCTCTTGAGTCAGCTTCTGAAAGAAAAACATATGTCAGTAAAACAATGGTCCATGCAATGGGGTGAACGCACTCTGTCCGTGGAAACCGGAAAATTGGCCTTGCAGACCAATTCTTCCTGCTTGGTGCGCTATGGCGACACCGTAATTTTGGCCTCCGCCGTGATGAGTAATAAAACTCGCGACGGAATAGATTTTTTCCCGTTGATGGTAAATTTTGAGGAAAAATTATACGCCGCCGGAAAAATAAAAGGAAGTAGATTTATCAAACGCGAAGGCCGACCGACCGAAGATTCTATTCTTTCCGCTCGTTTGGTGGACAGAGCTATCCGTCCTCTTTTTGATGAAAACATGCGCAATGATGTGCAGGTTATTTTGACCGCGCTTTCTTACGACGGCGAAACCGATCCACAAATTCCAGCCATGATCGCCGCTTGCGTAGCGCTTTCCATTTCCGACATTCCTTGGAAAGGAAATATCGCCGGCATTCGTGTTGGCCGATTAAATGGTGCTTGGAAAATGAATCCGACTTTGGCCGAACGCGCACTTAGCGACGCAGATATTGTGGTGGCCGGAAATTTAGAAAAAATTATCATGGTAGAGGCCGAAGCCAAAGAATGTACCGAAGAAGATATGGCCAATGCTATGTTATTTGGTGCCCAACAGATGAAACCAGTTTTGGATTTTATCGCCAAAATCACCGCCGAAGTTGGTCAAACAAAAATAGACATCCACACCAATTTGAATGAAAAAGAAACCAAATTGCGCGCGGTAGAAAAAGAAGCCGATGAATTTATCAAAGGCAAAGTGAACGAATGGATTTTTGACGCACCAAAAAAGAATCGTCGCGAACGTGTGGCTTTGGTAGATAGATTTACCGTGGCAATAGAAGAAATGATGAAAGCCAAAGAAGTGGAAGCCGACATCCAAAAAATAATTTTAGGCCGAGTGAAAGTTTATGTAGAAAAATATATCACTCTGCAAATTTTAGACAAAGATCAGCGCCTGGACGGTCGCAAACTCACCGACATCCGTGATTTGTATGTGGAAGTTGGTTTGTTGCCTCGCACTCATGGCACCGGTTTGTTTCAACGCGGAGATACACAAGTATTATCCGTCGTAACATTGGGCGCCCCTGGTGATGTGCAGACCATAGACACTATGGAAGAAGATGGCACCAAGAGATATATGCACCACTACAATGACACTCCCGCCACCTACGGCGAGGCAGGACCATTGCGTGGAGCAGGTAACCGCTCTATCGGGCACGGCGCTTTGGCCGAAAAGGCCTTGATGCCGGTTTTGCCGGATGTAAAAGATTTCCCATATACCATCCGTATCGTTTCCGAAGTTTTGGGAAGCAATGGCAGTAGCTCTATGGCTTCCACCTGTGGTTCCACTCTTTCTTTGATGGACGCCGGTGTGCCTATCAAAAAACCGGTTGCCGGTATTGCTATGGGTTTGGCAAGCGACGAAAGTGGTCGTTGGAAAATTTTGACCGACTTGCAAGATGTTGAAGACGGCCCGGGTGGAATGGATTTCAAAATCACCGGCACCAAAGATGGTATCACCGCCATTCAGATGGACACCAAAACCGAGGGCTTGAATTGGGAAATTGTAAAACAAACATTCAAACAATCCAAAGAAGCCAGATTGGTGGTTTTGGAAAAAATGAACTCTGTAATTTCCGCTCCTCGCGCCGAGATGTCCAAATATGCTCCGCGCATTGAGACCATCATGATCAACCCAGACAAGATTCGCGATGTTATCGGTCCGGGCGGAAAGATGATTAACAAAATTATTGATGAAACCGGCGCGCAAATTGACATTGAAGATGACGGCCGTGTTTTGATAACTTCCAGCAAAGCCGAAGGCATGATACGAGCGATGCAATGGATCAAAGATATTACTCACGAAGTTACTGCCGGAGAAATTTACGAAGGCACAGTTGCTCGCATTGAGGACTTTGGCGCTTTCATAAATATTTTGCCAGGCCAAGATGGCATGGTGCATGTTTCCGACATGGCTTGGACTCGCACCAACCACCCGAGCGATATTTTGAAAGTCGGCGACAAGGTAAAAGTGCAAGTGAAAGAAGTAGATAACCTTGGCCGAGTGAATTTGACCATGAAAGCTCTCACCGAAAAACCAGCCGGATTCGTAGAAATGCCTCCACGCGAACGAAGCAATTTCGGCGGTGGAAGCGGTGGCCGAGCCGGCGGAGGCCGTGGCGGACACGGAGGTTTCGGCGGACGAAGACCGTAAAAATATTTTAAATCAAAAACCCGACGCAGAAATGTGTCGGGTTTTTTGTATTGACAAAAATGAACTTTTGTGGTCAAATGAAATCATCCGGGGCAAAAAATAACCAGCCCAAAGGAGGTCTAATGTCACGAGATAGGGATAATTGGGACACGATCAAAAGGCTACGGAGGGAGATCCCTCTGATAGTTCAGGAGCTGTATGGTGACCTGTCTCGAAGAGGCAAGGTGAGCCGGAAGGAGGCGGACGAAGTCATCCTGTTCTACAACGAACAGTTCCCCAAAGGGGAATCCAGGAGACTCGAACTGGACGACGACTGGTTTGAGGGAGAACCCAAGTCGAAGGACTTGTTGGATACGCTGGTGGCCAAGATTAAAGAGTTCATCAAGGCCGTGGATGACAACAGAAGGAATCGTCCGGTCAGGGTTGTGCTCGACCCCTACGCCTGGGACGATTCTCACCACCCGCCGACCCCCAAGGTCTGGTAGGTGCCCACACAAATCACCTCAACCTTCTAGAAGTATGGTGGGGTATGGTTGTCACGAACAGATGCGGAGGGGGATATGTAGTTGATCACTCGCCGCGCAATTTGAAAATATTTTAAAATATGTTTTCAGATTGTGCGAGTGATATAAATGGTTTAAATTAAAAAACATCGAAATTAACCTCGGTGTTTTTTTGTTTTAAAATAATCTACAGATAAAAAAGTGTACTATGCATCGTATTGACAAAAATGAACTTTTGTGATTAGCTAAAAATATTCGTGGCAAAAAATAACCAGCCACAAGGAGACAGGGACATGGACGACATAGCATTTTTTCTTTTTCAAGCAGCAGAAAGGAAGAAGGTAAAAAAAGAGGGGGAGGAATTTAGGTTACAAGAAGAAGAGAGGGAATTAGCGAGGCGTCGGGAGATGGACGCCTACCTGGCACAGGCTCACATGAAAAGCGCAAAGGAAGGGATAGGGTATGATAATGATCCATTCGGCCCTTTCAGGGTGGGGGGTCGTAAAAAGACATAGGAGTTCGACTTCTATCCCACCTCCCAAAAGTACGGTGGGCCAGAGCGGTATCCTCTACCGCTCCATCCGAAAGGATGTCACTCGTTCTTTTTCCGCCCCGATCGAGCACGCGCTCTCGGGGCAGGCCAGTGATGGAGGTTGCTGGTCGTAAAATTGGATCACCCGCACATCACTTAAATTCAGAATTCATTTCTGGCTTTAAGCGACGGGTGATCTTTTTTTGTAAAAATTACGTTGACTTTTCATCCAAAATATGCTAATATATGCATATATGTACAACTGGACAGTAGATACCAAAGTGTTAAAAAAGGATAAAAAACAGTATGCCATCTGGAAACTTGAACAGCTGGTTAATTTTGGTTTGAATGGGGAAAAACTTAACAAAAAAGAACTAAAAAAATATTGGCCTGACTTAAAATTAGATCCAAAAAAGAAAAGGTATTTATCTTTGGTACTATGGCCGTCAAAACAATCTTAAGCGCCAACCAAAAAAAGCTTTTAAAGATAATTGGAGATAACAAAAATATCTGCCAGTATTTTTATTTAACCGGTGGCACGGCTCTAGCGGAATTTTATTTACATCATCGTCTTTCGGAAGATTTAGATTTTTTTTCCGAAACCGAAGTTGACCCGCAATCCGTATTTTCATTTTTAAAATCTATTCAAAAATTGGCTGGAATAAAAAAGATAGATTCTGAACAAAGTTTTAATCGTAATTTGTTTTTTTTGCACTTGCAAGATGGCGATGTTATCAAAACAGAGTTTACTTATTTCCCATTTCCGCGCATTGAGAAGAAAAACAAAATTGGCAGTTTATTTGTAGATAGTTTGTTGGATATTGCTGTTAATAAAGTTTTTACAATTTACCAAAAACCTCGTTCCAGAGATTTTATTGATTTGTATCTGATTTTAAAACATCAAAAATGGATAATAGCCGATTTGGTAAAAAAAGCCAAAATAAAATTTGATTGGCATATTGATCCGCTGCAATTAGCCGGACAATTTTTGCAAGCCAAAGAAGTAAAAGATTATCCGAAGATGATAGACAAATTACAACCCGAAGTTTGGCAAGAGTTTTTTGAAGATGAGGCAAAGAAGCTGAAAGAGCAGATAATAAAATAAGATATACAAAATACTTAATATGGTCAATTTTAAAACAAAAATCAATAAAAAATCCATCCAAAAATCTGTGGCTCAATCCTCTCGTTTGGAAGGACTGGATTTTAATAGGGCTAAAAAAAATAAAAAAGTAATCAATGTTTTGAAACGCTATGCCCACGCCTTCTCGTTATGATGTGGACGAAAAATCGGCTGGTTTGGAAGGTGATATTTTAAAGAATAAGTTAGGTATCACAGATCAAAAGACATTATCAGATACAGAAACTGTTCTTTTGAGTGATGCCTATTTTTATTTTTTGAGAGAATTAGAAAAAAACGATTTTGTTTTTGATGTAGATCTAATATTCAAAATACATAAATATTTTTTGGGTACTTTATATAGCTGGGCGGGAGAGGTTAGGAAAATAAATATTTCCAAAGACAATAGCTTCTTTATCCCTGCGCAATATTTGTCGAAAGCGTTGGCTGAACTGGATAAAATTATTATTAAAAATTTACCTCGCCCAAAAGATAAAAAATCAGAGTTAGCCAATAAATTGGCGGAAATAGTTTGTGAATTTAATGCCATTCATCCTTTTAGAGAGGGGAATGGTCGTGTGATTCGTTTGTTTGTAGATTTGTTGCTGGTGAGAAATAATTACAAGATGTTTGATTACAGCAAAATTAGCACAAAAAAATATATATTGGCTTGTGTGGCTGGGATGAAAAAGGATTATGACAAAATGACGGATATTTTTAAAATGGGGTTGAAAAATAAATAGACAAATTAAAACAAAAACCCGACGCAGAAATGTGTCGGGTTTTTGTTTGGGGTGGGGGGGCTTGACAAATCGTTTCCAATAGTATACAATATATGTATATGATTAGAAACAAGTCAAAAAGCCATGCAAAATTCATTATGTCGCTGGTTGCGCGCCTGCCATATTTTACCATAGAAAATTTGGCTACAACCGGCGAAAAAGCCGGATATCTACGAATCCTGCTTTCTCGCTATGCCAAAAGCGGGGTTTTGGCGCGTCTCAAAAAGGGGATATATGTAAAACGCTCGTTTTTGGATGATGTGGAAAAGAAGCAGAACCTGCCGGCTTACCAGGAATTTACAGCCAATATTCTAAATACCCCATCATATTTAAGTTTGGAATATGTGCTTTACAACGAAGGTATTTTGACCGAAATGCCAGTAAATTTTACTTCCGTCACTCTAAATAAAACAAAAAAGTTTCGCAATGAATTCGGAAATTTTATTTATCACAATATCAAACTGGAATTATTTTGCGGTTTTAACCGTACAAAAATAAATGATTGGGAAATTTTGAAAGCCACCCGTGCTAAAGCGCTTTTTGATTTTATTTATTTTAGAAAAGATATTTTGCCGGACGCGCGAGCGGTGGAGGAATTGCGATTGAACCTTTCGGGATTAGATGCCGAAGATAAAAAAGAATTAAAAAAATATTGCGATATAGCGCGAGATAAAAAAGTTAATAAAATTTTTAATTTATTAGATTCCGGATTTAATCCGGAATGACAATTTATTATATATGGAACAGACAAAAATATATTTAAAAGAGTTGTTGGATAAAAGCGTGGCCAAAAATATTTTGTATAAAAGAAATTTGCTAAAAGAATATTTGCAGATTTTGGTTTTGGATTTTATTTATTCTCATTCCAAATACAGCGGGCTGGTATTTTATGGCGGTTCTTGTTTGGCTCAGTGTTATGGTCTGCCTCGTTTATCCGAGGACTTGGATTTTGTGGATTTAAAACAGGAAATATCTCTTACAGATTTGGCCGAGGATTTGAAAAAATATTTTTCTGAAAAAACCGATTTGCCGGCAGTTGCCACAGTGCAGAAATTTCGCGTTTACCTCAAATTTCCTGTACTAAAAGAATTGGGGATGGCGATGACAGAGGATTCGGATTATTTATTTTTAAAGATAGAAGTTTTTTCTAAATTTGATTTTTGTTCAAAACATGAAATAGAAATAATTCCTTTGTTTAAATTCAATCGCACTATTTTGATTAAAACTTTTGACCTGCCAACACTAATGGCCACCAAAATTCGCGCGGTTTTAAATAGACGCTGGAGCAAAACTGACAAACAGGGTAATGAGTTGATAAAAGTTAAAGGGCGAGATTATTATGATTTAATGTGGTATTTGGAAAAAGGCGTCAAGCCGAATATGGATTGTTTGGATTTAAAAAAGGAAGAATTAAAAATTGAGCTTTTGAAATCTATTGAAAAGTTGGACAGCCGAAGTATTGAATTGGATTTGGAGGCCTTTATTGATAATGCGGATTTGGTGAAAAATTTAAGCGGGTCTTTGAGGGATATTTTGAGGAGACAGGTTGGGGTGATGTAAAAAACAAAGACCGCCTACTACTTAAATTTAGAAAAAGTTTTCTAAGCTTAAGTAGTGTAGGCGGTCCAAGTTTATGACCCTACATTTTCTACTGGCATGTTGCCACGAACGCCCATATAGGACGCGGCGGTAGAGGTTACCGCCCGCTCACCATATTGTGGAAGGTGAGAAAAGAAAAGGTAGGTTGAAAAGGAGCTATTCGGGGCAGGGGGTCATTTCCCCGGAGCCCTTACCGTTCGCCCCACACGACCAGCTCGACGGGGTCGGCGTCAAATTGGGCAAGAAGCACGGGTAGCAAGGGAACGCCTTGCACACCACGTACGCCTGTGCAGACTCAGACGATCCAGTGAGCAAGACGAGCTCGACCTTCGTCGCGTTCACCCAGCCCTTTTGGAGCAGGACCTCGATCGCCGCTCCCGGTCCGGTCTGAATCATATACAGCCCTGCCACTGGCACGAAGACAGCCGGACTCCCGTCGCACTGGAGCGTCGGGGTGTTATCTTCCGGCAGATTAACGCACTTTGTATCCTCGCACACGTCCATCGTGTGTGGGTCGCCGTCAGTGCACTTCATGGCCGCCTGAACGATCTCGTGAACGCAACCCTTTGTCGGGTCGCAGCTGTCGCCATTGCACTCGTTGCCGTCGTTGCAGTTCATCGGCGTGCCACCGACGCAGACGCCTTTGTTGTCGCACTGATCTCCTGTCGTGCAGGCATCCTTGTCATCGCATGGAACTCCCCAATTATTCCCGAACGTGCACCCGAACTTCGGGTCGCAGTATTCGGACGTGCAATCGTTACCGTCGTGGCAGCTTTTCGGTGCGCCACTGACGCATTTGCCGTCCTTGCACAAGTCGCCCTCGGTGCACATGTTGCCGTCGTCACAGGGGACGTAACTCCACGACGCCGGTTCATGCACACAACCCGGCCATGTCGCCAAATGAATCCACTTATCCACTTAAATAACAACCAAAAATATGCTACAATAAAGGTATAATTTACTCTAATTGTAGCCAAAATATGAATAACATAGCCGCTAATAAAACAAG